>Ga0105854_1000257_pt1 | contig 27112 bp, 20 predicted proteins | sample OrgsoiDNA_201058_FD_89679 | JGI IMG/M metagenome (GOLD analysis project Ga0105854, IMG submission 89679) | Permafrost soil microbial communities from the Arctic, to analyse light accelerated degradation of dissolved organic matter (DOM) -... | ecosystem: Environmental > Terrestrial > Soil >... | reverse complement strand
CAGGCCAACGAACTGGATATGTCCGCCGCCCTCGAAAGCGGCATGAGCGAAGCATTACTGGATCGTCTGTTGCTGACCCCCGCGCGTTTATCGGCGATTGCCAGCGACGTGCGTGACGTTTGCCGCCTGAGTGACCCGGTCGGTCAGGTGATCGACGGCTCCACGCAAGACAGCGGGCTGAAGCTCGAACGTCGCCGCGTGCCGCTGGGCGTGGTCGGGGTGATTTATGAAGCACGACCAAACGTCACCATTGATGTCGCCAGCCTGTGCCTGAAAACCGGCAATGCGGTGATCCTGCGCGGTGGCAAAGAAACCCACCACACCAATCAGGCGACGGTGAAAGTGATTCAGCAAGCGCTGGAACAGTGCGGTTTACCGCAGGCCGCGGTACAGGCGATTGAAAGCCCAGACCGCGCGCTGGTGGCCGAGATGCTGCGTCTGGATCACTACATCGACATGCTGATCCCTCGCGGTGGCGCGGCGCTGCATAAGCTGTGTCGTGAGCAATCGACCATTCCGGTGATCACCGGCGGCATTGGCGTGTGTCATACCTTCGTCGACGAAAGCGTGGATTTCGCCAAAGCACTGACCGTTATTGAAAACGCCAAAATTCAGCGCCCAAGTGCTTGTAACAGCCTTGAGACGCTGCTGGTGCATCAGGCGATTGCCGCACGTTTCTTACCAGAACTGAGTGCCAAAATGCACGCGGTGGGCGTGAAGTTGCACGCTAGCGAATCGGCGATGCCTTATCTGCAAAACGGCCCAGCGGCAGTGGTGGCGGTGACAGAAGAGGATTATCAGGATGAATGGTTGTCGTTGGATCTGAACGTGACGGTGGTGGCCGATATCGACGCCGCTATCGCACATATCCGCACCTACGGCACCGCGCATTCTGATGCCATTCTGACCCGTTCAATCAGTCAGGCAGACCGTTTTGTCAGTGAAGTGGACTCCTCGGCGGTGTACGTCAACGCCAGCACCCGCTTCACCGACGGCGGCCAGTTTGGTCTTGGCGCAGAAGTGGCGGTCAGTACCCAGAAACTTCACGCCCGTGGCCCGATGGGCTTAGAAGCGTTGACCACCTACAAATGGATTGGTTACGGCGACGATTTAGTCCGCCCGTAATTCGCCATTCAGTCAGACTGAATCGCCCCAACGCACTGGGGCGATTAACAAAAAACGAACAACTCGATGTCATAAAAAGCCAAATTCAGACGGGTTTGCTGAGAAAATCAGCAGTTGATTTTCCACCTCTTGACAGGCTGCGCAGATTTGAATAATTTGTCACCCGAAGTAACCCGCAGCACCATGCCGACTTAGCTCAGTAGGTAGAGCAACTGACTTGTAATCAGTAGGTCACCAGTTCGATTCCGGTAGTCGGCACCATTTCAAAACAAGCAGTTATCCTAGATTCAATGCCTTAATCAATTCATGTTGTGCCGTATTTGTGGCGATCATTGTGTCAAGTTTGTGCGCGTGCTCTGACAATGCATTCAGCTTCACGCACGCAAAGCCCTGCATCGTTTTAACGCTGTCTTATCGGCTTTGAGTCGGTCAGCAAGACGGTATGAAATTACTTTGGCGCAGCATCGGCGATAATTTGACGAATGACCATCATATTTCTACCTTTAGTGGTTAACGTAAATCCAAATGACAATCGGGAGGCGATGAATGCTTTTTGCACTATCTGGCCGCCATATGAGATGGTCAATTCTTTGCCAATATTCATTTTGGTCAGTTCTGATAACTGCTCAGAGCAGGGTGCTTTTATATCGAAAGAAATCCCCTGATTCCCCGATTCTTCATTTTCATTATTTTGCACTGATGTAATGCAAGAAGCGGGGATAGTGAGGTGCGTATCTGCAACGACCAAATCCAAATCTTTGAGTGAGGCGAAAGAGAGAGCTGGGATAAGCAGTAAAATTAAGGGGAGGAGGCGCATGGGGATTCCTTTCAAAATAGTGGCGTCGATAATAGCATTAGGCTGATGTGTTAGATGAACCCGTATCACGTTCGCGGGCTGCTATTTTCTCTACTTCAACGATGCAATCAGGATCGCCACAATCAGCCATGCACTTCATGCAATCTCCACCGCAGTTCAGATTCAATGAATCCGGCTCATTGTTCATTTCCCTGCCGCAGGTCTGGCATTTTTCCATCATGTCGATAACTCACCTTATCTCAGTGTAAGAAGTTTACCATCACTCGCCATCCTGACTCACTTGCCGCGATAACCTTGGCCTCTGATTTGCCGAATCCAGTCATTTATGCTAAAAAAAAGACTGCGATCACATCATTGCTCTGTTCATGGTGAACGGATAAATCAAACATAGGGATGGAATATGAAACTCATAACCTTGGCGCTTTCTGGATTGATGATGGCTGTTTCAGCCAATAGCCTGGCGGCGACATCCAATGAATCGGCGGATATCAGCAAGCTGCCACTGGAAAAAGTGGCGCCTTATCCGCAAGCGGAAGAGGGGATGGTGCGTCAGGTGATCTACTTGCCGGCGCTTGAGAACGAAGATCATTTCAAGGTTGAGTTGCTGATCGGCAAAACGTTAGAAGTCGACTGCAATCACCACATGATGGGCGGTAAGCTGGTCAGCAAAACGCTCGAAGGATGGGGCTATGATTATCTGGTGGTTGAAAAACTCTCGTCTCCAGCTTCTACCATGATGGCTTGCCCAGAACAGGCGAAAAGCAAGAAATTCATCGCGGCCAATTTGGGCGATCAGGCCATCGAACGCTACAACAGCAAGCTGCCGCTGGTGGTGTACGTGCCGAAAGACGTTGAAGTCAAATATCGGGTCTGGAGTACCGATAATAAGGTGATATCTGCGCAAGCCAAATAAGGCCACGTCGTGAGGGGCCTTCCCGTCGCCCCTCATGGCGAGACGTGCATTGTGCCTATACCTTTTCGCGTTATGCGATCCCCCATCGCCCATCTTCAGTGCAACCCCTGCCTTTCCACCGTGCACTGCTAGCAATTACCCTCTGATTCCCACTCTTTTACGTTAGCTGAATCGTTGCATTTCATTAAATCCCAACTTGTACTCAAGTCAGTATCCATAAGCCCGCTAGCTATTTTCCTCTCTGTTTTTCCCCGTGCATCTTTTGTGACTGCGCAAACCTTGGCCTGCTTTATGCATTTCACCCTCATCAGGTGTGGATGGCGGTAGGCGAGGTAAGTGGTGATGAACGAGATTCTGGATTTTGATGCACAAACGCTGGCGCGATTAATTCGTCAACGTGAGCTCTCGGCGCTTGAGGTGACCAATGCGTCGCTTGAGCAGATGCAGCAATTTGAGCCGACCTTACACGCCTTCTGCACGCCGACGGCGGAACTGGCGCGCAGTCAGGCCCAGGCCATTGATAAGCAACTGGCGAACGGTGAAAGCGTCGGCCCGCTGGCCGGCGTGCCGATGGCTATCAAAGACCTCATCAACACCGCTGGCGTCAAAACCACCTCCGGCTCTTTTGTCTATGAGCACTTTGTCCCCGACGAAGATGACATCGTGGTAGAACGCGTTCGCCGCGCCGGGGCCGTGATTCTGGGCAAAACCACCGCGCCAGAATTTGGTTACAGCGGCGTGGGCCACAATCCTTTATTTGAATCACCGCGCAATCCGTGGGACATCACGAAAACACCGGGCGGCTCCAGCGCCGGTTCGGGTGTGGCCTTAGCGGCACGCATGTGCCCGCTGGCCTTAGGCAGCGACGGCGGTGGGTCGGTACGCATTCCTGCGGCGCACTGCGGCGTCTACGGGCTGAAAGCCTCGATGGGCCGCGTGCCGCTCTATCCGGGGTGCCGTGACGAGCGCTATCCGGGCGTGTCCAGTTGGGAATCCCTCGAACACATCGGGCCGATGACTCGCACCGTGGGCGATGCCGCCTTGATGATGTCGGTGATTAGCGGTCCTGACGCCCGCGACCGTCACTCGATCCCTGCCGGTGATGTCGACTGGCTGGGCGTGGTAAAGCGAGATATCAAGGGGCTTCGCGTCGCAGTAAGTGCTGACTGGGGCTATGCCGCCGTTGACCCAGAAGTGCGCGAAGTTTTCCTGAAGGCGGTGCGCGTTTTTGAACGTGAACTGGGTTGCACCGTCGAATTCGCCCACCCCGGTTTTAAGGATCCGCGTCAGGCGTTTATGGCGCTGGTCGCCATGGATACCGATTTGGTGGGCATGCGCCGTTTGCTGCCGGAATTTGGCGACAAGATGTCGCCGCATCTGGTGGACATGCTGACCCGCCAATGGACGGCGGAGGATTTCACCAACGCCATCACCGAACGTAAAGCTGTCACTAACACTATGTGGCGCTTTATGCAGCGCTACGACCTGTTGCTGACGCCGACGCTCGCGGTCGCGCCATTCCCGCTTTATATGCAAGGGCCAGAAGTGATTGAGGGCCGGATGGTCGCCAATAACGAATGGCTAAGTCTCTGTTTCCCGATGAATTTAACCGGCCAGCCAGCGGCTTCAGTGCCTGCTGGTTTTACCGAGTCTGGATTGCCCGTTGGCTTACAACTGGTGGGCAGGCATTTGGATGATGCCACTGTTCTTGCCGCAAGTGCGGCCTTTGAGCAAGCGCAGCCATGGAATCACCGGAAACCCGGTGTTCTGTCGCGCTGATTTTTCATCTTATTTGACCAGGAATGACACCATGAAAACCCACAACAATAAAAATGCAGCAGGAAAAGGGCTGGAGCAAGAGTTCGAGCACAGCCCGGTTCCACTGACCCATCGCCACTCCACCCGCTCCGTTTCGGCGGTGTGGTTTGGTTTCCCGATGATCCTCACCAACGCGCTGTTTGGCGGCATCATCACCTGGCATCTCGGCTTTTGGCCGGCGATTGCCGCGATTTTGATCGGCAATGCCGTGCTGTTTGGTTATGTCGGTGCGTTAAGCCATTTTGCCGGCACCACCGGGCTGAACTTTGCACTGCAAGCTAAAAAAACCTTTGGCACCAAAGGCTACGGCTGGGTGTCGGGCTTCCTGTCTACCGTGGTGATTGGCTGGTACGCCTTCCAGACCGGCCTGACCGGCACCGTTATCCATGAAACCTTCGGCTGGAACGAACTGGGCGTCAGCGCCTTTGCCGCCGTGTTGTACATCGCGGTGACGTTCCTCGGCGTGCGCGCCTTGTCGTTACTCGGCATGATCGCCGCGCCGATGTACGTCATTCTCGGTTTTGTCGCCCTGTGGCTGATTTCGGGAACCCATGACCTGACCCAGATTGTGCATTGGAAAGGTGCAGCGGCAGTGGCGGGCGGAATGACCATGGGCACTGCTGTGACCATGGTGATTGCAGGCTTTGCAGATTCCGGCACCATGACCGCCGATTTCACCCGCTGGTCGAAAGACGGCAAATCGGCAGTGATCGCCGCGTTCTCCGCTTTCCCGGTGGCGAACGTGATCTCCTATCTGTTTGGCGTGGTGATTGTGGCGGCAGGTGCCGCCATCGATCCGCTGCAAAATGGCGGCAACTTCCTGTCGCTGCTGATGGGCCACGGCGCGCTGCTTGAAGTGCTGGCGTTCGTTTTCGTGTTTATCAATTTGGGGTCAGTGTGTACTCACTGCCTGTATAACGGCGCGATGGGCTTTAGCCACCTGTTCGGCAGCAAAATGCGGTTGTGGACCATTATCCTTGGGGTGATCGGCGGCGTATTGGCGCTGGTGGGCGTGTGGCATTACTTCCTCAACTGGCTGAGCCTGCTGGGCGTGGCCGTGCCGCCGTTCGGTGCGGTGATGATTGTGGACTTGATTTTGATGGGCGAAGTCAGCCGTCTGCGTTCCGAACAGCGTTTTCGCGCCAGTGCGTTTGTGGCGTGGGCCATTGGCACCTGCTGCGCGACCATTGCGCACATCTGGTTCCCCGCCGTGGGCGAGGCGATTGTCGGTCTGGTGGCCGGTGCCGTCGCGTATTTCGTCATCACTATGCTGGTTGAAAAAACACCGGTTGCCGTACTGGAGAAAAAATAAATGACTGAATTTACTGTGAATGCTGACCCGTACCGCTGGCCGTTCGACGGCGCGTTCTCGGCCGCCAATACCGCATTATTGGTGATCGATATGCAGACCGATTTTTGTGGCAAGGGCGGTTATGTCGACACCATGGGCTACGACATTGCGCTGACGCGCGCGCCGATAGCGCCGATTGCCTCGGTGCTGGCCGCCATGCGCGCCCAGGGTTTTACCATCATTCATACCCGCGAAGGGCACCGGCCAGATCTCAGCGATTTGCCCGCCAATAAACGCTGGCGTTCACGGCAAATCGGCGCAGAGATCGGCGTCGCCGGGCCCTGTGGCCGAATTTTGGTGCGCGGCGAGCCGGGTTGGGAAATCATCCCTGAACTGGCCCCGCTGGCGGGTGAAGTGATCATCGACAAACCCGGCAAAGGCTCGTTCTATGCCACCGATCTCGAGCTGATTTTGCATACTCGTCAGATCAAAAACCTGATCATCACCGGTATCACCACCGATGTCTGCGTGCATACCACGATGCGCGAAGCCAACGATCGCGGTTTTGAATGCATGGTGCTGGCGGATTGCTGCGCGGCGACCGAGAAAAAGCACCACGACGCGGCGTTAAGCATCATCAAAATGCAGGGGGGGATTTTCGGCACGGTATCGGACTCCGGCACCTTACTGGATGCGTTAGCCACAGCCTGATTTTTGCGAGACGGCTCGAACAGCAGGGTTTTATTGGTCATACAGAACACAAAGCGTGAGCGCTTCGTTTGAATATTTTCACAATATCGAACACAGTGAGATAAGCGCTCACGCGAGTGAGAAGGAACCCAATAAGCTGCCGTGGAGAAGAGTCGAATGAACGCTGTAGGCTTTGTCAGTTGCGATAATATCCGCGCTAATTTTTCGCGCGCGATGTCCGACATGTATAAAACGGAAGTTCCTCTGTATGGCACCTTGATGGAACTGGTGTCGGAAACCAATCAATATGTCATGACCCACTCGCCAGAGGTTGCCAAAAGCCTGCAACAGACCGGGGAGTTATCGCGCCTTGATTGGGAAAGACACGGGGCGATTCGCGTGGGAACCGCCGCAGAATTAGCCACCCTGCGACGTTTATTTGCTGTGATGGGCATGGAGCCGGTGGGATATTACGATCTCAGCTCGGCGGGCGTGCCGGTTCATTCCACCGCCTTTCGCGCCGTTCATGAATCCGCGCTGCAAATCAGCCCATTTCGGGTTTTTACCTCGCTGTTGCGTTTAGAACTGATCGAAGACCCCACACTGCGCGCGTTCGCCAGTGACGTGCTGAATAAGCGCACTATCTTCACGCCGCGCGTGCTTGAGCTGATCGACAAATGTGAAGCGCAGGGCGGATTAAACGCCGAACAGGGCGACGAGTTTGTACTGAACGCGCTGGAAACTTTCCGCTGGCACAGCACGGCGACGGTCACGCTAGAAGAGTATCAAAAGCTCAATGCCCAGCATCGGCTGATTGCTGACGTGGTGGCATTTCGCGGCCCGCACATTAACCACCTGACGCCGCGCACGCTGGATATCGATCTGGTGCAAATCGGTATGCCGAAAAAAGGCATACCGCCTAAAGCGGTGATCGAAGGGCCACCGCGCCGCAAATGCCCGATCTTGCTGCGCCAGACCAGTTTTAAAGCGCTGGAAGAACCTATCACTTTCAAGGGACAAGCCGCCGGTGAGTTCGGCAGCCATTCCGCCCGTTTTGGTGAAATTGAACAGCGCGGCGTGGCGCTGACCCGTAAAGGCCGCGCGCTGTATGACGAACTGCTCAATGCGGCCCGCGAAGCCTTAGGTGAGTTTCCGAATGAATCCAACGCCGCGCGCTATGTCGATACCCTCGAAAAAACCTTCGACGCATTCCCCGATAACTACGACGAAATGCGTCAGCAAGCATTAGGCTATTTCCGTTATTTTGTCAGTGAGGAGAGCGTTGCGCAGTGGGGGAATAAACCGGTGCCGCAAACACTCGAGCAATGTATCGACGCTGGGCTGATTTATTTCGAACCCCTGGTGTATGAAGATTTCCTGCCGGTCAGCGCCGCCGGGATTTTCCAGTCAAATCTGGGTGATAACGCTCGTTCCCACTATAAAACCCATTCTAATCAACAAGCATTTCATGACGCGCTCGGCCGTGAAACAATCAACGAATTAACGCTCTACGCCGAAACGCAGCAGCGCTCACTGCAAGAGTGCGCGAAGACATTGAAGGTGGCGTCGTTGGTATAAAGGATCGGTTAATCCATATATTCCCTTCTGCGAGGGTGAATTTACGCCATCAGCAGAAGGGAAATAACCGGGCTCTTCGCCAGATTATTTTCTTGTTCTCACCGTTATTTATGCCGCTCTTCGCGCTTTTTCAAAAAGCTGAATCGTTATTTCCCCACCTAAGCCTCTTTTAGCCTTTGCATGACCAGGGTTACTGATGGGTTTTTCTTGCTCCAAATTAAATTTGAACTTGATAATCAAAATAAATAAAACAATGTTTCATAAAATGTGACGACAATGGCAAATTTGTTACAGCCGCATTTACAACTACCCCTATGCTGTAACAGTATGAAATCCAACCAAGGCTCAAGTCTATAAATAAATGTCATTAATCAGACGATTAGCGTTTTAACTGGGCAAATCTTCCCCGTCACAACACCGTGAATTCTGTGAGCATTCCTTAAGGACACATTATGCTGAGTAAAAAGAAGTTAGCGCTTTTATCTCTCACCTTCGGCGTTCTCACCAGCGCGGGAGTGGCGCAGGCGGCGGAAGAATTAAATGTCTGGATACGCGCCAGTAATGATTCTAAAGCGATTTATCAGAAAGAAGCCGAAGCGTTTGAACAGCAAACCGGCATCAAAATTAAATACTTCAACGCCACGACCGATTTTGAACAACGCTTAGCTCGCGCCACGGCGGGCAATGCCTTGCCGGATGTCATCTTTAATGACGCCGCGGCCATGGGCCAAATGGTCCAGCTCGGCATCATTGACCCTGTCGACCCCGCGAAAATAGCCGGTGGCAAAGACCTGTATGACGCCGCTTGGCAAAGCACCCGTTATATCGACGGTCACTATTATGGCATTCCGACCTCGGCTCAAACCTTTGCCTTCTTTATCCGCAAGGATTGGCGCGAAAAACTCGGTCTGCCACAGCCTAAAACCTGGGATGATCTGACGGCGCTGGCGAAAGCCTTCACCGAGCAAGACCCCGACGGCAATGGCAAAAACGATACCTACGGCTTCACCTTACCGGCATCTTCCACCCGCGGTTATGCCAGTTGGTTTATGAGCGCATTCCTGTGGCAGGCGGGGGGCGATTTTGTTCGCTCCACTGGCGAAGGCAAATTCAAAGCTTCGCTCGATGAACCGGCGGCCACCAAAGCGCTGTCGTTTGTGCGCAATATGGTGTGTGAAAAAATTGTCCAGCCGGGCGCGATAAACGCCACCACCGCAGACGCCATTCCGTCATTCCGTTCGGGACAGAGCGGGATATTCTTCTCCGGCCCGTATCACATCGCCTTATTTGATAAGAGCCCGGGCAAAGACAATATTGAAGTGATTGCGCCTCCGGCAGGCCCGGCAGGGAGTACCACGCTGGCCGAAGGCACCACCGCCTTTATGATTAAAAGCAGCAAGAATAAAGAGGCAGCACAGAAATTCGTCGAGTTTATTATTTCCCCTGAAGGGCAAAAAATTGGCATGGCGATTGGCTCCGGCAATATGCCAGTGGTGCGTCTGTCGGTAAATAAACAAATCGATTCGGTGAGTATTTATAACGACCCGCGCTGGTCTACCTTTGCTGAACTTTATGCCAAAGATGCGCGTTATATTCCGCCGGTCCCGAACTGGACACCGCTGCGCCAAATTAGCGCCGACGGCTTTAACCGTATTCTCTCCAACTGTAATAGCGATATTCCTAAAGAGCTTGGCGTGGTGAATGAACACATGAACGCCGAATTGAAAAAGCAGAACGTCTTTTCTGAATAAAAGGAACAGTGAATGCAGTCATCCAGTGTGAGGGCTAAATCGCAGAAATGGGAAAAAGAAAATTCCCGTTCTGCGTTATTGACGCCGGCGTTGAAACGCAAACTTATTCCCTGGCTCTTTCTGGCTCCGGCTTTAGTGATTTTTACCTGGTTTAAATTCATCCCGATGATCGAAGGTCTGGTGATGAGTTTTTATAAGGTGAATTTCAATCAGGCGAATGAATGGGTCGGTTTTGCTAATTTCCAGCGGGCATATGAGGATACCGGCCTGCATGCCGCGGTATTAAATACGCTGGCTTACGTGCTGGTGACGATGATTGCCTCGGCGATCATCGCCTTCTTTATTGCCTTACTGCTTGAAGGCCCGGCGCGTCATTTGCGAGTGATTCGTACCGCGATTTTCCTGCCTGCGGTGACCAGTGCGGCGATCATCGCCGAAATGTGGCGCATTCTGTTTAACCCGACCAGTAATGGCGTGGTGAACATGGGGCTGGATTTCTTTGGCATCTCCGCGCAAGGATTCCTCACCGACCCGGATCAAGCGCTGTACACCATTATGCTGCTGCACATCTGGAAAGCGGTGCCGTACAACATGGTGATCTTTATCGCCGGTTTGGTCGGTATCAGCCGTGATCTGTACGATGCGGCCAATGTCGATGGCGCAAACTGGTGGCACCGCCTGCGCTACGTCACCTTGCCTGGCATGATCCCCGCCCTTTCCGTGGTGCTGATGCTGTCGTTTATCCGTGGTTTTCGCGTGTTCGCCGAAGTCTACGCCACCACCGGCGGCGGGCCCTCTAACTCGACGGAAATGATCATGACCCACATTTATAAACTGGGCTTTGAACAGTTCGACTATGGCTACGCCTCTGCCGTTTCCTTCCTGTTATTTGCTTTCACGGTGCTGTTAACCGTGCTGCATATTTCATTGAAAAAACGCATCACCCGTTATTGATCGACGTTATTGAAAAAGCGAGAGCGAATATGGGAACGAATATCTGGAATTTGGCAGGGCGCTATTTTATCTACGCGGTGTTGCTGGTGGTTTTTGTCGGGCCGTTTTGGGGCATTATCGCCACCGCCTTTAGCGGTGCGCCGGTCAAACCGGGGGAATTACTGGCGTGGCCTGCGGAGTTCTCGCTGGAGAACTTCATCTTCGCCTGGAGCAATATCGGCGTGTGGCAGTACCTGCTCAACTCGATCATCGTGGTGTTTTTCGGCACCATTTTGCAGGTGTCGGTCAGTGCGCTGGCGGCCTACGCGCTGGCCCGCAAGAAGTTTGTCGGTCTGGCGTGGGTCAGCTTGATTATCTTGTCGACCATGATGCTGCCCGAAGAGGTGATCGCCATTCCGCTTTACATGGTGATCAACTGGAAATTGCCGTTTATCGACGCCTCGCTCTACAACTCTTACCTCGGCATGATTTTGCCGGTGGTGGGCTGGGCATTTTCCATTTTTGTGCTGACCGAATTTATGTCGGCCATTCCTCGCGAGCTGGAAGAAGCCGCGCGCATTGACGGTGCCAGCGAGTGGCAGATCTTCTTCCACGTGATTTTGCCGCTGGTCAAACCGGCGCTCGGCACTGTGGTGACCTTCGGTTTCATCATGATTTGGGATCAATACCTGCTGCCGCTGATCGTGGTCAATCAGGATAACCTGAACACCATTCCGGTGATCCTCGGTATGTTGCGCACCGATGAAAGCATTACGCCGAACATCTTTATCGCCATCACCTTACTGGCCATGCTGCCGAGCATTTTGGTGTATCTGGGCCTACAGAAGCATTTCAACCGCGGGATCATGTCGGGTGCGGTTAAAGGATAATCCCCTGACGAAAAAGGAAATAACATCATGGGTTCAGTCGTATTGAAAAATATCGTGAAGTCTTATGGCGACGCGACGGTGATAAAAGATGTTTCTCTGGAGATCCCAGACGGTGAATTTTGCGTGTTGGTCGGGCCGAGCGGCTGCGGGAAATCAACATTGCTGCGGGTGATCGCCGGACTGGAAGAGGTCACCTCAGGCAGCGTGGCGATCAACCAGCATGACGTCACCCACGTCGAACCGAAACAGCGCGATATCGCGATGGTTTTCCAAAGCTACGCGCTCTATCCGCAGATGACGGTGCGCGAGAATATGGGGTTTGCGCTCAAACTGGCGAAAATGCCGAAAAAAGAGATCGAAGAAAAGGTCAACGCCACTGCCGATATGCTGGGTCTGGATCTGCTGCTCAATCGCTTGCCGAAAGATCTCTCCGGCGGCCAGCGTCAGCGCGTGGCGATGGGGCGCGCCATTGTGCGTAATCCGCAGGTTTTCCTGTTTGATGAGCCGCTGTCGAACCTTGACGCCAAATTACGCACCCAGGTGCGGGGTGAAATTCGTGAACTGCATCAGGCGCTGAAAACCACCTCGGTGTATGTCACGCATGACCAAATTGAAGCCATGACCATGGGGCAAATGATCGTGGTGTTGCGCGACGGAAAAATTGAACAAGTGGGCTCGCCGCTGGAGTTATACGACCGTCCGGCGAATCTGTTTGTCGCCAGCTTTATCGGTTCGCCAGAGATCAACCAGATCGACGGCATTGCTACCCGTCACGGCGACGTTTTTGCCCTGCGTCTGGCTGACGGTTCGCTGCTGGACCTCCCGGCCGGTATCCAACTGACCGAAGGGCAGGCGGTGGTTTACGCCATTCGCCCTGAGCAAGTCGATGTGGTGACCACGCCAAACAGCGGCGTGATTGAAGCCAAGGTCATCAGCATTGAAAACACCGGTTCGGATATGCAGCTCTTTTGCGAAACCGCCGGTGGGCAAATTACCTCGGTGTTTAAACAGCGTCTGCATATCGCACAGGGCGACCGCGTGCTGCTGGCCCCGCGCCTTTCGGGCATTCATCTGTTTGATGCGGGAAGCGGCCTGCGTATCGACAAACCCTCTCACGCCGCTTAACGCCGCAGGAGCCCTCGCATGAAGCATACGCCTGCGCTGTTTACCTGGGATATTGATTGCCTGAACGCCAGCCGAAACGCGCTGGCGGATCCTGATTCACCGCTGCAACCGGCATATCGGCAGCTGATGAGCAGGGCGGAGTCGCTGCTGCATTCGCCGCTGGAAACGGTCACCGCTAAAACGCGATTACCTGCCAGCGGAAACCCGCACGACTATTACAGCATTGGCACCTATTGGTGGCCGGATGAAAGCCGGGAAGCGGGGCTGCCGTGGGTGCGGCGTGACGGCCAAACCAACCCGCAAACGCAGGATGACAGCACTGACACCCGTCGGCTGGAACGCCTGTGCGAAGGGGCCGCGACGCTGAGTCTGGCGTGGTTTTTCACTCAAGACGCGCGCTACGCCGAGTTACTGGCCGCACAGATCCGCTACTGGTTTTTAGACGTTGATACCCGTATGAATCCGCATCTCAATTTTGGTCAGGCCATTCCGGGCGTGGTCGATGGGCGCGGCACCGGACTCATCGATACCCGTTTGCTGTGGCAGGTGATTGATGCCATCGGACTGGTGGAGTCCGCCGGGGTGCTGACGCCGCACGAAATCAGCGAAATTAAGCAGTGGTTTAAAACCTTTAACCACTGGATGTATCACAGCGACGTCGGACACGCCGAGTACGTGTGGCACAACAATCACGGTACCTGGTACGACGTCCAGCGGGTGGTCAATGCGCTGTTCACCGGTGAGCTCGCTCTGGCAGAAAAGGTGCTGCGTCAGAGCGTGACCCAGCGTCTGGCGGCGCAAATTGCCCGCGACGGCAAGCAGCACATGGAGCTGGAACGCACGCTGCCTTTCCATTACTCGCTGTTTAATCTCGAAGCGCACCTGTTGTTATGCCGTTATGCTGAGTGTTTAGATGATGATCGCTGGCAGCGGGTGCAGGATGGCCGCTCATTGCAACCGGCGATAGATTATTTACTGCCCTTTATCCGTCATCCCGAACGCTGGCCGTATGACGACCTGCGGGGTATCGAATATGACAGCGCGCTGCGGGTGCTATTACAGGCGCGTCGGGGATATAAACAGGATCAAGATAAATACCAGCAGGTCATTGACGCATTGCCGGTGGAGTCAATCTATTTTGTGGACCGCTTGTGTTGGCATAATTGAATATCTACGAATAAATGTTGAAACAAGTTACTGGTTTTATATTTTATTAAATTAAGGTTTTTGGGTTTTATTATTTCACTGCAAGGCGTGAGGTTTTCTCACGCCTTTTTTTATGTTTTCTATTTTTGAACGCACTTTATTATTTCACTTTTTTTGAAAAACCACATTCATGATATTGATCACGGATCGCTAACATCTTTTTAACTAAATTCGAAATGCAATTTCACATCAATTAAAACAATATTTCATTTTTCAGGATTGTGAATTACCTGATAGAGATAACCTACAGGCATATAAAATGAATCCATTATCATCAAAAATAAATAGACTGACTCTGGTGTTAGCAAGCTTGGCCGTTATACCTGCCGTCTCGCAGGCGGTAACTCTGGATATTCGCGGTGGCTATAAGGCCGGGAGCCACTCGTATGAATCGCGTTTTAAAGTCAGTGAGAGTTGGGACAACGGCTGGTGGGCCAGCATTGAAACGGACAATAAAAACAACAAGAACAATAACCGTGGCAAGGATGGCGCGGACAAGAGCGATGCCGCGCACTCCTTTGGCGATACCACGGTAGATTATAATGAGCTGGAAACTAACTACATCTGGAAGTTCGCCAAAGACTGGAACTTACAGCCCGGCGGTATTTATCACTGGAGCAGCAAAGGCTCACAATTGCGTCCCTATGTTCGTTTAAATTATAAAATAACGCCGGACTTAACCTCGGGCATCCGTTATCGCTATGATTATAACAATTACACCACCATTAACTCCGAAGGGGCAGAGCACCGCGACAGCGTGAATCGCCTTGATTTATTCCTCAGTTATAAACTTACGCCGGTATGGACGGTGAGTTGGCAGGGGACGGCATATCGCCATACTAACAGCGATTACCGTTATAAAAATGATAAAGCCAGCGCAATAGAAAATGCCTTTATTCTCCGCTATAAGTGGAATAAATATTTCAGCCCGTATGTTGAATATGACTATTTGGACAAACAGGGTTCTCACGAAGGCGAAACCAAACTTCATGAATCTCGTTATCGCATCGGTGCGACCTTCTATCTCTGATAGGCCTTTTATTTCTATTACGGGAGGCACAACGTGTCTATTAACAAAAACACTCAACGCTTTGCCCTGATGCCTTTATTCGGGCTGTTATTGGTCAGCCAAACGGCACTGGCGCAGACCACCCATTTTATTACCTACGATGGCAACGTGATGGGGGAAATAAAGCAAAAAATCCAGCAGCAGGACGGTACCTATCGTCCAGCGTGGCAGGCGTTACAAAAACAGGCGGATCAGGCGCTGTCACACGCCAATTACAGCGTGACGGATAAAACGCTGCTGCCTGCGTCGGGCAATAAACATGATTACTTCAGCTTTGGTCCGTACTGGTGGCCTAATCCGGCCACGGCGGACCACTTGCCCTACATCCGCAAAGACGGGGAGATCAACCCTGACAGCAAAACCGACGCCACCGACAGCGTTCGACTGTCGCGTTTTGCCAAAGACATGCGCCTGCTGGGACTGGCATGGTATTACTCCGGTGATAAAAAATATGCCGAAAAAGCGGCCAGCATGGCGAAAGCCTGGTTTGTCGACCCCGCCACGCGCATGACGCCAGACATGCAACATGCGCAGGCTATCCCCGGCGTGGTGGACGGGCGCGGCATCGGCATTATTGATAGTCGCGCGTTTATTGATGTCATGGATGCCATCGAACTGATCCGCAGTTCCGATGCGCTAAATGACGCCGATTATGCCGCCATCAAAACCTGGTACAGCCAGTTTAATGACTGGTTGATCACCAGCGAATATGGCTTCGAAGAGAGTAACTGGCACAATAACCACAGCGCGTTTTATGCCGCGCAGGTCACCGCGTTTGCGCTGTTTACCGGCAACACGGAGCTGGCGAAACGGCAACTGGCGATCGCGAAAATTCGACTGATCCCGTCGCAAATCAATAATCAGGGTTATCTACCGGCCGAAAACGAACGTACGCGCTCGTGGCATTACACCCAGTTTGCGCTGGCGGCTTATGCCCGACTGGCGCGATATGGTGAATTGGCAGGCGTGGATCTGTGGCAGACCGAAACCGATGGGCGTTCGTTGCAAAAAGCGCTGACGGTAGTGGCTGAGCAGGTGGACAGCAGCAAAACTTGGCCTTTCCCTGAGTTGAAATTTAACGAAGAGGAAGCGGTGGGCAACGTGCTGGCGGCGGCGCGGGCTTACAACACCCCGCTGTTTGAGCAGAAAGCGGAATACCTGAAAAACAAATACCCGGAGAACATCAACCTGCTGATGGTTCCGGCGTCGCTGGTGCCTTGATTCGGGTTTAAGAGGGTATAAAACATCAGGCCGGTGGATCCGGCCTGATGGGTTTTAGTGGCTGACGTTGATCACCGGCGCGGTCGGCTGTTCACTCAGTGAGAAATGCAAAGCGTGCTGCTGACCGTCGCGCTGTAACTCCAGACTTAAGGCCTGAGCTTTCTGCTGGGCATTGACCGCAACCAGCGGATTTTCCAGATTGAAGTCATACACCGTGGCGAATATCACCCGTGACTTGCGGCTTCGCGCCACCAGATAACTCAGGTTGCGCGTCGACGGATTGGCCGGTGCCTCGCCTTGCCACAACTCTCCTTCGCCGATCATCCACAGAGGCAAAATGCCCGCCGCGGTGGTGAACCGCAGCGGCGTTACGCCTGCCAGCGGCTGCGTGCGTTGCCCTGACATCTGTGCCAACGGCCCGCTGGCGGCAAAGCCTTCGGCATGATGGGCCAGCGGTGTCAGCCATTCCCCATCGATATGCAAGGTGCAATCCACCTGCTGTTGATGTGGATTATGGATCTGGTAGATATCGATCAGCGCATCACCCAGCATCAATAATTGCCGCTGGAACACCACGCCCTGATAGGCCTGTTGATCCCACTTCACCTGCGTGTAGCTGTCCAGCTCAGGAATAGGCTGTGTCCAGTCGCTGACCACCGACAGATAATGGGCCTGTGAATTGACCTGATGGCACAGCACGCGGGGAATGGCCGGCGGCTGATTGGTTTGATTCACCGTCAGCGTATTGTGCGTGGCGCTGTTTTTGTAATAGCCCTCATGCAGCGCCACGCCATAACCGGTGGTGCCGAGATCGGGCAAAACCTCCTGCCCGTGGTTAAACAAGATGATCCCCAGCCGGTCGTAATGATCGTGTTCACCGCCGTAGGGCGCGTGCTTGACCAGCAAGGTGCGCTGCTGCTCGGGCTGGCGCATCAGCGTAAAACCGACGCCTGCATGATGAAAAGGCTCGCGCGTATAGGGATTATTGACCGACGGCAGCGGCTGGTCGCAACCGTAGAGCAGGGCGTCCAGATTATGCCGTGAGCGGCGCTGATAAATGATATTCAGCGCCTGCGCATAATCTTCATCGCCATAATGCGACCAGGCGAATTCGTACAGATCGCTCTGTGACAGCACTTCCTGACCCATGATGCAGTCGTTAATGCGCGGCAGGCTGTCATCGGGCATCAGCAGTTTTAATGGCAGGGTCAGCATCTGGCGATAATAGGGCAGATCGAGCAGGCTATATTCACCGTGGCGCGCAACTTTTTCGAACGCCATAAAACCTTGCAGCGCATAAAAATGGTAATGCAGCGCGCCTTCGAACCACATACCTCCCGGTAGCAGCGCGTGCTCTAACTGGTGGCGCAGACCATAGGGGCTGTTGACCGCGAAATCGACATAGCGCGGTTCCTCGGTAACCACGCCGATCACGCCAATCGCGGCCCCGATTTTCACTTCATGGTTGTGCAACTGCGCATGGCGATGGCGCATCAAAAACTCGGCCCCTTCGCGTAACAGACGAACTTCGATGGTCTGCTGCTCTTCCTCACTCAATGCTTCACGAATGAAATCGTAGCCGAGTGCGAATTGCAGATGGCAATTGGCTTCGCACAGGGTTTGCGCATTGGCTTTGCCGGGGCCGTTATAGGGAATGCCGCCATGCTCTTGATAGTCTGGGTAATAGCGGGCGTAGGTGAGCAGAATGGCTTTCACTTTATCGAGGTAACGCGCCTCACCGGTCAGTTGCCACAGCAATCCCAGCTCCTGACAGGCTTTGGCATTAAGGCCGTTTAGCCAGCGCCACCACGCGCCATCATAGGGTTCGCCGTGGAAAAGATGGCCGTCTATCGGGCAGCGATGCGCGGTCGGTGAGTCATAACGCCATTCCAGCCGAACCGCATGTTGCGGGCAATAATAGTAGTGATTCCACGTCGCGATGCCGGTCTGTGGCACCAACAAAGGGCAAGACAACACGGTGTCGTTATCCTGTTGAAGTGACTCGATAATATCCGCATAACCAGACGCCCGCTGGCGTATCCGCGCCATCTCCTGCTCAGTAAACTGCTTCATTCATGCTCCCCGTTGTCGGCCCTGATCATCTTTCATAAAACGTTTTGTTAAAAATAAACTCATGTTTCAAAAAAATCATGACGGATGTTGGGTTGTGTGATGCGGGTGGGTTTTTATCTGCCCGTCTTCCAGCACTAACACCCGATCGGCGCGTTGCAGGGTTGCCGGGCGATGGGCAATCAGCACGATGGTGCGCTGGTGGCGCAGGCTGTCGAGCGCCTGATGAACAGCCTGTTCATTCTCGTTATCCAGACTGGAAGAGGCTTCGTCGAAGATCATGATCGGCGCATTCGTTAGCAAGGCCCGGGCAATGGCGATGCGCTGGCGCTGCCCGCCCGACAATCGCGTACCGCGTTCGCCGCACAGGGTGTCATAGCCCAACGGCAGGGCGGCGATAAAAGATTCCGCCTGCGCCAGACGCGCGGCGTGCGCCACCTGTTGGTCTGAGGCCTGTGGGTTTCCCAGACGAATATTTTCTCTGACTGAACCGGCGAACAGAGACACCTCTTGCGGCACCCAAGTGATCAACTGGCGAAGCGTGGCGAGCGGCAGCGTGCGGATATCGCGCTCTCCAATATAAATCGCGCCGCTGTCGGGATCCCAAAAGCGTAATAACAGATGGCCGAGAGTGCTTTTCCCCACGCCGGAGGCTCCCACCAGCGCCACTATTTCGCCGCTTTCAACCTGAAAGCTGACGCCCTGCAACACCGGCCGGGAGCGATGATGATAGGCAAAATGGACCTGCTCAACGCGTAGCCGGGTGTTGCTCGGTGCGACGGAGATGCCCTGATCCAAGACGCGCGCGCGTTGCTGCATAATCGCCAGAATACGGGCGGCACCGGCGCGCAGTTCCCCCCACTGGCTGGCGGTTTGGGTGACCTCGGTGATCGGCAGCAGTGCGCCGCTGGCAAGCACCACAATCAGCGGTAACAGCATCGGTTGCAGTTCACCTTTAGCCAGTAAAGACAGGATACAGAAGATCATCGCCAGCAGGGCAGCGGCACTCAGCAGATCAATCGCCGCCTGCTCAAGGCCGCTGCGTACCCCATAGTGTTGTTGCGCTTTACCCAATGTCCGCGTCCGTTGCAGGAGGCGCTGCACGAAGGCCTCGGCCTGACCAAACACCGCCAGTTCACGCTGCCCGGCGATAAACTCCAGCGTATCGGCGTTCAGTTGCCCCAGCTCCCTCATCACCTGTTTACCCTGTCGGGCGGCATAACGCGCCAGCCAGACCGGCACGGTCGCCACCAACAGCAGGAAGGGGGCGAGCACCCACGCCAGCGGCGGTGCCACGGCATACAGCCCCGCCAGCGCCGCGGCAGGAACAAGCATCGCGCCGACATAATCGGCCAGCGTATGGGCATAAAAGCGTTCCATCAGTTCAGCGTCATGGGTGGCGATGGCCGCCAGTTCCCCCGTGCGCTGGCCCAGCACGGTGGCCGGTGCGGCACGTTCCAGCCCGTCAAAAATCCGCATTTGCAGCTTTTCGATCAGCGTGAAGGCCAGAAAGTGGGAGATCCAGCTTTGCCACCAGCGCGCGGCGGCGGTAAACAGCACCTGCCCCGCCAGCCCGGCGATGAGTGGCAACAGATCGCTTGCGGGCGCGCCGCAGATGGCGACACCGGTCAGCCAGGCTGCCAGTGTCAGGCTGGCGAGCGTGCCGCCTTGCGCTACGATCCCGGCCAAAACCGTCAGGGCCAGCACTTTGCGTTGCCCGCTCATCTGGCGGATCAGTCCTAAAATTCCGGTGCTGTGCCCACGCATTGTGATCCTCCTTGCGCCGCCAGTAGCCGCGCATAACAGCCACCGGCCTGACTCAGTGTGTGATGCTGACCTTGCTCGACCAGCCTGCCACCTTCAAACACCAAAATATGATCGGCCTGTTTGATGCTCTCCAGCCGGTGCGCGATGGCGATCACCGTGCGCCGCCCGCCAAACTGGGCCAGCGCGTGGCGCAGCGCCTGTTCACTGCGAGGGTCAATACTCGACGTCGCTTCATCCAGCAGCAAAATCGGCGCGTCTTTGAGCAGCGCACGCGCAATCGCCAGCCGCTGTCGCTGACCGCCAGAAAGCTGCGCGCCGCGTTCACCAATCTGTGTCGCATAGCCGTCGGGTAACTGAGCGATAAAATCCGCCATCTGCGCGGCCTGCATCGCCTTGTGTAATGCCTCATCACTGGCGTCAGGTTTGGCCAGCCGCAGGTTGTCGGCAATCGAGCCAGCAAACAGAAAGACGTCCTGCGACACCACGCTAATCATCGACCGCAGGGTGCGCAGTGGCAGGCGGCGAATATCCACGCCGCCGAGATAAATGGCCCCCTGGGTCGGGTCAACACAGCGCAGTAGCAGGCTGGCGAGGGTGGATTTCCCCGCCCCCGACGGGCCGACCAGCGCCACACATTGCCGTTCTTTGATGGTAAAGGAGACATCCTCAAGCACCGGCTGGCCTGCGCAATAAGCAAATGACAGGGCCTCTACGCGGAGATCACCCCGCGTGGGCGCCGCCAGCGGTTGTGCGGGCTCCGCCACGCGTGGCCGCTGCGCCAGTAAGGCGGCGATCGGCGCTTGTGCTCCGCTGGCGGCCCAGGCGCTATCAAAGGCGTTCTCCAGTTTATTCAGCGGACGAAAGGCCTCACGCACCAGAAACAGCGAAATCAACAGCGTCAGGGGGGCGATCTGCTGTTCCGCCACGCGCCAGGCATTGAACGCCAGCACCAGTGCGATACCGCTGAGGCTCACCAGGCGCGTAATACCGCCCCGCATCAGCGTGACCTTAAGCGTTTCCATTGAGGCCCGCCGCAGGGTTGCGGCATCTTGAGCGAGCTTGGCCCGCCACGCCGCCGACGCCCCGAATGCCTTCAGCGTCACCAGCCCTTGCAAGGCATCCAGCAGGGTGGCGGCGAACGCGGCCATCGCCGAAAAAACGCCGGTGGCCTGCGGCATCTGCCAGCGCATCCACAGGCTATCGAGCAGCGGAAAAGCGATGACAAACAGCGCCAGCAGCAGGGCCGAGGGCAGGTCGAACCACGCCATCACGCCGAGCACCAGCGTGCAACCGAGCAGGGCGCTCAATAGCGCAGGCAGGTAACGGCTGTAATAACCCTCCACCGCTTCTACCGCGCGGGTGACGGTGCCCTGCAAATCGGCGCTTTGCGGCACTAAGCCTACGCCCGGCCCGAGATAAAGCAGCTGTGCCAGCAGACGCTGGCGCAGATTCACTTTGCAGCGCATGCCGATGCGCTGGGCGACAACCTCACTCAGCGCAATCAGCGCGGCGCGAACCATCACGGCAATTCCCATCGCGATAAGTGGCGGCATCACCGCTGCCGCTGCTCCGTCCTGCATCAGCCGGTGCAACATCTCGGCGGTCAATACCGCCTGCAATACATAGCAGGCGATGATGCCGACATTGACCCCGACGCTGGCCGCCAGTGGCGACAGCAGCGTGGAAGTCAGTCCCTGAACCGGCATCTTCATCGGCTGGGCTGATCCTGTTGGGGGGTCCAGAATGTGCCGCGCAGCGGGAAGGCAAGGAACTGCTGATTCAGTGCTTCCAGCGTGTTCGCCGGATCCACATCCGCAAACGCCTCGGGGTGGAACATTTTTGCCATCTCTTCAACGCCGACAAAGAACAGCGGGTTATCGAAGAAGAACAGCCAGATACCGGCCACTTGCTGGTGACGGACCGCAGAAAGACTGGCGAGTGCAGGCATCTGGACAATGGCCTGCAAGGAACGGGCGCTATCTTGCGGCGTAACCTCCGGTCCCACCACCAGCCCTTTACGGATCACGGTCGAGCCGCCGCCTGCCAGATAAAAGTCCGGTTTTTTTGCCAACACATATTCCAGATTCAGCTTACCGATGCCGTTTGTCAGCGTCTCGGCACCGAGGTTTTTGCCGCCAGCGGCGGCGATAAAATCACTCATATTGCCTTTGCCGGAGGTAAAGCAGCAGTCGTCACCGCCGGGATTCAGGTGGAAAAAGACCAATGGACGGGTTGGCTGCTTCGCCACGCGCTGGGCGATGTTATCCATATGCTGTTGGTAGAAGCGGGCAAAGGCTTCGGCTTGTTGCGGGTGGCCGAGCAATTGGCCGAGCATCAACATACTGGGCACGGTATTGACCAGCGGCTTGCGAAAGAAATCGACGAAAACGTAGGGAATATGCGCGGCGTCAAGCTTATTCAGGCCATCAGGAATTCTGCCGTACAGCGTGAATATCACCAGATCGGGTTTGGCGGCAATCGCTGCTTCCATCGAAAAGGTGCCGGTATTGAGATCGCCGATCGCCGGAATAGCCGCCGCCTGCGGGAAGCGCTGTTTTAGCGCTTCATAGGTCGAAGGGGAGTAGCGTTGCAGGTCGGTTCCCCATGCCACGATATTCTCCAGCGGATCTTTCTCCAGCAGCGCCAGCGTCATGATATGGCGGCTTTCGGCCAGCACAATGCGCTTGGCGGGGGCAGGCAGCGTCACCGTGCGGTTGAGCATATCGGTGACCCTGATGGGGGCCGCGACACCGCTAAACGTCGCGATGAACATCAGGACGGCACAGATCCGGAGGATCCGTTTTAATCGCATCATCTTTGTCTTCCTTACCAGCGGTAGCTGACTGTAGCCATCAGCGAACGGTCGAAGCCCTGACTGCACGACGTGGTGCTACAGGTGGTGTAATAGTTCTTGTTAAACAGGTTGTTGGCATTGACTGCCAGTTTGACGCCGTTCAGCGAACGGTCGATTTGTCCGAGGTCGTAATGCACGGCGGCGTCAAACACGCTGTAGTCCGGCACGCGGATCCGATTGTTGGTATCTGCCCAGGTTTTGCCGACATAACGCACACCGGCACCCAGCCCGAGGCTGGTCAGCGGCCCGTGTTGAACGCTGTAATCGCCCCACAGTGACGCCATCTGTTCCGGCATCCCGGTCGGCGTTTTGCCTTGCGCACCGGGCACATTACTTTTGGTGGTGTCCAGATCATTCCACGTATAGCTGGCGATCACCTTTATGGCGGGCGTCAGGTTGGCCGTCGCCGAGGCTTCGATGCCTGTCGAGGTCACCTGACCGGTTTGCACCGTGTTGAGGTTGTTATTGGGATCGGTGGTGGAAACATTGTTCTGTTCCAGATTGAACCACGCCAGCGTAAACAGGCCGTCGAAGCTATCCGGCTGATACTTCACGCCAGTTTCAATCTGCTTGCCGGTGGTCGGTTTAAAGGTTTCGCCATAGAAATCGGTGCCCAGCACCGGCGCAAACGAGGTGGTGTAACTGACATAGGGCGCGACGCCAATATCGGTCAACCAGGTCAGGCCAGCCCGCCACGTAAAGTGGTGATCATCCTGACTGGTCTGGGTATTTCTCAGGCGGTTATCGGTACTGACCGACGCCCAGTCTTCCCGCGCCGAGAGATCCAGCACCAGGCGATCAGCGAGTGCCAGCGTATTACCGAGATACACGCCGGTTTCATCGGCGGTTTGATAGGTGGAGGAAAACGGAGTGGCAGCCGAGAAACGCCCGCCATACACCGGGTTATAAATATCCACCGAGGGCGCGGCACCGTAGTTGAGATAGTAATCTTCACCGGTGCGGCGATAGGACACGCCCATCACCGACGTACCGCGCAGCGGACCGGCGTCCCAATGGGCTTTCACATTATTGTCGGTGGCCCAGATTTTCCCTTTGATCCCAAACTGATAGGCCGTGCGGCTCAGGGTGCGCATGTCAGCGGCCAGCCGTGAACCCGACCAGGTTTGAGTCAGCAAATCGGTGTAGGAATAGCGGCTGGCAGAGTGGAATGACCAGATGTCATCGACGCGATGATCGAACTCATAGCCGAGGTTAGCCTGGGTCATATGGTTGTCGAGCCCGCTATTGTCGAGATAGACATTGCGCGGCAATTTGCCATTCGGGTTGCTCAGCAGCGTGCCGTTGATCGGCGTGACGTTGCGCGGCGGGCCAAACTTATCGCGGCTCAAGGAGGCCAGCACCGTCAGCGACGTATCGCTCGTGGGCTGCCACGTCATTGATGGCGCGAGGTATCCGGTGTCGTCCGGCACAGGGTTGAACTGGGTATTGCTGTCGCGACCCACGCCAACCAGGCGGTACAGCACCGTTTTGTCGTCATTCACCGGACCGGAGAAATCAAACTGACCCTGATAGCGGTCATGATTGCCGACCTGCATGCCGATTTCATGTAACGGCTGTTCGGTGGGGTGTTTACTGACGCCATTCACCACGCCACCCGGCGAACCGACGCCGTACAGGAAGCCGCTGGGACCGCGCAACACATCGATACTTTCCAAGCCGTAGGGCTGATAGCGCACATAGGATTGCGCGGTGGTGGATCGCAGGCCGTCGAGCAGCGCGCCGTTGAGCGTGGCGTCAAAACCGCGAATACTGAAATAGTCGAAGCGGGAACTCACCGCCGAGGTGGAGGCGAAAACGCCCGGCGTATAGCGCAGCGCTTCGGTGGTTGACTGCACGTTGCGGTCGGTCAGCTCATCGCGGCCAATCACGCTCAATGACTGCGGTGTCGCCAGTATTGACGTGGTAGTGCGACTGCCGGTTTTACTCTGTTTCGCGACGTAACCGTCACGGGGCTGTGTGTGAGGCTCGGCGGTGACGGTCAGGGTGTCTTCGTCTCCCTGAGTTTGCGCCCATCCTGGTAAAGCGACGGCCATCGTGCAAGCACTGATGCAGGCGGCTATCGCGGTCATATTATGTTTTTTATGGTTTAACACCGGTTATCTCCAAGGCGAATGAGAATTATTTCAGCGCTGGCTATTCTCACCCTGACGCGATTTCAGGCAATGGCGGTGGCTTTCGCTGGCGGGACTTTTTCTTATGATAAAAAGCACGAAAGAGGAAAATCATGAACCGGCAGGAGGGCGGCTGGACAGTCAGGCAGGAACACTGATATTGTGAGAATGAGAATTAATCCCAACAAGGCATCACGATATTCCCGCTATTTTTCAAGGGGTAATGGATTTTCCGATGCGCCATTCAACAGGTACTGAGATGAACCAGATCGGTGGCATGACCCCTCAGCCCGTCAACGAAGCGATTTTTGATGGCGCGATTTCTTTTAGCAGTGGTTCGCTGTTCCCCCGTGAAAGCCAGTGGGAAACCGAGCGGCTAGCTCAGGGGCTGAAAATCATCATCGTCGAGCGGGGGGAATTGCGCTGCAAATTGCCGGGGGCAAGCGATATGCGGATTGCCGGACCTTGCGTCTGCGCGGTGTGGAACCAGGGGGACAATGAAGGGATGCAGCGCTTTGAACCCGGTTGCCAGTTGGATCACACCACGCTGTCACTGACGCCGTCGGCCATCGCCAGCCAGATGGCGGGGGAGTTTCAGCAGCAGTTACAAGATGCTTTCCAGATGGATAAATTCACCGGTCCACGGCTGGTGGTGATGGCCGCGTCGCCGTCGATTCACGCGCTACGGGCGCAGGTCGCCACCTGTCCGCTGCAAGGGATTTCGCGCGCGCTGTATCTTTCGGCGAAAGCGCTGGAGATCATTGCCTACACGCTGGATGCCTTTACCTCCAGGCCCGCCATCAGCGAAAACGATCTCCTGCGTCTCTCCTCAACCGATATTGAAAAACTGCATCGGGCCAAAGCGTTACTCGGCGAGCGAATGCTCAACCCGCCGACGCTGGCGGAACTGGCGCTGACGCTTGGCATCAATACCCGCAAACTGACCGTTGGGTTCCGCCGTCTGTTTGGTGAAAGCGTGTTCGAATACCTGCAAACGCTGCGCCTGCATACCGCCTGGCAGATGCTGACCGCCGGAGAAGTCAGCGTGTCCACCGCGGCCTATCAGGTCGGCTACACGCCTGCCCATTTCTCGGTCGCTTTTCGCAAGAAGTTCGGCGTCTCGCCCAAATCCTTGCGCAGTTAGTGTTTATCCTGCGACCAGGTGGCATCCGTCACATTCACTTTTACCGGCAACATGCCGATTTGGTTGAATTTGTCGGCCAGCGCCTGCTGTTGCTTAAACACTTCTGGCGTCATGCGTTCTGCGCCAAACGGCATACGGGCTAAGGCTCTGGACCAAATGCCTTTCTCCAGACCGGTCGATTTCGACAAAATATCGGCGGCGTCACTCGGGTGGGCATTGGCCCAGTCACTTAACTGCTTCAGCTCGTCAACCACCTTTTCGGCGGTTTTCGGGTAGGTATCGGCGAACTTACGGCTGGCGAGATAGAAGGTGTAATGCGGCACCAACCCTTCGGCATCTTTCACCAGACGCGCTTTTTCATGGGTTTCCACTTCGGCATAGAACGGATCACAAATCACCCAGGCGTCAACCGCGCCGCGCTGGAACGCCGCTCGGGCATCGCTTGGTGCTAAATAGACCGGCGTGATGTCTTTGTACTGCAAACCGGCGTGTTCCAGCGCGGTCACCAGCAGATAGTTGACGTCAGAACCCTTGTTGAGCGCCACCCGTTTGCCTTTTAAATCCGCCACCGTTTTGATGGGCGAATTCTCCGGTACCACGATGGCTTCGGTTTTTGGCGTCGCCGGGGAGTGGGCGAGATAGACCAGATCGGCCTTAGCGGCCTGAGCAAAGGTCGGTGGCACGTCGCCGGTGGCGGCCAGATCAATACTGCCGACGT
>Ga0105854_1000254_pt1 | contig 27345 bp, 19 predicted proteins | sample OrgsoiDNA_201058_FD_89679 | JGI IMG/M metagenome (GOLD analysis project Ga0105854, IMG submission 89679) | Permafrost soil microbial communities from the Arctic, to analyse light accelerated degradation of dissolved organic matter (DOM) -... | ecosystem: Environmental > Terrestrial > Soil >... | reverse complement strand
TCTGGGCGACGATCGAGGTTGCATTCGTACTATTTCTGGTAAGGGATATCAATTCACCGGTGACCTGAATGAAGATAGGTCGATGGTAGTAGATGTAGATCACTCGTCGTTGTCGATGATCGGTCTTCCAGCCGTGTTGTCTGAACTTATCGGTCGGCAGCCAGTTTTGCGGGAGATCGTTGAGCTTGCTGAATCAAATCGCCTGATTACTCTCGTCGGCGCGGGCGGAGTGGGCAAAACGCGGCTTGCGATTGAGGCGGCTCGGTTACTCGCGCCGCATTTTTCAGACGGCGTTTGTCTCGTCGATCTCGCTCCGACTGAGACCTCGGAGTTTTTGCCCATGACGATCGCGCGGGCACTGGGCTTTCCTCCTGGCGAAGGAACGCCGTCACTCGACAGGATTTCCCCGATGCTTCAGGATCGCCAGATTCTGATCGTGCTCGACAACTGTGAGCATCTCGTTGACAGCGCGGCGCGTATGGTTGAGACGATACTTCGGGCTATTCCTGACGCCATGGTCATGGCGACAAGCCGCGAGGCGCTCCGGCTGCCTGGCGAGTGCATATATCGCGTGCCCTCCCTCGATGTTCCTTTGGACGATGATGCCTATGAGATCGAGCACTATGGCGCAACACGGCTCTTCAAGGAACGAAGTGGTTCACAGTCATTTCACCGTACCGACCCGAGAAATGTTTGCTCCATAGTCGCACGCATATGTCGCCAATTGGACGGTATTCCTCTCGCGATCGAACTTGCTGCCGCGCGCGTGTCGGTTCTAGGGCTTGAGGCTCTCGCAGCGCGGCTGGACAGCCGATTTCAGTTGCTGACTCAAGGATCGCGCGTTGCCTCCCCACGCCAGCGGACGTTGCGTGCGACGCTGGACTGGAGCTACGACTTGTTGCCAATACACGAGCAAACTGCGCTTCAGCGTCTAAGCATATTCGCAGGTGCATTTTCGATAGAGTCGGCCCAAGCCGTAGCAAGCGCGGACGATGTATCACCGAAAGCCGTACGAGATTGCATGGTGAGTCTGATCGATAAGTCACTTATAACGCTGGATGCCAAAGCGAGCCAAATCCGTTATCGCCTGCTCGAGACCACTAGGGCATATGCGCGCGAGAAACTGCAGGAGGGAGGCGTGATGCTCGAACTGGCGAGGCGGCACGCCCAGTTTTTTGTGCGCATTTTCGCCGATGCACAACAGCGCGCGGAGTCTCGCGAAGAATTGGACTGGATTGGGCTATATGCGCCGTACCTGGAGGACTTTCGGTCGGCCGTTCGTTGGGCATTTTCTCCGACGGGTGATTCGCAGCTGGGAGTCGAACTTGCCCTCGCTGGCATATCGTTTTCCATGCAGCTATCGTTGATCGAGGAGTGTCTATCACGGGTCGATATGGCGTTGGAATGGCTCGACGGACAGTCGATTGTCGCTGACGAGTACCGCATGAAGTTGTACACCGCACGCGGCGCGGGCCTGCTTTATCAGACAGGAAATTCGAAAACTGGTGAGGCGTTTAGTGAAGCCCTCAGATTGGCCGAAAAAGTAGGCGATTTAGAGTACCTGATGCGTGGCGTATGGGGGCGTTGGTGCTATTCCTACCTCAACGGACTGTATGCCGAGTCGCTTGAGTTCGCGAGACGGTTTGCCACGCTCGCTGCTTCTTGTCCTTTTCCAACGGAGCGGCTGGTTGCGCATCGCCTTGTTGGAATTTCTCAATTATGTTTGGGTAACCTCGAAGATGCACGAGTTAATCTGCAACTTTCTCTCGCCAAGGAAGGTGAATTGACGAGGGCGCAACGACTGCGTTTTGTTTATGACGAAAGGGCGCTAGCGAACGGGTCGCTCTCGCATGCTCTCTGGTTCCATGGGCTTCCGGACCAGGCCATGCAGGCGGCGCAGCAAACGCTGGATGATGCCGTGGAAGTAAGTCACCCACCTACTCTTTGTTTTGCACTGAGTGAGGCCGTGTGCACTATCGCGTTGCTAAACGGTGATCGATCCAAGCTTCGGGAAGCCACTGATGCGCTGGTACATGCCACTCGGCGGCATGGATTTTCAACCTGGAAGGCACGCGGACAGTTATGGGAAGGCTTTCTTAGGATTCAAGCTGGAGACGCCGCTGCTTACGACAGTATTGTGAAGCCCGCACTCGAGAAAATTAGCTCCGTACAATTTTTCATTTCGCTGACCCCCTTCCTGTCGGCAATGGGTACTCTTCTGGCATCTGTTGGAAAGCTGAGCGACGGAATTGATCTGATTGCGGCTGCGCGAGAGCATGCGAGCGTCACCGGCGACGAATGCTCATTGTCCGAGTTCATGCGAGTCCAGGGTGAATTGGTTTTGGCACAGAATCTTGTGCATGCGGAGGTCGAAAGTGAAGCCCTTTTTAAAGAAGCCATGGCCTTGGCTCATCGCCGTGGCTTTCTTTCATGGGAACTTCGTTGCGCAATTAGTCTCTCGAAGCTGATGATCCGACGTGGAGACTGCATGGCGGCACGCGCACTGCTTGCCGGAATTCTGAACCGCTTTACAGAAGGAAGGACCACCGAAGACGTGATCGTCGCGCAAGCCTTGGTCAATTCTATTCGTTAGACAATGCAAAGGCCCGGCCTTTGGTGCTCCAGTCAGTCCACAGTCAGATTTTCCGTCTCTCGATTAAGGGGGTGTTCCCCTCACCGACGCGAAGACAGCAGCGCCCGGAACGCCGGGTAGTGCACCGTTGTGGCGAAAACCTCTACCCGCCTGAGTATCCTTTTAGAAAGATTCAGAATCCGCCAGCTTTGAACAAGGATTTCTAACGATATCTGCGCCAAAATTAGTCCTCGCTCGCTAGCTAGTAGATAGCATTGCCTGATTGGCGACAAGCGAGAGGCAATCCACGGAATCGTGCAGAACAGCGCGTTTTGCGCCACTGCCCGCCGGATCCTACAAGGGACAGGGAGCTAACTATGTTGACGACCGGTGATGTCGAAATTCTGCCTGATCAGCGACGTGTTCTGGTGTCGAATAAGACATTTAACCTCGGGTCACGCGCCTACGACATGTTGGAGATGCTAGCTGACGCGCGCGGTGAACTTGTCTCTAAAGAAGAAATCATACGGCGCGTCTGGCCGGATACGATAGTAGTCGAGAACAACCTGCACGTTCAGATTTCGGCCATACGCAAGATGCTTGGGACTCGTTCGGACCTGCTGGTGTCCGTTCCTGGTCGTGGCTACCGGCTCGCAATGGATGTGCCTCGCAGGCGCTACTCCGACGTATCGACGGAGTTCGAGACCTCAAGCGTCGTGCGCTCAGCAATCCCTGCTCCGAAATTGCATGTTTATGGACGAGACTCAGCGATCGAGGATGTTGCGATGTCATGCACTAGCGCATCGCTCGTGAGTCTCGTCGGGCCAGGCGGAATAGGGAAGACAACGCTCGCTGTCGAAGTGGCAAGGCGGCTGATAGCTGACTTTTCGGAAGGTATCTGGTTCGTTGAACTGTCCAGGGTCACCGCACCACAATACGTCGCCGCGGCTGTTGCGGATGTCTTGGATGGCGGAGCGACAGGCGAGGAATCGCCGCTTCAGCGGTTGGCCACTTGTCTAAGGGGCAAGAATGCGCTGGTGGTGCTGGACAACTGCGAACATGTCATTGAGGCGGCTGCGGAACTCGCGCAGGGCATTCTGACATGGGCGCCAATGTCTCGGATCATGGTAACCAGCCGCGAGCCACTGAAGGTGCCTGGGGAGGTTGTATATAGGGTCCGGCCTCTGGAGGTGCCACTTCAGGACGAGAGCAATACTGAAGCGGTCAAGAAGAGCGCCGTGCAGTTGTTTCTGAATCATGCGCGTTCGATCAATCGACAATTCGCGTCCGACGAGCCGAGCATTTCCCTTGCATCGACGATTTGCCGGCGCCTGGATGGGTTGCCACTGGCGATCGAGCTCGCGGCGTCCCGGGCGGCGACGCTCGGTATCAGGGAGCTGGCTGATAATCTTGATGACCGATTCATGATTCTGACTGGCGGCTACCGAACTGCTCTACCTCAACATCAGACATTGATGGCGACCTTCGACTGGAGCTACGGCTTGCTGTCTGCGAAAGAGCAGATGGTGCTCAGGAAGCTTGGCGTGTTTCCGTCCACGTTTGACCTCGTGGCTGCAATCGCGGTTAGCTCGGAAGGGGAGGTAGGTCCGGTAGACGTACTTGAGGCGGTCTGTGCGCTGGCGGAAAAATCCTTGCTGATGACCGAGTTCCACAGTGGTTCAGTTAGCTACAGGCTGCTGGAAACGAGCCGCGCCTACGCGCTGCGCAAACTCGCCGATAACGGGGAGGAGCGTCGGGCCGAGCAGAGTTTCCTGTGTTACGTATGTGCGCGCTTGCGAGCAACGACAATAGCTCTGTCCGACCCGGACCAGACGGCGTGTAATGAGTTCCGGACACAGCTCGACGATGTGAGAGCGGCGCTGCATCTGGCGTTCTCTGAAAAAGGCAATACCGCTCTTGGTGCAGAGCTGATCGCGATGGCATCACCGTTCTTTATTGAGCTCGGTCTTTGCGCGGAGGTGCAGAAGCATGCGCGGTGTGCGCTTGATTCCCTCGAGACCTTGGACGGCGCAAAGATAAGCAACGACGCTCACAAGCAATTGCTGTTTGCGATGACCGGCGGCCGTGAAATTGTAGCGCTCGGGGCTCATGCGCATATGTTGGGATCGGTTGCCGATAGCGCGCACTCTGCTTATTTCGCTGAACTTGCGGCGTATCCCAGCCTCAATTAAGCTAAGGCTGGCGGGACCGGTGCCGCGTCGCATTGACACGCACCGAAGCGCCTGGACTTGATGAAAGTGCTTGGTTTAGATCGCAGCAATGGAGCACGCGCAGGCATTCCTGGTTGATCGGTGGACGATTCTGCGTTCGGGTGATGGTGTCAAAAAATAGCGTAGAGAATTAAAAAAGAGCTGAGCTTACAAGTGCGCTTACACGGGCAAAGAGCACTGTTTATAGAGACAATTCAAGATCTGTTTTGCATGGCGAATATAAGGCCTTTGATCCGGTCAGGGCATCCCGCCCAACAGACGTGGTGCAGTCGCCCATTTTTTCTGGCGGCTGGGTTTAGTCAGTAAACTTCCGCTGATGCCGCGTAATATTTCGCACGCAGCCATCAGCGACCTGTCAGATGCCCCAGTCAGATAAAAAATCGAGTAACAATTCGTTGACACGATCGGGCTGTTCTTCTTGGGGAAGGTGACCACACTGGGCGATTGGCTCGGCACGCAAATGCACTGCCATACTCTCCCAAACGGCTTTCATGTCAAACATTCCTCCGACCGCGTAGAAATCCTCTCCCCAGAGGGCCATAGTAGGGCAAGCGATTTTGGTGTCGGCATCCGCCAGATCTTGCTGCACATCTTCAGCGTTGGCACGATAGTCCGACATTGCACCCCGCACCGCGCCTGGCCGCCGGTACGCCGCGACATAAGTCTGAAATGCCTCGCCGGAAATCGCGTGTGGGTTGTAGCACCAGTCAGCGAAAAAGTGATGTAACCATTCAGCTTCTTTTCCGCTGATCAATGTCTCTGGCAAATCCGGTACGAGATGAAACAAAAAGAACCAATAAGCACGCGCTGTCTGAGCACTCATATTCTGCGCGACCACTCGCGTGGGAACGTTATCCATAACGACTAACCTATCTAATCGATCTGGGTGGTCTTTGGCGAAGCGTGTCGCCACGCGAGCGCCGCGGTCGTGCCCCACAACGGCGACCTTGCCAATGCCAAGCTGGTCGAGTAAAGCGAGAGTATCCAGCGCCATGTTTCGCTTGTCGTATCCTCCTGCGGGTTTGTCAGTTTCGCCATAGCCGCGCAGGTCAGGCGCAATTACGCGGAATCTTTTGGCAAGCACTGGAATTTGAAATCGCCAAGCGAAGCTTGTTTCCGGAAAGCCATGCAGAAGTACAACCGTGGGTCCTTCTCCGGCATCCAGGTAATGTTGCCGGATACCATTTGCCCGAACCGTGTGATTGACGATCTTCAGTGTGGCGCTAGTCATGTTTGAGGTCCTTCATGTATGACGCAGGCAAGCCAGGGGGAAAGCCCGACGCGACCCTTGGTGGTAGCCTCATTGCGCAAGCCCGCCCGCTGGCAATTGATGAAGACCGGGGTCACCGTCGTAATTCACGGGAATCCACTCATACCCGCTTCCGTTCGCGCGAATGTGTCCGAGTCCGGGAAACGACATGTGTGCCGCAGCAACGTAGTAATGTCTGGTCGAAGCTAGCTGTAACATTGCTCGTCGGGAACGCTGCGCGCTTTGTGCGTCGGTGTCATATTCGACAGAAGCGGTAGGGTCACGCAGTTGCACCGACGCAACGTGAATGATGTCACCCCAAACGAGCAGCGTCTGCGAGCCGTTCCGGACCACATAGGCCGTGTGTCCAGGGGTGTGTCCCGGAGCGGCCATCGCGTAGATACCTGGCTCGAGTTGCCCGTCCTCTGAAAAAGGTTTAAAGCGGCCAGCGGCAATATACGGGGCCACGGAGGCCTCGGCCGCATCGAAGAATGTACTAAGGAAGGGGGGAGCGGTGGTTTTGTTTGCTGCGTTAAGCCAATATTGGGCTTCGGTTTCCGATGTTCTGAGCACCGCGTTCGGAAACGCCATCTTTCCGTCAAGAATGACGCCGCCGACATGATCCTTGTGCAGATGGGTCAGCAGTACTTCGTCAACCTGTTCGGGACGGTAGCCGGCCGCTCGCATATTGGCGAGGAGATGATCACAACAGTCTCCGTAAAGAACGCCGGCGCCAGTGTCAATCAGTATGAGCTTCGTGCCCGTGTTGATAAGGAACGCGTTGATGGAACCTTGCACCGGAAATGTCAGGTCGTCGGACGAAATGTCGCGTTCGACCGCTTCTTCTTGGACATGTGTCATCACCGTCTGGACGGGAAAATTGTGCGTCCCGTCGAGCAACGCGGTAACCTCGAACGTACCCAGCATCATTCGGTAGTAGCCGGGCGCCTGGGTTCTGACTTGGGGAGCTGCCGACATTGCCGACAGTGGCGTGAACGCAATCGACAGAAAGAATAGTTTGATCAGGAATTCTGAGAATCGGTGCTGAAGCTCTTCGGAGTTCATAAAATCTCTTTCCCGAGTGCTTGACACTTGGATGTGAGCTGATGGTTGTCGGAGTGATCGAAACAGCTTTTTTGCCGGTTCAGTTTCGAACCGTTGAGTGAAAATATATGAAACGGTTGCAAATCACTGGATGCTGGAAAAAGCAGCTGTCGACTGGCATGTGTTCACCTGGTCTCTGAGCTCGCGAAGATCGAGACAACATTGATTTAGACTACTCGTGATAGCACGGTACGGTTGACTAAGCGTTCTAAATCGTTCTGAAGCGTGCATAGACCTCAAGCAGATTGACGCGAGGGCAGATTGGTTCCGCTGGTTATCCGCACGCTTCCGTGAAAATATGAACCGGGTGATGACGCATCGTTTCGACAAGATCTTCCTGATGTGCTTAAGTACGGGTAGATTCGAAAAGAAACCAAATGCGCTGTTCTGTCTGGTCGATCCAGTTTTCGAGGAGACTGGCAGTTGCCACGTCTAATTTGTCATCGCAGACGTCGTGGAGCTGTCGCATGTAACCCACCAATGACTCGTTGTCCGTCCTTAACTCATTAAGCATGATCTCGGGCTTAACGAAGTCATCGTCATTGTCCAGAAGACGCCTTAGTGCCGTGACCTGTCCAATCGACCGAAGGGTTTTCCCCCCCAGCTTGCGCGCCCGCTCTGCGATCGGATCGATCATCTCGAAGACGAAGGTCGCCTGTTCGTCCAGCAGCAGATGGTAGTCGCGAAAGTGCGGCCCGCTGATGTGCCAGTGAAAGCTCTTTGTCTTGATGTACAGCGTGAACACGTCGGCAAGAAGCCTGGTAAGGCCCTCGGAGATCGCTTTCCTTGTGTCATTGCCAAGGTCTGTGGGCGTGGCCAAATCGTCGGACGCGTTGCTCCCGGCATTCGTAATGGTCATGGTTCAGCTCTCTGTTTGTGGTATTGACGAAATGCTATGCGAAAACACGAGGCAGGCCCCGTTTCAGCGGGGCATTTAATATCATTTAAGTTCTTCGCTGTGCCGAATCATTGCGGATATATCGATCAGGGGCGGCGGCCCAATAAGCTATGCGCCAATCTGTTATCCAACGGTTGTCAATGCTCAATTGTCGACAGCGCACTCCGCGGAGGTAGTACGCTCCACTCGCGATTCTGACCGCAAAAGAAGACGATTTCGACGATCCCGTTCCCACTGTTGGCTTCGACGCAGACGTAGCGCTCTCCAGACGGTACTATGCGGCCTTTTCTCGTAGGGTGGGCGCTACCGAGTTGGCTGGGAGCGAACCATTTTTCCAGTACCCAGTGGAGATGCTGTTCGGGAGAACGCTTGGGCCGTTGTTCGTCATACATCTTTGATCCTGGCAATTTTCCGATTTGTAACTCAACACATCCCAACGCTGCGCGCATGCCGTTGGAGACACCGGCTGCAGTAAGCCGTGACGAAGGCTTAACTAATTCCATGACCGGGCCCCTTCAGATTAAGTACTTGCCAATTCACGTATGTTGTAACGACCGCCAGTTTGGTAAAGCATTCAAACACTGACATCCAGAAAATTGGAGCCGAAACCGCTAGTTCCGATGGAAGGGTGGGCGCAACGGCCAACAAACCTGCACCGGATACGAAAACGAACCATACGCGCACCCAACTTGGCCCTAGTATTGAGGCAGACGCCAAAGCGATGATAATGAGCTTGCTCGCGCCAAGCGCCAGCAGTTGGGTAGAGGTATCGAGTCCGACAATTTCCCAGCGCGACTCGATAAGAGAGACCAGGCATGCCAACAAGACGGAGGCGGTGAATGCCCGGTTCGGTCTTAAAAAAGGATCCGCAAGAGCGGGCAGGCCGGACGTTGGGCACGGTTCTTTCGGAGAGGCGACAGGGGAGCCTCGATATATACGGTTGATCGCCATGACCATCTCCATCTGTTCGTCTCAGTTCTATTGTTGTCGAACAACCCAAAAGACTGCCGTTAAGCTTTGTGAAGAATTCTCTAACGACTTAAACGTTGTTTAACCATACGAATGTTTAAGCTGCTGACGATGACCCATGTTTTTTCGTTACTGATGAAGAGAGAATCCCGTGGGACCTCTTGGATTTATTCCAAGGTACGAACGGAGCTTCAGACGGCTTATTCGAATCAACAAAATATCTGAAGCGCCAGAGAGATCGGTTCGAGATTCGATGCGGTACGTGAATGATTGGTTCGAAGGGTTTAAGGCCGCCCTGCGATGGCTCAGGAGCGAATCGGAGTGAAGGCGTTCGTTCAATATTTCGCGTGGGGCGTTTCTTAATCTGGCGGAAGAATCGCGTATCTTCAATTTGCGACGCATATCGACGAATACCTACGGGTCGCTGGCGTACTCTAGAAAATAGTCGACATAAGCGCCGGCATTAGGCGCTCCACTGAAGAACTGGGAGGAGGCCATTATCGCGGTGTGCGGCGCGGCTCCTCGGGGCTTTGGGCTGCATGGGGTCGAGCGGCGGCATCCTCATCAAAGCGCAGCAGGCGCCCCGCGTTAGCAATCACGATGAACGTGCCAACGTTATGCAGGATCGCCGCCCATATTGCCCCCAACAAACCAAGTGCCGCCAGGGCGAGGATCCCGATGGTCCAGATGAGGCCGATCGCCGCGTTGACCGTCGCTGTGCGGCGGCATCGTCGGCCAAGCCGGATGCAGGTAGGAATGCGCCGCAGGTCGTCGCCGAGCAGCACGATGTCGGCGGAATCCACGGCAATGTCGATACCTCGCTCACCCATGGCAATGCTGGTCGCCCCTGCCTTTATGGCGAGCACGTCGTTCAGACCATCGCCGACCACGAGCGGATGGTGTCCTGCTGCGAGCTCGTGTATCACATAGTCGAGCTTGTCGTGCGGAAGCGCCTGCGACACTACCGTTTGAATCCCTACAAGCGCCGCCACCTTGCGTGCAACGCCTTCGCGGTCGCCTGTCAGCAGGGTTTGCCGTACGAGGCCCAATGCACGCAACTCCGCAAGCGCACCGGCGGACTCGGCGCGCACGGTGTCGGCGAAACCAAACCACGCGAGCACTTGACCGTTGAGCGCGAGACCGACACAGGGGCCGTCCGCCACCTCGGGCGCCGGCTGCAGTGCTTTGACATAGTCGCGGAGCAGTTCAGCGCGGCCGATGACTGCGGTTCCTTCAGGCGTATCGGCGACCAACCCAAGGCCGGGCAGTTCGCGGGTGTGCTCGAACGGCGTGATGTCCTGTTCGGTTATGGCGGCGTAACGCGTGAGCGCCCGGCTCACCGGATGCGCACTGCCTGCGCCCAGCCGCGCGGCTAGCGCGACGGCCCGCGCTGCATCGACGCCGGGCTGTGCAAACACGTCCGCGACACGAAGTTCGCCGTGTGTGAGTGTGCCGGTTTTGTCGATTATCAGGGCATCGATCTCGCCGATCCGGTCCAGGAACACCGCGCTCCTGAACAAAACGCCGTGCCGCGCACCAACCGCGATCCCGGCTATCGCTGTAGAGGGTGCGGCAAGCACCAGTGCGCACGGACACGCGGCGACGATTACCGCCAGCATCGCCGATGCATTGGTCGACGCAAACCAGACAATCGCTGCAATCAGCAGTACGAGCGCCAGATAGCCACCCATGTAGCGTTCGAGCACCTGGGTGATCGGCGGTTTTACCTGTTCGGCACGCTGCAGCAATTCGATGATCTTGCCTAGCGTCGACTGCTCGCCCGCGCGGGTAACCTCGATGCGCAGCAGTCCGTCGAGGTTCATGGCACCGCCGAACACAGCGATGCCTTCGTCAACATCGACTGGTAAGGACTCGCCTGTGATCGACCCGTTGTCGATGCTGGAACGGCCTCGCCGCACCACGCCATCGGCAGGTATACGCGTGCCCGCGACGATTTCAATCATGTCGCCTGCGCGCACTGCCTCGTAAGAGACGTCCTCGATCGAGCCATCGGACTTGACGCGTCGCACGCTGCCAGAGGTCAGCTTGCCGAGCGCACGCATTGCCTCCTGCGAGCCCAGGACGCTGCGATCTTCGAGGGCATGGCCGAAGGTCATGACAACAGGGAGCAGGGCGGCCGTGGTCATGTCGCCTATCGCCCAAGCAGCCAGCATGGCGAGTGCGATGAGGCGGTCGGTCACGCCGTGCAGGCTCGGCGACTTCAGGCTGTGCCATGCGCTAGCAAACACGGGGCCGGCCACGAGCATTGAGGCGAGTCCAGCCAGCACGTCGGCCAGTTGTGCGCCGCTGGACGCGAAATACCGCCAGGCGAGCGAGAGCGCCAGAAGCCCGCTCGCCAACAACGCGAGCGCAATCTGCCGCGTAACTACGGCCCGCTCCGCCGCCGACAACGCAACCGCGGATCCATCGTCATGATGCGGATGCGAGGCTTGGACCCCGCGTTGGTGCTCAGTGTTGTGCGCGTCTTGCTTCCCGGCCACCGGGATGGGACGCTCCAGCGTTTCGATCTGTGCGTTCATTGCATCTTCCCGGGTAGCACCAGACTTGACGTGTTATGTGGATCGATTGTCGTTATGCGTCCAGCTCCGGGAAGGATCTGCTCGATCCGGTCGCGATACGTACGAGCTAGCAGACCCTGGTCCTGGTTCGCATCGAGCGGCGTTTCGAGTTGCAGGATTGTCGAGGTTTCAGCTCGGGCAGTTGCCACTCGCTCGCTCGCGCTGGCTTGCGCACTTTGCAGAATCTGATCAACCGTCTGCTGGGCTGTTTGACGGATATTTTCGGCCTGGGTCCGCGCTTGGGCGATGTTGCGGTCGGCCGTTTGGAGTGAGCTGAGAACCGAGTTGAACGCGTCGACGGCGGCCGTCGGAAATTGGGCCTGCACGTCCGTGCGTGCGATCTCAATGCCAAGTCCCGTATGAGCAGCGTCGAGCGCCATCAGATGACGCTGAACGGCTTGCGTGATGTCACTGCGCAACTGCGCGCGCCCAGTCGCCACCCGCTGATGGGTCGACAGCAGTTCCGGGCGCGCGACCAGAATGGAATCGAGATCGCGTGCGGCGGTTACCTCGACCACGGCCGCTGCCGCGATGCGCTGTAGCGCCGCGTTGAGCTGCTCCTGTTGCAGCGCATAGGCGTACGGATCGACCACGCGGTAGAACAGCGTGGCGCTCAAATGCACGACACCGTTGTCACCGGTCGGTACATAGCCGGAGCCGGCCAGCGCGTCGGAGAGCGACGGATCGGCGTCTGCGGCCGCGGCTCCGTTTACCTCGAGCTCAGGCGAGCCTACGTCGCCCAGCGTCAATGGAACTATCTCGCTGGATTCAGTCATGATGGCTGAGTCCGTGGCTCGTGCGCGAGGATCGCGGTCGAGCGAGTTGATACGCAGCTCGACCATGCGCGCACTGCCCGGAATCAGCAATACCTTGTCGAACGGCTGGGGCCAGGCGAGCAGCAGCCCCGCATCCTGGCTGCGCACAAAGGTGCCAAGGCGCATGACTACAGCCCGGCTATCAGCGGGGATCCGGCGGATGTTTGATGTTGCCCATCCCCCCGCTGCGAGCAGCGCAATTGCCACAATGAACCAGAATGCGAGGCGCACGGCCTGAGCACCCGGTCCGAGCGTTGGTGCGTTCAGGACCGTGCTCATGGAATGCGCTTGCCGTGCTCTGCCGATCGTCTCGACAGTGCTTGCGTTTGGGCTTGAGTCACACCCAGCCCGACTGGCCCTTGCACGAGCACATTAAAAGGCGCCGCATCTGTGCGTAGGATCAGGTTTGTGTTGGCGTTGATGACCGAGCTCAGGGTATCGAGCGAGCGCAGCATCGTATAGAGACGTGGGTTACCGGCATAACTCTTGCCGTAGATCACCGCAGCGTCCTGACGCGACTGCGCCTCGATCTGCGCCGCCTTGACGTTCGCGTCAGCGACCGCAATGCGTGCGTCGCGGTCCGCATCGGAGCGAATTTGTGCCGCTTGCCGCTTGCCCTCCGCAGTGCGTTGCGCCGCCACGGTTTCGCGCTCTGCTCGCATGCGCTCGACGGTGGCTGCGAGGGTAACCGCCGGCAGCGTCAGACGTTCAAGGCCTACTTGCACGATGTGCACTCCATAAGTCGCATAGAGCTGCGAGTCGACCTGTTGCTGGAGTTCAGCCTCGAACGCGTCGATGTGCACTTGGCCTGGATTGGCGTTCACGAGCATGGCCAAATCGAAATCGGCCGAGGTCGTCTGAAGTGCCGAGCCGAGCAGCGAACGGATCTGGCGGGCCGCGTCGTCAGGCTCGTTGTGGACCGCTCGCACAAAGCGCCCGACGTCACTCGCATTCCCCGATACGCGCCATGCCACGTAGGCCTGAACGATGATGCGCAAGCCGTCGCGCGTGCCGACGTCCTGCAGGCCGCTGGAGGTCGTATGCAGGCGGAGATCGACCGGCATTGCGGCTTCGATGGGCGACGGCAGCCGCCACGCGAGACCTGGTTCGACTAATACGCGCACGGGTTGGCCAAAGCGGGTAACCACCGTTGCCTCACCAGCTTGCACCTGAATGAAACTGGCGACTGCAAGTGCGATCACGATACATATTGCCGCGAGCGTCACCCGCCAGTAGAACCCGCCGCCTCCAGGCGTCGGTGCGCTGTGGCTATGCGTGGTGCTGCCGCCGTGATGGTGATGATGTGCGTGGCCCTGAGCGTGCGAATGATTCAAACTCATCATATTCCCCTGAAGCAATCGGTCCGCTGCGGTGCCGCGTTTGCAAGGCCGACAGGCTAAGCCGGGCGGTTGCGCTGTGGTCAAATAGCGCCGTCAATCAGTATTTCCAACGGCTGCCTTCAAAAGATGCGCCGCGCGTCGGCCGCGTCTCCCGCGCTGTACGAGCGCAGATCAATGGTCGCGCGATTGCCCTCGACCAGCCGGTCGTCGATCACCGTCACATGAGCGTTGCGCAATCCCTTCTGCAGGTTATGTAGGTAGTACTCAAGCACGAACGCCTGACCCCCTGCCTGCGCGGCGATCATGTCGGCGCTGAAACTGGTTTGCTGCACCTGGGCGGCCGAGGCAATGCCCGCGGCTCGCGCATCCGCTTGCGCGATTGCCGTCTCTGCCCGTTGTTGGGCGTCGCCACGCGCTTCGGCCGCCAACCCATGCGCTCGCGCCACACTGGCCTCGGCGCGGATCTGCGCAGCTTGTACACCGTGCCAGGCTGCCGAGGCCCCGGCCGGCGGATGCACACTTTCAATCAACACGGCTACAACTTCAATGCCGCTTGAGATCTGATCGAATTGCGTTTGTACCGCGCGCTTGATAGTGTCAGCCATCACGGTCTGACGCGTTTCGAGCAGCGACCCCAGTGTGTGCGATGCGAGGTAACGGACCACTTCGCGATTCGCAATTGCCCGCGCGGTGCCAGGCAAATCGTCCGCACGATAAAGCGATGCACGTGCGGCCGCGTCCGACAGGCCGATCCGGTAGTCAAGTCGCACATCGGCACTGACAATCTGGAAGTTCTGCCGCTCGCCGCTTGCGACGGCGATGACCTGATTCGTCTCACCTTGATGCACGACGTCCCATAAGCGGTTCGATTGCTCAGGTGTCGGTGCGTCACTCGGGACCAACGGGGATGCGACGGCGCGCTCGCCCGGCGTTGCGGAGACAATCAGTTGATGAATTGCACCGTTGTCGACTGCGCGCGCCTTGCCGAGCGGCCAGGGTAAGGCAACATGCAGACCCGGCTGCCAGACAGAGACTGGCGCACCAAACCGTTCGTATACGGCGCGCTGTTCCGGTCCAAGCATCACGACGCCGGTGAGAAGCCACCCACATACGGCGATAGCGGCAATGGCCGCAGGCAAAAGGCGCGCGACATTCTGCAGCACCCAGCTCTGGCGCAGATCGATACCATAGCGATGACGCAACTGCGTGCTGAAGCGGGTTAATGGCGACGGCCGCAAACGCAGCAGGCTCGCTAGCAAACTGTCGGGCACGCTTGCATCGCCGCCACGCGTATTCGGCGGCGTGAACCACGAAAATGCCGCTCGTAGCGCGAATTCAAGTGCAATTGCGGCACTGAAGGCGGAGCTCGCCCGCGCTGGCCACACCGGGGACATATCAGCGTAAGCGACCAACGCCGTACAGATGGCCGCGGCCAGCGCGCTTACAACCGCTGCGCGCAGGACGTTGGAGAGCGACGCCCAAGCGCGTCCGCGCGTGGCATGCATCGTGAAGAAAAGCTCCGCGGCCAGTGTGCCGAACGCGAGCGCGAACGCGGCGCCTGCCGCTACGGGCGCAGCGTTTGGCGGCCACACTACGTCGGCTGGTGCAACTTGAAAAGGGCACCTCCAGGCGAGCGATGCCACCAGAATGGCGAGCACTGCGCACGCGAGGACCACCCACGGTTGTGCGCGAATTGTGCGTACGACCGCGAGGATGGCCGCGCTGACCCTGCACCACCAGGCGCGTTGCCAGAGCCGCAGGCCGTGAGGAAACGAGAATTTTGGGTCAGGACACACGCGACTAGCGCCGACAAAACCGGCGGCGATTGCGACCGTGAATACATTGATCCACGCACTCGACAGTGCTGCGCACCATCGAAGATCGAACCAGTTGCTCTTGATAAACGGTAACCCGCCGAGCACGACAGCCAACGCCAGACTGACCGGGACGATCCGTGTAGCAGCGAGCGAATGGCTGCAAGCTATTTCCTCATTGCCCCGCGCCTGATGTTGCATCTGCGTCCTTAACTGGTCGTTGTACGGCCTCCTCGACCATCTTCGTAGACCCTTCGACATTTTGTCTACGTTTGGCTGCGACATCGGGACAGCTCCGGTGTGGCTTGAGAATCGACACGTGAGTTCAAGGGTGTTTCAGCCTATGCCACGCCATCGATTTGAAGCCTCGCGAATGTATGGCGGCTAGAGATTCATAGGGCTTACGTTGTGGGTAGATTCAATTGTCCATGACAGTCGCATCAATTCTCGTAGCCTAAATTAGTTCAGGACTTAATATCTATAAAAAGGTCTGAAACCGTCACTTGGGGAGCAGCGAGACCAATGGGCGCGTTCACTCGCAGTCATTCCAAAATGGAAATAGCTAAGCGCCAGGTAAGTTGCAGCGTATGTTTTTTGGTTTCTAAACTACCCGTCATTCCCGCATGAGCCCGCTAGCGGGATTGCCTGCTGAATGCCATGGCAGCAATGTGGACGTTTTTGCTCATCAGCTTAGCGGAGCAGCGACGTATCGCAGGAAAGCGGGGCGTTCGCTCATGCGGCGGTACCAACCCTCGAGATTCGGTAGCCTGGGCCGATCAACCAATTCCTGGATACCAAGCCAACGGCGTGCATACGCGGCCAGGACAAGGTCGGCGAGCGAAAATGCTTCGCCTTCCACAAAGGACCGCTGATCGAGATGCTTGTCAAGAATCGCCCACAGTTCAGCTACCCTGCGGGCTGAGGCTTCGAGATCCCGGTAGTTCCTTTCATGTGCGGCAGTTCTCACGAAACCCCAAAAGACGGGGCGTTCGGCCGGCTGCAACGTAGATAGCGTCCAATCCAGCCATCGATCTATACTCGCTCGCAGCTTCGGGTATTGCGGGTACAACGTGCTTCTACTTTCACCGTACTGCATAGCAAGATAGCGGATGATGGAATTTGACTCCCATAAGACGAAGTCGTCATCTACAAGCGTTGGCACCCGGCCGTTGGGATTCATCGCGAGATACACTGGCTCACCATTCTGACCGAATTCCAATCCCGCATCTATGCGATGGAATGGCAAATTCAGTTCATCGCAGCACCACAAGACCTTTTGTACATTGACCGAATTTTGACGGCCCCAAATTGTTAGCATGTGTCCTCTCTTGCGAGTAGATGAAATATGCTCAAAGGTTGTCGCGTATTCGCAGTCGCTACTCAGCGCCGCGATCAAGCCGCCTCGCGGAAGGCGACCTGGCTGGAAGAAACCAATGACGAAAATCTGCGCGGGTACAGCCCGACAGTGATCACTACCGAGGCGCTCAGTTGAACGGCGAACGGTATGTAATCGGAGTAGAACGTTGGGTGAGCTAACTGCTGCGCGCCAACGTGTCGAACAGGAATGCATACAACCATTGCCCAATAGCCCCGAGCGTTGGTTGCGGGAACACCGGCTACGGGCGATCTCGTATCACTTCGACACCACATAGGCGATCAACTAGATATTCAGAGAGCAAGGCAGCTGGTTTTAGCTTCGCTTCGGCCGGGATCGGCGAATTCGGTTGGATTTTAGGCTTCACACCAAGTCCCTATTCAACTCTTCTGGATTTAGAAGCATGATGTCGGTGTGCTCAAAATCCCGAGATGTAAGTTCGATCTGGTTCGCCAGGATCATGCAGAAAGCGTTTGCTGGAGAGGTTTTATGCCATCTCGGCTTATAGACCGGGTCACCACGGGAGATGACTTGCCGGCTGATCGCACATCGCCCAGAGGTTCGTGCATGCCCACGCATCCACACTTGCTCGCCGTAATAGCATCGCCCAGCGTCGCGCCAGAAAACGATCGCGGTCTTCGCTGTTGGTCGTTCGAGCACTAGAACGAAGGCATCCGTAATTGCGCTTGGCTCGCTGAACTGCTGTCGTGGCGGACGGGAGTCGCGAGAGTTGGATAGCAAGGCCTGTGTTATCCGCATCCAGCGTGCGCGGTCAGACCCACTGCACTCCAGTTCGGAATTACTTGATTTCATTGTGGCATCTCTGAACATATCGCCCCCTTATGTTGACCCTACGCCTCCGTCAATACTAGTTTGCATCTGTTGGATATTACATTTTCGGGAGCTTAAATCTTCTTAACTTCGGTTGCCGATCCAAAATGAACTTACGAATGCCAGGTGCGTTCGCGCCAGGATCAGTTACCAAAACAGGGCTTACAATTCGATGTGATTTTCCCATTTCCGAAATTGGCATCTTGCTAGAGATGCGATTCAATTAATAACGATTAAGATATGTTTAAAGATTTTTTCGAAAACAGTTCGTACTCTGTCAACATATCCTACTCGGAATCGCGGCATAGCACCGCAGCGGGATACCAGTCGCCACGTGGTGGCTTCAATACCAATCGGGGTCGGAAGTGACTATGGAGAGCTGTTGATATTTGAGTGGCGATATTTTTATTTCGTACTATTGATTGTTAAGTCAGAATCGAAGATCTTTGACACGAGATCCCATGATTGCAATGCTATTCCGCGTAACCTTCAGACCGAGCCTGCTGTCACCGGTGAAGTACTCTCATACTTCCATTGCGGGAGCCTTCGGACGGGTATGCAGGTTTTTACGAGCCACCAAACGATATCTTGCTGCCGAGGACACCCCTAACCGATTGGGCGTGGTTCCATCAAATACGATAAGGAGACGCTATGCGCCTGCCGCCGATTGCACCTCAAGATCTAACCGATGAGCAGCGCCTACTCTATGAGGATATGAAAGCCGGAGTGAACGCAAAATACTCGTTGTTCGTCACCATGCGTGAAGACGGTGCGTTCATGGGGCCGTGGAACGCCTGGCTCCATGAGCCGAAGGTCGGCGCCGCCTTTTGGAATACCACGAAGGCGATGACGCAGTTTAAGATTATCGGCGACAGCGTTCGACAGATTGCAATCCTCGTCGTCGGAACCCACTTCTCTGCAGAATATGAACTATACGCCCACGGTACCCTTGCGAGAAAAAATGGGTTGAGTGATCAGTTCATATCCACACTCGTCTCAGGTAGCAGGCCCGTTGGAATGACAGATGAGGAGGGAATAGCTTACGACGTTGCGAACGTCCTCAGCTCGGGACGAAAACTTCCCGATGATACGTACCGGCGCGCAATCGATCTATTGGGCCAGCACGGTACCAATGAATTGATATATCTCGTAGCACACTATTGTTTTGTGTCAGTGACTTTGAATGGCTTCGACGTGTCAGTGCCAGCTGACATCCACTGAAAGCGATACTTACATCGAAACGATCAGAAGCGGATCGACAGTTAACCTTAAGAACATTTAAGACAATTAAAAGGAGTTTTAGGCCGCGATCGTTTAATGTATCAATTGCATCATCGAATTCGTTCTTGACCCTATAACCAACTGGAGAATATCATGCTTAAAAATAAGCTTATTTATATCGCTGCGTCTGTTGCGGCGTTAATGGCGACCCCGGTATTTTCACAGTCATCCAACGATGCCAATTCCACTCAAGGAGCCGCCACTACCAAGAAAGCGGTGCGGGTGGAGGACCGGCAGACCGCTCGTGCAGTTCGTAAGGCGATGACGGCGGTCAAAGGGCTGCAGTCCGACAAAATTGTAGTGATTGCTAAGGGAAATAGTGTAACGCTCGCCGGGACTGTACCTGACGCATCGCAAATAGCCCTGGCGGAGAACGCAGCAAAGAGTGTTCCGAAGGCACAGACCGTCGCGAATGATTTGACAGTGAAGGAACCGGGCGGCAACTAAACCCCTCGGCTTGCGCCTGCGCCCCCGAAGAATTCCGCGAAAGATTTGGGGGTGAGAAATTGAATTGTATGGGCTGGCTTGACGCTCGTGACAGGACGCCCAGTCGATCTCGTTTCCATGTTGAACTCGGAGAGACACTGAATCACTGGCGATACCTCGCGGTTGGCGTAAGGTAGTTTATTAAAAGCGGCGGTGTAACCATTCAGCGTACCAAGTGTGCGGAAAATTGCGACTAACTCTTTGAGCGCTTGGCGTACCGAGGGATTGGGGAGCGGGATCACCTGTGCTCACGATAGCCCCGTGCAATACTCCTTTGTAACGGCGGGAGTTCGCTCAAAAATATTGCCATTGGTTCATCGTGACGTATAAGAATAGGATATCGAACATAATCCAATATGAGACAGACCGTTAAGAATATTTAAGTGCCGGGCGAGCCAATTTAGATCACCAACTACTGTAGTTTCCCTATCAGATCGTAGAGATCGGTTAGCCACGAATCAACTTTGATCTCATAGCACCCTCGCCAAAACATATTTCATGAGCGGCTAGTAGCTTGCCGGAGGTACCGCAATCTCACTGATGCGACTAAGGCTCATTCCTAAGGCTCATTCGCCGCTTTGAGTTCACTTACAGAGCTTTCGGTAGCTCACGGGCATCATGTCTTCCCGGACAGGGACGCATGTTGACCCAGCTGCCTTCGTCAGGAAAATCATGACTGATCAAACGGCTTTTCCAGTCAGCCCGGACTCGATTTACTTCAACGGGAAGATCTCAACGCAGGATGCCGAACGCTCGTTCGTGGATTCGATTGCTATCGCAGGCGGACGCATCTTAGCTACCGGTTCGCGGGACGTAATCATGCGGCTCGCTAATGATGCAACGCGTTGCATTGACCTTCAGGGCCGTACGGTGATTCCGGGTTTGAACGACAGCCACCTTCATGTCATTCGCGGCGGCCTCAATTTCAATATGGAGTTGCGTTGGGACGGTGTTCCCTCTCTATCTGAGGCCCTGGAGATGCTGCGCAAGCAGGTGGCACGCACCCCGGCACCGCAATGGGTGCGCGTGATCGGCGGCTGGAACGAGTTCCAATTCGCGGAGAGGCGGGGGCCGACGCTAGACGAAATCAACGCTATCGCGCCCGACACGCCGGTGTTCATCCTCCATCTCTATGACAGTGCGCTGCTCAACGCCGCTGCGCTGCGCGCGGTAGGTTATACGAAGGACACGCCGAATCCGCCAGGCGGCGAAGTCCAGCGTGACAAGCGCGGTAATCCTACAGGCATGTTAATCGCGCGTCCGAACGCCGGTTTGCTGTATGCCACGCTCGCGAAAGGTCCGAAGCTCGCCCACGATGACCAGGTCAACTCAACGCGCCATTTCATGCGCGAACTGAACCGTTTGGGTGTGACCAGCGCCATCGACGCAGGCGGCGGCTATCAGACATATCCTGAGGACTATGCGGTGATCATGGACCTGGCTAAGCGCGCCGAGCTGACCGTGCGGATCGCATACAACCTGTTCACACAAAATGCCAAGAAAGAGATCGATGATTTCGCACGGTGGGTAAAGGTCACCAAGCCGGGTGATGGTGACGAATTCCTGCGTATGAACGGCGCGGGCGAAATGCTTGTATTTTCTGCAGCCGACTTCGAAGACTTTCTTGAAGCAAGGCCAGACTTGCCAGCTTCCCTGGAAGAGGAGCTAGAGGCGGTGGTACGGCTGTTGGTCGCAAACCGCTGGCCGTTCCGACTTCATGCAACTTACGATGAATCGATTACGCGATTCCTGAATGTCTTTGAACGTGTAAATACCGACATTCCTTTCGATGGACTTCGCTGGTTCTTCGACCACTGCGAAACGATCACGGATAGAAATATGGAGCGCATTCAAGCTCTTGGAGGTGGAATAGCAATTCAACACCGGATGGCATATCAGGGCGAGTACTTCATTCATCGATACGGCGAGGACGCTGCGCAGCGTACCCCGCCGATCCGACGAATGCTTGACATGGGCCTTCCGGTTGGCGCGGGTACCGACGCGACGAGGGTCGCGAGCTTTAACCCCTTCGTCTCACTGTACTGGATGGTCTCCGGAAAAACCGTTGGCGGCACGCAGATATATTCGGCTGACAACCGTCTAGATCGGATGGAAGCGTTGCGCCGGTATACAGTCGGCAGCGCCTGGTTCTCGAATGAAAGCGACTGTAAGGGTGCACTTGTACCTGGTGCATTCGCCGATTTTGCGGCCCTCAGTGAAGACTATTTCAGTGTCGACGAAAGTCGTATCAAATACTTAAACTCGGTACTTACGGTTGTGAGCGGTAACGTCGTGTACGCGGATGAGGAGTTCAAGCCGCTGGGGCCGCCCGACCTGCCAGTTAGTCCATCGTGGTCACCGGTGGCAGAGTTTGGGGGCTACAGCAGATTCAAACCGACAGCTGTCGCGTGTGCGGACAGCTGTGCGAATCTATGCGGGGTTCATGCACATGCGCATGGCTGGGCATGGCGCAAGAACGTTCCTACGAGCGATGCGAACGGTTTCTGGGGTGCACTGGGTTGCAGCTGCTTTGCCTTCTGAGCGCTAGGGACGCGATCATGCCAGCTCTCGAGGATGGGATCGTTATTGGGTTGGTGGTGCTTGCGCTCGATTTTTTAGCTTGGCGGCTTTTGAGCAAGGAAGTCGCCGGACTTCGATTCGTTGTGCGTTGTGCGCTTTTCGCTGCCTTGAGCTTCGTGCTGTTTAAGTATGGTATGAGTCCGCTCCAGGTTGCCCCGTGGGGCGCCGACCCTGTGCGGCACATACTTACTCAAGCGCTTGAGTTGATGTGGTGGTTGCAGGGTGCACAGATTTTCACCGTCTTGCTCGACCGGGTACTGTTGCCCGAGGCTTGGCACCGGGAACGGCTGTTTCAGGACGTCCTCGGCGCACTGGTGTTTCTTGCCGCTGCAGTCGCGGCGATAGCCTATGTACTCGAACTGCCAGTCGGCGGTCTGCTAGCCACTTCCGGCGCGGTCGCGGTGATCCTTGGGCTTGCGATCCAGAGCACCTTGAACGATGTATTTTCAGGTGTCGTGCTAAACGCAACGCAGCCGTTCAGCATTGGAGACTTTGTATCGATAGGTGATGTCGACGGACAGGTCGTCGAGAACAATTGGCGCGCCACGAGCCTGCTGAATTCAATGGGAAATATTGTTGTGGTCCCGAACAGCGTTGCGGCGAAGGCGAACATCATCAACGAAAGTCAGCCCATACATATGCATGGGATTACCGCCGTTCTTCACGTCGCCCCCGAAGTTCGCCCGAGCGCAGTACTCGAGGCCCTTAAGCAGGCAACCCTTAGCACAAGAGATGTGCTCGCTTTGCCGGAACCGACGATCAGCGTTCGTGGGGCGACACCCGATGCCATCGAATACGAGATCCTATGCTTCGTTGATAGCCTCAAGAAGAAAGGTGTCGTACGGAACAACCTGTTCGACTTTGCGCATCGGCACTTGGCAGCACGGGATATCGAACTGAGGTCGCTGTCTGCGCCGATCGTGCCGGCCATCGAGTCTTCCGGAGACGCTTACGACGCGAGGCGCTTATTGCGGAGCGTCACGATGTTTCAGACACTGGAGGCACAGGACCTCGATGCTCTTGGAGCCGCGTTGTCACGCCATTACTTTGGGTCCGGTGAGACGGTCTATGCATCGGCAGAAGCGAAAGGAAACACGGCCCTGCACATACTCGCGTACGGCGTAGCGAAAGTTACCATGCCACGCCATGGGGAAGATGTCGAGCTTAGGCGTATGGTTCCAGGGGACTCGATTGGACAATCAGCAATCTTGTCGGGGCTTGAATTTCGTGTCACGGTACGCGCAATTACCAGGGTAGTGATTTATCGGCTTGAAAAGGAAGCGCTAACGGGCGTGCTGTCGCGCAGGCCGGACATAGGTCGGGAGATGTGTCGACTTCTTGCCGAGCATCACGAAGCGGAAGAAACGGTGCTTTCTGATGTCTCACCACTCGCGCCAGCTAATGGCAGCTTCCTTGAATGGCTACGGCTTGGGATGAGGAAGTTTCATGATCTGACGAGTTGATTATTCGATATCCATAATAAATACGTATTAGGTCGGACCATAAAGGCTTTCGGTGTCGGAAACCATATGCTCTTGTGGCACTCCTCCTGCTGTACAGCGACCGTTTCCATACCGGAAAAAAGCAAAATTAAGCGGCGCGTACGAAAACCGATTCTATGCTGAAGTTGAGCGCCGCTAGCGCTTGCGATTCCGGCTAACTAATGCTTTGGCTGTAACAGTATAGATAACGTTGGCGGAGACAAGGTCGGTTTGTCCGGGGCTGCCGGCCAATGAGTGCGATGCGAGTGGCGGCTACCTTCAAGCCAGTGGGAGAAACACGACCTCGCCCGACCCTCAAATGTCTTCGAGCCTTGTCGTTGCACTATAGTCAGCGCTAGCGCTAGCCATTCACCAGCGTGCATTTTGTCACCGAGGGCCATCAAAAGTGTACCCTTCATGCGGCATAGTTCGGCATGCAACCAGCGCTCTCCGGTGGCATCGCAGTGATTAAGAGCCTGATTGGCCGTCGCTAGAGCAGCGTCTAGTTCATTGAGTTTTTCAAGTGCCTCACATTTTTTCCAAAGAAAGAATGTGAGCGGCGCAAGATACCCGGTAATTCGAAGCTGTAAAATTTTTGCTTCCAAAGCACGAACACATTCCGCAGCCGGATTCGATATCAGTGCCGCGCACATTTCATAGCATTCACAGCAGGCGATCCAGGTATGAGAACACATACGGGCGGCATAAGTCCTTAGCGCCCCGATCCCAAGGCGCGCACACTTCAAATCGTCGCACATGAGCGCAATGGGTATGACCGACTCAACGAGTACGTGGCACATGACTATTTCATTGGCGTAAGCGGTGGCCGCTCGGAATGCTGCCTGCGCCATTTCCATCGCCTGCGGTTCGTCGCCTTGCACCCACAGCACCCGCGCCAGGGTTGCGCGCGCCACAATCCCATGCTCGATTCGAAAGCCTATCGTTTTCCATTGATGTATCGACTGGTCGTAAGTTCTTAGCATGGCCTCAAGCTTTTCCCGAGCCTCAGCTTGTTCGCCGAGATAGTGCAGGGCGGCTCCTTCAATTCGCATGCCGAGTAAGCACAGTGTATTGTTTCCCGTTCGTCCTGCTAACCCCCGAAAGCGCTGTGCCATAATTAGCGCATCTCTCGGCTCGCCCCCTTGCTGGTGCGCATTCCAAAGTCCCCATAGAGCGCGCGCCTCGTGTTCAACATCACCCGCTGTCACCGAGTCTGAATAGACTTTGGACCACGCCCGTCGCGTTTCATCGACTGGAGCGTTCGAAAGAACCAAGGCCGCGGCCACGGCGGATTCGAGCTTCAATACGACACCCGGAGAGACCTTGCATATGGTGGCATTCTTGAAGACTTCTAATGCTTGTCGAGCGCGGCTTCCACACTCATCGACTAGCGAGAGTTCAAAAAAGAACGGGACTGCTGCAGAAGCCAAAGCGACGCCGGTCGATGCGTCGCCACCGGGAGACAAGCTCCACTCGAGAGTCGCACGTACGTTATCGATTTCGCTAGAAAGTACAGCCATCAAATCGTCGTCCGAGTGCTCAGACCAGTGCGTGTTGTTCAACAGCGTCATCAGGTAGTCTGCGTGCGCCATAGCCGCCGAACTTCGTTCACCATTGTCGTCAAGCCGCTGCAGCGCATATTGTCGAGTAGTCTCCAGCAATCTATAGCGCCGCTGAGGTCCCTGGGAGGGCGCAGTCACCATTGATTTCCAGATAAGGCCGCTGAACGCTTCCGACATGTCCGCATCAAGCCAACCCTCTCTATTGGCGAGAAAGCGAAGAGCGTCAAGCGTGAACCCCCCGACAAACGTGCCTAATCGACGAAATATCGCGCGCTCTAATTCCGTCAATAACCGATAGCTCCAGTCGAGTGTCGCGCGCATCGTCTGATGCCGGGGCGTGGCGGTACGATAGCCGCCCGTAAGGATTCGCAAGCTGTCGTCGAGATGACAGGTTAGCGCGACGACGCCTAATGTCGCGGCGCGTGCTGCCGCGAGTTCAATGGCCAGAGGGATCCCGTCGAGTGAACGGCACAAAGCACCGATCAGGTCCAAGCACTTCTCATCCACGTGAAATCCTGGCGCGGCAGCCCGTACCCGCACAAGGAAGAGGCGCACGGCCGCAGCCATTGGCACGTCATTACCGCGGGTCTTATCGACGCGTACCTCTAATGAAGGTACCGGAAAAACTGTTTCCGCGGGGATACGCAATGGTTCACGGCTTGTAGCAAGCACAACCTGGGAGGCGCTGCTTAGTTTCAAGGCGATATTTGCGGCCGCGTCGATGATGTGTTCACAATTATCCAACACAATCAATAGCCTCTTGCCCTTCAAAGCTTTAGTGATCGTGTTCATCGTTAGAGGGCAGCCGGTAGCTTTCAGGCCTAACGCCGTGGCCACTGCTTCGAGCGCGAAGTGCTCATCAGTGACGGATGCCAGCGACGCGATCGCTATGCCGTTAGCGAAGTCCGGTGAAGCGTGTCGCGCAGCTTCGACTGCCAGACGGGTTTTACCAATTCCCCCGGTACCTACAAGCGTGACCACTGAGTGTTGTCTTAATGCGGCTAGCAGCTCCTGCAACGGCTGGTCTCTACCCACCAACTCGGCAGGGTGGCACACGTCCGGAGACTGGGTTTTGACTTCGAGATTGGAAGTTGGTGGCGAGTCGGGGCGCTGTTCGACGTATGAGGGGGGGATATCAGCATCTGTTTCATTGAACGGATTTGGAATTGGCAACAGTCGATAGCCACGGCCGGCGACGGTCCGGATCAATTCGCTGTGGATGCCAAACGCTTTTCTTAGCGCTGAAACATGGACTTGAAGATTGTTTTCCTCAACAACGGTTGTGGGCCATACCGCGCGCATGATTTCCTCTTTAGAAACCAGCGCGCCGTTGGCATTAGCAAGCAATTCCAGAATATCGAACGCGCGTGTGCCTACCTGTAGCAATTTTTTGTGGTGACGTATTTCCCGTCGGATGAAATCGACCTGCAAACCACCAATGCTGATCATGGTGCGCTCCGCTCGTTTGTGGACCGTGCGTGGTTATTGTTGAAAATTGCGAAGAACGACAACTTCCCGCTACCTTTAATGGGTATGTTACTGAGACGATTTTTGATTAAATAGGATCGTGAGTTCCCGAAATTTGTCTGGATCGGAAGCTGCAGCGTTGGAACCTGGGAAATCCATCGGGACAACTTCGCTTGATGTGCAGACCTGGCCGGCAAAGTGCGCGGCAGACCATGGGGGCTCCATGCTGGCTCCCTCAGCGATGGTGCGATAGGTGTTCGGGGCGGTCTCGGTGGACGTGTTCTCGGAAACACGCCACCAGCGTTGCTGGTTTCGCAAAACGGGCAACGTGCTCAACGCCTGGAGCAAATCGCAGCGCAACCCAACGAGAGCCGGCTTGCGCGAATCTGGTAGCCCGTTACGCGTGAAGACCCCTGCGAATCCCAAACCCCATCGAGTTGATGTCCATGACGGGACGGCATGCAACAACCTGCACGCGCACTAGCGTTTCAAGTCCGAGTTCCCGGGTCTGGCATTCAAGGTTATCGAGTCAAGAGAACAATCGTGGCTGCGGGTCCACGTATCCATGCATTGAGGAAGATCGCTTTGCCTCTTCAAAGCATCCTTTTCAAGGACGGAATACAGGTGACCGACACCATGCCGCCTCAGCAGCTACTTGCCGCCTGACCAAGTCGATCTTCGCAAACACGAGATTTGTCAGTCACTCGAGAC
>Ga0105854_1000249_pt1 | contig 27432 bp, 16 predicted proteins | sample OrgsoiDNA_201058_FD_89679 | JGI IMG/M metagenome (GOLD analysis project Ga0105854, IMG submission 89679) | Permafrost soil microbial communities from the Arctic, to analyse light accelerated degradation of dissolved organic matter (DOM) -... | ecosystem: Environmental > Terrestrial > Soil >... | reverse complement strand
TCATGACAACGCCGTGGCCGAGAGTTTTTTCCAGCTTGTGAAACTGGAACGGATCAAGCGAAAAATCTACACCACGCGGGAAGATGCTCGGCGTGATGTGTTCGATTACATCGAGATGTTCTACAACGTAAAACGCCGCCATGGTTTCAACAATCAGCTGTCACCGGTAGAGTTTGAAAAGCGTTACGCAATGAGCTTGCAAGGTGTCTAGAGAATCCGGGGCGATTCAGAAACTAGCAATCAACAGCGGTTTTTTCAGGGACTTGATCATGATCACACCTCAAAAATTAGGGGATAGCAGTGGGCAGCTAACTTGCGATCCCACTATCTGAAATAAGCGCATGCCGGTAAATTCCTAATTGGCATTACACCCTTAGTCTAAGCGAATCCTAGCGAGGTAAGAGGCAGTGGTTATTCCAAAACCCTCATGCAATTACGCATGGGCGTCAGCCTCGGGCCAACGCTAGTGCCGCCCCGGGGCCCGCTCGACCAACGTGTCAACTGCATCGGTTTATCTAGATGGTTTAGCGGAGGTACTGTTTCGAAGGCGTAAAAAAGCCCCATTGGTGTGGGGCTTTTTCAACAATAAAACAACAACAGGAGAAAGTCTGACGATCAAGACCCTTTCGTGCATAGCAACTCACCGATGACCGGAGTCGGCACAATGGTGAGTACAGGACGTGCGAGAGGACATGGGACGTCAAGAATGCCTGCCGAAGAGTATTGGCTGCCCAGCAGCGTGACTACTGGCGCGCTGGCCAAAGATTTGAATGACCAAGGGTTCCCCGTTGGCGATCAGCCTCCAGTGAACAGGCTTTGTCGGGGGCCTAGAGGTAAGACGTAATACGGTGCGGGCCGCCTTGGACATCCTCCAGAATCTGGGATGAGTATTCCTCCAAAGGCACCAGTTGCAGCAGTGTTTGTGGTTTAGGTTCGGTCCTGGTCACGATCAGCCCTCCGACAGTGCCGGCCGCTTTGCCGTAGTAGTAAAACTTCCCGTCGTGAATCTCCTCCACCTGTCGTCGCGCCTGATGGTCTTCAAGGCCGATAGACAAGACTACGAACTCGTTATGACTTACGGCCTCCACTGCTTCACGAAAGCCGACAGCGGCAAAAACATACCGTACTGGTACAAAGACGATCGGCACCGCTTGCTGCGGATTCGCGTCACCAGCACTTATTTCGCACGCACTGGCGAAGGCTCACCGGAAACGTCGATCAACAAAAAGGGCTCAGTGTCTACAGGGTCGTGATGGATACGCAAAGAAAGCCCAAGGGCCAACGCACCGAGCAAGTACGGATCGGCCAAAGCCGTAAAAGTGAAGGGCCAGAAACGGCGAATCCCGCTCTAGCCGGGATTCTCAGCCGTCGATGGCATGCGTTCGACGGGGTAGGACGCTGTTACCTGGCACTGGGCCATCTGACTTTCATCATAAGCGGGGTGCGATCCGAAGATCCCTGTAACCACCCTGTGGTTCACGCCTAGGCGCAGATGAACAGTAGTCAATCCATAATTACTATGTCAATCCTGCGGTCACTTTCTGGATCACCCAGATTCACCCCCGATCATCCCCTTGCCCACGTTCAGAACTGGCCCTGCAAATCGGCCCGGATTCACCACCGTTTTTACCCCTACTCCCCCCGCAACCACCCAGCCAGCGCGCCAGCTCCGGCGTACTGCCGCAAGATCGCTTGGTAACCGTCAAACCGATTCGTCACTTCACTTATCCGATTGCCGTAGTGATCGCTTTCGGCGGACAGCACATCAAGCAACGTACGTTTGCCCAGGTGGTACCACTGCTCATAAAACGCAACACGGATGCCATCAGACTCAACCGTCAAGTCACGGTAAAGCTCAGCGCGTTCCAGAAAGGTTTTAGCCTCATGGTTGGCTGTGCGGATCCGGTACTCCAAGTCCAAACGCTGCTGTTCTACTTCCTGTCGGCTTGCCTCCGCACGCTGTAACGCTGCACGCTCCGACGCCCGCGTTGAGCCACCACGGAAGGCGCCCCAAGTGACGGCCAGATGAGTTTCCCAAGGCTGTTCCCTTCCCAAAGAATCCTCAGCCGTAGACTTGGTTACCACCCAGTTCAACTGTGGCAAAGAGGAAGAACGCACTACTTTGGCCTGTGCTTCAGCAGACTCGGTTTGAGCCTTCGCCTGATTGATCACTGGGTGATCTTCGGTCATCGACAATAGGTGATCGAGGTTTGCCAGACGGATGTTCCATTCTTTGGTACGAGGAATCATGATCGGCCGCTCACCCACCAGTTTACGCAGATTGATTTCCGCGTCCCGCGCGCGGGTATCCGCCGAATCCCGAGCCGCCTGAGCTTGGAGCAGTCGCGCCTTGGCCTGCGTCAGTTCACTGGAACGCCCTTTGTCCACAGCGACAATGCCCGCCAGCATTTTCACCAGCTCATCCATGCGATCCACGTATTGCTGGCTGAGGTCGACAATGATGCGCTGTTTGCCCAACTCCACGAGCGTATTGGTCACGTCGAAGGCCGAGCTTTCCAATTCTGCATCGATAGCCGCCGTGGCGGCCGTGGATAGATGGCTACGGCTCTCAATCGTGTTACGGATCCGACCCCAGTCGTACACAGGTGTGACAACGTTGAGGTTGATACCGCTACTGGTGCCCTCACTGTTTTCTGAACCGGAACCAAATTTCTTCGAGCCGGCGGTCGTGCCCAAGTCGATCTGCGGATACCGCTGCCCCTTTGCTTCGTCGATATCGGCGTCGGCGGCAGCCAACTCCGCATGAGCACGCTGCACCTTGGGACTGCGCTCGGCAGCAGCCTGGACGGCGCGGTGGAATATCTCCTTGAGCTCCATCTCCGATGGCCCAGTTGCGGAGCCTTGACGGCTGGCCAGTCGGCCGTTGATAGCTAGCGCTGAGACCCCAGGAACCTCCGGCCGCCGTGGCGCGGTGCTTGACTTCGTAACGGGCCGGGGAGCAACCACTACGCCCTTCGGCGTCGGGCTGCTGCCCATTGGCGGCGCAGGGGTAAACGTTAGGGTCGCCGACGGGTCAGTCACTTTCGAAAACTCCGGCGTAGCGTTAAGGGACTTCGGAGTCTTGGCAATGGTTGTCACCGGTTGCGATACGCTTTTGGCCGGCAGTGAAGGTGCTGCGGCCAGCGGCGCAGTCCGCGAAACAGCGCTAAACACCGGCAATGATTCGGCAACCACATTCGACGAGGCACACACTGACAGGCTAAAAAACAACACCCGCAAAATAGACAATCCGTTACGTTGGGCAAACAGGTCCTGAGCCCGCATCTGACGAGGCGGGTTATTTTTAGTCGTCATGATCAACGCTCCCGAAACGCTTCACGCGCCTTGAGCACGGGCTTGAGTAAATAATCCATGATGGTCTTTTCACCTGTGCGGATCTCGACCGACGCCACCATCCCCGGGATGATCGGCAGCGCTTTTCCACCCGCCGTCAACTCGCTGCTATCGGTTAATACCAGTACGCGGTAATAGGTGTCGTCGGGGCGTCCTGCCGCTGCTTTCTGATCATCTTTCAAAGTGTCAGGGCTGATATGTTCAACCGTGCCTTTCAGCCCGACATAAATGGCGTAGTCGTAGGCGGTAATTTTTACGGTCGCAGGCAGGCCGGGCCGCAGGAAGGCCACATCGGAAGGTCGGATTTTACCCTCGACCAAAAGCTGTTCCTCCAGAGGAACGATCTCCAGGATGTGCTCGCCCGGTTGAATGACGCCACCGATGGTGCTAACTCGCACATTTTTCACCGTACCGCGCACCGGGGCGGTAATGGTGGTGCGGTCGCGAATGTCCGCGCGGCCAACCAGGTTTTCACTGACCTGTGAGAGCTCCAATTCCAACTTTGCCAATTCAGAGCTGGCGTCAGCTTTGAACTTGTTGATGCGCTCGACGATTTGCGACTTAATATCATTGGCCGAACGCTTGATGCGCAGCAGTTCAACTTCCGACATCAGCCCCTTTGCCGCCAGCGGTTCCGCCAGTCGTATCTCGCGGGAAGACAGTGCGTAACTGCGTTCCAAGGCGCTGACGCTATCATTCAACGAACGCTTGCGTGATTCATAGGCGCGGACTTCCTGGGCCATGACTACCGGGTCTTGCTTGACCATCTCCTCGAACTCTAGAGGTTGCTGGTAAGCCTCGGAGCGCAGACGCGTAATTGCTGCTTTCAGGCCGATCACCTTTGACAGTGCCTCGCGGTAGCTGGATTCAGCACGGGTGGCGTCAATCTTCAACAGCACTTCGCCTTTTTCCACGACCGCGCCTTCACGCACATTCATCTCTGAGAGAATCCCGCCTTCCAGGCTTTGAATCACCTGTTCGCGGCTCAGCGAAATGATCTTGGCTTCGCCCAACGTAATCTCTTCGACCCGAGCGAAACTGGCCCATACAACACCGATGATCAACACCACGGCAATGAGGTAAATCACGAGCTTGGAGCCAGGGGTGGTCTGTGAAAGCAGAGATTCCTGCACGTCATTCATGAACGCGGCATCGCCGGGTTCCAGAGTAGTCTGGGCATTGCTGCCCCATAATTTGCTAATCACGATGTCATCCCCTGCACGGCTGCTGGTGCAGGCGCTTCTAAATGCTTGTCGCAGACCTTGGTGCTTTTACCCACGTCAAAGGTCGGAGCTGGTTTGGTTGCCGAGATCGGTCTATCGGTATCAGCGGGCGGTGACCGTCGACGGGGCGATTGGGCCGCTGGCGCTTCAGGTTTGCCGGACAGCTTCGCGAGGATTTCAGCTTTCGGACCATCCGCCACGATCTTGCCGTCGTCCACCACCACGATGCGGTCCACCAAGGCCAGCAGCGAGGGGCGATGAGTGACGACTACCAAGGCCTGGCCTTCAGTGGCACGCTTGAGGTGCTCGAGAAACAGCGCTTCGGTTTGCGCGTCCATGGCGCTGGTGGGCTCATCCAGCAGCAATAATTTTGGACGTGCCAAAAGACTGCGTGCCAGCGAAACCAACTGCCGCTGCCCACCCGACAAGCCCTCGCCGGACTCACCAATCGGCAGGTTGATGCCCTTGGGATGCTTGGCGGCTATGTGGTCCAGCCCGGTCAGACGCAACACACGCAGGAATTCGTCGGCGGTGGATTCCGGGCGCCCAATCATCACGTTCTCGCGCAGAGAGCCGTAAAACAGCCGTGCGTCCTGTCCCACATACCCGACCGCTTTACGCCAGTCCGCCGGATCGATCTGATTGACGTCCAGGCCATCGGTGAACATTTGCCCTTGAGTCGACGAATACAGGCGAGCCATCACCCGCAACAACGTGGATTTGCCGCTGCCGATGCGGCCCAGAATCGCTACACGCTCTCCAGCAGCCACTGTCAGGTTGACGCCCTGCAGCACGACTGGGTTAGGCTGCATGGGGGGCGCCGGGTACGAAAACCCGACATTCTTGACCGTTATCTGTCCCGAGAGCGGCGGTTTGGACAAGTACTCACGCGTTGCGTCGCGGTCCACCGGCATGGCCATTAACCCGTTTAACGAGTTCAGTGCAGCCTTGGCTTGCTGAAAGCGTACCGCCAGGCCAATTACCTGCCCCAGAGGCCCCGTGGCACGCCCGGCGAGCATCACAGTGGCAATCAGGGCGCCCATAGTCAGATCGCCGGCGTCAATCAGGTACACGCCAATAATGATCAGCACCACTGTTTGCAACTGCTGTAAAAACGCAACCACACCGGTCGCCAGGCTGGACAGCGAGCGTGATTTCATCGACGTCGCTGCCGACATGGCACTGAAGGTCTCCCAACGGCGTTGCATGTAGGATTCGCCGCCGACCGCCTTGAGGGTCTCAAGACCTTCCACCGACTCCACCAACACGCCTTGCTTTAGGGACGACTCACGCATGTTTTCTTGCATGGTGCGCGCCAGTGGCCACTGGATGATGATACTGATGATCAGAATCAGCGGGATCAACAGCATGGGCACCCAGCCCAGTGGGCCGCCAATCACAAAGATCACGCCGACAAACATCAACACAAATGGCAAGTCGGAAAGAGTTGCCAAGGTGGCCGAGGTGGCGAAGTCGCGCACCGACTCAAACTCTCGTAATTGGTTAGCAAATGAGCCAGACGAGGCAGGTTTGTGCTCCATCTGGATCGAAAGCGCTTGGCGAAACAGCAGCGTACCCAAGACCAAATCAGCTTTTTTACCCGCCAGATCCAACAGGTGCGCCCGCACATACTTCGACACGGCTTCAAAAATCATAGCCAATGCGACACCTACACCCAGCGACCACAGCGTGACGAATGCCTGGTTCGGCACAACACGGTCATAAACGTTCATGGTGAAGAAAATACTCGCCAGCCCCAACACGTTGATCAACACCGCCGCAATGGCCGCGCTGCGGTAGTAGCTGCGATAGCGCCACAGTGTGCTGAGCAACCAATGCCCGGCAGGCTGTGGGGTTTCTTCACCGGCACGCTGGTCCACCTTGGCGCGGGGTTTAACCAAAATGGCGTGGCCGGCGTACATCTCATCCATCGTCAGCTGGTCAAGCTCCACCGGCTCAAAGCTGATTTCCGGCAGCATCACTTGGTAGCGAACAGCTTTCTTGCCTTCGTCATCTTTGATCACAGAATGCCCGAGCAGGATGCAGCCGCCCTGTTCCTTGCGCAGCAGGATCATCGGCACTAACTGCTTGGGAAGCGCCTGTGCACGCCGTTCCACCAACCCGGCCGACAGGCCTGCCGCGGACAGCGCAGCCAACGCCAACGAGGGTGCCAGCAAACCTGCCTTGGGCAGGCCTGCGGTCAGAGCTTCGGGGGTTTTCCCGAAGCCGTAGTGGTCACACATCCAGGACACGCTTTGCAGCAACGTGTCCTGGACAGTCGTTCGGGATGCAGGCAAAACAGCAGCCTCCACGCTTGAGGCAACAGGCGCGTCAGTCGTCATCATCAGATTCCTGAGTTCGGACCGCCAACCGCGATCACGATAGTAATGAGCGTTTCCGGGCCACCCCGTCGAGTGCGAATGGGCCTTGAAAACCATTAGGACAATTCTGACTGGCCGGCTGGTTGGGCTGAATGAGACCTGTCCCAAAAAGCGCAGGCGCCCGGGATTGGCTGTGATATGCGCCGATAACTGGATTGGCCTCTCCTAGCCTTTAACTCAGAGGTACTGCCCGGCGAGCATGCTGCTCAGGCATTCACTCCGACCTATAACTCCACGGGTATCTCAAGCTCCACCTTGACCACCACCCGCCGATTTGGCGCGTAGCAAGCCGCTTGCTGCCAGCGGTCGCCATAGCAGGTGAACACCAGCGGTTCGCGGTTGCCCGCGCTGGCCGAGCTGATGAGTGAATCGGGAATGCCACCGGCAATCAGCAAATCCCTCAAGGTGTCGGCCCGTGCTTGCCCCAACTTTTGGTTGTAGGCCTCGTCGCCAATCGGGTCGGTATGCCCCACAACTTGAACGTGGCGCACCTGGGCATGATCCTGTCGCAACTCATTGATCAAATCCTGCACGGCCTTGTGCCCTGCTGCGGAGATGTCCTTCCGGCCGAATGCCCCGGAGGCAAACAGCACGTCGCTGGACAGTTCGTATCGCTTGAACCGTGACTCGTCCGTCAGGTAAGCATAATGCCGACAGGCCTCGACGGAGGAAGCACGCGATATCGCATGGACCTGGTCACGGGTGTTCACTAACTCACGCTCCGCCTCTTGACGTGCGACAGGTTGTGGCCAAGTATTGCCGTCCTCGCGCACGCGCAGATAATAGGTTTTACCGCCGTGCAAAGTGGCCTGATACAGATCGCTGCGTTTTCCTTTGTACTCCGGTGTGTCGTCCAAGTACGCGCCCAGGGTGTGAGCGCCGGGCGCCAGACAGAACGCAGAATAGCCACCTGGCAGCAGGCCGGAATGGAACTCTCGGTCTATGTAGATATGCGCTGCGCCTTGGCGCTGCACGCCCTCTGCCATTCGGTAATACACCACTTGCGTCTGGTCTTCACCAATCGGCGGAACACTCACGTAAGTGCCGGCAAATACTTTGCCTGCCACGTTAGTGGTCGGGGTGGCAAAGACGAAGCCGGTGAACAAAGTAGCGCTCAACAGCGCGGTGGTTTTTTTCCTGCATTGCAAAAACATGGGCGTGACTCCGCCGTAGGCATCAGAACAGCGATGCCGATAATTTCATTCGGATAAAAACCGCAACCGTTTGACGGCTGCGGTTACAAGAGAGACCCGACGCCCCCCAGGCGGGTGTTGAGTCGAAGGCTTAGTTGCCGCCTACATCCACTCGAACTACAACCCGACGATTGGGCGCGTTGCACGCCACTTGCTCGGCCTTGCTGCCGTAGCATTCGTCGGTCACAGGGTCACTGCTGCCGGCGCTACTGGCGGTGATCGAGGCGGCTGACAAGCCACCATCGATCAACAAGCGACGCACGGTTTGCGCACGCTTAAGGCCCAACGCGTGATTAGCAGAGGTTGAGCCGATCGGGTCGGTGTGGCCAACCACCTCAGTACGATCAAGCTTGGCGTGCTCGCGATGCAACTGCGTGATCAGATCACGAATCGTGGTGCGCCCCTGATCGCCAATGTCTTGGTAACCAGATTTGCCGAACGCAAAAAGAACGTCCCCTGACAAGGCGTAGTCCTTAAACTGCGGTGCTTGTGCCGAAGGCTTGGGCAGGTAGTTGCACACCTGTACTTTGGAAGCACGGGAAAGTGCTTGTGCCTGGAAACGGCTTCCTGCCAGCTCACGCTCGGCGTCTTCACGGGTCACGGCTTGTGGTGCACCGCTGCCGTTTTCCTGCACGCGTAGGAAGTAGGTTTTGCCGCCTTCCAGGTTGGCAGAATACAGGTCGGCGTTTTTGCCTTTATAAGTCGGCGCATCATTGAGATAGGCCCCCAATGTGTGACTACCGGCAGCCACACAGAAAGTACTGTAACCACCTGGCAACAGGCCCGTGTGGAACTCACTATCGACGTATACGTGGGCGGCACCTTTTTGTTGGCCGATAGCGCTTGTGCGGTAGTAGACCACCTGAGCCTGTCCGTCAGCGACCGGGGAAACAGCGATATACGTGGCGCCGAATACCTGGGCAGGTTTGGCCTGCATCTGTTCCGCCGAGGTGAAAGACGCGGCGCACATTGCTGCTGCGAACATCGCAGCGCTGAGTGTAGTGTTGACTTTGAACATGATCGAAACTCCACTGCGCGCCTCATGAAAGCCCGCAGCTATTGATGTGAATTGAGGCTGGAGCGAACCAACCTATTGGCGCAGCGTGCCGCGCACAGGCAAGTGCCTGCACACGGTGTTCGCGGTTACACCAGGTTGGTTGTTACTCCGTCCTGAACCAGCAGCTGAGCGTCGAGGGTCGAGTGTTGGAACACGTTATAAGTGACACCGGCAACGGTTGCTGTACCTGCAGTTGCCCAATCACCCGGATCAGTTCCGTCAGGAAGCAGATCGTCGAGATTGACTACATCGCCGGCGTCGCCCTTGACCATCATCTGTACCGTTTCGTCGTTGGTGAACAACGAGGTTTCACCCTGTTCCAGGACGTCTCCTAGAGACAGCTTCAGAGTGTTATTACCAGAGCCAGTGATGTCGATGATTTCAATTGATTCTAGTCTGCCAGTAATCGCGGTCAGGTCGAGTACCTGGTTAGCGCCCGTAAGAGTCAACGTATCAACGCCCGCACCACCATTGATGACGCTATCGGTAGCGTCCAAGTTCGCTACATCGGTTAAGGAGAAGACGTTATCGGTATCACCGCCGTGGTAAGCCCCGGTACCATCAATGACCTGATTAGCAGCAAGGTCATCTTTGTGGAAATCTCCTACAGATCCCCCTTGCAGCGCGATGTCATCCAGCCAGTAGTACTGCCCGTCAACCGTATAGAACTCGAAATAGCTGAATTCGAGCGCGCCAGGCATTGTTGCAGTTACGTCAGCAATGTTAGGGCCACCAGTAGGGGGTACATCGACAGTATGTATTCGATTTCCAGAGGCATCGAAGAACCACACTGCCATTGGAGAGGTTAACTCACCCACTCGGAATGTAGCTCCAGTTGCAGTTTCACCATTGTTCAAAGTGACTCGAGCATTCTGATAAGTTCCGCCCCATGCCCCCAAACCAACGGACGGAGTCACTAACCCTTCCCCCGTGTGTGTCCCGGCGGCGACAACTCCTCTAGGATATACGTCGTGATCCACGGAGCCGTCATCCCACCTGAAGGTAAAAACACCGAAATCCATAGAAGCGCCTTCAGCGACCCTGACAGGTGTAGCGCCCTCAAAATCCACCGAATTCCCGCGAAAAGTCAGAGCTTGAGAAGTATTACCCGCTTGATCAATAAATACTGCGGACGTATTTGTCATAGTCACGCCTGCAGCAGTGACCACGTCGACCGTGCCTGCGTCGATCTGCGCCTGCGTCAATACCTGCTCGAAACGTTCAGTGCCCACCACGACCTGAATGGTGTCACCTTCAGCCAAAGTGCTGCCGTCAAAGGTAACGGTGACGGTGGTACCATTGATTGCGAAAGTATCAGGCGCATCGGGAGCAACGCGATCTAGAGTGATAGTCTGACTAATAACGTTAGCATTACCCGCCGCATCCACTACACGAGTCTGGATGATCCAATCGTTCGTGTAGCTGTTCTGATCGAGAAAGCTCCAGTTACCGCCCGCATCCATCAAAGCATCAAGCCAAGTAGCACCACCATCAGTGGAAACCTGTACTTTCTCGCCGACACCCAAAGCAGCCGTCAGTGAACCCTCGATCAAACGCCCAGCACTGCCGTCGTTGGTCACGAAGTCGCCACTGTTAGCACCGCTGTCCTTGCCCATGCTGTCGACTACCGCCGAAGCAATTGGCACAGCCGTGTCAATATCAATCGTCCATGGCGCGGAAGGAACGCTAGCATTGCCCGCAGGATCGACCGCCACAACCGTAAATGGGTGCGAGCCATCATTCAGAGGCGTAGTCGGCGTGTAGCTCCAGGAACCATCAGCAATCACATCGGCGCTACCGATCAACAGACCATTGTCATAAATCATAACCACATCGCCCGGCTGCAGGCCGCTGCCAGAGAGGGTCGGCGTGGTGTCGTCCGTAGTGCCACCATCAGGCACCGTGACTTGGATGTCCCCCACGTCGTCAGCAACATCGCCAATCGAAGGGGTAAGCGGTTCGACGGTGTCGATGATGACTTCAAATACTGATGTCGGTCCACTTTCGCCACCGCTCAGGGTGGTGACCGTGGCCGTCAGGTTGTGAGAGCCATCGATCAGTGCCGGTGTAGTGAAGCTCCACTGGCCTGTGATTGCGTCAGCCATAGCGGTGCCAAGCAAGGTGCTGCCATCATAAATACTGACAATGCCGCCTGGAGTTGCTTGCCCATTCAGGGTTGGGGTGGTGTCGTCAGTAGTCTGGCCACTGGTCAGGTTACTAGTGACAGTACCTGCATCGTCCACCACCGAAGTAATGGAAATAACCACCGCCGAGGTGTCGACGGTAAACGGAATCGATGGTCCCATCGGGCTGGTATTACCAGCCTTGTCTACTGCCTGGGCGGCAAACGAGTGCGCGCCGTCCGTCAGCGGTGTGGTAGGGGTGAAGCTCCAGGCGCCGGTGGTTGGATCGGCGCTGGTGCTTCCGATCAGGTTGCCGTTGTCATAGATCATCACCACGGCACCGGCTTCAGCCGTACCGCTGAAAGTCGGGTTGGCGTCGTCGGTAGTGTCACCGCTGCCGATCGGACCCCTGATTAGGCCCACGTCGTCGGCCAAGCTTTGGCCGGCGGGGGCAAGCGGTGCTGAGGTGTCAACATTGATCGGGTAGTCACCCGTGGATGGGCTCGCGTTGCCGGCTGCATCGGTCGCAAAGGCGCTCAGGTTGTTCAGGCCGTCAGCCAGCGGTGTTGTTGGCGTGAAGCTCCATTGGCCGCTCTCGACCGTTGTTGTGCCCAACAGTACGCCATTTGCGAATACCGAAATGATAGTGCCATCGGCACCGGTGCCATTGATGGTTGGCTGAGCATCGTCGGTAAAGTCGTTCTGAGCCAGCGGGCCTGCAGGTGTACCTTGATCATCCACAACAGTGATAATTGCCGGCGCAGGTGGAACGCCACCCGCAACAACATCCAGTTCAAAATCTGGTGTCGGAGGGCTGACATTACCTGCCGCGTCAGTCGAGGTAGCGGTAATGATATGCTGGCCATTGCTCAATGGAACGGTCGGCGTGAACGTCCAGGTACCGTCTGTGGCAATTACGCTGCCAATGGCTACGCCATTGTCAAAGATCGTGACAAGACTACCGGCTTCGGCGGTGCCTGAAAGATCCGGGCGTGCGTCATCGGTGGTATCGCCGGAGGTCAGGTTACCGGTCACCGCCCCTTGATCATCGACTACCGAGGTGAGGGTCGGGGCGATTGGTTCAGACGTATCAACCTCAATTGTCCACTCCGCAGATGGGGCACTTGCATTACCCGCTGGATCGACCGCCACAACCGTGAACGGATGCTCCCCATCATTCAGAGGTGTAGTCGGCGTGAAGCTCCACGAACCATCCCCAATCACCGGGGCGCTGCCGATCAACTGACCATTGTCATAAATCATGACCACGTCGCCCGGCTGCAGGCCGTTACCGGAGAGGGTCGGCGTGGTGTCGTCGGTAGAACTACCATCAGCCACTGTGCCTTGGATTGCGCCCACGTCGTCAGCGACATCGCCAATCGAAGGAGCGAGCGGTTCTACGGTGTCGATGATGACGTCAAATACTGGCGTCGGTGCACTTTCGCCGCCAGCCGGGGTTGTGACTGTGGCTGTCAGGCTGTGAGAGCCTTCGATCAATGCCGGTGTGGTGAAACTCCATTGACCGGTGGTTGCATCAGCCATCACGGTGCCAAGCAAGGTGGTGCCGTCATAAATACTGACAATGCCACCTGGGACTGCTTGCCCGTTCAGAGTTGGGGTGGTGTCGTCAGTGGTCTGGCCACTGGTCAGGTTTCCGGTGACGGTGCCTACGTTGTCCTCCACCGAGGTGATGGAAATCACCACCGCCGAGGTATCTACGGTAAACGGAATCGACGGGCCCATCGGGCTGGTATTGCCAGCACTGTCTACCGCCTGAGCGGCAAGCGAGTGCGCACCGTCCGCCAGCGGCGTGGCCGGGGTGAAGCTCCAGGCGCCGGTGGTTGAGTCGGCGCTGGTGCTGCCGATCAGGATGCCGTTGTCATAGATCATCACTACGGCACCAGCTTCAGCCATACCGCTGAAAGTCGGGTTGGCGTCGTCGGTGGTGTCGCCGCTGGCAATTGGGCCTGTGATTGCGCCCACGTCATCGGTAAGGCTTTGGCCGGTGGGGGCAAGCGGCTCCAAGGTGTCAATATTAATTGGGTAGTCGCCCGTGGCTGGGCTCGGATTAGCGGCAGCATCGGTCGCCAGGGCACTAAGGTTGTTCAGGCCTTCAGCCAGCGGAGTAGTCGGCGTGAAGCTCCATTGGCCATTTACGACCATCGTGGTGCCCAACAGCAAACCGTTGGCGAATACTGAAATGGTTGTGCCATCGGCACCGGTACCATTGATGGTCGGCTTATCATCATCAGTAAAGTCGTTTTGCGCCAGTGGGCCTTGGGATGAACCTTGATCATCCACAACAGTGATGATGGCAGGCGCAGGTGGAGTGCCACCCGCAGCAATATTCAGGTCAAAACCTGGTGTCGGAGGGCTGACATTACCTGCCGCGTCAGTCGAGGTGGCGGTAATGGTATGTGGGCCGTTGCTCAGTGGAACGGTCGGCGTGAACGTCCAGGTACCGTCTGTGGCAATGACGCTACCAATGGCTACGCCATTGTCATAAATCGTGACAAGACTACCTGGCTCGGCAGTGCCGGAAAGGTCCGGGCGTGCGTCATCGGTGGTATCGCCGGGGGTCAGGTTACCGGTGACCGCGCCCTGGTCATCGACTACCGAGGTGAGGGTTGGAGCAATAGGGGCTGTGGTGTCAATGATGATGGTGTAAGGATCGGACGGCTCGCTTTCGTTACCGGCCGGGTCTGTGATCACCACCACGATTTCGTGAGAGCCTTCCACCAGCTCAGGGTCCGGCGTGAATTCCCAACTGCCGTCATCGCCTACCAGCGCGGTACCGATTTCGACACTGTTATCGATAATGGTCACTATATCGCCAGGCTGAGCGCCGCCGCCGATAATGGTCGGGGTGGTGTCGTCAGTGCTGTCGCCATTACCAATGCTGCCCTGATCCAGGCCAACATTGTCCTGGACATCATCAATACCGCCGGAACCCACGCCCGGTTTTCCCGGCACGGTGATGTCAACGATGATTGGGAACGGCAGCGAAGGAGTGCTTATGTTACCTGCGGCATCTTCGGCGGTGACGGTGAACTCGTGCGCGCCTTCGACCAGTGCAGGATCAGGCGTAAAGCTCCACTTGCCTTCGCTATCGGCCAACACACTGCCGATTTCCACGCCATTATCGTAGATATGAATGATCGAGTCGGCTTCGCCGGTACCGCTCAGGGTCGGTGTGGTGTCATTAGTATGACCGCCGCTGCCAATTTGGCCTTCCTGCGGTGCTACGTCATCGTAGATGCCGTCAATCAATGGGCGCGAAGGCGCCACGGTGTCGACAATGATTTCGTAACCTGGGGATGGCTCGCCTTTATTGCCATTCTCGTCCACCGGCACGATGACGATTTCATGTTTGCCATCTTCCAGGCCCGGCTCAGGCGGGGTGTATTCCCATTTGCCATCTTCGCCAACGATGGCGGTGCCAATGGTTTTGCCATTGTCGACGATTTCAACACCGGTGCCCGGGCGACCCTCACCGGTGAACGTCGGAGTACGGTCGTCCGTGGAGCCGCCATTTTCGATCAGGCCTATCTTGTCGCCAACATTGTCATCAACGTGATCGATCGAACCCTTATCGGCATTACCACTTCCAATAACCTTGTCATCGTCATTGTCGTCATCACGTGTTGCAGCATAAACACCACCCAGCACACCCAGAGCAGCCAGACCCAACAAGGCAGGCCAGAACCAACCGATACCGGCAGCCGCCGCGAGCCCATCGCCGAAACCGGTCAGCGGTTGCGCGCCCAGAACCTGCGGAGCTTCGACACCTTCAATCAGGAACGCAGCGGAGTGATCCTGTTCAGCGTCCGAGGAAATGTACTCGTGGTAGGAACCATCTTCGGCAACGCCGACCAATTGGCCACCGCTGCCTTCGAAGCCTTCGATGATCAGTTGCGGCTGGTCTGGATCGCTGCCTTCCAAAGCGATGTGAAGGTCCTTGCCGACCCGCTTGATAGTGATGTTTTCCGGTGCAACGCCGTTGGCACCCTCAGCCAGAATGTACTTGCCACCCTGGACCGCTTTGATGCGTACAGGCTGGTTGTTTTTGACGGAGGAGAGTTCCACCGTTTGTGTGATGGTCTTGCCGTCAACTACGGCAACATTGACTACGTTAGCGTTCAAGTTCTTCTGCCTTTAATTAGTCAGGATGGTCTTCATACCGGCCATGCCGGCTTGCTGGTGAATCAACCAGGCTGCTCTTTTTGAGAAAGCCTTGGGATGCACTCATCTTCCAACGTTTGCACTTGGGCAAATATAAGAACTGTCTCAAAGCAGATTTTATTGCTCCACACTCGCTGACCAATCGCCTATTGAATTTCATTCAGGCAAAAAAAGGCCCGCTCAAGGCGGGCACAAAATAAGAGAGTGGAAGCGGCATGATAGGAAACACATTCAAGCTACTGATTAGTGTAGTAGAGCACTCCCTAGTGAATACGCTTCGATCAAACAGTAGGCACCTCTTCGCGAGGTAACTTCAAAAGTGCTCTTTTGACGGCACGCTGTCTTTGAGATTTGTCTCAAAACCTGCAGAGACGTAATTAACTGTTGAGCGCCTAAGATGATTCGGGTTTTAAGACAGATCCCATGGTTGAATAAATGCTCGCTGGACACACTGGTGCAACCTTTTAACTAGACCGGAATACATGCGATTCCATCTACGAACTCGAGCGCCTATCGATGATCATCCAGAATACTCTCATGTGCCTTGCCCTTAATATTTACCACGAAGCACGCGGTGAGCCGCTTGAGGGCCAGATTGCCATAGGCATGGTGACCATGAACCGTGCTGACTGGGATACGGCCAGTGTCTGTGAAGTGGTCTACCAGAGAAACCAATTCTCCTGGACCAATCGCCTTGCAGATTTCACACCGCAGGAGCCGAACGCCTGGGCAGTGGCCAGGCGCATCGCGCACACAGTCATCGAAGGGCAGCATGATGACATCACCGACGGCGCTACGCATTTTCATGCCCGTGCGGCAAGACCCGTCTGGCGCCACTCACTTAAGAAAACCACGACAATTGGAAGGCATGTTTTTTATGTGCAACGCTAGGACTGGCCGGCGTGTAGGTAAAAAAAACAATCGAATCAACCGCCGTACTGCGCAAGCTTTCGAAACAGATCAATGTCGTTCTTGAACCCCAGCTTGCGGTAAGCCGCTTGCTTCTGGGTGCTGACCGTTTTCAGGCTGCGACATGACAGCTCTGCAATAGAAGTAACGGTAAGCCCGCTGATGCATAGCCTCAGAACCTCGCGTTCCCGCTCACTCAAGGAGGGAAGTGAGAGGAGTGCCGCTTCGGCGTCAGTTTCGGCGGTCTGGTAGGGCGACGAGCAGGCGCGATTAATGCTACCCAAACCAGGCCCCAAATAATACTGCCCCGAGGCCAGCAATCGAATAGCTTGTATACAGTCATTCAGAGGCTGACGCTTGCAAACGAAGCCATGCACCCCAACGCGCTGCAGCACAGTGATAGTCGCCGGGCAAGGGTCGGTCAGGAACATCAATACTCGAAGCTCGGGATGTTTGATGTTCAGGTTGCGTATGAAGTCCAACCCGTCTCTGCTCTTGAATAGATAATCCATTATTAAAATATCGATATTGTCCTGCTCTACACCACACAATGCACCGCTGGGAAAATAGTAAGCACCCGTGATTGCAATATCGGCCAGATCGGAACATCCGGCACGCAAGCCATAGTGAACAACTTCCTGCTCATCGAGCACGCCGACTCTTATCAGGCCCGCCATTAAATACCTCCTTGCACTATAGAAATCAGCCTGCCTCCTTCCAAGCGATCTAAGTGGTAAACGATCCAGAAAGACATGAGCAATGATTGTAAGAACAGGCTGTGAAATTCAAAGGTTGTGAAATTATCAACATCGAGAGTCACACTCCTCTGCAGACGGCGAGAATGACAACGGGATTGAGTCAATCCGAGTTTAAAAGGCCCTGTTTTAATAAACCCTAAGAATTGTCTCATTTTCTGAAAAATGTTTTCAAGCGCTGTTCTTAATTGAGACAATTCTTACATTATCCAACGGCATGATAGGCGACACTTATAACACAGTCATCGTTGTTACTTCGGAACTTTATATGCCGGTTATTTCTCGTCGTAGTTTATTCATGCCCTTGAAACTAATCTGCCTGATCGGCATGGGCGCGCACTCTTTTTCCGCCCAAGCAAGTGGCTTGACTCGTGACAATGGGGCAGCGGTTGGCGATAACCAACACTCACAAACCGCGGGCGCCGATGGCCCGGTGTTGCTTCAAGACGTGCAGTTGATCCAGAAACTCCAACGCTTCGATCATGAACGTATCCCCGAACGCGTGGTGCATGCTCGCGGTACGGGCGCTCATGGGGTTTTTACCACTACGAGTAGCCTCGAAGACCTGACCAAGGCCAAAGTGTTCCGCGCGGGGGTTGTTACACCAGTGTTCGTGCGCTTCTCGTCCGTGGTCCATGGCAATCATTCACCGGAAACCCTGCGCGACCCTCGTGGCTTCGCCACCAAGTTCTACACATCTGAGGGTAATTGGGACCTCGTAGGCAATAATTTCCCGACTTTTTTCATCCGCGACGCGATTAAGTTTCCGGATATGGTCCATGCATTCAAGCCGGACCCGCGTACCAACCTGGATAACGATTCCCGTCGGTTTGATTTCTTTTCACACGTGCCCGAAGCCACTCGTACCTTGACCGAGCTATATTCCAATGCCGGAACACCGGCCAATTACCGGGAAATGAATGGCAATAGCGTGCATGCCTATAAGTTCGTGAACGCTGAAAATGAGGTCCATTACATCAAGTTTCACTGGAAAAGCCTGCAAGGCGTTCGCAACCTGTCGCCCAGAAATGTCGCCAAGGTGCAAGGTGCCGATTACAGCCACATGACCGAGGATCTGGTGACGCACATCAGCAAGGGCCAGTTTCCGAAGTGGGATTTGTATGTGCAGGTACTCAAGCCGGAGGCGCTGAAGCAATTCGATTTTGACCCGCTGGACGCCACCAAGGTTTGGCCCACCGTCCCCTTTCGTAAAGTTGGACAAATGGTACTGAACCGCAACCCGGCAAACGTATTCCAGGAAACCGAGCAAGTGGCCATGGCTCCCTCCAATCTGGTCCCGGGTATTGAACCCTCAGAAGATCGACTATTGCAAGGGCGCCTGTTTTCGTACGCCGATACCCAGATGTACCGTATCGGCGTCAACGCGATGCAACTTCCAATCAATACGCCCAAAAAAGCCATCAATACGGTTAATCAGGATGGCGCAATGAACTCGGCCAGCACCACTTCTGGTATCAACTACCAACCAAGCCGATTGTTAGCGCGTGAAGACTCGCCCAGCGAGCGCTATAGTTCTCTGGTTCTGTCGGGTACTACACAACAGCTGACTATTGATCGTGAGCAAAACTTTAAACAAGCGGGAGAGCTGTATCGTTCGTTCAGCTACAAAGAACGGCAGGACCTAATCGATAACTTTGGTCGTTCGTTGATCAGTGCCGACGATGTGAGCAAGCACCACATTTTGTCTTTCCTTTACAAGGCAGACCCTGAATATGGAACAGGCGTCACCAAAGCCGCCCAAGGTGATTTGCCTCGGGTTGAATCATTGGCTTCCCGGTTAACCGACTGAACCTCCTCCGTCCACGCATTTATCAGACCTGTCATCATGCCAAACAAAGAGCTTAAAATAGTTATCGCCGACACCCACTTACCCAAGCTGATCCAGCTGGAAAAATCCTTGAATGGTCTCGGCTACTTCAAGATATTACCCATCCAGCATTTTGGTGACTTGCGAGCGCTGGACCACGAACTGGTGGAACCGTTTGACGTCATCATCGCTAATAAAACCTTAGTGCTGGGCACGGAAATCCACTTGAATCTGTTTTGGAAATCTCTCAGAAGAATCAACTATGCGTTACTGTATGACGATCAAAAGGCTGTACTGAGCGACGAAACCATGAGGAGGATAATGGCACGTATCGACCCCCCTTCTCCGTGGGAATGTTTGAAAGATTTGACGTGGGTAAAGTTTAAATCAGACGCCAGCTATAGCAGCCCCTGCTTAGCCCAGAAATGCAGAATGTGCTAGCCGTGCTGGGAGAATTCCTAATAAAAAGATATGCTGTTAGAGCAATAATAGCATTCGACTCATAATCAATTAGCCTCGAAAATCTCCCAAATAGTACAAGTAAAATTGCTTTCAAGACTTGTCTCAAAAGCATATACAAGCATTGCTAATATTAGAAGAAAGGCCAGAATCCCCTAATCGAATTTCTTCCCACGGCCGCCGCACATGAACAATCAAATCTTAATCGTCGATGACCATCCGGCAGTGCGCATGGCGGTCCGACACCTATTAGAAATTGAGGGCTGTACTGTTGTTGGAGAAGCGGACAACGGAGTGGATGCGCTGCGGCTGACTCATGAGCTGCGCCCGGACACGTTGGTGCTGGATATAGGCTTGCCGCACCTTGATGGCCTGTCCATCGTCGATCAACTCACAGCTCAGCGCTTACCCGTTAAAATCATTGTACTGACAGCAAAAGAATCTAATCATATTGCACTTCGATGTATGCAGGCAGGGGCTCACGGCTTTGTCAATAAACATCAAGACCTGTGTGAACTGATTAATGCTATCCACGCGGTTAACAATGGTCGCGGCTATTTTGCTCAAAGGGTGCTGCCTTGGGCATGTATCGAAAGACTACAGGATATACAAGAGGCTCAGTTCAAGAGCCTGTCGACCCGAGAGCTCGAGGTATTACAACAGCTGGCTCAAGGGTTGACCAATAAACAGATTGCTGAACGAATGGCGTTGAGTAACAAGACCATTAGCACTTATAAAGTGCGATTGATGGTAAAACTCAACGCTCGCACTCTGCTGGATCTGTATGAGTGGCAAGAAGACAAGGGCGCCGATTTAAATATCGCCTAAGTCTAGGTGTAATTTGAATAATTCAGAGTCGGTCCGCACGTTCAATTTGCGCAATGCTGCTTGTTTCTGGCCGCTGATGGTTTTGCGACTACGTAGGAATTTTTCGGCTATCTGCGACACTGACATCCCCTCCAGGCAACAGCGCAAAACTTCCCGCTCCTTGGGCGATAGCGCGGGGTAATTGACCAATGCTTGAGTGCCATCCACGCCGGCCTGTTCGTTCGGCGTGGCGGCTGATGTAACAGGTGTCGAATCCAGCTCTGCGGACATGGACGGTGAAAGGTATAAGCGGTCCAGCGCAACCATGCGGATCGCTTTCACGAGCTCTTCAGTTGCCTGGGACTTGCCGAAAAAACCGTTTGCGCCCGCACGAATCGCCATGTTGACCGTAGCCGGCCGCTCTACAGAGGAAAAAATCAGGATGCGCAACTCTGGATAGTGGCTGCGCAACAGTTGGATTAACCGTAGCCCATCCAGTTCGCCATCCGTCAATTGATAATCGAGCACAAGCAAATCAGCTTGCTCATTACGCAACCCTGCGAGCAATTCCTGACTGCCGGAATAAACGCCGACCACTTTGAAATCCGCTTCGTTGTTAAGCCGAACCTTCAAGGCCTCGCGGATCAGCGCATGATCATCGAGTAACAAAATCCGAAGAGGTGATACGACCGACCACTGCATTTTTCAGAACCCCATTACTCTTACGCTAGTATTGAACAACTCCTACAATCCATTCCTACAGATGTGGAGCTTTGCCGCACGATAGCTGAATCGCGACGGTAAATAAACATGGGCACCACGGCTATACCCCCTCAAAGCACGCTATGTACTTGGCCTGTGGACCCCTTGTTTGAGACAAGTCTCGTTCCTGCAGGCTCATTGAATTTGTCAGAATTGTCCTAAGCAAGCACGCTGGGGCCTGAGCTCACGGACGGGTTAGATTTGGTTACCAATGCTGACTTTGGCTCTTCCATAAACGGTCTGGTCATTAGCGCTCTCAACGGAAATGAAACGCCTTGAAAAACCTCTATTTATTGTTCGTTCGATCGTTGGGATTGCTAACCTGCCTTCTGGCGACCACGTTGTATGCCCACGAGGCGGTGCAGACTGAGCTGCAGGTCCACGCCCCGGTTAAGGCGCCCACTGTCATATTCGGCACCCAGACGCGTGCTTGGCTCAGTTCACGTCCCGAAGTGACGGCAGCGATCTGGAGTGGTGCATGGCCGCCATTACACATGGGCTTCGAACAGAGTCAGTTCGAAGGTGTGGCCGCCGATTACTTGGGCGTCATACAGATGGCCACCGGAATCCGCGTGAAGGTTTTGCGTTTCCCCACCCGTGCCGAAGCCAGACAGGCGCTGCTCGAAGGCCGTGTTGATATGTTGGCGCTGCATGATGTGAGCGAGGGCCAGGATGGGGCAATCACCCAGTCCAGACCCTACTTGCTCAACCACAAAGTCATCGCCCGACGTATTGGCGACACCCGGCAGCCCTCTTCTGACCTCGCCGGGCAGCGCCTGGGCTATGTCGGTGATGACGTGGTCGGGGCATGGCTGAAGGAGCAATACCCGAAAGCCACATTGATCCGATATTCCAACCACTTGAACGGGCTGACTTCGCTGATCTATGACCAGATCGACGCGTTCTGGACAGATGCCATCGTTGCCGAATACCTGATCCGCATGCTTTACAACAACGATATCTATATTGCTGGCGAGGCGACGGATGCCTCAGCAGATATAAATTTTGCCGTAAGTGATCGAAAGCCGCAGCTGCTGGCAGCCATCAACGACACACTCGACGCACTGCCGCAGAACGACATGAAGCGCATTACGAGTCGGTGGGGTTTGGGTGACCACTTCGTTGCGGACAGAACCCCCCTGGCTCTGAGCCCGGAGGAATTAATCTGGATCGAAAACCACAAAAAAATCAAAGTACTTCTGGCCGCCTCTTACGCCCCCTTGTCGTTTTACGACCAAAATAACCAACTGAAAGGTCTGACCGCGGATTTGCTTGGCATACTCGCGGGGCGCACCGGGCTGGAAATTGAAATCGTGCGCTCTGACAGCGTTTCGGACATGCTCAAGCAGCTCGAGGACAATCAAGCCGACTTGATCGGCGCATTAAGTATCGGCGATCTGCGCCTTGCGCCTTCTCAATACACTCGTCCGTATACCGTCAGTCCTTTCGTCGCCATAACCCAGCGTCAGCACCAAATTCGTGACCTGAAAGAACTGAACGGTAAACGCCTGGCTATTCCTGTTGGAAACCCACTTTCGAAATGGCTCCAATTGCATTATCCGTCGATTATTCAGGTGCCGGTAGCCACTGCTGCGCGAGGCGTCGAACGGGTTGCCAATGGTGATGTCACCGCCAGCGTCCATACTCAGATAGGCGCCAACTACTTCATCAAGCACTATTTTCGCAACGATCTGGTGATCGCAGCAGTGGTTGGACCCAATCCTGCGCGTATCGGTATGGCGGTTTCAAACGAAGACATGCCGTTAAAAAATATAATCAATAAGGTAATGCTGGAGATTCCTCCCGAAGAGTTCAAAACCCTGAGTGATCGGTGGCGCAATCACGCCGCCCCAGCCGTTGCCAGTTCTTGGAGCACTTACAAGAGCAGTGTTTATAAAGTCATCGGTGTGGCGTTAGTGTTCGTGCTGGCATTTCTGATCTGGAACTACTACCTGCAGGCTCAGATCAAGAAGCGCAAACGCGCCGAAACCGCGCTCAGCGACCAGTTGTCGTTCAGCAAGACGCTCATCGACGGATCACCCATTGCTTTGTACGTGCGCGACAAAGTTGGGCAGTTGGTTCATTGCAACAAGGCCTATCTCGAGTTTCTACAAACGACACCCGAAGCAGTAGTGGGTAGGACATTGCCCGACGCGGAGGTTCTACCCTCGCTTTTAAGTCAACATTATCAACAGATTTATCAAAACAGCAAACAGCTCGCCGAGCCGGTTTTTGCCGACCTAGAAATTGAAGTGAAGGGGCAGACACACCGCATCTATCACTGGACTCTTCCCTTTCAGAGCAGCGCTGGAGAGTTCTCCGGCGTCATTGGTGGATGGTTGGACATCAGCGAGCGTGAGCAGTTGGTGGAGCAGTTGCGGTTGGCCAAGCACGCCGCCGATGAGGCTAACGAGTCCAAATCGATCTTCCTGGCGAGTATGAGTCATGAAATCCGCACACCTATCAGCGCTTTAATAGGCTTGATCGAAATGCTCCGTGTGCGCGGTGGTACGCCTCAGCAAATCAATGACAACTTGGCGATCGCCCATGAGTCCGCGCAATCGCTGTTGTCATTGATCGGGGACATTCTTGACCTATCAAAAATCGAGGCCGGCGCCATGGTGTTGTCGCCGCGCCCTACACGGCTCAGCGAAGTCCTGCACTCGGTTCACAAGCTGTTCGAAATCAACGCCACGAACAAGAATCTGACCTTCGACGTGATGATCGACGTCCAGGATCAACACGTGATCATTGATGCGCTGATGCTTAACCAGATCATCGCCAACCTGATCAGCAACGCGATAAAATTTACAGACGTAGGCTTCGTGCAGCTGTCGCTTAAACAATTGCCGGATGACCCTGTATCAAACCTGGCGTGCTACGTCATCGAGGTCCGCGATTCCGGCAGTGGTTTGAACGAGCAGCAGAAAAAAGCCATATTTGAGCCCTTCGTCCAAGTGGCTTCAGCGCCGGCGAGCGTGCGCGGTACCGGCCTGGGCTTGAGTATCTGCATGCGTCTGGCAGCATTGCTTAACGCGCAGTTGAGCGTAGACAGTCATCCCGGAAAAGGCTCGTGCTTCCGACTGCAGTTTAGTGCTGAGCGCACTCAGATGGAGGACATACAGGAATCAACTCATCCCCCGACTCAATCGGCAATGAGCCTTAACATTTTGGTGGCTGAAGACCATGCCGCTAATCGCTTGCTGTTGTGTCAACAACTCGAATACCTAGGTCATCGTGCGGTCCCTTGCGATGATGGCGAAACCGCGTTTGCGCAATGGGAGGCGGCAACCCCGCCTTTCGACTTGACCATAACCGACTGCAACATGCCGCTCATGGACGGCTATGAACTAACGCGCCGTATCCGTACCTTGGAACAATCACGTGGCCTGGGCATGCACCCGATCTTTGGCCTCACCGCCAACGCTCAATCTCACATCATCCAGGATTGTCTGGATGCCGGCATGACAAAGTGCCTGTTCAAACCCTTGGGCATAGAGTCCCTTACGGAGGAGGTAAGCGCGGTGACCGCCCAGGTCGAACGCCGGGAGAAAGCTGCCCGCGCCACTGGCGGCGAGCTGGAAAAACTCCGAGTGCTGTGCCCCGACGCTTATTCGCCACTGGTGAAAGAGCTGATCAATACCAACAACCAAGACGCTGCCCGTCTGGAACAACTGATTGTTGATAAAGAACTGAAAAAAATCAGCAGCCTTGCTCACAAAATCAAGGGCGGCGCACAACTGGCAGATGCGCAGGACCTGATCGAGGCCTGTGTGGAGTTGGAGTCGCTCGTGCACAGGGATGATGCCAATGGCTGTGATGCACAGATCAAAACGCTGATCCAAATAATGCAGTCGCTGGAACAACGACTGCTGGCAACCCTATAGCTATCTTAGTCGGCCTGGCTGACAGGTCGCCCATCCCTCAGGTAAGTCATGACCAAAAGAAAATCCGGGGGGGCGCAAACCCGCCCCAACAAGGCTCAGCCTTCCCAGGCCCGTCAATTCGAGCAACTGGCGCACACGTTCAAAACCGCCATGGCCCATCGTGACTATGCCGCGGCTTGCACCGCTGCAGAAGGCGCGCTGAAAATTGTCCCACAGCATATGGGGGTGATGTCGGACTATGCCTTGTGCCTAATGCGTCAAAAACAATATGCCCGTGCTCACGAAGTGTACTTGCGCATCTACAATGCTCCGGTGGCGATACAGGCCCAAGCCGGCCACACATGGCTGGACGGCCTTGCAGAGGTCTGCGGTTGGCTTGGGCTGCGTGCAGACACCATGCGATACGGTCAACAATCGCTGAAGCGCGCGGACTCTCTCCACGGTCGCGGACCAGGACACCCACTGGTAGGTAATCCACCGCCCTTCCAGAAGGACCGACCAGAACGCAACATCATCGCATTCACGCTGTTCGGTGATAGCCCACGGTATTGCGAATCTGCAATTGCCAACGTCCTTGTCGCCAAGGAGCTATTTCCTCAGTGGTATTGCCGTGTATACCTGGACGAGACAGTGCCGCTTTCGATCCAGCAACGCCTGCGCGACGCTGGCGCACAAATCATGGACATGAGCGGGACGGCGCAGGAAGGTGTGCACCCGCTGATGTGGCGTTTTCTGGTAGTCGACGATCCAGAGGTCGATCGTTATCTGATCCGGGACGCCGATTCATTGCTGTCTGAGCGCGAGCAAGCAGCGGTCGAGCAATGGGTTGTCAGCGACGCCTGGTTCCATCACGTACGTGATTACTTCACCCACACCGAACTCATCTTGGCGGGTTTGTGGGGCGGTTGTCGGGGCGGGTTGATGCCGTTGAAACCGCTAATGCAAGCCTGGCTGGCTCGCCAGGCAGACGTAACACGTTTTGCGGACCAGATCTTTCTACGGGAGATAGTTTGGCCAACGTTGCGTAAAAGCGTGCTCAACCATGACGACTGGTTCGATTTTCACGGCGCGACGCCGTTCCCCACACATGCGCCGATTCGCTGGCGTACCGTACATTTTCACGTGGGCAGCAATGCGAGCTTTCAGGCTATTCGTGGTACTAGTGCAAAGACCGATGGCGAACTTCAGGGTTGGCGAGTGTTGGATAATGAAGGCGTGGAGAGATGCGCCTACGATGCCAGGGTGAAAAGCGGACAATGGGTGGCTGACCTGCCTTTCTTTATCGTCGAGCCGATTGTCAGCGGGCAGTGGCGGGTCGAGTTAACTAACTGACCTCAAGACTGGAAAGCGATCCGCATCCAATGTCAACGTGGCTCCATGTCGTTGGCTAGATTTTCTTAACCGCGCCAAGATTTTCTTAAAATATGCGCCGAACACTCAGAAAATATTAACCGGAAATGGCTGCGCCACCACTATTTTTGGATTTCCCGCTTATCCGCGGTAAGCGTCCCGCAATCACACCTTTCCGCATTGCGCTTTGTGGACGACCTGGACTTTGAACGGTTTGGGATAAGAGCTGCGTTGGCGCATGGAAATCCTAGCGATACGGGTAATCGCGTTCGCTTAAATATACTCGGACACGATCGCCCTTAATGCTGGAGTTCGATAGGTGACTTGCCCGGACTATTACTTCGACCTTACCAATGAATCCGGGGCGATTCAGGTTTAGGCAAAGGAAAATCCAAGATTGGCCGTATGGCTCACGAGCCCATCAAGCCACCCCGCCCGACTCCAGTGCATGGAGTACGCGGCGAACCTGCTTGGCACCAATTTCTGTTTCGCACAGCAGAATTGGAACTTTGTCGCCGAGAGCTTGATTCGGTTTTGACATCCATTGAGCAGCAGTATTCCTGTCCTCAAAGACCTTTTCGGCTAGCTCAGAAACTGAGGCTATCCGATACAAGCGTGCAGATGCGGCGCACCCGCGGGCTTTGGAATTGCCTAAGAACTCGTCGTCATCCATATAAGCATGCCTCACGGTTCAATCGTAGATTTGAATAAGGACTCATCGGGGTGACTGCAGGATCACCTATGACCAGCTAGCAGTATCTATCCGGAGCTAGGGTAGATCTACAGAAGAAACTGACGGCACCGGAATTTTTTGCTTGGCACGGGCATAACGTATCCGCTTGTTTGCATTACCAAAAAGATCTTCTGGCTCAAAGGGCAGCATCATGGGAGTAGCCACTCGTCTCAATCATAAGATCTGCCATGCATCCGGCTGAATTAAACGATAAATTGGATGAGGCATAGCTAGACATTAACCCTATTGGCGAGGACTCGGGTGAAGACTTCTAAAGGTAATTCAAAGCAGTCGCTTGCTGCTCAGTATGAAGCCGAGGCTCGTCGGCTGGCTGGTTACGAAAGCAGCACTGAACGCCGATTCCTGTCGATGAGCCTTGAAAAAGGTAAGGAGCTTGAGCCCATTGGCGGCATGACCTGTGCCACGTTC
>Ga0105854_1000245_pt1 | contig 27642 bp, 21 predicted proteins | sample OrgsoiDNA_201058_FD_89679 | JGI IMG/M metagenome (GOLD analysis project Ga0105854, IMG submission 89679) | Permafrost soil microbial communities from the Arctic, to analyse light accelerated degradation of dissolved organic matter (DOM) -... | ecosystem: Environmental > Terrestrial > Soil >... | reverse complement strand
GGTCGGTCTGGCGGACGGCGCGGGGTATTTGATGACGCTGTCAAACTGCGTCAAATGGTTCCCTGAGCGTAAAGGCATGATTTCCGCCTGTGCTATCGGTGCTTACGGCCTCGGCAGCCTCGGTTTCAAATTCATTTGTGGCTATCTGCTCAGCGTTTATACGCTGGAAAACACCTTTATTATCTGGGGTGTGCTGGCGATGACCCTGATCATCATTGGCGGTTTGATGATGACTGATGCACCGAAACAAGCACCACAAACCATCAACTGTAATGAAGATAACCTCACCAGCAGCCGCGACTTTACGCTAAGCGAAGCGGTGCGGATGCCGCAATATTGGATGCTGGCACTGATGTTCCTGACGGCCTGCATGAGCGGTTTGTATGTTATCGGCGTGGCGAAGGACATCGGTGAAGGCATGGTACATCTTAACGCCGTGACCGCCGCCAATGCCGTTACCGTGATTGCGATTGCCAACTTGAGTGGTCGGCTGATCCTCGGCGTGCTGTCCGATAAAATGGCGCGTATTCGGGTGATCTCCATGGCGCAGGTGGTCTCACTGGTCGGCATGAGCATCCTGCTGTTCTCTAACATGAATGAAACGCTGTTCTTTATCTCTGTCGCCTGCGTAGCCTTCAGTTTCGGCGGCACCATTACCGTCTATCCGTCACTGGTCAGCGATTTCTTTGGTCTGAATAACCTGACCAAAAATTACGGCTTGCTGTACCTCGGCTTTGGGATTGGCAGCGTGATGGGTTCACTGATTGCTTCGCTATTCGGTGGTTTTATCGTGACCTTCACCTTTATCACCGTGCTGTTGATTGTCTCTTTAGTGCTTTCTGCCACGATTCGCCTACCCAACAAGTCAGAGCAAGGGCATAATGCGCTCCAGCACGTGTAGAGCAGTTCTTACCCACAGTTAAAATGATGAACGGGAGCATAATTCGCTCCCGTTTTGTATGAATGCCATTGTTATGACTGAGCGCTGTCTGCACCTTTATTAGGATATTGCATTAATCGGACACGCCTTACATGAACCGCACCACGATGTTTTTCTGCTCTTTATTACTCAGCACCCTGACATTCAATAGCTTTGCCGCCCAACCTTCCAGCGCACAAGATGTCGCTTCCGAACTCAGCCGCAAAGCCAATGAAAGCAGTCAGCCTCACTGCACAACCGTCGAAGCCAGCGCTTATACCAAACTCTCCGCCCGTACTGATTACATCAATTGATCGGTTGTCGCGCAGCGTTATCCCGTTAAAACCGGCGTTGGGTCAAAGTATTGCCCGCTATACATCCACTTTAAATATGGGTTTGCTATCATTCATTCATGGAGTCAATTCGACTCAGCCGTTCGGCGTCGCCACGTGATTTGACGCAACGCCGAGGAATGACAGACGCCGGGGCGACTTTCCCCGTCTCAAGGAGGGAGTGATGAAAGCAACAGTATTCTGGTTAACGATGGCGGGGGGATCGATGGCGATTGGCTACGCGATGGCGCTAATGATGGAGTTGTTGTAGTGAATCTCGTTCGTAACGCTGGATTTTACAACTCCTGCCCTAACCTTACCGAGTGATGACAAAACCATACAGAGCGTTTGATACCTTAGAGCCATCAAGATGTTGTGTGATGTCCCTGTGTAGAAAACCCCTGTAGAACCCTGTTATTTTGCCCGCCTTGTGCGGGCTTTTTTTTGCCTGTCGTTCCTGCGTGAGGCGTGCATAACATCAAGCACAAAAAAAGCCGCACAGGTGTGCAGCTTTATGGCGTGTGGTTGCTGTTATTGCTCTCGAAATAACGCTTCTTGAGACAAGAAACCACGGCAGAAAATAAGTGCCGGTCACTTTCCCGGCCGTCATATTATGGCGCAAGCGTCCATCGAACACTCCAACATTGCGCAGTCTGAGCATGACTATTTCACAACAGAAAAAACGGCTCGCCTGTCATTAACCCCTTATCCACAAATAATAATCATCTTAGGATAAATCGTAAACCGGCTTTTCTGTTGGTCAACATGTAATAAATAAAGCGTTAAATCCGTGCTCCAGAGAGCAATAAACCTCGATTTTCACCGAGGTTTATTTATGTCGTTGTAACGTCTGTCTTAATTATTTTCCTGTCTGCTCCGGGTCTGGCCCATCATCGCTATTGCAGGTTAAAACGATTATGACAGTCGAATGTTACAGTACGACTACGTTGCCAGCTGAAGGGCCTTTCATACCATTTTCAATGGTAAATTCAACGTTTTGGCCTTCGTCCAACGTTTTGAAATCATTGCTCTGGATTGCAGAGAAGTGAACGAACACGTCTTTGCTGCCGTCTGCAGGGCTGATGAAACCAAAACCTTTACCAGCATCAAACCATTTTACTAAAACAGTCATTTTATTAGACATAAGAAATACCTTCTTGAATTTAATTTTTTAGTTGCCATAAGGCAAGGAGGGTCTGTTTTTATTATGAGTTACTTATGGGGGCACTAGAGAAGAAAATTCGTCGGAGAAGAGATTTGTTATATCGCTTGAACTAGGAACTGCTTTACTAAAATGTCTTACATAAATAGGTCTTAACGACAAACCGTTGATGCTATTTACACATAGATAACTTTTAGGCGCAAGCTTTATTTCATATTATCTTTATTTACTCGGCTTTTATTCTTTGGCGATATATACCGCCAGACGGCTATATCCCTGCCTCGATTGGCACTGCCTCAGTAATACTCAATCTGGGTTGTCTCAGGATCATCGAGCTCTTTCGGCATACTTTTGCCCCCCGCGGCAGGTTGGCTTTCAATGGTGCAATGGGTGGCATTGAAGTGGTCGTCATACTCACAGCGGGTGACGACCTCCCCGAGCAAGACGCCTTTGAAACGAGTCTGAATGGTATTGTTGCGTTTTTTCTCATCAGATTCCGTCCCGGTGATAGTGGCCACGAAAGGCCCTTTGGCCGTGGGTTGCGACACCCTGGAAGGAAAGCCGGAGGCATCGTATTGAAAGTAGACGTTTTTTCCAGACTTCTCACCGTTGATAACGACGGTAATAAACCCTTTATTATTGGCAATATAGCGGGTGTTATCATCAAGGTTACTTTCCAGTAAGCAGTTGTCTCGCAGCGAATAACGTCCCTTTTGATCGCTACGATTCACCAGATAACTGCCCTTTTTGATCAAATCCACATTGAGGCCCATTAATGGCGCGACCACTTTCAACGATTCAAAGCAGCCGGTCTCCGACAGGTTCGCCTGAAAGGATGAACTCAGTGCGCCATTTTCATCACGCTGTTGCTGCAAGAAGCTTTTCACCTTGCCGCGAACGGGTTCAAAACCAAAGACATTGGAATAGCTGGCAAAAATGGGATTGACGGGTTGTGGCCCGGCCTGAGCTTCACATCCCCAAAAAAACAAGGCTAATCCCATCAGGGCCGCTGCATTTTTCATTTACAGTTCTCAAGGTAAGAATCAGGTTCAAACTAGAACGAGAATTATGCAGGCGTTCCATGAAGGATATAGCCCTGCGACATCACGAAAAATTATTTATTCATAAATTAATGCTACCCCGCGCTGGCGACGCATTTCTGGCGGCGCTCATCCACCCGCCTGGCAAACCATGCGGTGGTTAACTTACGGGTTATTTTCGGACTTTCTAGCTCAATACCGGGCAAAGTCTCTCTTGGCTGCGGTTTGCCGAGGGTTTTATCTGCCAGCGCAAACACCTGTTTATATAACGCCGTTTGCTCAAATTCGGGTAAATCCCCTTTTTCCAGTGCACGTCGAATGGCGGAATGACTCATGCCCAGACGTTTCCCCAATACCCGCACCGCTAACTCGGTAGCGCTGGGTTTATCCGTGGCGTAATTAATGACGTCACCGTCAAGCGCCAATGGAATGCCGGAGGTACGGCTCACCGCACGCTGGAAAGCGGCATTTCGGCTGGCGTACCACCCGGCGTTAAAGTCGGCAAAGCGGTATAACGTCTGGCTGTAATTCGCCGGATATCCCAGCAAATGCAGCACACCGAAGTACATTCCCCCCCGTCGGCTGAACACTTCATGACGTAGGGTGCCATCAATCGGATACGGGTAACCCTTCGCGTGAGCCTCAGCAAACGCGATACTGACCTGCATCGGCCCGCCGGTATGCACCGGATTCAGATTGCCAAACAGCTTCTGGCCCATGGGCACCGTGCTAATAAAGTCATCAAAAATGGCGCTCAGCTCTTTCTCGCTGCGCACCTTATCCAGCCGCTCGCTGTAGGATTTACCGTTCGGCGATTTCAGCAATAGCGCGGTATGCACTAAGAAATTGGGCACGTGAACCGCATCGGCACGTCGGTCGATCTCTTTCCAGGCGATTTTGCCCAATCCCGGCACTGGCGCATCGACGCTAAAATTGGATTCCTGCTGCGCCACCGCTAGCACCGAACAGATATTTTCGGTGGTCGGTGGGATTTTCTGCGCCGCGAAAGCGGCGGTAATGTCCGTCGCCCAGCCCTGACGGTCAGGTACGCTGGCGGGCATCAGGCGAACAATCTGCGCGTTGACATCCGCAGGGCGCGACATCGGCGTCTCTGTCACTTTTTTAGTGCTACACCCCGCCAGCACCAGCAACGTGGCGAAACTCAATGCGGTCTTAACCTGGCCTCGAATCATGATTTCCCTGTTTATTTTCATTGTGCAATGCGCAACGAGATGCGGCGTTCTGAGGTTATAGTCTATGTTTGTAGCTTGGAATGTTTCAAATAAGGAACTTTTTTTTCATGAACAACCCCGTTTTCACTACCCGTTTTATGCGTTTTTTGATGCTGCCATTGATGTTGATGACCTTGGTTTTGGCGGTCAGCGGTTGTGGCGATAAAGAACCGGCGCAGCGCAAAGCCTTTATCGACTTTTTACAGACCCGAATTTTGGCAAAACAGACCGTGGCAGTGCCGCAGTTAACCGAAAAAGAACGCGACCAATTCGGACCTTATAGCGATGACTACGCGCTGATCACCGATTTTCATAAACAGATGAATACTGAAATGAGCGCCTCACTTGGGCCCGTATTTGCCGGGCTGAATGAAACGGTGACCGTCAATAAACTGCTGGAAAAACGTGATGACCTGCAAAAAATGGTCGAAAGCAGCAGCAATTGGCGTGAAAAACTGGTGGTGTTGCGTAAGCAAGCTGACACCCGACATGCGGCGTTAAAGCAGCCTGATGATCTCAAAGCCGTCTATGATCAGGCTTACGAAAAGGTGGTGATACAGCCGAGCGACGTGGCCGAACAAGCCTTTACCCTGTTGCCTAAAGTGCTGACACTGGTGGTGGCGAAAGCTGACTTCATCAAAGCGCAGGGCAAAAAAGTGACCATTTCCGGCAATACGCTGCAATTTGATAAACAGGCGACGCTGAATAAATACAACGCGATCCAGCAACAATTAGTCCCGCTGAATGCCGAACTGATTAAGCTCAGTACGCAGATGCAAAAAATGGTGCGATAAGTACGCCATCCCACCCAACCGCCGCAAGGCGGTTTTTTTTGGCTACAAAATTTTGTTAAGGTGTGCGCCACATCTTAGAAGGAGAGAGTCATGAGCGACGATATTCAATCAAAACGTATTGATCAACTGGAGCGCGTAAACCGCGAACTGCTGGTGCAGATTTCTGCCATGCGCATTTTGTTCGGCATCACGGGCAGTGTGATCAACGAGCAACACCCAAATGCCTTCACTATCGCGGTGAATGAAACGCTGGATGCCGGTAAAGCGGAATTAGCCAATACCGCCGATCTGGATGACGCGTCGAAGAAATTCCGCGAAGACGTCTTCAAATGCGCGCAGTCATTGCTGCCGGGCAGCAAAGCTTAAGTCTGACGCTAGGCGTAAATCGAAAAAACGTCAGGCGCAGTCATACTGGCCTGACGTTAATTTCATCCTTTCCTCTGGACGATTAATCACGGCAATTGCCGGTGAGGCTGTCTTTGCCATGTGCACACACATCGGTTGACGCCGGAATCAATCCCCAAAGATGGCTATCTGCGACACATCCCGTTAACAGCGCCGACATCCACAACAGCAGAATCACTCTCTTAACGCTCAGTAATGAATTTTTGAACATAACCCCTGCTAGTGCGTGAATGCATTAATAGAACGGACGATAGCCGGTAGAGTGACGTATCAACCGGTTATTACCAATGAATTTTTGCGTAACAACCGTGGGAACTAACCCGTTGACCACCGCCGGATGGCCTGAAAACCCTGACGTGGCAGAGCACCGCAGGCGGCCTCAAAGCCAGCAATCCTACGCCCTATGTTGTCTCGCTGGTGACGCTGGAAGCCCGCGTAGCCGGTAAACAGGCTCAGGTTGAAGGACAAATGGTCGCACGGTTCTCCTCAATCGACGTCACATTCCCCGGACTGTCGGCTATTCCCGCTGGCAGCAAAATCACCTTCAGCGCCGTCAATGATTACGGTGCCATCGTGAATACCGACGCATTAGTGAAATATCACCATCCCGTTCCAGGCCCGCTATATTCAGACGGAAGATACGGTCACCGCTGGCCCCGCCAACAGCAAGGCCGTGTTCACCGTTAACTATTACTGATTTCATCCGGGGATAAGACACTGCGTTTTATCCCCGGTTTTGCGCAGTCACTGGCTGATCCATCGGCTCAGGTTTAATGCGCATCGCCACAATCACCCCGCCAATCAGGCAGGCGATGCCGGCAAAGGTCATCAGCGGCGGCCAAGCCTGACGCAGCATAAAGGCGTACGCCAGTCCCGCCAGAATTTCGAACACGATCAGCGGCCCCAGCAACACGGTGGGCAAACGCTGGCTGGCTTCGTTCCAGCATAGCGCCCCAATCCACGAGCAAAATACGCCAATCGCCACCATCAGACCGAGGAACACCCACGGACGCGGGCCGAACGGTAAGGCGACATCTGCGTGGCTTAGCGACAGTTGCGCACAGGCCAGCCCGTAGCCGATGAGCGCCAGCGGCAGTGTCACCACGCCCTGCGCGGTTGACCAGGTGAGCGGCGATTTATCAGGATTGTTGCGCAGCCAGCGGGCATTGCGCAGCGGGAACCACGTCCAGCAGGCCAGCGCCGCCACGGCCAGTGCAATACCGGTGCCATAGCGCCAGGCATCGAAGGGTTCCGTATTGCCGCGCAATTCCGCCACGTTGACTAACACCAGACCTAAGGCGATCACCAGCAGAGCTGGGGTGAGTTTTTTCCACGACAGACGCCCCTCTTCCTGACCGTAAAACAGATTGGCCGACACAGATAACACCACCGGCAAAGTGCCAATGATCATGGTGGAAATCGGCGAACCGGTGCGCTGTATGGCACTGGCGAGGCACAGGTAATACAGCAAATTGCCGATCAGCGTTTGCTTGAGGGCTTCCACCCAATCCGCACGACCTAACTCGCGCAACGCACCGCGCTTAAACCATGCCACCACCAGCGCAATCGCGCCAAATGCCACATATCGAGCCGTCGATTGCATCGCGGGGGGATAATCCGGCACGATGATTGGGCCGACAAAAATCAGCCCCCACATCAAGCCGGACGCCAGCGCAAACAGCACACCTTTTAACATCATTAACCTCTGAGAAACATTGATATGACCGCAGGGTAAGATGGCCAGGCTGAGCTGTATTGTAGGAAATTGCTCTCTTGTCGCGAGCAGAGGGAAGGATGAGGAAGGTTATTTGCCGACGGTAACTTGCTTTTGATAACGCACCGGCGTGATGCCATAACGATTGGCGAAGGCGCGGGTCAGATGCGCCTGATCGGTTAACCCGGCGCTGAACGCCACCTGCGCTGCCGGAATGCCCCGACTTAACATATGCTTAGCCTCGTTAAGACGCACCGCCATCAGCATCTGATGCGGCGTAACGTGATGCTGGGCTTTGAATTTACGTAGGAAGTGATACGGACTGAGGCTGACCAACGCGGCCAGTTCATCGAGGGTGATGGTATTGGCATAATTGGCGAGCAGATAGCTTTTGACGATATCGAAACGGTGGGCAGGCTCGGTTCTCAACCTGTGCGCCACGCGTGAATGCGGGCTCAGCAGGTCCGTCAGCGCCAGCATCATGCCATCGCGCGCCAGCGGATCATCGCTCCGCCACAGGCCCGACAGCAAATGTGAAAGCTGCTGCGCACTGCGCGGATCATGACGCACCACGTCAGTAAACCAGCGGTCTTGTTCACCGGTGAGTTCGGCAAACACCTGCGGCTCGATGTAAATCATGCGATAAAACCAGCCGCCTTCTGTCTCCGACTGACCGGTATGAATTTCATCAGGATTCATCATCACCAGCGAGCCGGTGGAGGCCAGATGCTGACTGCCGCGATAGCGGAAACGTTCTGCACCGTGGTCAATCACCCCAATGCCAAATGCATCGTGCGAATGGGGCTCGAAGGCATAACGGTCAATGTGCGCGTGATACAACTCCACGCCCGGCAGGTGCGCCAGTGTTTTGAACTGCGCGCAGTCTTTATCAAAAGGAAAACGTTCCGGTACTCCCTGCATCGCGCCGCCCTCCTCAATGGACTGACCGTGAGTGATCGTCTCATCAGGATAGCACTATAAACGCGTTACGACTTGTGCAGGCGATCTTCGGACGTCATCAAAATCAGCTCGGCAAAGCTGGTCACATTGAGTTTTCGCAGCAGGCTTTTCTTCTGCGCACTGGTGGTTTTAGGGCTGCGATTGAGGATCTGACTGATCTCATTATTGGATTTCCCCTGCAATAACAGGCTCATCACTTTCCGCTCACAGGGGCTGATGCGCGCCGCCAACCCGACTGAATTGACACTCTCGCCTTTGACGTCGTTCAGCGCCGACATCGGCAGCCAAATATGGCCCAACGCCGCCGCCTCCATGGCGCACAGCAAATTTTCCATCGGAGCCGTTTTACGTACAAACCCGACGGCGCCGGCCTGAATACAGTCGTGAACGTAACGATTTACTTCCTGACCACTGAAAACAATAATATTCACCGGATGTCCAGCGGCCAGCAGATGATATATCAACTGAACGCCGTTTATTTTCGGTAAACCAATATCAAGAATAACCCACGCAGGCCGAAACTCTTCGGCCATTAATAAAGCCTGAGCCCCGTCTTCGGCTTCACCAATTATGGTATAACCTTGATCGGTAAGAAACGCTTTAGTCCCGAGTCTTATTAAAGGATGGTCATCGACCAGTAATACACGTTTATTCATCATGCCCCTCCCGCAGTGCCTTTTTCTTTAAAACAAAACCAACGTCATTTCATCCGTGACTCAACATCTCGGCCGGGAACAGTGCGTAGTTATATTCAATCGCTTCCAGCGCCAGCGACATTTTCCTGACATCCATTGGCATTTTTATAAACGCATCCACCGCCGGCGGCTTGCCTTTATTACGCTGCAAGGCCCCGGTGGAAGACCATGAACAGCCGATAATATGAAGAGTAGGATGACTCTTTTTCACATCAGCGACAAAGTAGGAGAAATCACCTTTATAGAGATCACAATTCACCATTAATATATCGGGCATTTCCGCATTCAGGGTGGCATTCACCTGGCTAAAATTATCGAGCGTGATCACTTGATATTTTTTCACGTCGGCAATGAAATATATTTTTGATAATGTCTGACTCGTCTTATCAATAACGACCAGTTTTTTCATGATAATTCCTTATCGCTGAGAGTTAATTAACCCTACGCTATTAGCGGGAATTCCTCCCGTTAATAGTGCGAGCCAGGGTTAAAATAATCTGTTTCCTACAGTCTCATCAGACGCATCATTGAAGAGAGTCCAGCGTGGCGTCAAGTAATAGCCCAAACTGCGTCAGACGCTGAATTAATACTTTTCCTGCCTTCTCGATAGAAGCAACCTCTCGCGGCGTTGCCCGACTGAGCGTCTCAAGCTGTTCACACGCCTGTACCAACTCGGTTTCACCGACAATCCGCGCACCGCCTGAAATTTTATGCGCCAGCTCGGCCAATGCGTCAGTATCCTGTTGCTGCAAGGCCTGTTCTAACAGCGCCAGATCTTCATGGTTGCTGCGTTGCAGCTCCCGCGCGAGCTGCCCGACCAAACGCGGGTCACCGCCGGTCAGCTTAGTGACAGAGCGTAGGAAATCTTCCGGCGTACTGGCTGACGTCGATTCTGGCGTCTCAGCGGGCATCGGAGGTTGCGGCGTCAGTGGCCGCAGCCAGTCACTGATATCTTTCAGCGTGCTCGGTTTGAACAAACAACCGTTCATCCCCGCCTCCAAACAACGGTCGGTTTCTTCAGCCTGCGCATTGGCAGTAAAGCCAAGGATCATGCAAGGTTGCGCACCGGCCTTCTGTTCCGCTTCACGCACCGCGCGGGCAAACTGATAGCCATTCATGCGCGGCATATTGCAGTCAGTGATCACCACGTCAAAACGTGGCCCCTGCTGCCAACATGCCAGACCGGTGACGCCATCTTCCGCTTCACTCACCTGATGGCCGAGATAATCCAGTTGCTTAGTCAGCAACAGACGATTGGCCCGATAATCATCAATCACCAGAATACTCAGCGGCTGCCCGTGTGTCGGTTCAGGCTCGACGGAGACCAAAGGCTCAGGCAAGCGCGTGCCAGAAGGTAGCGCTTTAGCCACTATCCAGGCTTCAACGCGTGTCCCCAGCCCAAGCTGGCTGTCGATGTGAATCGCCCCGCCCATTTTCTCGCACAGCGTTTTACTGATCACCAAGCCAAGGCCGGTACCTTGTCGCACCAGCTGTGAATAGTTGCCGACCTGCGTAAACGGAGCAAACAGCTTTTGCAGATCGTCTGCCGAAATACCGATCCCCGAATCACGCACCGCCACGGTAATTTTACGCAAGTCGCTGTCTGGCTGCGGTGAAACCGTCACGCTCACCACCACGCTGCCTACCGACGTAAACTTAATGGCGTTGCCGATCAGATTAGAAAGAATTTGTTTATAACGTAGCGGATCAATCTTCACGTCACCCGCATACTCATCGCTCATGGTGAGCTGGAGCATCAGCCCTTTTTGGGTCGCCAGTCCGTTAAACACGCGGATCACCGACTCGGTGAGCGCCCGCACGTTGGCCGGTTCCAGATTCAGCTCCAGTTTGCCGGATTCGATGCGGGCAATATCCAGAATATCCCCTACCAGTTCCACCAGGCCGTTGGCCGAATTGAACGCCACGTCCAGCGCCTGCGGGTCAACGCGATTTTGCTCGGCGGCTTTGATCGACATCTCCAGCATGCCGATAATGGCGTTAAGCGGCGTGCGGATCTCATGGCTCATGGTGGACAGGAAACTGGTTTTCGCCCGGTTCGCCTCTTCGGCCTGATCTTTTGCCAGATTGAGCTCATCCAGCAGTTTTTTGCGTAGCTCCAGTTGATCGTTCAGGGCCTGCTGCGCGCGCTCTTTCAGCTTCACTTGCCGACGTAGCCAGCTCGCCCAGAAGAATGACACCAGCAGCAGCACCAACGCGAAGGCGATCGCGGTGAAAATCACGGTGCGGTTTTCACGCCAGAAATTGTCCCCCGCCACCATATTATTTGGCCGCCACAGATTACCGATGACGTCCAGCTCATCGGGCGGAATACTCAACATCACTTTGTCGAGGATCGACAGCAAAACTGGATCATTGTCCGGTACGGCAAAGGATAAATACGCCGGTGCATTGCCGATGGTCGAGGTGATCCGCAAACTGTTGCGGTAGAAGCGGGCAATCTGATATTCCGAGTTCACTAACGTGTTCAGCGCGGCATCGGCCTGCCCTTTTTGCAGCAGTGCCAGCACCTCGGTGGCGTTATCAGCCATCACCAACTTAATTTGCGGATATTGGTTGCGGATCTTTTCAATCATTCCGGTGCCGCTGATCACCGCCAGACGTTTACCCTGCATCTCGCTGAGACTCGACGGAATATTCTCCCCCTGCTGGCGCACCACCATCACGAAAGCATTGGTCATGTACGGGCGGGTAAACAGCAAACGTTGTTTGCGATCGGTGCTCGGCGTCAGCGCGCCAATCATGTCAGCTTCGCCATCACTGACCATCTGCCGCAGTTGATTGACGTTACTCGCCTCGCGGATCTCAAAACTGATACCGGTACGCAGGCGAATTTGCGCCAGCACGTCGATGGTGATACCGCGGTAATTGCCGTCATCATCCATAAAGGTCATCGGCGCATAACCGTCGATCACCGCCACCCGAACCAACGGATGACGCTGGATCCAAGTTTTTTCTTCATCGCTTAACTGGAACACTTGCTGACTGAGCAGCATCGAGCTGCGCCCGATATGCCAGCGCTGCAAAATACTCAGTTGCTCTTCTGTGCTCACTGCCGCCAGGGTTTTATTGATGATGTCCTGCAATTGCAGGTCGTTTTTCGCGGTGGCAAACGAGAAGGTCTTCGGCGGGAAATCGGCAAATTTCAGTACCCGCATATTGTTGAGGAAATTTTTACTGATCGGATACAAATCGCCGAGATAGACGTCAGCCTTACCAAAGGCCACCGCGCCCACCGCCTCTTGATAGGTGGGGAAAATGCGCAATTTGGCCTGAGGATACTGCGCCCGTACCCACTCAGCCGGCAGGAATCCTTCAGCCATCGCCAACGTGCGGCCCGCCAGATAATGGCCCATCGCCCGCTTTTCATTGGCCTGCGTCACCAGCACCGACTGCTCGCTGGCGTAAGGTTCAGACAGCAAAATGTCCGCCTCATGCTGGTCGAACTGGGTGGCGCTGCTGAGTAAATCGATTTCATGGTTTTGCAACGCACGTAGCGCCGAGCGGCGGCTGGCGAAGATTTTCACCTCCACCTTGACGTTCAGCATCTCTTCAATCAACCCGACATAGTCTGCGGTGATGCCTTCAAATTCCGAGCGGTTATTGATGATATCAAACGGCGGATATTGCGGATTCGACACCCCAAGCGTCAGCACTTTTTTCTGCACCAGCCATGCTTCCTGTTCAGGAGTCATCAGCGAGTTGGGCAACACCGCGTGCTGCGGTGAGCGGCTGAGCAATTGCAGCGGCTGCGCGTTTTCTGCCGCCGGGGCCGGGGTTTCATCAAATACCAGCACCAACGCGAGCACGGCCAACAGCAGTACGCTTTTATTGATAAACAGACTGAGATAACGCTTCAGGCGCGACATGATTTATTCAACCAGCCCGTGACGCTTGGCGACATCAATCAGATCCACCAAGGTGGTGGCTTGCAGTTTATTGAGCAGGCGGGTTTTGTAAGTGCTGATGGTTTTATTACTCAACATCAGTTCATCAGCGATTTGCATGTTGGTCCAGCCCTTGGCCAGATAGATCAACACCATCATTTCGCGATCAGATAACGAGGCCAGCTGCGCGGCTTCATCCTGCTGACGACGATCGGCGGACGTACCAACAACGAACGAATCATGGGGGAAATAGCTGTAACCGGCGCGAATCGCCTTAATGGCGTCGAGCAAATCATTCAACTCTTCACTCTTGGCGATAAAACCCGACGCCCCGGCCTGACGACTACGAGCCGAAAACGAGGCGGCCGATTGCGAGGTCAGCACCAGCACTTTGATCGGAAAATCCAACAGCCGTAAGCGGGCAATCACTTCCAGCCCATCGAGTTTAGGGATGGAAATATCGAGGATCACGATGTCTGGACGTAAGGTTTTTGCCAGTTGCACAGCATCCAGACCATTACCCGTTTCGCCCACGACCTCAACGTCGCCACGTTGCAATAACATGCCGACCGCCAGTCTGACTACCGGATGGTCATCAACCACTAATGCCTTGTACATAGGATCCTCAATGTTTTTATCCGCTTAACGCGCTTTTCGTTGATTCAAGCATAGTACGAAAAACGCAAACTCCACGCTTCTCTCTCGGGTTAAATCACCTACCCCGGATATTCAGGGAGGATGATTTTGCCGGTAAACCTTCCTGATTCCTAGCCAGTCACGTCCGTACTCCCTGTAGGATGCGTCCGATCGTCTTACATTGAATCCCATGCACATCTTGAATCCTGCCGCCATGCGGTTCAAAATATACGCTGTGTCCTTCAAAAACATCCTCAGCCAACGTATGAAAGAACCCAAACCGCGTCGTCCTCACGGCCGATGGACTTACTACATTCTGCATGAAGATATGCTGTGGCCTTGCCCCGTCCGCTGGGAGTGGGAAACCGGCTATGGCGGCTGGCTGCCTTTTTACTATTCCCCCACCTTCGAATTTGTCGCCGGTGACCCCGACAAAGCGCTAAAAATTGTCAAAGGCAAAGCGGTGCCGCTGCGCAACGCCCTACGCAACTCGCTAATATAAACCTTAGTCAGCCCCAATCTCTGCTACGCTTAAACCAACCGGTTATGCCCAGACCGCCAATCCGTGAAGCTTCTCCGATATTTCTTCACTCACTTTGCGTACTCACATAGCCTTGTCGACCCTGTCCTTTTGCGTACGCATAAGGAATGTTTGCGTGAAAAACCCGTTCAGCCATTGGTTAAAAAGACACCGTGATCTGCCCGCTCCGCCGGGATCAACAAAAGAAGATCAGACGACCGTACCGATTCAGGCCGAGCTGTTTTCAGCCGACCAAATGGAACGCTATGGCGAGAAGCTGGCGCAATCGCACCGCATCTCCAGCAAAAAAGCGCCCTATTACCTGTTGAAACGGTTAGCCGCCAACGAAACCCTGCTGACGCGCAATTGTCAGATCCTCAGCACGGGCGATAAAAACACCATCGCCCCCGCCGGTGAATGGCTGCTCGACAACTTTTATCTGATTGAAGAACAGATCCGTCTGGTGCGTCAACTTTTGCCAAAAAACTTTGGTAAAGGCCTGCCGGCGCTGGCAGCACCGCACAACTGCCCACGCATTTATGACATCGCCACCGAAGCCATCGCCCACAGCGACGGCCACTGGGATGCCGCCACTCTGACGCGTTTTATCGCCGCCTACCAAAAAGTCACGCCGTTGAAACTCGGCGAGCTGTGGGCGCTGCCCGGCATGTTGCGTCTGGCGCTGATTGAGAATCTGCGTCGCGTCAGTATTGAAGTGGCGAAAGCGCAACAGGAGCGCAATCTGGCGGATCGCTGGGTGAATAAAATGCAGGACACCGCCGAGAACGACCCCGCGCGGCTGATTATCGTCATCGCTGATATGGCGCGCACTAACCCGCCGCGTACCAGCGCGTTTGTCGCCGAACTGGTGCGCCGCCTGCAAGGCCATGGCTCGATGCTGGCGCTGCCCTTAACCTGGATTGAACAGCGGCTGGCGGAAGTCGGCCTGACCACCAGCGAACTGATCTCTCGCTTCAATCAACAATTGGCGGTCAGCCAACTGTCGGTGAGCAACAGCATTATCGGCCTGCGGCAGCTCAATGAAATGGACTGGGCCGACTTCGCCGAAAGCATGAGTCTGGTGGAAAGCATTCTTCATCAGGATCCGTCGGGGATTTATCCGACCATGCATTTCGACACCCGTGATAATTACCGCCACGTGATTGAAATGCTGGCGCGTCACTGCGCCTACGATGAAGCCGGCGTCGCGCGCCAGGTGATTGCTCTGACCGAAGCCGCTCCCGAAGAGAGCCGCATGCGCCACGTCGGCTATTTTCTGGTCGATAAAGGCCGCGACGCGCTCGAAGACCGCCTGCAAATTCACTATTCGCCGCTCAGCCGGGCGCGCCACCAGCTCAACAAAACGCCGCTGCTGTCATGACTCGGCAGCTTGAGTTTGTTGATCACCGCCCTGACCGCCGACCTGCTGCTACACACCCATGACAAGGGCATGACGTGGCCGCTGTGGCTGCTGGCAATACCGGTGGTGATTGTCGCCAGCCAGTTCGTCATGAACCTGTTGAGCGAAACCACCACCCGTAGCCGTCGCCCCCACCCCTTGCCACGACTGGATTTCTCCACCGAGATACCGCCACAGTTCAGTACGCTGGTCGCCATTCCCTGCCTGCTCGGCAGTCGACCGGGGATCGATGCCCTGATCAACAGTCTCGAAGTGTGTTACCTCGGCAATAGGCGGGCGAATCTCTATTTCGCGCTGATCGCCGATTTTCACGACAGCACGACCCGATATCGCGACGCCGACGACCGGCTGCTGGAGTATGCCAATGCGCAGATCCTGTTGCTCAACCGACGTTATCCCGATGCCCCCAGCGGCTTATTTACCCTGCTGCACCGCGAAAGTCAGTTCAACGAATCGCAAGGCGTGTGGATGGGGTATGAGCGTAAACGCGGCAAACTCAGCGCGCTTAATCACTGGCTGCGCGGCCAAGCTACGCCGTTCACCACCATTACGGGCGCCACGCAGGCCCAGCTTTCGGTGGTGAAATATGTCATCACCCTCGACAGCGACACCGTGCTGCCACGTGCCACCGCGCACCAGTTAGTGTCATCCATGGCGCATCCGCTCAATCACCCGGTTTACGACGCCGAGGTAGGCCGCGTGGTCGAAGGCTATGCCATTTTGCAGCCACGGCTGGCGGAAGAGATCCCGCGCTATGGTCAGGGAAAATACGCCGCGCTAAGCAGCAGCACGCCCGGCAATGATCCCTATTCATCGATGTCATCGGATATCTATCAGGACCTGTTTGGCGAAGGATCTTTTGTCGGTAAAGGCATTTACGATGTCGACATGTTTATGCGCGCCACCCATAACACCTGCCCGGAAAATCTGGTGCTCAGTCATGACCTGCTAGAAGGCTGTTATGCCCGCTCCGGGATGCTGAGCGATGTGGTGCTGTATGAGCAATATCCGGCCAATTATCTGGTGGACGTGGCGCGACGCTCGCGCTGGATCCGTGGCGACTGGCAGTTACTTAACTGGCTACGGCTGAAGGTGCGTCAAGCCGACGGCACCCGCACCGCCAACCCGCTCAGCACCTTGTCGCGCTGGAAACTGCTCGATAACCTGCGCCGCAGTCTGGTCGCCCCCAGCCTGCTGGTGATGCTGTTTTGCGCCATTACGCTGGTGCCGAATCCGCCTTATTGGTTAGGGTTTATTGCCACGTTAGTGCTGTTCCCGACCGCCATCGCGCTGTTGATGGATCTGCTGAACAAAAGCGCTCGCCGCCCGCTGCTACAACACGTGAAAACGATACTCGGCGGCACGCTGACGCGGCTGTCGCATCTGCTGATGACGCTGGCGACCCTGCCCCATGAAAGCTACTACAACCTGAAAGCCATTATCGTCACGCTCTGGCGGCTCGGCATCAGCCATAAACACCTCAACGAATGGACCAGTTTTGACGCCAGTAAAAATCGCTTCTCGCTGGCACCGGAGAATTTCTATCGCGCGATGTGGGTCAATCCGGTCGCCGGTGTGTTGTTTATCTTGCTGACCATGAATACCCACCCGATGTACATGACGGTCGCCGTACCGCTCGGCGTGCTGTGGTTTATCGCCCCGCGCCTGTTGTGTTGGTTGAGTAAAACGCCGGTCAAACCCAAGGCCGATATCAATGCCAGACAGCGCCGCTTCTTGCGCCAGACCAGCCGCGAAACCTGGGCCTTCTTCTCCACCTTTGTCAATAAACAAGAGAACTGGCTGCCGCCGGATAACTATCAGGAAGTCCCCGAGCCGGTGATTGCTCACCGCACCTCGCCGACCAACATCGGCCTGTCGCTGCTGGCGAACATGACGGCCATGGACTTCGGCTATATCACCCAAGGCGAACTGCTGTCACGTACCACCCACACGCTCGATACGCTGGACAAGCTCGAACACTATCGCGGCCATCTTTATAACTGGTACGACACCCGTACGCTGGCCCCGCTCAATCCGCGCTATATTTCCAGCGTAGATAGCGGCAATCTGGCGGGGCATTTGCTGACCCTCAGCACCGGTCTGAGCGGGTTGCGTAATCTGCCCGCGCTGGATATCAAACAGGTGTTAGCCGGTCTGGAAGACACCTTAACCCTGCTGGAAAGCAGTACCGGCACCGCCAAACGGGATACCCTCAAACCGCTGCGCCACCACTGGGAAACCGCCAGCGCATTGCCGCTGCATCAGGTCTTTGGCGAGCTGAATGTGCTGCTCACCCTGACCTCCACCATGCTGCAAGAGACCCACGCAGACACCCGCTGGCTGGCGGAACTGCAACGCCAGTTGAGCGAATTCTGTCAGGAATGGGCGTTACTGTATGGCTGGATGGAACAGGAACCGGCGGGGAAAATGCTGCCTTCGCTGGTCTGGCTGTCGCAGTTAGAAGGCAAAGTGCCGGGGCTGAACCGGGCGAAAATCGCCCTGACCGTCACGCTGGCGCGTAAGCGTTTGGTACTGATTAACGAGCTGGAACAACGGCTTGCCGCCCATGCGCGCATGGACTTCAAATTCCTCTATAACAGCACCACCAGCCTGTTGAGTGTCGGCTATAACTGCGACATCAATAAACTCGACAGCGGCCATTATGACTTACTGCCCTCTGAGATCCGCCTGACCAACTATTTCACCATCGCCACCAATCAGTTGCCGCTGAAAAGCTGGTTTGCGCTCGGACGGCTGTTTACCTTGATCGACAAACAACCGTCGCTGATGTCGTGGAGCGGGTCGATGTTCGAATACCTGATGCCACAACTGGTGATGCCGGGCTATCCGAACACGCTGCTGGTACAGATGTGCCGCGCTGCGGTGAAGCGTCAGATTGACTGGGCCAATGAGCACGGCGTGCCCTGGGGCATTTCTGAATCGGCCTACGCTTCTTTCGATCCCAATCATAACTACCAATATCACGCCTTTGGCGTACCCGGTTTAGGCCTGAAACGGGGCCTGGGCGAAGACATGGTGATCGCCCCCTACGCCACGCTGATGGCGCTGGTGGTCGAGCCGCAAAAAGCCTGCGATAACCTGCTGGAGCTGGAAAGCCTCGGTGCGCGCGGTCAATACGGCTTTTATGAGGCGCTGGACCATTCGCCGTCGCGGCTCAACCGCGGGCAGCGTTACGTGATTGTCCGCTCTTACATGGCGCATCATCAGGGCATGGGCCTGCTGGCGCTGTCGCATCTCCTGCTCAATGCGCCGATGGTAGACCGGTTTGCCGCCAATACCTCCTTCCAGTCGGCCCGTCTGCTGCTGCAAGAACGGGTGCCTGACGCCGTGGACTTGTACAGCCCGCGCCGCCAGTTCGAATCTATCGATGGCGCTCTTTCGCCGGTCAATACCGATATCCGCGAATTCAATAATGTGGACAGCCCGATCCCTGAAGTGCAGTTACTGTCCAATACCCATTATCACCTGATGCTGACACAGGCCGGTGGGGGTTACAGCACCTGGCACAATCTGGCGCTGACCCGCTGGCGCGAAGACGCGACCCGCGATCATCGCGGAACGTTCTGCTATATCAGCGATGCCCTGACGGGCGACGTCTGGAGCAACGCCTGGCAGCCGCTCGGCAAAAAAGCCAACCAATACCAGGCGGTCTTTACCGATGCCGGGGTAGAGTTCAAACGTGTCGAAGGCACGCTGAGCATTCACACCAAAATCGTTGTATCGCCGGAAGATGACGTCGAGCTGCGCCGCATGACCTTGACCCATCGGGGCCGCCAGCCGCGCACGGTCGAAATCACCACCTATGCCGAAGTGGTGCTGGCCCCTGCCGCTAATGACCTGACACATCCGGCGTTTAGCAATCTGTTTATTCAGACCGAACTGGTGGCCGATCGCGAAGGGATCCTCTGTCATCGCCGCCCGCGCGAAGAAAACGAAGCCTGCCCGTGGCTGTTCCATATGATCGCCATTCATGGCCCAACCGACCGTGAAACCTCGTTTGAAACCGACCGCGCCGCCTTTATTGGACGCGGACACACGGCGGCGGATCCGCAGGCGTTGCGCACGCCGGGGCCGCTGGGCAACAGCGCCGGGCCGGTGCTCGACCCCATCGTCGCCATCCGCCAGCGCGTGGTGCTCAAGCCCGGCGTGCCGCTGGTGATTGATATGGTGTACGGCATCACCGAGGAGCGTCATCTGAGTCTGGCGATGATGGAGAAATACCGCGATCACAATATTGCCGACCGCGTGTTCGAGATGGCGTGGTCGCACAGTCAGGTGATGCTGCGCCAGATTAACGCCAACGAGGACGACGCCAATCTGTATAACCGACTGGCGAGCGCGGTACTGTTCCCGAGCCCCGAACTGCGGGCCGAGGCGCAAATCTTAAGCCGCAACCGTCGCGGACAGTCTGGTCTGTGGGGTTACGCGCTCTCCGGCGACCTGCCGATTGTGCTGCTGTCGGTGACCAGCACCGACAATATTCTGATGGTCACCAGCCTGATCCGCGCCCACAACTACTGGCGGTTGAAAGGGTTAAGCGTGGATTTAGTGATCCTCAGCAACGATCAGGGCGGTTATCAGCAAGAATTACATAACGAGATCATGAGCCGCGTGGCGGCCGGTGCGGAGTCGAGCCTGATGGACAAATCCGGTGGCATTTTCGTGCGTAAAGGCGAACACATGACCTCGGAAGATCGCGCCCTGCTGATGAGCGTCGCCAGTATCTTTATTGACGATCGCCATGGCGGATTGCTGGATCAGGTGAATCAGAAAATGCAGCAGGCGCAGAACATCCCGCCACTGCTGTTGCCGCTGCCGAACCGGCCAGAAAACCAGCATCAGCCACGAGAATTCGACACCGCATCCTTAACCTTCTTTAACGGCTTAGGCGGTTTCTCACCTGACGGAAGGGAATATCAAATCGTGCTCGACGAGGAGAAAAATACCCCCGCTCCTTGGTCAAATGTCATCGCCAACGCCCAATTCGGCACGGTGATCTCCGAGAGCGGACAGGCCTATACCTGGTATGAAAACGCCCATGAATACCGGCTCACCCCGTGGGAGAACGATCCGGTCAGTGACAGTTCGGGCGAAGCCTTCTATCTGCGCGACGAAGAGAGTGGCGAAGTCTGGTCACCGACACCGCTGCCAGTACGCGGTAACGGCCAGTATTTAACCCGCCACGGTTTTGGCTACAGTCGCTTCGAACATCGCCAAAGCGGCATCGACAGCGAACTGACGGTGCTTGTCGCCGAACATGCGCCGGTCAAACTGTTTATCCTCACGCTAAGCAATCATTCCGGCCGACCGCGCAAACTGTCGGTCACCGGCTATGTCGAGTGGATCCTAGCCGATTTACGCGCTAAATCGGCGATGCACATTGTCACCCGCAGCGCCTCGGTAGACAAAGGCTGCGGCGTGATGGCGACCAACTATTACGGCAGCAACGGCGCAGAACGCACCGCCTTCTTTGCGGTCACCGGCGTGCACTGCTCGGTCAGTGGCGATCGCCGCGAGTTTCTGGGGCGCAACGGCTCGACTCGCTCTCCGGCAGGCATGCTGCAACAGCGGCTGTCCGGCAGGACCGGCGCAGGGCTTGACCCGTGCGGCGCGGTGCAGTCGGCCACCACGCTGATTGACGGCGACCAGCGCACCTTCGTCTTCACCTTAGGCCTGGGGCAAAATCCGCAGGATGCCGAACAGTTAATTCGTCAGTTCCTTGATGAAGGCGCGGCGCACCACGAGCTGGATAACATCCATCATCACTGGCATCAGGTGCTGGATAAAATCCAAATCACCACCCCGGAACCGGCGGTCAACCTGCTGGCGAACGGTTGGCTGATTTACCAAACGCTGGCCTGCCGCATTATGGCGCGCAGCGGCTATTACCAGTCCGGCGGTGCGTTTGGTTTCCGCGATCAACTGCAGGATACGCTGTCGCTGACCCACGCCGCGCCAGAGCGGATGCGTGAACAAATTCTGCTCTGTGCCTCGCGTCAATTTGTCGAAGGCGACGTCCAGCACTGGTGGCATCCGCCATCCGGTAACGGCGTGCGTACCCGCTGCTCTGACGACTATCTGTGGCTACCGCTGGCGATATGCCATTACATTGACGTCACCGAGGATGTCAGTATCGCCGAGCAGTCGGTCGGCTATATCGACGCACGGCTCTTAGAGCCGGAAGAGGAGTCATTTTACGAGCAACCGACCCTCAGCCCACTGAATGAATCGCTGTTCCAGCACGGGGTTCGCGCCATCAAACACGGTCTGAAATTTGGCAAAAACGGCCTGCCGCTGATGGGCGCGGGCGACTGGAATGACGGCATGAACAACGTCGGCATCAAAGGTCAGGGCGAAAGCGTGTGGCTCGGCTTCTTCCTCTACAACGTGCTACAACGTTTTGCCACGCTGGCCGAAAAACTCAACCACGCGGACATTGCCGACTTGTGCCATCAGCAAGCCGCCACCTTAAAACAAAACCTGCACGACCATGCGTGGGACGGCGAATGGTATTTGCGCGGCTATTTCGACAGCGGGGAAACGCTCGGCTCGCACCTGAACAACGAGTGCCAGATTGACGCCATTGCCCAAAGCTGGTCAGTGCTGTCCGGCGCGGGTGACCCAGAACGCAGCCAGCAGGCGATGCAACAGCTCGACCACCGTTTAGTCGATGATGAAACCGGGCTTATCCGCCTGCTGACGCCACCGTTTAACGGCGACGGGCCGAATCCGGGCTACATTCGCGGCTATCTGCCGGGCGTGCGGGAGAACGGCGGCCAATACACCCACGGCGCGATTTGGGCGGTGATGGCCTTCGCCGAAATGGGCGACATCGAACGCGCATGGCAACTGATGCAGCTTATCAACCCGATCAATCACAGCCTGAACGCACAAGGCGTCGAGCGTTATAAAGTCGAGCCTTACGTGATCACCGCCGACATCTACACCGTGGATCCACACAACGGCCGCGGCGGCTGGAGCTGGTACACTGGCTCCGCTGGCTGGACGTACCGGTTGATCACCGAGTCGTTGCTCGGCATCAAACGTCACGGCGGGTTTATCTCCATCAACACCCGACTACCCGCCGACTGGCCGCAGGTCAGCCTGACCTACCAGCAGGGCAGCAGCCAATATCACATCACCGTCAAACGCGGTGAAGGTACCTATCAGGTGGTGATGGACGGACAACCGCTGCCCAACGCGATGATCCCGCTTAACGATGACGGCGTAAATCATACGGTGGAGGTGTGGCTGGCGGATTGAGTTGAGTTGAGTTGAGTTGAAATAAGCGGGCAACGGCTGCGTTGCTCGCTGCAATATCTGTCTTATACCCATCTTTTTCCATACTTTCCCACGGAGTGTGTCCTCGCAATAGTGAAACAAACTGAGTCAGAGAATGTACTCAACAAAACTCAGTATTCCTCATCAAAAACCCCACCTAAACAAACCGTTAAACATCGGTGACAGAGTTAAACTTTTCGTTAATAAGATCTCAGAGGGTTCCGACCGGCGCAGAATGAAGGAAGAGCGGCATTTATGACATTTTTGTCATTCTGCCGTCACTCACTGGCCCTTGTTGGTTTGGCACACTGGCAGCGTACAAAAGCTGTAACCGCCCACAACAATAATAATTTGCGCCCTTACCCTTCACTAAGGAACCCACATGCTGATCCTTATTCTTGCTTACCTCGGCGGCGTGCTGACCATCGCCAGCCCCTGTATTTTACCCGTGCTGCCGTTCGTGTTTGCACGTTCTGACCAATCCTTTGCCCGCACCGGCCTGCCTTTACTGGCGGGCATGGCGCTGACCTTCACTTTAGTCGCTACGCTGGCTGCGGTCGGCGGTGGCTGGGTGGTGCAGGCTAACGAATATGGCCGCTGGCTGGCGCTGGTGTTGATGGCGGTATTCGGTATTACGCTGCTGTTCCCACGCATCGGTGAACGTCTGATGCATCCGCTGGTCTCGGCGGGAAACCGCATGACCAACGCGCTGACCGTCGGCAAGAAACCGCAAATGGGCACCTCATTTTTACTGGGTATCGCCACCGGTTTGCTGTGGGCTCCGTGCGCCGGGCCGATTTTGGGTCTGGTGCTAACGGGTGCTGCGCTGCAAGGCGCGAATGTCGGTTCGACATTATTACTGCTGGCCTACGCGGCCGGTGCGGTGACCTCGCTGACGCTGGCCCTGCTGATTGGCGGCAAAGTGTTTAGCGCGATGAAACGCTCACTGGGCGCAGGCGAGTGGATCCGTCGCGGGCTGGGTGCCGCCATGCTGCTCGGCGTGGTGGCGATTTCTCTCGGGCTGGACACAGGCGTGCTGGCGCGCATTTCGACCGCCTCAACCGGCGGCTTTGAGCAGACGCTGATCAACAAATTCGGTGCCAATGCGGCGACGAAAACACCGGCGGCGACGGCTGAAAACGGCGCGCCGCTGCTCGATAACGAAGGCCCGATGCCGTCGCTCGCGGGCGCCGTGCAATGGCTGAATTCGCCGCCGCTGACCGCAGAATCCTTGCGCGGCAAAGTGGTGCTGGTCGACTTCTGGACTTACTCCTGCATCAACTGTTTACGCGCCCTGCCTTATGTCAAAGCCTGGGCGGACAAATACCGTGATCAAGGTTTAGTGGTCATTGGCGTTCATGCGCCGGAATTTGCCTTCGAGCGCAACATCAATAACGTCACCAAAGCAGCGCAGAAGCTGGGGATCGATTACCCGGTTGCCATCGACAACAACTACAGCATCTGGCGCGCATTCAACAACCAATACTGGCCTGCGCACTACTTTATCGATGCCAAAGGGCAAATTCGCCATAGCCATTTTGGTGAAGGAGATTACGCCCAGTCCGAGCAGGTGATTCAACAACTGTTGCGCGAAGCCGGAGCGAAAAACGTCACCACCTCAATAAGTCAGGTGCAAGGTCAGGGTGTGGAACAGGCGGCTGATCAGAACAGCGCCCCGCTCTCTCCTGAAACCTATTTGGGTTATATGCGCGCCGAGAATTTTGTGTCCGAAAGCGCGGTGAGCGATGCCCCAGCGGATTACACCCTGCCCGCCACGCTGGATTTGAACTCATGGGGATTGGCCGGTCGCTGGACGATTGGCGGTGAAAATGTGCAGTTGAGCGGCCCGACTGGGCGCATTGCCTATCAGTTCCATGCACGTGATTTGCATCTGGTCTTAGGCCCAAGCAAAGACGGCAAACCGGTTCACTTTAAAGTGCTGTTAGACGGTAAAGCGCCGGGCGCGATGCACGGCACCGACGTCTCCGCCGACGGTGACGGCGTGGTAACCGATCAACGCTTATATCAACTGATTCGTCAGTCAGACAATCAGGGCGACCACACCTTCAGCATTGAATTTTTAGACAGCGGCGTAACGGCTTACGCCTTTACCTTCGGCTAACCACGAGTGAGGCTTACTATGACCCGCAAAAATAACGGTTTTTTATCTCTTCGTCGCTCGGGAGTATGGGGAATTTTTATCTCTATCACCGCGCTGATGTGGTGCAGCATTGCCTGGTCGTTCGGCGGTGCGGAAGAAGCGGTAGCGATTGAACCGCCGATCCAAAACGAAGCGCCCGCCACCACCTCACATTCAGAAACCGCGCTGTTTGCCGGTGGCTGCTTCTGGGGCGTGGAAGGTGTGTTCCAACATGTGAAAGGCGTGACCAACGTGCTGGCCGGCTACACCGGCGGCACCGCGTTAACGGCGGATTATGAGACGGTCAGCAGCGGTAAAACCGGCCATGCCGAATCCGTACAGGTGACGTTCGACCCGACGCAGATTTCCTACGGCGAGTTATTGCAGGTGTTCTTCTCAGTGGCCCATAACCCGACCGAATTAAACCGTCAGGGGCCGGACAGCGGGCCGCAATATCGCTCGGCGCTGTTCCCATTGAACGTGTCACAAGAGAAAGTGGCGAAAGCCTATATCGCGCAACTCGACGCCAGCCATGCGTTTTCTAAACCGCTGGTGACCAAAATCGAAAGCCAGAATCACTTCTATCCGGCCGAGGATTATCATCAGAATTATATGACCGAAAACCCAGACAATCCGTATATCGCCATCAACGATATGCCGAAATTAACCCAACTGAAAAAACTGTTCCCATCACGTTATCAGGATGATCCGGTGCTGTAAGGCGGGAGGGAGATCTTACATTAGGCTAAGATCTCCTCAACTATTTCATGTTAGGTTATTTCACTTCTTTATAATCCAGAGTGGTTACCACATTATTAGCATCAAAGGTCACATGCAAAGATTGGCTTTTATCATTAATAATAGAAACCAGCAGAATAATAAGCTTGTCTGTCTTACTTGAATAATAATCCCATTCACTTTTCGAAATATAATCTTTAGGTGTTGATGGTTGACCTAATACCAAAAGAACGTCCTTCTTCGTTGATTTACCGACAATTATTTTTTCTTTTATCGTCTGCTCATTGTATTGGCCTAGAGCTGTTTCTTTTGCTGAACCGCCCACAAAAAGACATCCACTGAGCAACATCACGCCCACGAATACCAGCACATTATTTATTTTCATATTTGATCAATCTCACGTTCAACATAGACATTATTTACGGTATCAAAAATAATTTCATTACCATATAACGCACAGGCTTCACCTTGATTATAGGTGTAATAAAACTCATACAAGCCTTTAGCTTGCGGTATGAATAATATTGAGGCAGTACATTGCAAGGTCGAGTGCGTCACTCGGGTTTCTTTGCCTGGCAAAACGGCTACTTCGTATTCATTCTCCGCGTAAACTTTACCTGTTACTTTAGGCATCCCTATTTCTTTGGGAACGTGGCGCATCAGATTTAAAACCCCATTTTTCTCCAGAACCCCCCCCCCTTCCATGATCCCCTGCGCGTTCTTTTGCACGATAGAGTAGGTCGTGGTGTACCCCGCTAACCGAAATTTCGCGGTATCAGCCTTGACTACTGGGGGGATATAGGTCGAGGGCTTGGCAAACAAGCTACATCCGCTCAACAACATGATGGTCAGAGGAAGAAAACATCTTTTCATCGAAAGGCACTCACTATTGAAACGTCACGTATTACGTGTCTGAAAATGGCTCAAGAGTCGCGTTGTCAGTCTGATAAAGGCCGCAAAAGACGGGTTCAAGAGGATACGAAGCAACGCAGCACGGCGCTACATCCCCTGACAGTATCGGCGCAAGGAAGGAAAAGCTTTAGGAGAGATAAGCCCGAGAGGATAAATAAAAATAGCGGGCGCTGGTTATGCAAAACATCCCGACGCCCGCGATCAATATTCACACCATTCTTCAGCTAAGGGTTTATTTTAATGAGGCAAACTGTTGAATCAGTTTCGGTAAATCGGCAACCGGCGGGAACTGCGGGTAACTGTGCTTGGCAGGCGTCGCGGCCCACGGCAGTTTTTCGCTGGTCCAGGTTTCCATAAACGGCGCGAGCTGGCGCAGGTCGTCGAACATCACCGTTTTCACCACCACCATGTCGAACCCTTTAGGGCGGCTGAATAACCAGCTTTTGCAATATTCACAATGGTAATGGTTGGAATCGCCGTGCAGGCCACCGATTACCGGCTCGCCGCGCGTGATCGTAAAAGCGCCAGCGGGCACTAACGCACCGACCGAAAATGCGCTGGATGTCATGCGCTGGCAACCGGTGCAGTGGCACGCTACGGTCATCATCGGCGGACGGCTGATTGCCAGGCCGATTTTGCCACAGCGGCATTGTCCCTGATGGGTGGAATGGGATTCAGACATGGTCTCTCCGGTTATGAATGACACTAAGTTAACGCCATTATTGCAAATTCAGCATAAAAAGAGAGCCTCGACGTTAAGTAATGTGACGACAGCCACCGTATTGCGGCAAAAGTTCGATTTATTCAACAAAGTCC
>Ga0105854_1000243_pt1 | contig 27659 bp, 26 predicted proteins | sample OrgsoiDNA_201058_FD_89679 | JGI IMG/M metagenome (GOLD analysis project Ga0105854, IMG submission 89679) | Permafrost soil microbial communities from the Arctic, to analyse light accelerated degradation of dissolved organic matter (DOM) -... | ecosystem: Environmental > Terrestrial > Soil >... | reverse complement strand
GGCGACGATCGGCGGACGCTACTCGGCGCTTTCGGCCTTCGGGATGCTGCCGGCGGCGCTGATGAGTGTGGACGTGGCGCAACTGCTCGGACGCGCGCAGGAGATGGCGGATGCCTGCCGGCACGGCGAAGGCAATCCGGGCCTGGAGCTCGGGCTCGCGCTCGGCGAGGGTTGGCGCGAGGGCCGCGACAAGATCTGCATCGGTCCCAACCCCGGCGGATTCGGCCTCTGGGCGGAGCAGCTGATCGCAGAGTCGACCGGCAAGCAGGGGAAGGGGCTGATCCCCGCCCCGGGGGAGCCCGCGGACGGGCCCGACAGGCAGGCGCACGAGGTTCGGCTCACGGGCGAGTACGAGCTCGGCCAGGAGTTCTTCCGCTGGGAGTTCGCCACCGCGGTAGCCGGCTCGATCCTCGGGATCAACCCCTTCGACCAGCCCGACGTGCAGGCGGCAAAGGACAAGACGCGCGAGGTGCTCGCGGGCTCCTCGCCGCCGAACGTCGAGCCGCAGGGCTCCGCCGACGAGCTCTACGCGCAGGCCGAGGCCGGCGACTACGTCTGCATCCAGGCGTTCGTCAACCCGACACCCGCGAATGAGGCGAAGGTGCTGGAGCTCGCGGCGCAGGCTCGACAGGCGACCGGCTGCGTCGTCACGCACGGGTTCGGGCCCCGCTACCTGCACTCGACCGGGCAGCTGCACAAGGGCGGCCCCCCGACCGGCCTCTATCTCCAGGTCGTCGACTCGACCGGCGAGGAGATCGCGATCCCCGGGCAGCCGTTCGGGTTCGGGCAGCTGATCCGCGCGCAGGCGGCAGGTGATTTCGAGTCGCTCGAGGAGCGCGGCCGCCGGGTCGCGCGCATCCGAATCGAAGGGAGCGATTAGTGCTCCTTTCCGCCACTGCCGCCCACGCTGACGGCTGCAAGCTGCGCGTGGCGGCGTCCTCGGTCGCGCCCGTAGAACACCGCTACGAACGCTCCCTGCGTCCATGCCCCACTTGCTTTTCGCGCGTCATCGCATCGCGCCAGCGACGGAAAGGAGCACTTGATGCAACTCGGCATGGTCGGGCTCGGCCGGATGGGCAGCGGCATGACGAAGCGGCTCGAAGAGCACGGGCACGAGATCAAGACCTACGACCCGCAGGTGAGCTCGACGGCGAAGACGCTCGGCGAGCTGAAGAGGCAGCTCGACACGCCGCGTCATGTCTGGCTGATGATCCCGGCGGGCGAGATCACCGAGAAGACCTTCCAGCAGCTGCTGAAGATCCTCGAGCCCGGCGACACGATCATCGACGGCGGCAACTCGAACTTCCGCGATTCGCAGCGGCGGTACAAGGAGGCGCGCAAGCAGAAGATCTCGTTCATCGACGTGGGCGTCTCGGGCGGGGTTTGGGGCCTCGAGGTCGGCTTCTGCCTGATGGCCGGCGGCGACAAGGCCACGGCGAAGCGGCTCGAACCGATCTTTCATGCACTCGCGCCCGAGGACGGCTACTCCCACGTCGGGCCGTCGGGCGCCGGACACTTCGTGAAGATGGTGCACAACGGGATCGAGTACGGCCTCATGCAGGCATACGCCGAGGGCTTCGAGGTGATGAAGTCCTCCGAGTTCGGGCTCGACCTGCACGAGATCGCCGGCATCTGGCGGTACGGCTCGGTCGTCCGCTCCTGGCTCCTCGAACTGCTGCACAGTGCCTTCGAGGCAGAAGGAGGCGAGCTCGAGAAGATCCGTGGCTACGTCGAGGACTCCGGTGAGGGGCGTTGGACGATCGCCGAGGCGATCGCCGAGGACGTTCCGGTGCCCGTGATCAGCGCGGCGCTCTTCGCCCGGTTCGCGTCGCGGCAGGACGAGTCGTTTGCGGCGAAGGTCAACGCCGCGCTCCGCAACCAGTTCGGCGGTCACGCGGTGAAGGCGGCCGCGAAGGCGACGTCGCAATCCCGGGGCCGGCGCCCGTGACCGCGGGCGAAGAGACGAGCCCACTCCACGGGAATCCCCTGGAAGCCGGGCTGCGGCTGCGTCGCCGCCCCGACCCGTGCGTCCTCGTCATCTTCGGCGCCTCCGGCGACCTGACGTCGAAGAAGTTGATGCCCGCGCTCTACGCGCTCGCGTCGCGGAAGCTGCTGCCGGAGAAGTTCGCCGTCGTCGGAGCGGCGCGCTCGGTGGAGACCGACGACGAGTTCAGGGACCGCATGAAGCAGGCTGTCAAAGAACACGCGCGCGACCCGTTCAAGCAGGAGACCTGGGACGAACTCGCCGGAGGGATGCGCTACGTGACGCTGGACTTCTCCGACGACGCGGCCGAGGACAAGCTCGCCGAGCTTCTGACGGAGCTCGACAAGGAGCACGGGACTCAGGGAAACAGGATGTACTACTTCGCAGTTCCGCCGAGCGCGATCGCGACGCTCGTGGGCGAGATCGGCGCGCGCCGCCACGCTGAGGGCTGGGTGCGGCTGATCATCGAGAAACCGTTCGGCCACGACCGCACCTCGGCGCGCGAGCTGAACGCGGAGATCAAGCAGCATTTCACGGAGGCCGAGGTCTTTCGCATCGACCACTACCTCGGCAAGGAGACCGTCCAGAACATGCTCGCCCTCCGGTTCGCGAACGGCATCTTCGAGCCGATCTGGAACCGCCAGTTCATCGACCACGTGCAGATCACCGTTGCAGAGTCGATCGGCATCGAGGCGCGCGCCGGCTACTACGAGTCCGCAGGGGCGATCCGCGACATCTTCCAGAACCACCTGCTTCAGCTCATCGCGATCACGGCGATGGAGCCGCCGATCGACTTCACGGCCGACTCGGTGCGCAACGAGAAGGTGAAAGTCCTCAAGTCGTTGCACACACCGGGGCCGAAGCACGTCGTCCGCGGGCAGTACGGCTCCGGCTTCGTCGAGGGCGAGGAGGTGAAGGGCTACCGCGAGGAGGACGGCGTGGCGCCGGGCTCCCAGACGGACACCTTCGTCGCGGCGAAGCTCTTCGTCGACAACTGGCGGTGGGCGGACACGCCGTTCTACGTGCGGATGGGGAAGCGGCTCGCACGTCGCGAGACGACGATCGCGATTCAGTTCAAGCGGGCTCCGCACCCGCCGTTCGAGGACGGGGCTGCCGAGGGCCTGCGGCCGAACGTGCTGCTCATTCACGTGCAGCCGAACGAGGGCGTCTCGCTCGCGATCGGCGCCAAGGTGCCGGGGCAGGGAATGACGATCCGGACCGTGCACATGGACTTTCTCTACGGCGGGGCGTTCCGCGAAGGTCTGCCGGAGGCCTACGAGCGGCTGATCCTCGACGCGATGCTCGGAGACGCGACGCTCTTCACCCGATCGGACGAGATCGACGAGCAGTGGGCTCTCGTCGACGCGATCATCGCGTTCTGGCAGCGCGACCGTCCGATGTTTCCGAACTACGCTGCGGGCACGTGGGGGCCGGCGTCGGCCGACGAGCTGCTGCACCGCGACCAGCGCTCGTGGAGGCGCCATTGACGAGCGCGCCGTTGATCGAGGAGGCCTGGACGGGCGAGAACGTGACGGTCTCCGAGATCGAGCGCGAGCTTGCGCGGCTGCGGGACGCGACCTCGACCGCGGGCGGGCAGCCGAACCTGCGCACCTCGGTGATGACACACATCGCGTGGGCGCCCCCGGACTGGAAGGACGTCGCCGAGGAGACCCTGGCGGGAATGGCGGAGCGCCACCCCTCGCGGACGCTCCTGCTCGTGCCGCACGCCGACGAGCCGGACGGGATCGACGCGCAGCTCTCGATCCGCTGCTTCCCGGTCGGTGATCGTGCGGTGTGCAGTGAGGTGATCGAGCTCGTGCTGCGCGGCACGCGCGCGCTCGCGCCGGCATCGATCGTGCTACCGCTTCTGATCTCGGATCTGCCCGTCTTCTGCCGCTGGCGCGGAGAGCCCGCATTCGACTCCGTCGAGTTCGACCAGATGATCGGGATCGTCGACAGGCTGGTGGTCGACTCGAGTGAGTGGAGCGAGCCGCGATACGACGAGTTGCAGGCCGTGTTCGGCCGGACCGCTGTGTCGGACATCGCATGGGCGCGCACGCTGCCTTGGCGTATCGAGCTGGCGCGCTACTGGCCCGGGATCCGCGAACAGGAGATCCACATTCGCGGGCCGCTCGCGGAGGCGACGCTGCTGCAGGCGTGGCTGAACGCGCGGCTCGACCGCGCGATCCGCCCGGTCGAGGAAGGCAAGCAAGTGTCGGTCCGCCTCGGCGGGGAGAAGCTCCCGTCTCCACGTGAGGCCGACCTCAGCCCGAGCGACCTCCTGAGCGCGGAGCTCGACCGCTTCGGCCGCGACCCGATCTACGAAGAGGCGGTGCGCGCGGCGGCGGCGAGTTGATGAGAACCAGTTCGATCTGTGAACCTGGTTCTCGAGCTTCGAACCGCCGCGGCCTCCGAGAAACTCAAGAACCCGGTTCAAAAGGCGAACCAGGTTCCGATCCCAGGAGGGTGACGGCTTCGTCGTGCAGGAGGCCGTTCGTGCCGACGAAGCTGCCGAGCTCCTCGGCGTCGCCGCCCGTGAACGTGCTGCAGCGGCCGCCTGCCTCCTCGACGAGGATCTGCACCGGCGCGTAGTCCCACACGTGCATCACCGAGTCGCAGGCGATGTCGACCGATCCCTCCGCAACCAGGCAGTACTGCCAGAAGTCGCCCAGGCCGCGGTTCGACCACGCGCGCTGCACGATCGTCCGCCAGCCGTCCGGCATGTTCCTCGCAGAGGTCGTCGTGACCGCGCAATCCTCGATGCGCGAGATCGACGACACCTGACAGCGTTCGCCGTTCGCGAACGCACCTTCGCCGCGCAGCGCCCACCAGCGACGCCCGAGCGCAGGCGCCGACACCAGGCCGAGCTCGACCACGCCCTCGCGTTGCAGCGCGAGCAGCGTCGCCCACACCGGCACGCCGCGCACGTACGAGGTGGTGCCGTCGATCGGGTCGACGATCCACTTCACATCCCCGCCGTCGTCGCCGAACTCCTCGCCGAGCACGCCCTCGCCGCGGCCCGACGCGCGCACGTGGTCGCGCATGGCCTCCTCGGCGCCACGATCGGCCTCCGACACCGGTGACAGATCGGGTTTCGTGTCGACCCGCAGGTCGATCGCGCGGAAGCGGCCCATCGTGATCGCGTCCGCAATGTCCGCGAGCTCGTGCGCGAAGTCGAGCGCGGCGGCCACGCCGCAAACGCTACTTGACGACGACGAAGCGATCGCCGCTGATGCGGATCGCGACCGGTTTCGACCAGGCGAGCTTCTGGGCCGGCCCGGAGAGGTTCGGGTTGATCCCTCGCACGCGGTAGTACCAGACGCCCGTGTCGTTCTTGGTCAGCGGGAGCACGGCTGAGGTGACGACCGATGTCTGCCTCCGCAGTGCCACCCATGGATAGACATGGCGCGCCAGCTCGACCTCGTAGGTCTGTGCCGCCAGCGCCGGCTCCCATGTGACGAGCGGCAGATTTTGGAATGTCGGCCTGTGTGCGGTCGCCGAGACGACGCGCATCCCATCGACGAGGCCCGACGCGTACGGGTTCTCGGACGTGGTGGTGACCGGGGCGCTCTGGATGCCGAACGGCCACACCTGGCCGGCCGCGCAGATGTCCTGCGGCAGCGCGAGGTCGTGATACTCGAGTGCATCGCTCGGCACTGGGCCGACGAGCTTGTCGGCGACGATCTCGACGGCTGCGACAGGAACGACCGTCCACCAGTACCGGCCTTCGGGCCACCCGTTGTCGGGCAACGAGAGGAGGCGAGACAAGGCCGGGGTGCTCGAGGCCGGGGCACCCACGGGTGCCGCCGCCGGCGATTCTGCGGGGGCGGGCGCCGAGCCGTCGGCCATGAAGGTGCCGGTCTGGGGGCCAACGCCGAGATATTTTCCGGCCGAGGCGTCGGTGAGGTCCTTGACGGTGGCCGGCATCGCGAGCGGGTCGCTGTTGCGCGGCGCCCAGGCCGGGCTGCCCACAACGGATCCGGTCATCACAGGGTTCACGCACTGCTTGTCGCTGAAGACATAGACCCGCGAGAGCTGCGCGTTGCTTCCTTGCCCGAATGTGTCCTGGGTCCCGGTCCATGAGAACCCGGGCGTCAACTGATTCGCACGCGGTTGAGCGGGGGTGGAGTTCACATTTGAGGAGGCGGAGACGCCCTGGATCGCCGTTGCCGACAGAGCGGTGGGGTTCGTCGTCGTGAACACGGGCGAGTACGGACCGTGCGACTCGACCGGGATGCCATTCGCCAACGATCCTGACTGCACGAGGCGCACTGCGCGGACGCGCCACTTGATCGTGGCGGCAGTTGCGGCATGGAACGTCCAGTACTCGCGCTCATCGGCGACGTTGGTCAGCGTCGTGAAATGGATGCTCTGGCTGTCCGGGCCGTTCAGGTACCAGACCTCGTAGGAGGTGGCCCCGCCAACCGGTGACCAGCGGATCAGGCCGTTCGGCGCGCGTTGCTTCGTGGGGATGTTCTGCCACGCAGTGTTGAAGCCGAACGGCGTGCCCCACGCCGATGTGCGGCCATGCGCGACGACCCGTACGTGCGCCCAGAGCGCGTACGGCTTGCCGGTCATCCAGGGGACCTGGAGCTGAATGGACGCCACCGGAGACTGGTAGGTCCGGCTGTAGAGCGTGGTCGCGTCACTGAATGTTCGACTTGTCGCAAGCTGGAGCTCGTAATTCGAGGCGCCTCCGACCGCATTCCAGGCGAATGCCGGCATCAGCGCGTACGTGTGGTCGGCCTTCACCGGCTCGTCGGCGCGGTACACGAACGCGTGCAGCCCGGCCGGCGCCACGACGGCGGGCGTCGACGAGCCGGCAGCGGCGGCCGACCAGACGAGCGCGACGGCGCACAGCGCCAGGACGAGCTTCATGCTTCCGTTGTCGGCAGACTGCGGTCAGGGCTTGAGCGCGGCTTCGAGCATGAGGCCCGCAGCCAGGACCAGGGCGTCCGTTCCGGGTCGCCCGATCACCTGCACCGAGGCGGGCAGGCCCTCCTCGGCGGGGCCGCAGGGCAGCGCGAGGGAGGGCCAGCCAAGCGCGTTGAACGGGAACGTGAAAAGGGTCATTTCGCCCCGGATCTCGGTCTCGACCACGTCGGCGCGCGGCGCCACGAAGGGAAGTGTCGGGGCGAGGAGCAGGTCGAGGCCCTCGAGCGCGGCGGCCGCCTGCTCTGCGTGCTCGCTGCGCGAGCGCCGCGCCGCGTCGACTGTGGCGTCGTCGACCGCGATGCAGCGCTCGATCTTCGCGCGGATGTTCTCGCCGTAGAGCTCGGCGTGCTCCCGATAGAGGTCGCGGTGGACGTTGCCGACTTCGCGCTGGAAGACGGGGTGCACCGCCTCGGCGCTCGGGAAGTCGACGACGGCCCGCCGCGGAAAGTGGGCCGCGGCCGCGAGCACCCGCTCGCGGACGAGCAGCGCGCAGCGATCGGTCCAGGCCACCCCGATCCGCACCTCCTCGAGCGATTCGGTCGAGGCGACGCGGAAGCCCGGGACGAGCGCCTCCAGCATCGTGACGCAGCCCGCGACGTCGCGGGCCATGGGCCCTGCGTGGTCGAACGAGGGTGCGAGTGGGAAGACGCCGTCGATCGGCACGACGCCGAAGCCGGGCTTGAACCCGGCGATGCCGCAGCACGCCGCCGGGATCCGAATCGAGCCGCCGGTGTCGCTCCCGAGCGCGCCGTCCGCAAGGCCGGCGGCGAGTGCTGCCGCCGACCCGCCGCTCGAGCCGCCCGCCGTGCGGCCCGGGAACGCCGGGTTCGGGACGACGCCGTAGTGGAGGTTCTGCGAGGTCACGCCGTAGGCGAGCTCGTGCAGGTTCGCCTTGCCGACGTTCACCCACCCGGCAGACTCGAGCCGCACCACCGCCTCGGCAGAGTCGGCCGGGACGTTGTCGGCGAACACCGCCGACCCGTAGGTCGTACGGATGCCCGCCGTGTCGAACAGATCCTTGACCGCGAGCCGGCGGCCCTCGGGGCCCGGGCCGAGCTCCGTGATCCAGATGCCCTTCATCTGCGCTCCCGAGTGCTAGTCGAGCCAGAGGTAGACGAGCGCGACCCCCACCGTCCCGCCGAAGAGCACCCAGAAGAGGCCGAAGAGCGCCCAGCCCCACTGCATGTTCTTGCGCGCGATCTCGGCGTTCGAGAGCCGCTCGACCATCAGACCACCGAGTCCAGAGCCATCGCGACGAAGAGGAGCGCGAGATAGAGAAGCGAGTAGTGGAAGAGGCGCACGGCCGCGACTCGCTCCATCGTGCGGCGAAGCTCGAGTGCGTACCACGCGAAGACCGCGCCGAGTACCGCCGCCGAGAGGCCGTAGAGGACGCCGAACACACCGAATGCGACCGGCGCGAGCGTCACCGCGACGAGCACCGCGGTGTACCAGACGATCTGCCGGGCGGTCTCGCGATCGCCCTTCGCGACGGGCAGCATCGGCACGCCGGCGCGTGCGTAGTGCTCCTTGATCATCAGCGCGAGCGCCCAGAAGTGCGGCGGCGTCCACACGAACACGACGAGGAACATCACGACCGCGGCCCAGCCGAGATGTCCGCTCGCTCCCGCGTATCCGACGAGCGGCGGGACCGCGCCCGCGGCGCCGCCGATGACGATGTTCTGCGGAGTCGAGCGCTTCAACCAGCGCATGTAGACAACGACGTAGAAGAGGTTGCCGGCGAGCGCGAGCAGAGCCGTGGGCAGGTTGACGAGCGAGTCGAGGAGCACGAACGAGAATGCGGACAGCGCGAGCCCGAACTCGACGGCTCGTTCTGGCTGCATGCGGCCCGACGCGACCGGACGCTGCGCGGTGCGCGAGCCCATCAGCTTGTCGATGTCGCGGTCGAGATAGTGGTTGAGCGCGGAGGCGCCGCCGCACGCAAGCGCGAGGCCCACCATCGTCGCGGCGAACGCGCCGAAGGACGGCACCCCGCCGGCGCCCACGAACGCGCCCGCGCCACCCGTCAGGAGGAGCAGCGACATGATGCGCGGCTTCGTGAGCGTGACGTAGTCCCGCCACGGCGCACGGTCGACGTGACCCTGGAACGTACGCGAGGCGGTGAGCACCGTCGCCGCGAACGCGAGCGACGCGAAGACGAGGTGCACGTCGCGCCCGACGAGGAGCGCAGCAAGCCCGAAGAGTGCGAGCGCCGCGACGGCCGAGGGGAGCAGGCGGCGGGCGGAAACCCAGGCGATCGCCGCGAGTGCGGCGAGCGGCGGCAGGGCGACGGCGGCGAGCACGCGGTGCGCGGTGCCCCAGCCCGCTGCGCCGGAGACGACCGCAAGCCCGGTTCCCGCAACGGCGGCGATCGCCGTCAAGCGTGCCCAGCCTCCCATCAGACGGCTCCCATTCAGACCCCTCGCGTCTCTGCGAGGCGGCGGCGCAGGTCGCGTAGCGGCCGCGCGCTCGTGACGTACGGGACGTCGTCGAAGTTCCAGGCCGGCGGCGGCGAGGAGGTGTACCACTCGAGCGTGTCGGCGCCCCACGGGTCGTTGCCTGCACGCGGGCCGGTACGTGTCGTCTGCACGACGTTGACGACGAAGACGAGCATCCCGATCCCCATCACGTACGAGCCGATGGTGGAGGCCATGTTGTAAACCTCCCACAACCCGTGCGGATGGTAGGTGTAGACCCGGCGCGGCATGCCGAGGAGTCCGAGGAAGTGCTGCGGCATGAACGTCAGGTTGAAACCGATGAACACGAGCCAGAAGTGCACCTTCCCGAGGCCCTCGTCGAGGATGCGGCCGAACATCTTCGGCCACCAGTAGTAGAGGCCGCCGAAGATCCCGAAGATCGAGCCGCCGAAGAGCACGTAGTGCAGATGGGCAACGACGAAGTAGGTGTCGGTCACCTGCCAGTCGATCGGGAACGCGGCGAGGAAGATCCCCGACAGGCCGCCGATCGTGAAGACGCCGATGAACCCGAGGCACCAGAGCATCGGCGTGTCGAACGAGATGCTGCCGCGCCAGATCGTCGCGAGCCAGTTGAAGATCTTCACGCCGGTCGGGATGGCGATGATCATCGAGCTGAGCATGAAGAAGACATCGAGGCCGATCGGCATGCCGACCGCGAACATGTGGTGCGCCCACACGAGCAGCGAGTAGAACGCGATGCCGACCGTCGAGATCGCGACGGCTTTGTAGCCGAAGATCGGCTTGCGCGAGAAGACCGGTAGGACCTCCGAGACGATTCCCATCGCGGGCAGGATCATGATGTAGACCTCGGGGTGCCCGAAGAACCAGAAGACATGCTGGTAGAGGATCGGGCTGCCCCCGTGCGCGGGATCGAAGAAGTGCGTCCCCGCCTGGCGGTCGAGGAGCATCAGCGTGAGCCCCACCGACAGCACCGGCAGCACGATCACGAGCATCCAGGCGTACGTGACGATCGACCACACGAAGAGCGGGATGCGCATCCACGACATCCCGGGCGTGCGCATGTTGTGCACCGTCACGATGATGTTGATCGCACCCACGAGCGACGCGATCGACAGGATGTGCAGGCTGAGGATCCACAGGTCCTGGCCGTTTCCGGGTGAGTGCAGCGTCGAGAGCGGGGTGTACGCGGTCCAGCCGCTCGCTGCGGCCCCGCCCTTCGCGAAGAAGCTGAGGTACAGCACGACGCCGCCGAGCAGGAACAGCCAGTAGGAGAGGGCGTTCAGCCGCGGAAACGCCATGTCGCGCGCGCCGATCATCAGGGGGACGAGGTAGTTGCCGAAGCCGGCGAGGATCGGGACGATGACGAGGAAGATCATCGTCGTGCCGTGGATCGTCACGACCTGGTTGTAGGAGCTCTTCGTCAGGAACGACTCGTCGGGCGTCGCCAGTTGGGTGCGGATCGCGAGGGCGAGGATCCCGCCGATCGCGAAGAAGACGAGTGACGTCGCGATGTAGAGGATCCCTATTCGCTTGTGGTCGACCGTCGTCAGCCACGACGTGATCTTCCCCTGGCGCCAGTCGGCGCGGTACGGGTGGACCGACTCGACGTTGACAGCCACTACCTGCTGCCTGCCTTCACGTACTGCTTCGTCCACGCGATCAGCGCGTCGATCTGCGCGCCGGTCCAGTTCTTGCCGACCGCGGGCATCTGCCCTCGCCCATTGCGCAGCAGCGTCTCGAGCCCCTTGCGATCGCCGAGCAGCGAGTTGCCGGCGAGGGCCGGCCCGATGTAGGCGTGGTCGAGGGTGTGGCACTTCTGGCAGACGCCGACCCATTCCTCGTGGCCGAGTTGCGTGCCGGCCGCGTTCGCCTTGCGCTGCTGGATGAACTGGTCGTACGCCGCGCGCGGCACGACGTGCACGGTGGCGTCCATCAAGGCGTGTTGGAGGCCGCAGAACTCGGCACAGCGCGCGATGTATGTCCCCACGGGCGCCTCGAACCACGTGTGGTTCGTCGAGCCGGGGATGGCGTCGTACTTGCCGCCGAGGTCGGTGACCCACCAGGAGTGGTTGACGTCGTAGTCGTAGCCGACGATGACCTCGTGCACGACCTGGTCGGCAGGCGCGAGCATGCGGTCGATCGATACGGCGCCGTTCGGGTAGCGGAAGAGCCAGTAGAACTGATGGCCCTCGATCGTGATGGTGGTCTGATCCGCAGCCGCGGCCTTCGGCGCGTCCGCGATCCCCGGCAGCTTGTAGAAGACGAACGAACCGATCACGGCCAGGATCAGGACCGGGACGACCGTCCAGATGATCTCCAGGCGCGTCGAGCCGTGGATCTGCGGCCCTTCGGCCGACCGGGCACGCTTGCCGCGGCGGTACTTGACGATGAACGCGATCAGTGCGCCCTCCACGATCACGAAGATCACGCCGGTGAAGATCGAGACGAAGACGAACGCGTCATCGATGCGGTGCGCGTTCGGCGAATGCGCCTCGCCCGGCAGGAAACCGCCGTTGCCGGCGTAGGCGATCGTGGTCGTCGCGAGCGCGAAGATGCTCGTTGCGAGTGTGGCAAAGGCGGACCGGCGCACGCCGAATGGCATCGTATAGAGGTGGAACCGCGGAGTCAGGTGGAGCTGCCGGAGCAGGTGACCGGATCGTTCGATGTGTTCGTGAACGGCGTGCCCCAGCAGGAGGGCGTCGACTACGACCGGGTCGGCCGGATGCTCGTCTTCCGGCGCGAACTGGCCGAGGAGGGCCGGTTGGGTTTCTGGCGCTGGTTCTCGCTGTTCCTCGGCGTGGCCGGCACCTATCGAAAAAACGACAAGGTCGATGTCGTCTTCACGCGGGACGGCCGTCGCACGGTCGTCAGCCTGCAGGCGCTCTAGCCATCAACCAGGCGGGCGCGCTCCAAAAGCGCCTGCCAGAGTTCGCGCGCCTCGGCGGGCGAGACCGCGAAGCTCGCCTCGGTGATCGTCAGCTCGCTGCGCTGCACCTGCGGATCGGCGGTCGCGTTCCAGAACGCGAGCCAGACCTTCGTCTCCTCGGCCAGGTCGAAGCTCGCCTCCTTGAGCGCCTCGAGCGGGCGGCGCACGAGCACGTGGAGCATTGCCGTCTGCGGCGGATCGGGGACGACGGACACGTCGTCGAGTCCGGCGAGCACGACGGCGAGCTCGCGCGCCCGTTCGACATAGGCGGGAAGGCGGGGCAGCACCTCGTCGAGCCCGCGCTCAGCGGCCAGCAGGAAGGGATACGCGCTGAAAAGGCGGCCGCCGTGGCGCACCTGCCACACGCGCGCTTCGTCGATCAGATCCTGCGGTCCCGCGAGCGCGCATCCCGCTGGAGCGCCGAGGTCCTTGTAGAAAGAAACGTAGACGGTGTCGAAGAGGGCGGCGATCTCGTCCAGCGGCCGGCCGTAGAACGACGAGCACTGCCAGAGCCGCGCGCCGTCGAGATGCAGCGCGGCGTCGCGGGCTCGGGCGGCCTCGCAGGTTGTGACGAGGTCCTCCCACTGCGGCAGTTGCCCGCCCAGATCCCGCTGAGGAAGCTCGAGCAGTACCGCGGCGACCGGCTCGCGCAGTCCGATGATGTCGTCGGCGGTGATCAGCCGGTCGCGGTCGCCGAGCAGAACGGCTCGGAGGTCGTGCAGCCACTGGTACGCGTGCTCCTCGTGCGCCTCGAGGTGGCACTGCGGGTGTAACGCGACCACGCTTCGCCCTTTCCGCCCGGCGTGCACCCGCAGGGCAATCTGCTGCGCCATCGTCCCGCTCGGCATCCAAACGGCGGCTTCCTTGCCAACGAGGCCTGCGATCCGCTCCTCGAGGCGCTCGGCGAGCGCTCCGCCGCCGTAGCGGTCGACCTGCACCTCATCGGGTGCGCGCTCGGCGAGGGCGAGCAGCGTCGTTCGTGCGGCACGCGTCGACGGGTCGAACCCGGCGAGGACACGCTCGCAGCCCGCCCAGACGGCCCGGGCGTCCCGTTCCTCGACCATGGACGGCGAGTCTAGCCTGGTAGCTTCACGCTTCGTGGCCAGCGTCGTCGACCGAGCGCGCCCGCGGACCTCGGCCGTCGCGGCTCGCTTGCGTGCGCTGCGCGCCGACGAGGTGCTCGCCTCCCGCTGGTCGATTCCCGCGCTCCTCAGCGTGCTGTCCGTGCTCTCGCTCTTCCTGCGCACTCGCCAGTTGAACGCCGGCTTCTGGATCGACGAGGGCCTGTCGGTCGGCATCGCCCATCACCACCTGACCGCGATCCCGGGGCTCCTCCGGCAGGACGGCTCGCCGCCGGGGTACTACCTGCTGCTCGGCGTCTGGATCCGTCTCTTCGGCGACGGCGAGCGCGCGACGCACACGCTCTCCCTGCTTTTCGCGATCGGTTGCATCCCGCTCGCGTTCGCAGTCGGCCGCAGCCTGTTCGACCGCTCGACCGGCCTCTACTGCGCGGCGCTTGCGGCGATCGACCCGTACCTGACGTACTACGCGCAGGAGACGCGCATGTACTCCCTCGAGGCGTTCCTCTCGCTGGCCGTCGCACTCGCCTACGTGAACGGGATCCTGCGCGGCCGGTGGCCGTGGCTCGTCGTCTTGGTCCTCTCACTCGACGCGATGCTCTACGTGCACAACTGGGCGCTCTTTCTCTGCGTCGGGCTCGCGGCCGCCACCGCGCTCTTCGCCCGGGAACGGCTTCGTCACTTCGGCGTGGCGGCGGCCTGTGTCGCGCTGCTCTATGTCCCCTGGCTGCCGACACTCCTCTCGCAGGCGCGCCACACCGGTGCGCCGTGGGCGACCGCCCCGAACTTTCGCGACCTCGTGCTGGCGCCCGGCGCCGTCTTCAACGGCGACGCGCCGCTGCTGGCCTTCGCGCTCGTCGGCGGTGCCGGGCTCGCGTCGGTCGTTCGGCGTCGCGGCGACGAGGAGCGGGTCAAGCTGCTGGCGCTCGCCGTGACTGCCGGACTGACGGTGCTTCTCGCCTGGCTCCTCTCGCAGTTCTCGCCTGCGTGGTCGACGCGGTACCTCGCGGTCGTGCTCGGTCCGCTGCTCCTGCTCGCTGGGCGCGGGCTCGTGCGAGCACGACGGCTCGGCATCGCCGCTCTCGTCGCCGTGGCGTTCGTCTGGCTCGGGTATTCGTTGACCGACAACAAGGAGAACGCGCGGCAGGTGAGCGCGTCACTCACGGCGTCCATCCGCCCGGGCGAGCTCGTGATCTCGACGCATCCCGAACAGGTGCCGGTGCTCCGCTACTACCTGGGCGCCCGTCCGCGCTTCGCGACGACGCTCGGCCTCGTGGCCGACGCGCAGGTGTTCGACTGGCGCGACGCTGTCGACCGGCTGCGCGCTGCCCGGCCGCGGCCGACGCTCGATACGCTGCTCACGACCGTACCGCCGGGCGGCGACTTCGTGGTCGTCACACCCGTCTTCCGCGACTACAGGGCGTGGCGGTCCCGGTGGACGCGCCTCGTCTGGCGGCGCTCGCTCGAGTGGACGGCCCTCCTTCAGCGCGATCCGCGCCTGCAGCTTCTTCGTCACGTCGCGACCGACGAGATCGCGGTCCGACGCAACTACTTCAAGCCTCTCCAGGCCTTCGTCTATCGGCGCCTCCGATAGCATCGGATCGCATCGTCCGACGGCCCAGGCCGCGGCCGACCTCATGACGATCGAGACCTCCCAGACCACGCTCGTTCTCGGCGGCGGCCCGGCCGGCCTGACTGCGGGCTACCTGCTGGAGCGCGCGGGCCGTGACGTAGTAGTGCTGGAGGCCGAAGACCAGGTCGGCGGACTCGCGAAGACGGTCGAGAGCGACGGCTACCGCTTCGACCTCGGGGGCCACCGCTTCTTCACCAAGTCGGTCGAGGTGGATACGCTCTGGCACGAGATTCTCGGCGAGGAGTTTCTCCTGCGCCCGCGGCTGTCACGCATCTATTGGAACAACCGCTACCTCGACTATCCGCTGCGCGGGCCCGACGTGATCAGGAAGCTCGGCCCGGTCGAGCTCGCGCGCTGCCTCGTCTCGTACCTGCGCGCCGCTGCGCGCCGCAACAAGGTCGACGACTCCCTGGAGGACTGGGTGTCGAATCGTTTCGGCCGGCGTCTCTTCGAGCTCTTCTTCAAGTCGTACACCGAGAAGGTGTGGGGCGTTCCGACCTCGGAGATCCGCGCCGAGTGGGCCGCGCAGCGGATCAAGGGCCTCTCGTTCTTTTCCGCCGCGAGGGCCGCGTTTTTCGGCAACAAGGGCAACAAGGTGAAGAGCCTGATCTCGGAGTTCAACTACCCGCGCTTCGGCCCCGGGCAGATGTGGGACGCGATGACGCTTGCGATCGAAAGTGAAGGCGGCGAGGTGCGGCTCGAGGCTCCCGTCACGCGTATCGAGCTCGCGGGCGGCCGGGTCGTCGAGGTCGAGGCCGGCGGCGACTCCTACACGCTTCCCGACACCGTGATCTCGTCGCTGCCGCTGCGCGCCGTCGTCGAGATGGCGAGCCCGCCGCCGCCGCAGGAGGTGCTCGACGCAGCCCGCGGCCTGCGCTACCGCGACTTCCTCACCGTCGCCCTCGTCGTCGACGGCGAGGATCTCTTTCCCGACAACTGGATCTACATCCACGAGCCCGCCGTTCGCGTCGGCCGGATCCAGAACTACCGCTCGTGGTCCCCGTGGATGGTCCCCGACCCCGACAAGGCGTGCGTCGGCCTGGAGTACTTCTGCTTCGAAGGCGACGACCTCTGGACGATGGACGATGCTGCGCTCGTTGAGCTCGCATCGCGCGAGCTCGAGCAACTGCGCCTCTCGCCGCGGTCGAAGGTCGAGCGGGGCTTCGCGATCCGCGTGCCGAAGGCCTACCCGATCTACGACGGCGACTACGCCGAACGCGTCCAGACGATCCGCAGATGGCTCGATGGAATCGAGAACCTTCAGCAGGTCGGGCGCAACGGCCTGCACCGCTACAACAACTCGGACCATTCGATGCTCACTGCGATGCGCGCCGTCGACAACCTGCTTGCAGGCGCGCACCACGACATCTGGGAAGTGAACGCCGAGAGCGTTTACCACGAGACCCACGTCGCGGACGAGCACCCGTACCGCGCCGCTCCCGAGACGCCCGAGATGCAGGCGCTCGCAGCAACGCGCCCTGACTAAAAAGGCTCTCCTCCCCGCCGCGACCGTCGCCGCCGCGGCGCTCGTCACCTGGCTCGCCCTACCGACGGTCTGGTGGGCGCCGCTGAACGTCGACGAGGAGTTGACCCTCCGGATCGCCGACTTCTCGTTCGCGCACATCTTCCACATCGTCTCGACGCAGCGCGGGGGCGGGCCGCTGCACTTCTGGCTCGAGCACGTCCTGCTCTCCTCGTGGCCGGGGCTCGGCGCCCTGCGCCTGCCGTCGCTCGTCTTTCTCTGCCTGGCGCTGCCCGCTGTGGCGCTTCTCGCGTGGCGGCTGCTCGGAAGTGAGGCCGGAGCCGGCGTCGTCCTGCTGACTGCCGTCTCGCCGATCCCCGTCCTCTATGCGACCTTCGGACGCCCGCACACGCTCCTGCTCGCCTGGCTGATGTGGTCGACCGTGCTCGCGCTGAAGGCTGCGGACGACGGCGACCGGCGACTGTGGTTCGCGGCCGGAGCCCTGCTCGGGCTTTCGGTCTTCATCCACCCGACCGCGCCGCTCTACGCGCTGACGGCGTTCGGGGCAGCGCTCGTCTATGCACGGCACCCGCCCCGCGACGTTGTTCGGCACGCCTGGCCCGGCGCTGCGGCGCTGCTCCTCACGTTCGTGCCGTACTACGTACGAACGCTGCACGTGCTCGGCGACCGCTACGGCGTCGGCGGCGGCGGCGCGCGCGGGCGGACGTTCTCGGGGCGCCCGGTGTGGGAGGACGCGCTGCACTTCGTCGCACCGGGGCGTCACGACGTCAACTACTTCACGGTGCTCGCCGCCGTCGGCGTGCTCTCGCTGCTTGCTCGCCGCGCGTATCGCACGCTGGCGTTCTGCGCGCTGACGGTTGCCGCGCCCGTCGTGTTCTTCTCGGTCGTCCCCGCGAGTGGAGACTCCGCGCTCTTCTTCGATCGCTACATGATTCCGGTGACACCCGCGTTTCTCACCGTCGTCCTCGCCGGCTGCCTCACGATCGCGGGTTGGGCCGGCCGTCTGCGACTCGTCGTGCTCGCTCTGCTCGTCGCCGGCCTGCTCGGGGTCGACCTGCGCTTTGACGTGAACCACCGCAACGCGGTGCACCGCATCGGAGTCGACGCGGTCGTCCGCGCCGTCGAGCGCGCCCCGCACGACGCGGTCCTGTTCGGCTCGACCGGAACGAGTGGCGCGCTCTTCTCGTCGTTCGACTACGGCCACCCGGCGAACATCCTCGACCATCTCGTGGCGCTGCGCGTCCGGTCGGTGCAGCTCGTCGACGACGACTCGTGTCGACGGGCGCTGCCGTTCCTGCGCGGTCCCGATGCGCCGCGGTTTGGCATCTGGCTGTTCTACGCCGCGGCACCGGCGGAGGCGCAGAAGGCGGCGGACGTCTTCGCAGGAATCGCCGGCATCGCCGTCGACCGGGTCGCGCGCCACTACTTCGTCGTACGCACGGAGACCCGTCTGCCCCCGCGCGCCCTGATCCGGCTCGGCGAGTCGCTGCGCGGCGCGTGGAAGCGGTCAGTCCCGTCGAATCATCGCGTCGACGAGCTGCTGATCGCCGACCGCGGCTTGCTGGCCGGCCCGCCGGTGTGCCTTCCCTACGGTGAGCTCGGGGATCCCGACATCAGCCCGCACTGGCCGCCGGCGACGACGCGCCATCAGTAGGAAGTCGGTATGAAATGCAGCCGATACCCGTTTCGGGGATCCCCGCTCGAGGAGCCGGCGGCGATGCTGGAAGGGTGAACGAGAGAGTTCTTGTCGTCGACGACCAGGACGTTGTGCGCGACGTGATCCGGTTGACGCTGGAGGGCGCCGGCTACACGGTGCTTGTAGCGGCGACGCCGCTCGAGGCGATCGCGATCGCTTGTAGCGCCGGGCCGATCGACCTGCTCGTCACGGACGTCGTGATGCCGCAGATGGATGCATTCGAGCTCGCCGACCGGATCATCCGTGAGGTGCCGGGTGTGCGGGTCCTCTACACGTCCGGCTACACCGACGCGGGCGCCGAGGGCCCCTTCATCCAGAAGCCCTTCACTCCGGCCGAGCTCGTTGAGATGGTCGGCTCCGTCCTCGCCGCCGTCTAACCGGCCGCGGCGATACGCTCGGTCCGTGGTGGAGCCCGGAGGAGCCAGGTGACACGCGTCCTCATCCTCACTGCGAGCGTCGGTGGGGGTCACGACCTTCCCGCACGGACGCTCGCGGCGCAGCTCCACTCGGAGGCTCCCGCTCCGGAATCGATCTGCACCTCGTGCTCCACCCGGACGCGATCGCGGAGGTGCGCGAAGTCGCCGGGGCGGCGTCGGAGGTCCACGCCGTGCACGGCTTGACGCGGCCCGAGTTCACCGGGCCCTGTAACCCCGCAGCGGCGCGCGCGGAGCTCGGCCTGCCGAGCGAAGGGAAGATCGTGCTCGTCTCGGGCGGCGGCTGGGGCGTCGGCGATCTCGCGCTCGACGGGCTGCCGTCGGCCGCCTCGCTCGTGCTCGCGCTCACCGGATGAGGGCGGACTGGTTCCTGCCCGCTGCGGCCCCGCTCGTGCCGGCACTCGCGCGCTTGTACGGGATCGAGTGCCACCTCGCGCGCAACGACGCCGTGGCAATCACCTTCGACGACGGCCCGCACGACCAGGGAACGCCGGCCGTGCTCGCAGAGCTCCATCGCCGGGAAGCGACCGCGACGTTCTTTCTCGTCGGCGAGCAGGTGCGACGGCGCCCCGCGCTCGCACGCGAGATCGTCGACGCAGGGCACGAGGTTGCCGTGCACGGAGATCGGCACACGCTGCTCCTGCGCCGGCGGGTGCGCGAGCTCGCGGACGACCTCGACCGCGCCGCAGCGACGATCGCCGACGCGACGGGCGTCTCGCCGACGCTCTACCGGCCGCCCTACGGCGTCTTCAGTGCCGGCGCCCTCGCGCACGTGCGTTCGCGCGGCTGGCGCCCGGTGCTCTGGTCGACCTGGGGCCGCGACTGGGAGCGGAGAGCCACACCCGAGGCGATCGCGCGGCGGGCGACGCGCGGCCTACGGCCCGGCGACGTCGTGCTGCTGCACGATTCGGACGCCTACAGCTCGGACGACTCGTGGCGGCGGACCGCAGCGGCGCTGCCGTCCGTCATCGACGCCGTCGCGGCACTCGGCGTGCCGGCGTCGTCCATCACCCAGTCCACGTAGCGGCTCACACCGTCGGCGAACGCCGTTTTTGGCTCCCAGCCGAGCTCGCTCGCTGCCCGTTCGCCGGAGATGTTCCCGCCGCGGAGGTCGCCGGCCCGTCCTTCGATGTGCACGATCGGGACGTCCCCGACGACGTCGCGGACGGTGCGCGCGATGCTGCGCACGCTGACGTTCTCGCGGCCCACGAGATTGAAGATGCGGTTCGCGCCTGCGGAGGCGAGCGACGCGATGACGCCGTCGGCCAGGTCCTCGACGTAGACGAACCGGCGCGACTGGGTGCCGTCGCCGGCGATCGTCAGCGGCTGGCCCGCGAGCGCCTTTGCGGTGAATGCGGCGACCACCGCTGTCGGCCGGGCGCGCGGGCCGTACGGAATGCCGAAGCGGAGGATCGAGTGCTCGAGGCCGAACAGCTCGCCGTAGCTCGCGGTGTACATCTCGCCGGCGATCTTCGTGGCGGTGTAGAAGTGCTTCGGCAGTGCGAGCGGCGCGTCCTCGTCGACCGCCTCGGGGCCGGTGGCGTCACCGTAGACCCAGATCGTGCTCGCGTAGACGAAGCGGACGGTGCCCCCGTCGCGCACGACATCGAGCATCGCCTGCGTGCCGCGGACGTTGACGCGGTCGGCCTGCGCGGGGTCGCGCGTCACCTGGTCGACGTCAGCCACGGCGGCCAGGTGGACGACCGCGTCACAGCCGGCGACCGCCCGGCGCGCAGCGGTCGGATCGCAGAGATCACCGAGCACGGTCTCGACCTCGGCCGGCGAATGGTGCAGCGAGGAGACGAGGTCGAAAATGCGCGCCTCGTGGCCTGCCGCGTGCAAGCGGTCGACGACGTGCGAGCCGATGAAGCCGGAGCCGCCCGTGACGAGCACCTTCACGACGGTTCCTCCTCGGCGCGGTAGTAGAGCGGGACACACCAGTGGTTCTCCGCCACCCAGTCGCTCGCAGGCAGGTCGACCGTGTGGCCGAGCACGCGATGGCACGGCTCGTCGTAGACCTTGCCCGTCGACTGCTCGACCGGCTCGAAGACGACGACCTTGTAGAGGCCCGACGTCATTCCGTCGGGCAGCTTGAGTCGCGACGGGTAGAGCGGGTCGACGTGCAGGCGGGCCTGCTCGTTCTTCCACGCGACGATCTCGTCCAGCCGGTCGACCTGGACGACGCCGATCGCCGCGGTGAACTCGTTCATCCGAAAGTTGTGGCCGTGCACCGCGTAGTCGGGCTTGCCGTAGTTGCGGAACGCGCGGGCGAACTCGAGTGCCTCGGGATGGCGCGATACGAGCATCCCGCCCTCGCCCGTGGAGATCGTCTTCGTCGGCGCGAACGACCACACGCCGACGTCGCCCCACGTTCCCGCGCGCCGGCCGTGCCACTCGGCGCCGTGCGCGTGGGCGCAGTCCTCGATCAGGACGATGCCCTCGCTGCGGCACAGTTCGGCGATGCGATCGGAGTCGAACGCCAAGTGACCGCCGATGTGCACGAGGAATACCGCGCGGGGGCGATGCTCGGCCACTTTCCGTTCGAGGTCGTCGAACGACATGCAGAGATCGTCGCGGTTGCAGTCGACGAACTCGACGCGCGCCCCCGCACTGATCGCCGCAAGCGGCGTCGCCATGAAGGTGTTCGAAGGGCACAGAACGGTCTCGCCGCGCACGCCGACCCAGCCGAGGGCGGCAAGCGCTGCGCCGGTCCAGCCGTTGAAGGCGACCGCCTCCAGACCGTTCCACTGTGCCCACGCCGCTTCGAACTCGGCGGTCAGCGCTCCCTCCGACCACCGCTCGGCGTCGAAGACGCCCTCCCAGAGCGCGTGCAGGCGCGCACGATCGCGCTGGTCGAATCCGATCGCAAAGCGCGCGAGGTCCGTTGGGATGCGGGGGGCGAGCATCGGATCAAGCCTATAGCGCGCCCCGGCGTCGTTCTCGCGCGGTTCTGACGAAAGGCTGAACAAACGATCTACCCGAGGCCGGACTCGCGCAGCGGCCGGCGGGCTCCGGCGAAGCTGTGTGTGTACCAGCCGTCGAAGGGCAGCAGCGTCACGCCCTCGCCGCTCGACTGGACGAACCAGCCGTTCCCGAGGTACAGCGCCATGTGGTCGATCTCGCTCGGCTTCGACGCGCGCCCCCGCGCACCGAAGAACATCACGTCGGCGGGCTGGAGCTTGGCGGCGGGAATGAGCTTCCGATGCGGCACCTCGCCGCTCATCTGGTAGGTCGTCCGTCCACGCAGAGCGCCCGCGAGCCCTCGCTCGTCGCCATACGGGGTCAGCTTGTAGACCCGCCACACGAAGCCCGAGCAGTCGAATCCGCCGCCCGACGAGACGCCGAAGAGGGTCTCGCTCGTCGGGCTCGTCCCGCCCCAGACGTACGGGTAGCCGACGTAGGAGATCGCCGTCGCCAGGATGCGGCGCTGCCACGGTGTCAGGACCGGCAACGTGAACGCAGCCGCGGCTTGGCGTACGGATTCCGCAGCCCAGTCGTCTTGCCGAAGCACCTGGGCGAAAGACCACGCTGCCTCCGCGCGGGTCGCAGCCTGGGTGGGCAGGAGTTCGAGGTCGTCCTGCCCGGCCGGGTGGTTGAGCCTCAACCCGAGCATGCGGGCGACGGCCTCGGTGCCGGTGTTCGGCCGCGGCCGTAGCCCCGCGCGTGCGAGCGTCGCCTGGATTGCGCGGGCCGCGTCTCCCAGGCCGAGGTAACCGACGAGCGCGGCGTCCAGTTGCTTGATCGAGACCGGGAGCGCCGGCGCGGCGGCGCGGTAGAGCAGGCGGGGTGCTTGCGGAACGGCCGGGGCGGGCGGAGCTGCCGGAGCGGGGACCGACGAGCGCACGACCGGGACGGCGACGGGTGGGCCTGGAGCGGTCGTGACCGCGCCTGGGGCGTTCGCGACCGTCACGCTCCAGACCGCGATCAGGGCGCCTCCGCCGGCCAGGGAGACCTTGACCGCAAGTTGGTGCGCGCCGTCGGCGAGGGCGCGCGTGTCGAGTGCGAACTCGTACGGGGCGCTTCCTTCGGTGTAGATGCCGGTCCCGTCGACGGCGAAATCGATGTGGTCGACCGCCTGGCCCGGCGCGTCGACGGTGACCGTCGTAACGCCCGCGATCGTCGCGGCGGGCCCGACGGTGGAGACGATCAGTAGCGGCGGCGGCGGCAGCGGCGCCGGAGCCGGAGGAGCGGGCGGATGCTGGAGGGCGTCGGTCGCCTTGATCGCTGCGGCGAGCGCCGACTGGCGCAACGGCGCCTGCGGCGCGAATGCCGACGTCGAGTCGCCGAGCACGCCGGCCTGCGTGACCGCGCGAATCTCGGGCGCTGCCCAGTTCCGGCCGGCCGCGCCGGCGTGGACGGAGCACGCGAGGACGCTCGCGAGCGCGAGTGCGGCGGTGCAGCCGGTGAGGCGAGCGACCATTGACGGGATCCCGCGGCCGACGGTAGCCGCCCTCGCCCCAACCGGCATCCCCCGAAAGTGCCGGGAGTCGTCACGACCAAGACCTCCGCGGGGCGCGCTGCTACAGCCGCGCGCCCCGCCGGCCGACAGGGCCCAGGGGTCCTAGGGCCAATATTGGCCGACCTCTGCGCCAAACAGGGCAGCGACGAACAGCGTTACAGCAACGGCGATCGAAACGTAAGTACGCATTTGGGCTGTCTCCTCTGGTGTGTGCAGGTTGACGGTGACAGCCCCCGGGGGCACGTCCATTCTTCCTGCGCGCGAACGCGAAGCAACACTCGTCAGGCAGCACCCTTGACCACAGGCAATACACTCCCGGCATGCCTCGCTCATTGACGACCCACATCGACTCCCCGCGCGAGCTCGGGAACCGCCTGAAAGCGGCCCGCGAGCGGTCGGGCTTGTCACAGCGGGGGCTCTCCTTCCCCGGTTGCACTGCCGCCTACATCTCACGACTCGAGGCCGGCGCACGGGTGCCGTCCCTCCAGATGGTCAACGAGCTCGCGCTGCGGCTCGACGTGACGGGCCAGTGGCTCGCAACCGGTGTCGATGCGGCCGTGCTCGAGCCCATCGAGCTCCTCGACGCCGAGGTCGCCCTGAGGCTCGGCGAGGTCGACGAGGCCGAGCATCTGTTTCTCGCACACCTCGATGTGGACGACCCGTCCCGCGCCGCCGCGCTCGCCGGTCTCGGGCAGATCGCATTCCGGGCCGGCCGGCTCGAGGAGGCGATCGAACGGCTCGGGCAGGCGTTCGAACTGCGCGGCCGACGCGCGCTCGCCGATCCGGGCGCGATCGACACGCTCGGCCGCGCGTACTCGGTGGTTGGTCCACTCGAGCGCGCGATCGCGCTTTTCGAAGGCGCGCTCGTAGAGGCACGGGCCGCCGGTGCCCCCCTCGAGCAGTTGCGGTTTGCCGTCCTGCTCGCGAACGCGTTGATCGACAACGGGTCGATCGGTCTTGCCGAGAGCACGCTCGCGGACGTGACCCGGATCGCGGCCGAGGTCTCCGACCCGATCGCCTCAGCTCGGCTCTACTGGTCCCAATCCCGCCTGCACTCCGCTCGCCACGAGCCGCAGCTCGCAAGCCGCTATGCGCGGCGTGCGCTCGAGATCCTCGAACGCACCGAGAACAACGCGTACGTCGGCATGGCCTACCACTCGCTCGCGTTCACCGAAATCGAGTCGGGGAACGGCGAGAGCGCCCTCGAGCTCCTGGCACACGGACGCAGGCTGTTCGGCAAGGACCTCGGCGACAAGGACGAGGCGAAGTTCTCGATCGAGGAGGCTCGCGCGCTGGTATCGCTCGGCCGCACCAGTGAGGCCGCCCGTGCCGCGGCCCGGGCCCTCGTCGTCATCGATGCGATCAGCGTCGGCGACCGCGGGCGTGCGTACGTCGCGCTCGGGGATGTGTTCGTCGCTGCGGGTGAACTCGACCGCGCCGAGCTGCTGTTCGGTCAGGGTCTCGGGCTGCTGATCGAGCACGGCAAGCCGTTCGCGCTCGAGGCGGGCCGCCGCCTCGCCGACCTCCTCGAGCAGAAAGGCGACGCCGTGGCCGCGCTCGCCGCGCTCAAGCGTGCGGCCGCAGCCGCGTCGACCTCGGTCCTCGTGCGGGTCTGACTGCCGGCCTCGCGCGTCTCCACGAGCTAGCGATGACGCCTGCGGGCGCGGTTCGGCGCCTCGTCGGGTAGCGTCGCCACACGCACTGCGCGGAACCCGCCCTCCACGTCGGCAGCCTCACGCTCGAACATGAGCGGCTTGCCCGCCATTCGGTCGCCCAGCATGTGCCCAGGCTCGAACCCGGATTCCTCCACGAGCAGGCGCTCGCCGTCCTCGGTGCGGATGAAGCCCATCCGTTTTTCCGGGTTGAACCAAATCAACGTTCCGCGCATCTTTTCCCCCTTAGACATTCAGCGTCCGCCCGCCAGGCGATCGGTCTCGAGGAGCGTGAGACATCCCGGGCAGACCTCTTCGTCGTCAATTGTGACCCAAGTGGTGCGGTCGTCGGCGTCTCGTTCAAAACGGGCGCACCGGGAGCACGTCTCGAGGTCGCTGTCATCGCGCTGGGAGCTCATCCGCGCGGCAGGACGTAGAAGGCGATCGCCGCGTACTGACAGCCCGCTGCGGCGAGGGTGCAGAGGTGAAAGATCTCGTGGTAGCCGAAGACGGCCGGGCGGGGATCCGGACGCTTGCGAGCGTAGACGATCGCGCCTGCGGTGTAGAAGAGTCCGCCCGCGAAGAGCAGCACGATTCCCGCCCAGCCCACCTTGGCGAACTGCGAGTACGCCACGACCCCGAGCCAGCCGAGCGCGATGCCGATCGCCGCCGACAGCCGCTTGGGCGCCTGCACCCAGAACACCTTCAGCGCGATCGCGACGCCGACGCCGCTGTAGACGATCGAGAGCACCACCACTGCCCAGGTCCGGGAGAAGACGAGGAGGCCAAACGGCGTGTAGGTTCCGGCGATCAGGAGGTAGACCCCGGCATGGTCGAGCCGGGCGAGCCACGAGCGCATGACGGGCGACCAGGTCGGCCGGTGGTAGAGCGCGCTGGCGCCGAAGCACCCGGCGAGGCAGCTCGAGAAGACGATCGCCGAGATCCGCGCGCGGCCGGGGTCGGCTTCGAGCGTCAGTGGGATCGCGAGCGCGACGGCTGCAAAGAAACCGGCTTCGTGGAAGACCCCTCGGAGGCGCGGCTTCACCCGCGCCGGAATCTGCTCTGCTGCGGCCATTCGGAGGCCCTTCCTCTCACCGATCGGTTGCCTCCAGGGTAACAGCGCTTGTGCGAATCAGTCCCTTCACAGCTACACTCTGGGCTTGGAACTGAGCGAGTCTCGACGGTGCGCATTTGCATCTTCTTGCCCGTTCATGAAGTTGGCAAGGAGGTGAAAGAGATATGGCAAGCGGAACCGTCAAGTGGTTCAACGCGGACAAGGGTTACGGCTTCATCACCCCCGACGAGGGTGGGAAGGACCTGTTCGTGCACTTCAGCGCGATCCAGAGCAGCGGCTACAAGTCGCTCGCCGAGGGAGCTAAGGTCGAGTACGAGGCGCAGGAGGGCGATAAGGGCCCCCAGGCAGCCAACGTGACCGTCTCGGCGTAAACGCCGTTCAGTGAGCGGCGGGCACTTCACCCGCCGCTCATTGCAAAATCGTTCTTCCGTCGAGAGGAGGGAGCGCAGTGGCGCAGCAGAAGGAAGAGAAGGTCGAGATGACCGGGGAGATCGTCGAGGCGCTCCGCAACGGCATGTTCCGCATCCAGCTCGACAACGGGCACGAGACGCTCGGCTACACGGCCGGGAAGATGCGCCGCTACCGCATTCGCATGAATCCGGGCGACCGCGTCCGCATCGAGCTCTCCGCGTACGACCTCGGCCGCGGCCGGATCGTCTACCGGATGCGTCCGGGCGACGAGCGCGAAGCCTGAGGAAGGTCTTCAGCTCCGAGAGGTGCTCGAGCGCCTGTTGACGAACACGTTGTCGAGGGCGGCGCGGCGGCCGACCGCGAGCGCGCCGGTCAGGATCGCGGCGTCGCCGAGACTCGACGCCTCGACGCGCGGCGGCGACGGCAACCACTCCTCGAGCAGCCGCCGAATCGGGTCGAAGAGCAGGTCGCCGTTCGCACCGATTCCGCCGCCGAGCACAACGAGCCCCACGTCGGCGACGGCCGCGATCGGCGCGATGTGCAGTGCGATCCGGCGCGCTTCCTCGGCGACGATCTCGACCGCGACGTCGTCGCTCGCGCGTGCCGCGGCGAAGAGCACGCGCGTGTCGTAGGGCTCCTCGAGTGTCGTCTCCCGTCCGCCGGCGCGCTCGCGCGTGAGCTCGATCAACGCGCCTGCGCACGGGTCGATGTTCTCCTCGAGGCCGGCGCGGGCGTAGTCGAGCTCGCCCGCGGCGCCGTTTCGTCCCCGGTGCAACTCGCCCCGGAGCACGAGGCCGGCCCCGAGTCCCGTACCGATCGAGATGAAGGCGAAGTCGTCAACGCCGCGCGCGATGCCTCGCCACTGCTCGCCGAGCGCGGCGAGGTTGATGTCGTTCTCGATCGTGGCGGTGCGACCGAGGCGCTCGTTCAGGTTCCGCGCGAACCGTGCGCCCTCGAGACCGGAGACGTTCTCGGCGAGCGCGATCCTCGATCCGGCAACAGCGCCGGGGACGCCGACCACGAGACCGTCGATCAGGTCGTCGCTCACTCCGGCGCCGTCGCGCAGTGCGGCGGCGAGTGAGGCGATCACGTCCAGCGCCGCCGCCGCCGTCTGCTCGGGGAGCTCGACGTCCTGTCGCACGCGGACGACGCCGGCGAGATCGCACAACGCCCCGCGGACGAACCGCGCACCGACGTCGAGGCCGAGGACGAAGGCCGCACCCGTGACCGGCTCGAAGAAGACGGCGCCGTAGCTCGGCCCGTCGCCGCCCGGCGAGGCCTCGCGGACGAGCCCGGCGTCGAGCAGGGACTGGAGGGCGAGGGAAACCGTCGGCTTCGAGATGCCGACCCGCCGCGAGATCTCGGCGCGCGAGACCGGTGCATAGCTCCGGATCGCGTCCAGCACGGTGCGCTCGTTCAGGTTCTTCAGAAGCGGCGGCGTCGCGCGGGTGGCCATC
>Ga0105854_1000240_pt1 | contig 27922 bp, 23 predicted proteins | sample OrgsoiDNA_201058_FD_89679 | JGI IMG/M metagenome (GOLD analysis project Ga0105854, IMG submission 89679) | Permafrost soil microbial communities from the Arctic, to analyse light accelerated degradation of dissolved organic matter (DOM) -... | ecosystem: Environmental > Terrestrial > Soil >... | reverse complement strand
CTGTTGAGCTGACCCCGTACGACCTGAGCAAAGGCCGCATTGTCTTCCGTAGCCGCTAATAAGCGGTTTACTCATCGCTGATTTTTCTGGCGATACCTGAGGATACCCTTTTCGCCCTTCCTGCTGTTGCAAGGGCGTTTTGTGGTATCCGCAATTTGACAATGCTTCCGTTTTTTCCTGCTCAGCAATTCCTGTCAGTAACCGATTCTGCTGAAGTAAAGGCATAAAAAAAGGCGATGAATTCATCGCCTTTTTCACTTTCTATGCTTTCAGTGGCCGCTTAATGCACGGCGCCTTCCGCTTTTTTCTTCTGCGCACTCATGAAATGGTACGTCAGTTTGTCAGTACTCTTATCAAGGGCAACGGAGACTGAACCACCATCAACCAGCGAACCAAACAGCAATTCGTTGGCCAGTGGTTTTTTCAGGTTCTCCTGAACGGCACGAGTCATTGGACGTGCGCCCATGGCCTTATCGTAGCCTTTGACTGTCAACCAGTTACGCGCTTCATCACTGACTTCCAAAGAGACGCCCTTCGCATCCAGCTGTGCCTGAAGTTCCACGATGAACTTGTCGACCACCTGCTGGATAACTTCAGTAGACAGATGATTAAACCAGATCACGTTATCCAGACGGTTACGGAATTCTGGCGTAAACACCTTCTTGATCTCATCCATCGCATCCGGGCTATTATCCTGATGCACCAGACCAATCGACTTACGTTCAGTTTCACGTACGCCGGCGTTGGTGGTCATCACCAGAATGACATTACGGAAGTCTGCTTTACGGCCGTTATTATCGGTCAGCGTACCGTTGTCCATCACCTGCAGCAGCAGGTTGAAAACGTCAGGGTGCGCTTTCTCGATTTCATCCAGCAGCACAACAGAGTGTGGATGCTTCAATACGGCATCCGTCAGCAAGCCGCCCTGATCAAACCCGACATAGCCCGGAGGTGCACCGATTAAACGACTAACGGTGTGGCGCTCCATATACTCGGACATATCAAAGCGCAGCAGTTCGATATCCAGCGCTTTAGCCAGCTGAACCGTAACCTCGGTTTTACCCACACCGGTCGGACCGGCGAACAGGAAGGAACCGACAGGCTTGTGATCCTGCCCCAAACCGGCGCGGCTCATTTTGATCGCTTCAGTCAACGCTTCAATCGCCGGATCCTGACCGAACACCAGCATTTTCAGACGATCGCTCAAGTTTTTCAGCACGTCACGGTCTGTGGAAGACACCGTTTTTTCCGGTATACGGGCAATACGGGCAACCACGCTTTCAATGTCGCTGACGTTGACGGTTTTCTTGCGTTTGCTGACCGGCATTAACCGGCTGCGTGCGCCCGCTTCATCAATGACGTCGATAGCTTTATCCGGCAGGTGGCGGTCATTAATGTATTTAACCGACAGCTCTACCGCCGCGCGCACCGCTTTGGCGGTATAACGCACGTCATGGTGTGCTTCATATTTGGTTTTCAGACCGTTGATGATCTGCACAGTCTCTTCGACAGAAGGCTCAGTGATATCAATCTTCTGGAAGCGACGTGCCAGAGCACGGTCTTTTTCGAAGATGTTGCTGAATTCCTGATACGTCGTAGAACCGATAACCCGGATTTTACCGCTGGAAAGCAACGGTTTGATCAGGTTTGCCGCATCCACTTGCCCACCAGATGCCGCCCCTGCCCCGATGATCGTATGGATTTCATCAATAAACAGGATACTGTTCTTGTCTTGTTCGAGCTGTTTAAGCAGTGATTTGAAACGTTTTTCGAAATCACCACGGTATTTAGTACCCGCTAACAGCGAACCGATATCCAGAGAATAGAGGGTGCAGTCGGCAATCACTTCCGGCACATCGCCCTGCTCAATTCTCCATGCCAGACCTTCGGCAATGGCGGTTTTACCCACCCCGGATTCGCCCACCAGCAGTGGGTTATTTTTACGACGGCGGCAAAGCACCTGAATCGCACGCTCAAGTTCTTTGTCACGGCCAATCAGCGGGTCGATCCCCCCCACACGCGCCAACTGGTTAAGATTAGTGGTGAAGTTCTCCATACGATCTTCCCCCGCCGACTGCTCTTCGTTAACTGGGCTTTCTGCATTGTTTGGCGTCTGGCCCGGTTCGTCTTTACGCGTACCGTGAGAGATGAAGTTCACCACATCAAGGCGACTGACGTCATGTTTGCGCAGCAGATACGCGGCCTGGGATTCCTGTTCGCTAAAAATGGCGACCAGTACGTTTGCGCCAGACACTTCACTACGGCCTGAAGACTGAACGTGGAATACCGCACGTTGCAGAACGCGCTGGAAGCTCAGCGTCGGCTGAGTATCACGCTCTTCTTCACTGGCAGGTAAGGTGGGCGTGGTTTGTTCGATGAACGCTTCCAGTTCCTGGCGTAACGCCACCAGGTCAACGGTACAAGCTTCAAGCGCTTCACGGGCTGCGGGATTGCTAAGCAATGCCAGCAGCAGGTGCTCCACGGTCATAAACTCATGCCGGTGCTCACGGGCTCTTGCGAAAGCCATATTGAGACTGAGTTCAAGTTCTTGATTGAGCATAGGCACCTCCCAAATAGATTGCCTTAATCAGGCTTTTTCCAGCGTACACAGCAACGGATGCTCGTTCTCCTTAGCGTATTCATTCACATGGGCGACTTTGGTTTCAGCGACTTCAGCAGTGTAAACACCGCAGATAGCTTTGCCTTTATAGTGCACCTGGAGCATCAGTTGCGTTGCACGTTCAATATCATAAGAAAAGAACTTTTGCAGCACGTCAATCACAAATTCCATTGGAGTGTAATCGTCGTTGTTTAATATAACTTTATACATAGATGGCGGTTTTACCTCATCCTTAAGCTTATCCGCCGCTAAATGTTCGAAATTCAGCCAGTCTTGATTCTTACCCATTGCCTGCCCATCACCCTCTACGATCGGTTCTGACTTAAAAGGCCATTGGCACCCACGGTGCTTTGCCTTCAATCATGACGTTTAACATTCATTTTACCATCTCTTACACCATCATGCCGCAGCACATAAACCTCTCTTTGCTATTGGTTGTTCCGTTGAAATAATGGCCAAATTATTTCAATAGCGTTACCTGCTTCAAAGTTTGGTTATCTGCCCGGAGCCGACAAATGCCCTTCCCTTGACGTCCAGATCAATTCCACTAGAGTGTAATTTCGTGTGCTGAATTCCTGTCAGAAAGGCCTGCATTCAGCGACGTACGGGCATTTTTGCTCAGTTACTGGCTTAATCTCTTCAACTCACCACACAGTCATGAGAGGGAAGTAGAAGCATGGAGACGGGTACTGTTAAATGGTTCAATAATGCTAAGGGCTTTGGTTTCATCTGCCCCTTAAATGGCGGTGAAGACATCTTTGCCCACTACTCCACGATCCAGATGGAGGGATATCGTACCCTCAAAGCCGGACAGCAGGTCAGCTTCGATGTTCATGAAGGGCCAAAAGGAAATCATGCCAGCCTCATCATTCCGGTGGAAAGTGAAGTGGTCGCCGAACCGGCTGCATAACGCTTATCGTCATACCCTGTTGCTACACATTCTTTTCAAATGCCGGTCTTACATTGACTGGCATTTTTATTTATGGGGGAGAATCGTTCAGGCTTCAAGTGCTGACACGGAAAAAGGCACATATTTGTCAGATTTGCCCATGGCAGGACAGTGCACAATACTGCCAGAATTTACATTCCGTAATACCGACTAAACAGAATCCAAACAGTTGTAAAGCTTTCCCCGCCGCCAAATCGCCGTTGTAATTCGGTTTATTCAGCACCTGTTCAAATGGTCTCATTCGGCCCAGAAGGCCCGTGACGAACAGGTACAAAGCAATGACAACTCTCATTTATCCTATCGAAAACGATAAAAAGCAGTCCGGCTTACAGCTGCTGTTGGCCCTGGTTTCACATCAGCGGGCACCGGGTAAGGCATGGAATCGCACAAGTTATCGGTTGAAGTTTTTGCTGCGTACGCTGTGGTCACCCCGCGTGACATTAAACCTGCTGGACTATGTGGCTCAACATCCGCTACGCAATGAGATCCTTCAGGCTATGCCGTCGCTGCCGTGCAAATTACACCGTGCATACCAGTCGGTAAACGTTAGCCGCGAGACGGCGCTGAACAATATCATCGCCCATTACGATCATCTCGCCTCGCATGTACCGCCGGCTATCAGCTATGCCCTGCTCAGCACCAAACCGCTCACTATCGCGACGCTGGAAGGCAAAGAAGGTCAACGTTTTGCCCTGCAACTCAACGCCGTGTCCCACTTCGACAAGGAGGGTGAACTCTCCCTTAGATTTACCAATGAAAGTGGCGAAGCGATCGCCACCGTGACTTTCTCACTGATTGATTATCAGGGACAGCCCACTCTGTTCATCGGTGCGATTCAGGGGCCCAAAGCGCATGTCGAACATGCTGAAATCCAGCGTTCCACTAAAGCCTGTCATGGTTTATTCCCGAAGCGGCTGGTCATGGAAGCCGTGATGCTGGTCGCCGAACTGACTCAAATGACACAGATTGTGGCCGTCAGCAACCGTACGCATATTTATGAAAACCCGCGGTACAAAAAGCGCAAAGGGATGGTTTTTGCTGACTACGACGGTTTTTGGGAAACCCTGCATGGCTCACTCGCTGAGGATGGCTACTTTCATCTGCCGCGAAGCATTCCGCACCGCCCACTGGAGGAGATCGCCAGCAAGCGGCGCTCCGAGTATCGTCGTCGCTATCAGTTACTCGATGAACTGGAAACGCAGATCCGTCAGACTTTTGCACAAGCTTCAACAGGCCAACGTCACGCCAGCGCAGCCTAGTCCGCCCGCCCGCGTGCCAGCCATGCCACGCGGGAAAACATTTGCCGCAGCAAAGGGGGGACTGAACTGACCCCACGCTGTGATGCTGCCAACGCTACATCAATAGCCAGATCAGGTTTTGAGGTACGGTGGATTGCTTTATCGATGATCCTGCGCGGTGACATAGGTACGTTCTCCGGCAACGCCGCATGACGTCGGTACACATCTTCAAAACCGCCACGGTAAAGAAAGTGTTCGATATCCAGTGAAGGCAGTGCGGTCAGGCGATAGCGTAATGTATCATCATGCTTTTCAACATCGCTTATCACCGTTGCGGCATATTTCTTACCCGCTTCGTCCCCGTCTACCAACACATGCCACTCGATCCCCATCTGCCGGGCAAAGCGCAATAAGGGTTTCAGTCCCGACTGCGCAAATTCAATGACTTTGATCCCCTCCGACTCAAAATGGTAACCACACTGGCGGGCCAGCTGGTTGAGCAGCCACACTTCGGTCTCACCTTCTACCAGCAGCCAACAGCGCGCGAACAGCGAGGAGGGACGGTTAAAACGAATATGAAACGCAATGCGACGACTGTCTTCCGCACTCAGTCCCTCCGGTCCAATGCTATACGCCGCAACCCGCCCCGATTCGCGCACCAACCGACAAATTTGTTCGACCGGCACCAGCGACAGCAGTTCACCAGAATTGGTGGTCGTGATGCGTTGCAAAGGAAGTTGATCGAGTAACCCCCAGGCCACCGACAGCATGATCGGATGCAGACGGGTTTCCGGGTCTTCTATTAATAGCAGTGGACGCGCATCGGGGTGCAGGAGTACCGAACCTTTGGCCTGCAATAACGTGGAAAACATCCCTAACAGCATCACCCGCATACTTCGGCTGTTGGGTTCCGCAATCATTCGGTTGATATTACCCAGCGAACGCCACGCCCGGCGGCTCTCCGCCCTGCCATGTCGTTTTTGCTGCCATGACACACTGCTGGTGGTGCCCTGCTCGGCAAAATAGTGCTCAAGCAGTTGTTGCATGGCGGCCAGTCCGCTGCGCAGTTCACTGTTGGTGAGATTCTGCGGGTTATGGATCAGACCGCGCGTGAGCTCGTCGAGCTCCTTCGCCATCTGTTCATTGTTTTTAGCCAGACGTGGTGCCAGCGTTTCACTGCGTAAACGACGGATAAAACGCGCATCGCGCAGGCGTAAAACCGGATTGAGCGTGATAAGCGCCTGTGCCAGAGGATCAATAGTTTGCAGATTGAGCGCCTGCCCGTTAGCAGCAAGAAAACTGCGCAACGTCATCACGCTGCCATCATCGTCCAGCTCACCTTCAAGGCGGTAGTAGATTCGCGTCAGCTTATCCGGACATTTAACCCATAAGGGAGAAAGTGGGTTAAAACGGGGAGAAGTGTGGTGTCCCATCTGGTTTTCGCAAAAAGTAAAAACCACATGCAGGTATTTGGTTTTTTCCTGCTGCTCACCCGCAGGAAAATAGAAATCTTCCTCTTTAAAACAATAGAGTTGGGGTTGAGGTGAAAGCAGCAATGTCAGGGCATCCAGCAGACTGGATTTACCCCAGGCGTTTTCACCAATCAGCACCGTATTGGTGGTCACCGACGAAAAATTCTCATCGTTAATCGGTCCGGTAATGGATGCACCACGCCGCGTCGGTTGTGTCAGGGTCAGTGAGAGCCGGTTAAGACCACGAAATCCTGCAATGTCGATATGTTCCAGATACATCAGAGCGCTCCCCCTGTGCTTTCGCCTGATATGAGCATGGCGTTAAAAATACATATTGGTCAAGCACTCAGCCCGTAGCCTGCGAGTTTAAGCGGCTTTACAGTTCGATAACTTTTAGTTAGCGTGTTGGCCGACCATTCAGGATTCATATCACACACGGACTCACCCCATGTACTCAGGTTTGTTGATCATTCTTTTGCCGCTGATCGTCGGCTATCTCATTCCGGTTAAAAAATCCTCTCTTCTTCATGTTATCAACCGGTTACTGAGCTGGATGGTTTACGTGATCCTGTTCATCATGGGGATCAGCCTGGCGTTCCTTGATAACCTGAGTACCAACCTGGTGCTGATCTTCAAATATGCCGGTGCCTTTTTCCTGTGTATTTTTATCGTCAACGTGGTGGCTTTATGGCTGCTTGAACGTCGTAAGCCCTGGAAAACCACGCATAAGCAGGAGTCCCTACCGTCACGACTGAACATGGCACTGGATTCACTGAAATTGTGTGGGGTCGTGGTCGCCGGTTTCCTGTTGGGTCTGACCCAGTGGCACTGGCTGACGTTCGCGTCACAGGCCAGCGAAGCGGCGCTGATTTTCCTGCTGGCACTGGTGGGCATGCAGCTGCGAAACAGCAGCATGACGCTGCGTCAAATTATTCTTAACCGACGTGGCATGTTGGTGGCAGCCGTGGTCGCCGTCAGTTCCCTGGCCGGTGGAGCATTGGCTGCCGTTATGCTCGGCTTGCCGCTCAATACGGGCCTGGCCATCGCATCTGGTTATGGCTGGTACTCGCTTTCAGGTATCGTATTGACCGACTCCTTCGGTCCGGTGATCGGCAGCGCCGCCTTCTTTAACGATCTGGCCCGTGAACTGGTTGCCATCATGTTGATCCCGACATTAGTGCGCACCAGCCGCTCTTCCGCTCTGGGTCTATGCGGCGCGACCTCGATGGACTTTACCCTGCCGGTTCTTCAGCGCAGCGGCGGTCTGGACATGGTACCGCCTGCCGTCGTGCACGGATTCCTGCTGAGTCTGTTGGCGCCGGTTCTCATGGCTTTCTTCTCCGCCTGATCCCTCTCCCCGCCGGTCAGTCGATCGGCGGTTTATTGCTCGCCAAAAATTGCGTTAAATCAATTCTCGCGCACATAAAACAAAAAGCGCTTCAATTCCTGCCTGGTCAGTTCTAGGCTTCTTTTAAAACACGCATTTTAAATGCAACTTATAAAAGGAACTGATGATGTTTTGTGTGCAATGTGAACAAACGGTCCGTACCCCGGCCGCCAACGGCTGTGCTTATGCACAAGGCATGTGTGGCAAAACGGCTGAAACCTCGGATTTGCAGGACCTGCTGGTGGCCGTGTTGCAAGGCCTCTCAGCTTGGGCGCTGACCGCCCGCGGCTATGACATTCTCGACGCCGACATCGATGCCTTCGCGCCACGCGCCTTCTTTTCAACGCTGACCAATGTAAATTTCGACTCAGAACGCATCGTGGAATATGCCCGCGAAGCCATCGCGTACCGCGAATCACTGGCAGCACGCTGCCGCCTGATGGACCCGGCCATCACCGTTGAACACCCTCTGGCACAGCTAACACTGGCAGGAGACACGCTCGGTGAACTGCAGCAACAGGCACAGCAATTTGCGCTAAATAATGACAAAGCGTTAGTGGGCGATGATATCCACGGCCTGCGCCTGCTGTGTTTGTATGGCCTGAAAGGGGCGGCGGCCTATATGGAACATGCGCATGTCCTCGGCCAGTCCGATGCCAATATTTACGCGGACTATCACCGCCTGATGGCGTGGCTCGGCACTCAACCTGCCGATATGAACACCCTGCTGGAAAATGCCATGGGCATTGGCAAGATGAATTTCCATGTGATGGCCATCCTGGACAAAGGCGAAACCGACGCCTACGGCCATCCGGTGCCGACGACGGTGAACGTTCGCCCGCGCGCAGGCAAAGCGATCCTTATCTCCGGTCATGATCTGAAAGATCTGCAAATGTTGCTCGAACAGACTGCAGGCCTTGGCATCAATATTTATACCCACGGGGAAATGCTGCCCGCCCACGGTTATCCGTTACTGAAAAAGTATCCGCATCTGGCCGGTAATTACGGCAGCGGCTGGCAAAATCAGCAGGTCGAATTCGCCAAATTCCCTGGACCGGTGGTGATGACCTCCAACTGCATCATTGACCCTAACGTGGGCCATTACGGTGAACGCATCTGGACCCGCAGCATCGTCGGCTGGCCGGGCGTGAAGCATCTTGAAGGGGAAGATTTCGCCCCCGTCATTGAGCAAGCGCTTGAACAACCCGGCTTCCCTTATAACGAAATTGAGCAGGAAATTACCGTCGGATTTGGCCGCGAAACCCTGCTTGGGGCCGCCGATACCGTGATTGACCTGGTGGCCACCAAACAGTTGCGCCATATCTTCCTGATTGGTGGTTGTGACGGCAGCCGGGGAGAACGCAGCTACTTCACGGATCTGGCGCGCGCCGTGCCAGAAGATTGTCTGATCATGACACTGGCCTGCGGCAAATACCGCTTTAATAAGCTCAACTTTGGCACTCTCGGCCCGCTGCCGCGCCTGCTTGATGTCGGACAGTGCAACGACGCCTACTCGGCTATTATGCTGGCAGTCAATCTGGCGGAAAAACTCGGCTGCGGCGTCAACGATCTGCCACTGAGCCTGGTGCTGTCATGGTTTGAACAGAAAGCCATCGTGATCCTGCTGACGCTATTATCACTGGGCGTGAAAAACATCGCGACTGGCCCTACCGCGCCAGCTTTCCTGACCGACAACCTGCTGGCGGTGCTGAATGAGAAATTTGGCCTGCGGGCCATCAGCTCCGTTGAGCAGGATTTGAAAATGATGCTGCCGGAGTAATGCACGATGAATTTTCCGTTATTTGCCGATCAACCCACGGCACTTTGCCAGAACCGGATGCAGGTGCACGACATTCGTCGGGAAACGCCTGACGTCTGGACACTCTCTCTGTTCAGCCACGCAGTTTATCCGTACCAGCCCGGCCAGTTTGCTCTGGTGAATATCGGGACCCGCGGCGATATACAACGTGCCTATACGCTCTCTTCGACACCGGGCGTCAGCCGTTTTGTCACCCTGACCGTGCGAAATATTGAAAACGGTGCCGGTTCCGGCTGGCTGACACAGCAGGTAAAACCAGGCGACTACCTGTGGCTCAGCGATGCGCAGGGTGAATTCACCTGCAGCAACCAACAGCCGTTATTGTTGCTGGCGGCAGGCTGCGGCGTGACTCCGGTCATGTCCATGTGCCGCGACGTACTAAAACGTACGCCAGCTCAATCCGTGGCGGTTTTCTACAGCGTACGCAGCCCAAAGGACGTGATTTTTGCAGCCGAATGGCAACAGTTGGCAGCGCAGTATCCGCAACTTCATCTGACCATCTTGGCTGAGCAGGATGCCCTACCGGGTCAAATCACCGGTCGTCTGAATCAGGATTTATTGCAAACTCAGGTGCCCGATATCCGTTCACGCCGGGTAATGATCTGCGGCCCGGCAGCCTATATGCAACTGGCCGAAAGCTGGGCGCTGGCGCTCGGCGCTGCGGAGGAAAATATCGTCACAGAGCAGTTTCAGGCAGCGGCAGCTCCGGTTTCTGAAGAACATCAACTCACCCTGACCCGCCTTACGCCGCTGCTTACCTGCCGCGTGCCGGTAGGTACAACGTTGCTTGCTGCCATGGAGCAATACGATATACCGGTAACGGCAGCCTGTCGGGCCGGCGTATGTGGCAGCTGTAAAACCCGCATACTTTCCGGCAACTATCACACCACCAGCCAGATGACGCTGACTGACGCGGACGTCGCACAGGGCTACGTGCTTGCCTGTAGCTGCCAGTTGCAGGGCGACGTCACCCTCGCCTGATCCCCTCGCACCATTTTGCCCGTTCATGACTTTTTACAGTCAGGGCGGGCAGCTTTACAAATCTATAATTTCCTTCCCTCGGTATTTTTGTATGGTTGAAGACTGAACATTCATGGACGTAATCGTTGGACTATGATTAACGCAGTTATTTTCTGAATACACCGTAAAAGGGATGTGATTATGAAACAAAGCGTAGCGTCATTAGTGGCCAAAACACTCGAGCAGGCAGGCGTAAAAAGGATTTGGGGCGTCACCGGTGACTCACTCAACGGGCTGAGCGACAGCCTGAACAAAATGGGTACCATCGAATGGATGGGCACCCGACACGAAGAGGTGGCCGCCTTTGCAGCAGGCGCTGAAGCGCAACTCACCGGCGAACTGGCGGTATGTGCCGGCTCCTGCGGGCCCGGTAACCTGCATCTCATCAACGGTCTGTTCGACTGTCACCGTAATCATGTGCCGGTACTGGCTATTGCCGCCCATATTCCTTCCAGTGAAATCGGCAGTGGCTATTTTCAGGAAACGCATCCGACCGAACTGTTTCGTGAATGCAGTCATTATTGCGAAATGGTCACCAACCCTGAGCAGTTGACGCAGGTGCTGGGCATCGCGATGCGTAAAGCCATTCTTAACCGCGGCGTATCGGTCATTGTGTTACCCGGTGATGTGGCGCTGCAACCGGCACCGGAAGAAGCGACTGCCAAATGGTATCCGCCTCAGTTGCCGGTGGTGCAGCCGAACCCGTCCGAGATGGACAAATTGGCCGCAGCGCTCAATGGCGCGAAAAATATCACCCTGATGTGTGGCAGCGGCTGTGCCGGAGCACATGACGACGTGGTGAAACTGGCTGAAACCCTGAAAGCGCCGGTGGTTCATGCGCTGCGCGGCAAGGAACATATCGAATGGGACAACCCGTATAGCGTCGGCATGACCGGTCTGATTGGTTTCTCCTCCGGTTTCCACGCCATGATGAATGCCGATACGCTGGTTCTCCTCGGCACCCAGTTTCCATACCGTGCCTTCTACCCTACCGATGCCAATATTATCCAGATTGATATCAATCCGGGCAGCATTGGTGCACATTGCCAGGTCGATATGGCGCTGATAGGCGACATAAAATCCACCCTGACTGCCCTGCTGCCTAACCTGCAAGAGAAAACCGATCGCAAATTCCTCGACAAGGCGCTAAAGCACTACGCCGAAACGCGTAAAGATCTCGACGGGCTGGCGACGCTTAACGACAAACAGGCGATCCATCCACAATATCTGGCGCAGCAAATCAGTCGTTTTGCCGATGCTGACGCGGTATTTACCTGTGACGTCGGAACGCCGACCGTCTGGGCCTGCCGTTATCTGCAAATGAATGGCAAACGCCGACTGATCGGTTCGTTCAACCATGGCTCAATGGCTAACGCCATGCCGCAGGCACTGGGCGCGCAGGCTATCGACCGCAACCGTCAGGTGGTGGCGATGTGCGGTGACGGTGGTTTCACCATGCTGATGGGTGATTTCCTGACGCTGGCGCAGCAAAAACTGCCGGTGAAAATCATCATTTTCAACAACAGCGTACTGGGCTTTGTGGCGATGGAGATGAAGGCCGGTGGCTACCTGACTGACGGCACCGAGCTGAAAAACCCAAACTTTGCCGCGATGGCCGAAGCCGCCGGTATCAAAGGCATCCGTGTGGAAAAAGCCTCGGACGTGGACGCCGCGTTGCAGGACGCCTTTGCCTACCAGGGCCCGGTTCTCGTTGACGTCGTAACCGCCACCGATGAACTGGCGATGCCACCACAAATCAAATTTGAGCAAGCCAAAGGCTTCAGTCTGTATATGTTGCGGGCCATCATTAATGGCCGCGGTGATGAAGTGGTAGAACTGGCAAAAACCAACTGGCTGCGATAAGCCCGCTGGCGCTATAGTGATGAAAGCAGGGCCGAGCCCTGCTTTTTGCTTTCGCCCTCTCCCTCCACTATGCAGAAGGAAACCGACGTTGATCGATTTACGCAGTGATACCGTAACGCGCCCCAGCCTGGCCATGCGCCAGGCGATGGCCAGCGCTGAAGTCGGTGATGACGTGTACGGCGATGATCCGACCGTCAATGCTTTACAGGAAATGGCCGCCAAACTGACCGGTAAAGAAGCGGCGCTGTTTCTGCCCACCGGCACCCAAGCCAATTTGGTCGCACTCCTGACCCACTGTCAGCGCGGCGAAGAGTATATCGTCGGGCAGAAAGCCCACAACTATATGTACGAAGCAGGCGGTGCCGCTGTACTCGGCAGCATTCAGCCACAACCGCTGGACATGGAGGCCGACGGTTCTATTTCATTGGATAAGGTCGCGGCGGCTATCAAACCGGATGATATTCACTTTGCCCGCACCCGACTGTTGAGCCTCGAAAATACCCACAGTGGCAAAGTCCTTCCATTGGATTATCTGAAAAAAGCCTTCGCCTTTACCCGCGAAAAAGGGCTGGCGTTGCATATTGACGGCGCGCGCATTATGAATGCCGCCGTGGCGCTCAATGTTCCGCTCAGTGACATCACCCAGTATTGCGATACTCTGACCATTTGCCTGTCAAAAGGCCTGGGTACGCCGGTTGGCTCACTGCTATGTGGCAGTAAAGAGTACATTCAGCGCGCAAATCGTTGGCGCAAAATGACCGGTGGCGGTATGCGTCAGGCCGGTATTCTCGCAGCAGCCGGTATTTATGCGCTGGAAAATAATGTCGCGCGTTTGAAAGAAGACCACGACAATGCCCGCTGGCTCGAGCAACAGCTGCGGGATATTGGTGTAGAAATTGCCGAACCGGGTGCGCAGACCAACATTTTGTACATCAAACAGAGTGCAGAACTGGCCGCTAAAATGGGCCCGTGGATGCGCGAGCACGGGGTACTGATCAGCGCCGGTCCGCTGACCCGCGTTATCACGCATATCGACATCAGCCGCGCCGACCTGCAGAAAGTAGTGTCGTTGTGGCAGGACTTCCTGCACCATCACGCCTGACAAGATTGCCAGCGACCCGTTTCGGTTATTTTTTGCCATCAAACCAGGTCGCTGGTATCACCTCTTTCCCTACAATGAGCAAAATGGATGATGCCTGCTTCAACAGTTAACGGACGGGTAGTGGTGCTCGGCGCCAGCGGTTATGTTGGCCAACACCTGACGTCACATTTAAGTCAACAGGGCTTCAAGGTTACCGCCGCCGCGCGTCGTCTCGACTGGCTGCAACAACAAAAATGGCCCAATGTACGCTGCTGCTTCGCGGATGTTTATCAGACTAAAAGCCTGAAAGAAGCTTTCGAAGGTGCCGACGTGCTGGTCTATCTGGTTCACGCCATGGCAGAAGAGGATGACCTGCTGGAAAAAGAACGCCAGGCGGCGCAAAACACCCTGCTGGCGCTGAAAGACTCTACGATCAAACACATTGTTTATCTCGGTTCGATGCAGCCGCAAGAGAACCATTCGGCTCATCTGCAGGCACGCAAGCTCACCGGCGATTTGCTACGTATGGGTGACATTCCGGTCACCGAACTGCGCGCGGGTATTGTTATTGGTGCCGGTTCAGCCGCTTTCGAAGTGATGCGCGATATGGTGTACAACCTTGCCGTGCTAACCCCTCCGCGCTGGGTGCGCTCGAAATCTTCACCGCTGGCGCTGGAAAACCTGCTGAATTATCTCAGCGGCCTTATCACCACACCTGCTGAAGAGCATCGCCAGTTTGACGCGGCAGGACCGGAGTACATCAGCTATCAGACCCTGTTCGAGCGCTTTATCGCCATCAGCGGGAAACGCCGGTGGTTGGTCCCTATCCCGCTGCCTAGCGCCATGATCTCTACCTATTTCATCAGCATGATCACCTCGGTACCCACGCCGCTCGCCAAAGCGTTGATCCAGGGATTGAATCACGATTTGCCAGCCGACAGCACGGCTCTGCAGGCACTTATTCCACAGAAGCTGATCCCCGTGGACGACGCGATTCGCCAGACGCTGGCGAAGGAGGAGCAACAAGTTCTCGACTCGTCTGACTGGCATTACGACGCTGACGCCCGCGCGCGCTGGAGGCCAGGTTATGGCTATTACCCGAAGCAGGCCGGTTTTACCCTTGAAACCTCGGCCTCGAAAGCAGCACTGTGGCAAGTCGTCCAGCAGCTTGGCGGGAAAGAAGGCTATTTCTATGCCAATGCGCTGTGGAAACTGCGTGCACGGATTGACGATGTGATCGGCGGGCGCGTGGTCTATGGCCGCCCTGAGCGCGATCAGCTAAAGATTGGCGATAAAATTGACGGCTGGAAAGTGATCGGGCTGAAACCGCAGCGCGAGCTGTCTCTGCTGTTTGGCATGAAAGCGCCTGGCCTTGGCAGGCTAACGTTCACCATTACCGACCACGGTGAAAGCCGCAGCATCGATGTCCGCGCCTGGTGGCATCCGGCCGGTTTTAGCGGTTTGCTATACTGGTTCAGCATGATGCCCGCACATCAGTTTATTTTTCGTGGCATGGCAAAGCGCATCGCCAGTCTTGCGCGGCAAAAAGACCGCTGTGGTCGCTGAAGGCGGCTTATTTCGCGCGCAGTCGCACAGTTTCAGACAAGCAGACATCGCTTACCCATTGCAACCCGCACAATTTCACGAAAGAATGGCACCCTTCTTGCTGAGGGGTGTCAGGCACAGCCAACACTCTCTGATATATGAACAAATACTCAAAATCATTCGTGGCGCAGCATGGTAGCAAACGAATGGAAAATCGGTGACTAACCGATTTGAACAGCGCTCGCACTGGCTGAAGTCAGTGATTGGGTGACAAATCTGCAGGAGCAGATTTGAACGCTGCTTGCAGCGGCCCCTTTAGGGGCGAGGACCAGGGATGGAACGAGTAATGAGTGCCGCTAACGCTGCGGCACCAAAAGTTAGCGCCTCCAGGCGATGCGAAGGATGAAGAGTAGTTATGAAGGTATTGGTCACCGGTGCCAGCAGCGGTTTAGGCCGCAACGCGGTGGAATTTCTGCTTAACAAAGGCATTAAAGTCAGGGCGACGGGCCGTAATGCCGCCATGGGGCCGCTGTTGCAGAAAATGGGCGCTGAATTCATTCACGCCGATCTCACCACGCTGGTTTCCTCTCAGGCAAAAGCCCTGTTGGCGGATGTTGATACCCTGTGGCACTGCTCCGGAATGATCGCACCCTGGGGCAGCGAACAGGAGTTCGAACTGGCCAACGTACGCGCCACGCGCCGTCTCGGCGAGTGGGCCACGGCCTATGGTGTCAGCAGCTTCGTCCATATGTCCTCTCCGGCGGTCTATTTCGATTTCCATCATCATCGCAATATCCAAGAAGATTTCCGCCCGCACCGTTACGCTAACTCGTTTGCCCGTAGCAAAGCGGCAGCTGAACAGGTTATAGCGACTCTCGCACTCTCTAACCCACAGACCCATTTCACCATTTTGCGCCCGCAGGGAGTCTTTGGCCCTCACGACAATGTGCTGTTACCGCGCCTGCTGCAGATGCTGAAATATGGAACGCTGATGCTGCCCCGCGGTGGCGAGGCACTGGTGGATATGACTTACGTCGAAAATGTAGTGCATGCCATGTGGCTGGCATCGGAAACGCAAACTACAGAGTCTGGCCGCGCTTTTAACATTACCAATCAGCAACCCCGCCCACTGCGTACGCTGGTGCAGCATCTGATGGATGCACTGGAGATGAAATATCGCATCCGTTCGGTACCCTACCCGCTGCTGGACATGATGGCGCGTGGCATGGAAAAGATCAGCAAAAGCTCACATAAAGAACCGGTATTGACCCACTACAGCGTGGCTAAACTGAACTTTGATTTAACACTCGATACCCAGCGCGCGCAGAGTGAACTGGATTATCACCCGCTGATATCGCTCGATCAGGGGATTATCCGCACGGCCAACTGGCTGCGTGACCACGGACGCCTGCAGGGCCTGCGCAGCGTCGGGGCAAAGCGCGACTGAACGCTTTCTCACTGCTTATCGGGATATTGCGCTAATAACGCGCTGATGATGGCGTCGCTTTGCGCATCTGCCACCCCACGGTAATCAGCCGGTCTGAAATGCATCTGGAACGCCGCAATCACGCGGCGTTGCTGTTTGTCCGTCATGTTGTCCGTCAGCGGATATCCGTATTTCCCCAATTTCTCCAGCAATCGTTGTGCATCCACGGGCTGATGCGGATCGCGTCCCGCAAGATTCGCCTGCACCCGCGGTGCATCAGGCCACGCACCAATGCCTCGTTTTGCCATTTCCTGCCACGGGAAAAGCGGCCCCGGATCGTCTTTACGCTGCGGAGCAATATCGCTGTGCCCCACCACATTACGCGGCTCAATCTGATAACGGACGATAATTTGCCGGCTCAGCGATGCCAACAGATCGATTTGCGCTGGCGGGTAGGGGTAGAACTTTTTACCCAGTAAATGCGCGCTGTAGCCCCGGTTTTCCAACTCAATCCCCACCGACGTGTCATTAAGATTCGTGCGTCCGCGCCAGCCGCTGGCCCCCGCGTGCCAGGCGCGCAGGGACTCAGGCACCAGTTGCCACGCCACCGGTTTGCCCTCTTCCAGCGGCGGATGTGCTGGGATCAGATAATGCGCGCTGACATGCTCATCAGTAAGCGTATTTAATGCATTGTGGAAATCTTCAGCAGTGTAATGGATCACCAGAAAGCGCACGCGCTGATCTGCGCCCTGCGCCTGACGTTGGGTCTCCAACCGGTAGGGTAAATTATGATCGTCTGTTGGCGGTGATGACAGGCAGCCTGCCAGTAGTAACACGGCAAGTATTGCCGCGGCCTGACGTAAGAAAGGCCTCATGGGCGACTAACCATGGTTATAACATGCATAAGTATTCCTTATCAGTGAAGTTCCCTGTTAACGGGCCTGAGTCCCATCCAGTGCCAGCCAATATAGCCGAAGTCAACCCGTCTGATTTGAGAGCGCACCATGCAGCAATTGAAATCGGTTTTATACTGTATGATAAAGAAAGTCATGGTGAAAACGTTCAATCTTTCAGTAAGGAATACGATGAAATATACAACACTTGCCGCCGCGATCCCTTTGGTGCTGACCCTAAGCGCCTGTACCACGGTTGACCCCGCGTTTAAGGACATTGGCACGCGCAGCGCGCCATGCGTTGACGGCGGTCCGGATACCGTAGCGCAGAAGTTCTACGACCTGCGCATCCAGAAAGGTGGCAATGGGCTGCCGAACAGCAGTCAGTTGGCGGAATACCGCCCTTACCTGAGCACCGGCTTATATAACGAACTGCTCAAAGCGCAATCAGAACGTAAAGTGGATATCGCCGCCACCCCCAATGAAAAAACGGGTGCCCGTGATGGTGACGTGTTCTCCAGCCTGTTTGATGGCCCAACCTCTGCAACAGTAGACAGTGCTTCAACCATTCCAAATACCGATGCCCGAAATATTCCACTGCGCGTCACAATGTCGCATCAGAAAGACAACGGTGCGAAATCCACCTGGAAAGATGAAGTGTTGATGGTGCGTGAAGGCCAGTGTTGGGCCGTTGACGACGTACGCTACATGGCTAACCTCGACTTCGCTTCAAGCGGCTCACTGCGTCAGGTGCTTGAACACCAGTAAGTCTTAGTCACTCGCCCCTTCATCATTTAAGCAGGATGAAGGGGGGACGATATCTTGTGCTAAGCTTTGGCAGTTACACACCTCACTCATAAATTTTAACCCGCGATCGTTGCATAACTATGCTACGGAAGTTACCATCTGCGGCATCAATGGCTATTCACTATTTGCGCATGAGTATTCAACTAAATAGCATTAACTGCTTCTACGGCGCACATCAGGCGCTGTTCGACATTCAGCTCGACTGCCCCGCCGGAGAAACACTCGTGTTGCTCGGGCCAAGCGGTGCGGGAAAAAGTTCCCTTCTGCGGGTCTTAAACCTGCTGGAGATGCCGCGTTCAGGCACTTTGCATATTGCAGGGAACACATTCGACTTCACCAAAAAACCGGACGAAAGAGCGGTTCGTGAACTGCGTCAGAACGTCGGTATGGTGTTTCAGCAATACAATTTATGGCCACACCGCACAGTGCTGGACAACTTACTGGAAGCCCCGATGCGTGTACTGGGCCTGAGTAAAGATGTCGCCATGAAACGCGCTGAAAAACTGCTGACCCGTCTGCGTTTGACCGATTATGCCAGCCGTTTCCCACTGCATCTTTCTGGTGGTCAGCAGCAGCGCGTGGCGATTGCCCGTGCGCTCATGATGGAGCCGCAAGTGCTGTTGTTTGATGAACCGACCGCGGCGCTGGACCCGGAGATTACAGCCCAAATCGTGAGTATTATTCGCGAGCTGGCGGGGACCGGTATCACGCAGGTTATCGTGACCCACGAAGTGGAAGTGGCGCGTAAAACCGCCAGCCGCGTAGTGTATATGGAAAACGGCCATATTATTGAACAAGGCGATGCTTCCTGTTTTACCCAGCCGCAAACCAAAGAGTTTGCAAGCTATCTCTCACATTGATCTCATTGATGGTTACTACGGAGTTTGCGATGAAAAAATTATTAATTGCTGCTGTTCTGGCAAGCGTCAGTTTATCCGCCAGCGCGGCCGAAACCATCCGCTTTGCGATGGAAGCTTCTTATCCTCCGTTCGAATTCGTGGACACCAGCAATAAGATTCAGGGCTTCGATGTCGATCTGGCTAACGCCATGTGTAAAGAGATGCAGGCTACCTGTACCTTCACCAATCAGGCGTTTGACAGTCTGATCCCAAGCCTGAAATTCCGTCGTTTTGACGCAGTGATTTCCGGTATGGACATCACGCCTGATCGTGAAAAACAAGTGGCGTTCACCAACGCTTACTATGATAACTCTGCTATTTTCATCGCTGAAAAAGGCAAATTTGCTGATCTCGCTGCCCTCAAAGGCAAGCGTGTCGGGATGCAGAATGGATCAACCCACCAGAAATTCCTGATGGAAAAACATCCTGAAATCACTGCCGTCCCTTATGACAGCTATCAGAATGCCGTACTGGATTTGAAAAATGGTCGTCTTGACGCCGTCTTTGGCGACACCGCCGTGGTTAACGAGTGGTTGAAGCAGAATCCAAACCTTGCGGCAGTTGGCGATAAAATCACCGACAAAACCTACTTCGGCACCGGTTTAGGCATTGCTGTTCGTCAAAACAATACCGAACTGTTGACTAAAATGAATGCAGCCCTGGCAAAAGTGAAGGCAGACGGCACTTACCAGACCCTGTACTCAAAATGGTTCCAGCAATAAGTTTTGCAATCAATGAATGAACTCCAACCTTTAGCCAGCGCCGCCGGGATGACCGTCGGCCTTGCCCTGTGTGCACTAATCCTCGGCCTGTTCCTGGCGATGATTTTTGCCGTCTGGGAATCAGCACCGTGGAAACCTGTCAGCTGGCTCGGTACCGCGTGGGTCACTATTCTGCGCGGCCTGCCGGAAATTCTGGTGGTGCTGTTTATCTATTTTGGCTCATCACAACTGCTGGTCGTGCTGGCCGATGGCTTCAACATCAATTTCGGTCTGTTCCAGTTGCCGGTCAAACTGCCTATCGATAACTTCGAAGTTAGCCCATTTGTGTGTGGGGTGATCGCGCTGTCGCTGCTCTATTCCGCCTATGCGTCGCAGACGCTGCGGGGTGCGTTAAAAGCGGTGCCGCAGGGACAGTGGGAATCGGGCCAGGTACTGGGTATGAAAAAGACGGCGATTTTCTTTCGTCTGATCATGCCACAAATGTGGCGTCACGCATTGCCGGGCCTGAGCAATCAGTGGCTGGTGCTGCTTAAGGACACTGCGCTGGTTTCGCTTATCAGCGTGAATGATCTCATGCTGCAAACCAAGAGCATCGCCACCCGAACTCAGGAGCCGTTTACCTGGTATATGATCGCCGCAGGAATATATCTGCTGGTCACCCTGTTCAGCCAGTTTGTTATCAAACGCATCGAACTCCGTACCACCCGCTTTGAACGGAGTGCTTCCTGATGTGGGAATACTTACCTGAAGTCATGAAAGGGCTGCATACCAGCCTGACACTGACCATTGCAGCGTTGATTGTCGCCCTGCTACTGGCGCTGATTTTCACCGTTGTGCTGACACTGAAATTGCCGGTACTGAGTCAGATAGTGAAAGGTTACATCACACTGTTTACCGGCACGCCGCTGCTGGTGCAGATTTTCCTTATCTACTATGGGCCGGGACAGTTTCCCTCAATTCGAGAAATACCCTGGTTATGGGAAGTGCTGTCGCAGCCGTGGCTCTGCGCGATGTTTGCGCTGGCGCTGAACAGTGCAGCTTACACCACACAGCTGTTTTCGGGTGCAATGCGCGCGATTCCGTCTGGCCAGTGGCAGTCCTGTGAAGCACTGGGGATGTCAAAAGCCCAGTCGTTACGTATCCTGCTGCCGTTTGCTTTCAAGCGTGCGCTGTCGTCCTATTCTAACGAAGTGGTGCTGGTATTTAAAAGTACCTCACTGGCTTACACCATTACGCTGATGGATGTGATGGGTCACAGTCAACTGATGTATGGCCGGACCTACGATGTGATGGTGTTTGGTGCGGCGGGTATCGTTTATCTGTGCGTCAATGGACTGCTGACCCTGATGATGCGTCTGATTGAGCGCCGCGCACTGGCCTTCGAGCGCCGTAATTAAACGCTCCCACTCTTAATACGTTACGCTGATAAGGCGGCCTTCGGGTCGCCTTTTTTGTTTTGAAACGCCTCCCGGCAGCCTGAAACTTGCGAGACATCTCGCATTCTTGCAACGCAACATTAAATTTTCATAAAAATAGAGATCTGTGTCACACAAAAACCACAAGAAGGCTCATAGAATGATTTCCCGTAAATCCTCAAGGATCACACCTCATGCATTCCCGTTTTACTGACGCTTTCGCCACACTGCCCGCCGCTCTTCAGACTGCACTCGAACCGTTGCTCAGCCGTGACGATTTCCCGGCTATGCTGACTGCCGCTCAGGTCACGGACGTCCGCGCGCAAACGGGTCTGGATGATGATGCGCTGGCGTTTGCCCTGTTACCACTGGCTGCGGCCTGCTCCATTACGCCGATTTCACATTTCCACGTCGGTGCCGTTGCCCGTGGGGTTTCAGGGAATCTCTATTTCGGCGCCAATATGGAGTTCAGCGGCACCTCGATGCAACAAACCGTGCATGCAGAACAGTCCGCCGTGACACACGCCTGGCTGCGCGGCGAAGCCAAACTGGCTTCCATTACCGTCAATTACACGCCATGTGGCCACTGCCGTCAGTTTATGAATGAGCTCAACAGCGGCACGGCGTTGAATATTCATCTTCCGAATCGTGACGTCGCCACGCTCGGTGACTATCTGCCCTACTCGTTCGGCCCTAAAGACCTGGATATTGCCACGCTGCTGATGGATAAGGTCGACCACGGTTACACGCTTGCAGAAACGGATGACCTCAGTCTGCAGGCGCTTCAGGCCTGCAACCAGAGCCATGCTCCGTACAGCCAGTCACACAGCGGCATTGCGCTGGAAACCCAAAGCGGCAAAATTTTCGCCGGGCGCTATGCTGAAAATGCCGCCTTTAACCCGAGCCTGCCGCCGCTGCAGGGCGCACTTATCCTGTTGAATCTTTCCGGTGAAGATTGCCTGAAAATCCGTCGCGCCGTGTTGATCGAACACCCGCAGCCACTGGTCAGTCAAGGTGATGCGACCCGCTCCACGCTGGCCGCCCTCGGCTGCAAAGAGCTGAACTGCATCACCCTGTAAGCTTTGTTTGCAGGGATGTTATCGCAAAAAACGGCAGGCCCGGTTTACTGAGCCTGCCGTTTTGCATGGTGATGATCACCGGATTTTAATACCGCTACATCAGATCTCCCCCATCTGCCGTTTTCCGCCCGCCGTCAGCGTCCCTAAAGTAGCTCGACCACTGAAGTCGACCTCGAAATCATCCGCGGCGAAGTCCGGCGGGGAGCGCCCCTCGATAAAACTGGCCAGTTGCTGCGGCAGATACTGTGCATTCTTCTCACACCAGGGTGCGGCAGGAATGTACATCACGTTGCTGTCGAACTCTCCATTATGTTCATTCTCTACGCTGTGGATCACGTCACAGTGCCAGAATACGGTATCGCCCGGTTGCAGATCGGGAATAGGGGAAATCCCACTCAGTAAAAGGGGATGCCATTTTTCTGATACTGACAGTGCCCGTCCTACAGCGGCATCACATAAGGAATCTTCAGGGACATCATCCTGCAACGCCCGCAGCAGCATGTAAGCCATGGCATTGGCGACCGGAATAACATTGAGGGTTCCGGCATTTTTTCGCTGTGGCGTCAGGGCAGTCCAGCCCTGGAATGTGCGAAACATGGAACACACAGCAGGTGAAGAAAATTCCCGCACCTGCGTGCGGCCTTCCGCCGCAAAAGGATCATATTTCTGCCATTCACCAGAAAAAACATGCCGGTATACATGGCGGAAATTCTCATCCAGCCAGCGCTCAAGCGAGCCACCATCCACGTGCGGCGACAGCCCCAACGAGCTTGAATGAGGGGGACGACGCCGGGTACGGTCGGCATAGGTCACAATGCGTTCGGCATCGAAATGCTGCTCACCCTGACTTTCACTGTCCCATAGCTGATTCAGAAAACACTGAACCGCCGTCATGCGTTCATCCTGACGCGCTTCTACCTGCGGCGTTGACCAGTAAATCCCGTATATCTGGGGTTTGCTGGCAGCCAGCGTGCCGAAGTAGTTATCTTCAGCCGCGTGCTTGAGCCGCTCAACGAAATTGTTGTTATCAAGGTAATCGCCAACCGTCTGATTCCAGCCAGTGGCTTTTTGCTCACTGAATACACCATGGATAGCACATACGCCACGTTGCTTTATCAGGGCTTTTTGCTGCTCACTGACCCGATGATGAATAATGTCGTCAGCATGCAGGCGCGGTACAGGATTCTCGCCCCGGTCCAGGGTTTCGCGGATGGCCCCGATCTGCTGTTTGATATCCTGCTCTACCGCCTGAAAGACTGCGGCGTAATTTGGCAGCGCCTGACGAAGCTGCTTTTTAACGTCAATGATTGCCTGTGGAATATTGTCAATCTTAAGTGATGGCATAGTCGTTGCTCTCTTAATAAAAGGGCCGCCTGCATGTGCAGCGCTGAAGAAGAGGAATCAACGTTAATTAAATAAACTTTTAATTAACATTTCATTGACGATTATGCGTTTTAAAGGGGAAATAAAAAGGGATGAATCTGGGTGGCAATTTCCTCTTTATGATCTTATATGACATCGCAAGCCAGTCCTGCGGGTTTCAACCATTTGAAATCCGTTCCTGCCATTGTTACCCTTCTCCTATAAATCCGACATAAATCACAATTTCCCGGCCTTTCGTCATAGCCTGATAACAAATACTGTACATATTTACTTAATCTCTTAGGATCAGCTTCCTAACATAGTGAATACTAAGAAATCAGCCACCCGCTCCGAGAGCCTGAAGAGTAAAATCATGGAACTTGAATACGAGAGTAAACGCCCGCTGTACATCCCGCACGCTGGCCCTATCCTGCTGGAATTCCCGCTGCTTAATAAAGGCAGTGCGTTCACCGAAGAAGAACGCAGTAACTTCAATTTGCATGGCCTGCTGCCGGAAGCCGTTGAAACCATAGAAGAACAAGCCGAACGCGCCTACCGTCAGTTTCAAGATTTCAAAACCGACATCGATAAACATATCTATCTGCGCAATATTCAGGACACCAACGAAACCCTGTTTTATCGCCTGATTGACTCCCATCTCAGCGAAATGATGCCGGTTATCTACACCCCGACCGTAGGTGAAGCCTGCGAGCACTTCTCAGATATCTATCGCCGTGCCCGGGGTCTGTTTATCTCTTATCCGAACCGCGCCCACATCGACGACATGCTGCAAAACGCCACTAAACAGCATGTGAAAGTCGTGGTAGTGACCGACGGCGAACGTATTCTCGGCCTTGGCGACCAGGGCATCGGTGGAATGGGTATTCCGATTGGTAAGCTGTCACTTTATACCGCCTGCGGTGGTATCAGCCCGGCTTACACCCTGCCAGTCGTACTGGACGCAGGCACCAATAATCCGCAATTGCTCAATGACCCGCTTTATATGGGCTGGCGTCATCCGCGTATTACTGGCGACGAATATTACGCTTTCGTGGATCAGTTCATCGAAGCGGTCAAAGTACGTTGGCCAAACGTGCTGCTGCAGTTTGAAGACTTTGCACAGAAAAATGCGATGCCGCTGCTGACACGCTACCGTGATGAACTCTGCTGTTTCAACGACGACATTCAGGGTACCGCGTCCGTGACGCTCGGCAGCCTGATCGCCGCCTGTAAAGCCGCCGGCAGCCGCCTGCGCGACCAGACGGTGACCTTCCTCGGGGCAGGTTCTGCCGGTTGCGGTATTGCTGAGCAGATCATTGCGCAGATGAAATCCGAAGGGCTGAGCGAAGAAGAAGCCCGCGCCCGCGTCTTTATGGTGGACAGATTCGGTCTCTTGACCGACAAACTGCCTAACCTGCTCGATTTCCAGAGTAAGCTGACGCAAAAAAGCGCCGATCTCAACGTCTGGGGGCTGAACAACGACAGCATCTCCCTTCTGGATGTGGTTCGCTATGCCAAACCGACCGTGCTGATTGGTGTATCAGGACAACCGGGGCTGTTTACTGAAGAGCTGATCCGCGAGATGCATAAGCACTGCGCGCGTCCGATTGTCATGCCGCTGAGCAACCCGACGTCACGCGTTGAAGCGCAACCGGCTGATATCATCAACTGGACCGACGGTGCTGCACTGGTCGCGACCGGCAGCCCGTTTGCCCCTGTGCATTACAAGGGCCAGGTTTACCCTATTGCACAATGCAATAACTCCTATATTTTCCCAGGTATTGGTCTGGCCGTCGTCGCGTCGGGTGCAACCCGCGTGACTGATGGCATGCTGATGGCCGCCAGCCGTGCGCTAGCCGAGTGCTCACCGCTGGCTACCGACGGCGTGGGGTCACTGCTGCCTGATGTTGATGATATTCAGGGCGTATCAAAATGCATTGCGATGGAAGTGGGTAAAGCCGCGCAGTTGCAGGGTGTGGCGATGGTCACGTCAGAAGATGCGCTGTCGAAGGCTATCGAACACAACTTCTGGGCACCACAGTACCGTGACTACAAACGTACCTCCTTCTAACTAAGGCGCGTTGTAGACTGTATTGATCAGGGCCAATGTCTTATGCATTGGCCTTTTTTTTATGAGCAAAATGCTGCACCGGTTGCAAACCATCTAGTAATTCACTGAAAATTGCCGAAAAATTCCGCGAAGCCCCGAGATCGCGCTTTGTGCTTATTGCATGGTTCCCGCAGGTCAAGTAGCCTTGAAACCCTGATTTCCAGCGTTCAACTCCACACGGAGCATCACCATGTTTAAAAGGCTCATATTTGGCTTCATCGGCATCGTTGTATTGATGCTGGTCGTGGCTATTGGGCTTGACCGGTGGATGAGCTGGAAAACCAAAGATTATATCTATGATGAAGTACAGGAATTGCCACATCGTCAGGTGGGCGTGGTGCTGGGTACGGCAAAATACTACCGCACCGGTGTGCCGAACCAGTATTACCTCTACCGCATTCAGGGCGCTATCAATGCCTATAACAGCGGCAAGGTAAAATATCTGCTGCTCAGCGGTGATAATGCCCAACAGAGTTATAATGAACCGATGACCATGCGCCGTGATCTGATGGCCGCGGGCATTCCTGCCAGCGATATCGTGCTTGATTATGCCGGATTTCGCACACTGGACTCCATCGTACGTACCCGCAAAGTGTTTGATACCAACGATTTCATCATCATTACCCAACGTTTCCATTGTGAGCGCGCCTTGTATATCGCGCTGCATATGGGGATTCAGGCGCAGTGTTTTGCCGTGCCGTCTCCGAAGGACATTATGACTGTACGGGTACGCGAAATTTTCGCCCGTCTCGGCGCGCTGACCGACCTCTATATCCTGAAACGTGAACCGCGCTTCCTCGGCCCGCTGATTCCCATCCCGGCCGTACACCACATTCCTGACAATGCACAGGGCTATCCGGCCGTGACCGCCGAACAACTGCTGGTATTGCAACAACGGCTGGCCGATGAGAAGAAAGCCGCTATTGCCAAAGCCGAACAGTTGAAAGCCGCTGCCGAAAAGGCTGCAGCAGACAAGGCCGCTGCAGATGAAGCCGCCAGAGTCAAAGCCGAGCAGGATGCCAATGATGCTCAACAGGACGACGCAGAAGAAGCTACGCAACCCGCGCTTGCACCCGCGCTTCCCGGTAGAAACCCCTTCTCGCAGTCCCGCTCTTTCGGACATTAATATCAAGCAGCAAAAGGGCGCCTGAGCGCCCTTTGTTTATCGAAATTCTGTAATGAAAATTACTTCTTCTTCGCGTATTTCAGTGAATCCAGCGCCACGGCGAAGATGATGATCGAGCCCTTAATGATGTACTGCCAGTAAGGGTTCACACCAATGTACGTCAGGCCGTAGTTGATCACGGTAAAGATCAGTACCCCGGTTACGACACCGGCGACGGAACCCACGCCCCCCGCAAACGACACCCCACCGACGACACAAGCCGCGATAGCATCGAGTTCATACATGAAACCAAGGTTATTGGTCGCACTGCCGATACGCCCCGCTTCCAGCAAACCGCCAAAGGCGTAGAACACACCAGACAACGCATAAATCATGATCAGGTTTAAGGGGACGTTCACACCGGACACTTTTGCCGCTTCCGGGTTACCGCCGATGGCGAAGATATTTTTTCCAAAGCGGGTTTTATTCCACAGTACCCAGACGAAGCCAATAGCTATCAGCGCGTAGAAGGTAATGAATGAAAGCTTCAGGCCGCCAATCTGAATAAAGCCCTGCGCGAAATGCGAGAAACCTGGGTCGAAACCGGCGACCGGAGATGAGCCCACGTAGTCGTAATACAGCGAGTTAATGCCGTAAACGATAATCATGGTACCTAACGTGGTAATAAAAGGCGTCACATTCAGGTAGGCGATAATAATACCGTTCAGTAACCCAATGAGCGCCCCAATAATACACACGGTCAAAATAACCAGCGGAATAGGCACAACTTCCAGATTCGGAAAGACCTTATTAACGTTATCCATGGCCTGCAACATGGTGGCGGCTACCACAGCAGCTAACCCCACCTGACGCCCTGCTGAAAGGTCCGTCCCCTGAGTCACAATCAAGCCCGCCACGCCAAGTGCGATAATTACGCGCACCGAGGATTGGGTAAGAATATTACCTAAGTTAACCAGGCTCAGGAAACTTGGGTCCTGGATAATAATAATTGCCAGTAATACCAGCAACACCACATAAATCCCGCCCTCTTTTATATAAGTGAGCAAACTTTTCTTATTTAATTCTTTCATAATAAGAATCCTTACAAAT
>Ga0105854_1000232_pt1 | contig 28634 bp, 23 predicted proteins | sample OrgsoiDNA_201058_FD_89679 | JGI IMG/M metagenome (GOLD analysis project Ga0105854, IMG submission 89679) | Permafrost soil microbial communities from the Arctic, to analyse light accelerated degradation of dissolved organic matter (DOM) -... | ecosystem: Environmental > Terrestrial > Soil >... | reverse complement strand
GGGGCCTATCCTCGTCAAATCCAACGGATACTTTTAAAAAAAGACGGGACGCTTGGTGCGAATGTGTTGCGTCACACCGTCGGCACGCAACTAGCCCACACCGGAGCTTCCGCAAAAACCATCCAAGCAGTTCTGAAACACGCGACTGATAACATATGCCGGGCTTACGTAGATATAGCATTTCACGGCTTGATTGATGTGCTGAGTGATGCCATGCAGTCGCCCTTCACAAGTCATTTACCTGCATTTGAGCGATTTCGCTCTCAATCAGATCCAATAGATCCTATACAAGCAATCCAGTCCGACGATCTAGAAACAGGGCGTGTCGAACTCATTGGGGAATGCGGGAAACAGATACAGTGCGAACACGCCCCAATAAGTTGCTATTCTTGTAGTCGCTTCATACCATGTTGGGATGCTGATCATCGCATCAACCTCGACGCTGTCCAACAAGAGATCAACGACTACGCCCGCAGGGGAAAGCCTTTTCAGCATCTCACAGAGCGGGCGATCACAGCAAAGTACCAAATCATAATGGTCATGAACGCTACTGACCGCTACAAGGAAACTTTAGACTAAGGAGTCCGGCATGGATGAAACCCGACTCGACGCAGTCAGGCATCGCAGAGAGTTGGATCGGTGGATCGATGACTGTCGACGACGCATGGCATTGCGGTTTCCTGGCATTGATTACGATGCCGATACCTGGCCGATCCGAACGCTGCACCAAAGCGAGCAAGCGGACTGGCACTTCCCACCTCAAATAAGTGACTTTGCAGAAAAAGATAGAAGTTTTAGCGAGGTCATTCGATGTCTGGTTGCCGAGATGGTGATATCAGAAAAGCCAAAAATTTTACATCAGCCAATCCGCGCATTTCGGCGCTTGGCGTTAACAGGGTGTCACACAATCTTCGATCTGACTTGGCCTGCAATCAAAGTTGTTGAGGAAGATGGGCTAGTATTCTGCCGGGAAAATCCTTTTGCGGCATGCCGACTTCGGACTCAGCTTACCACGTTGTCAAATCAGCTTAACCTCATGGCAGACAAGGGCGTAATACCAAGAATTGGCTACTACATTCGGGCCGACCTTCATCGCGAACTTCTTCAACTAGACCGGGCATACCAGGCCAAAAAGGATCGCTCGTCTGATCTACTTGACCGAAAAATAGAAGCATTGAACGAAGCCCTAAATGCCTTACTCAACAATGACCCGCGATTGACAGCGCTCGATCAGGTAGCGATCTCCGCCATGATGAGAAAATTGTGTGCCCCATCTCGTATTAACGAAGTGCTCTGCTCCAGTATTGACGATGTCGTCACGGTCAATGACTATGCCCAACTACCAATAGGCGCAGAAGACTCGTTACACAACGCACATAAAATGCTTTTAGTCACAATGAAAGGTAGTAAAGGCGCACAGTGGAGCGCCAAGCCTGTTCTAAATTTTATGATCGAAGCTTTCAATTTCACAGAAGCGATTATAAAAAAATATGGCGCTCGATCACGCATGTTAGTCGAGTGGTACCAAGCCCACCCAGAGCAACTGTATCTTCCCTTAGAATTTGAACACCTACGCGGAAATGCAATCAGCCGTAGTAGCCTGTCCAATATCATGTACTTCAAACACACCGTGAGAAATGGCACTGAGGCAGCAGTATGGAACATCTATAATGCGCTTCGATCGGTCATTTTTAAAGCTCCCAATCCAGTGAGTATTACACTCTCTGGAAAGCTGAATGCCAGGTGTGCAATCGACTTTTTACCTTGGAAGGACGTCGAGGACTTTTTGCTTCGGCGTGTGCACGACGCAATGGATGCGTGTCGCAAAGTGACCCATGAGAACCACTACCATGGCGACCTATCGAAGATGTTATTTCTTTTTGATAGAGACGACGTTCCTTACTTGCCCTATGCTGTGAATTTCAGCCTCATTCGAGGAAGACTTAAACGCCCGGCGGCCAACTATGATGTAGAGTGCAAGGAGAGAAGGGCACCAACTTTGTTCGAAAATTTGGGCATCACAATGCCTGTAAATGGGCGAGTCCAACACGCTGAAATGGACACCCATGATCCTCGGCGCTGGTTGACCACAATGGCTCTACGCCATGGAGAGGGATTGTCTGATGTGCTCATAAATAAGTGGGCCAATCGTTCCTCTCTCGCACAACTGAAAGCATATGACTTTCGAAGCGAAGAAGAACGTGCTACGTTTTCGCGAATGCCTGATAGCGCAGAGCTAAAGGATCTTTCAGGCGGACTGATTAGCGTAAACAGGCTTGAGGAAGAATTCGGACTGAGGACTAACATCGTTCTAGTGCAAGATGCTGCCATCAGTGTGACAAGCGTTCAGCGAATTCTTGATGCCGTCGAGGATCGTCCGATCGCAAGAACAAGCGAACAAATTATCATCGTCTATCCAACTCCTTATGGTGCATGCTTGCATCAACACCATGAGACCCCATGCAGACGATATAAGCGCTGTCTTACGTGTAACGAGAACATCTGCGTCAAAGGCCACGTGCCTACGAATGAAGAAATTCGCAAGGTTGAAGAGATGCTAGTCTCTAGCGTTGTGCGTCAGTTAGACACTTTAATCTCCACGTACAACCGAGGTATCGCAGATTGTCCAGACCTTTTCGAAGAACACCTTGAGACCCTTGTCGCACAGGGCTTGTGCCCACATCAAATGGCTGATCACCTAATCGCAGAGTTTCACGAAATCAAAAATAAAATTAAGAACAAACTTCTCCGCGGCCGTCTAGAAGAGGCCTTTGTCGCGCGCGGGTATGTTCGCTTACTCAGCAACGACAACATTGCACAGGGCGCGCTCATGAAATATCACAATCCCACGCAGCATGCCGCACCTGGGCTTGAGATCGCTCTCGAAGCTCATGGCGGGCGCGCCCAAGTCGCTAAGGAGGAAAGTTCTCTGGTCGATAAATTTCCGATATTCGCCCCCTCAGCATTAGGCTTGCAAGACGAGCGACAACGCCTTGAAGTTGAGGATGATTGGGAGAATGAGTGATGTCAGGCCGCAAAGAAATTCTTACTGAAAAAATGGCTCGACAAATTTGCAAGATGATCGAGCGCATGCCTGACTCAGGAATACCTGTCACTTGGGATAGTGTCATGTCCCATGTTAAGAAAAAATTCGGGAACAGCTTCAATCGTCAAACGTTAAGCCAGAAATCTTGGGAGGGCCGGCAACTTATCGCGGAAGCATTTAGTGAAGCCAAATCTGTACAAAAACGCCTACTGAATGACTCAGCACCTAAGTACGCCACCTCTGCGCGCTCAGTTCTTCAGAAAAGGATAGCGGAATTGGAAGCTAAAAACCTCTCACTACAAGAAGAGCTGGAAAAAGTCCGGGCACAACAATTTGATGAACTCGACGTTTTCCTAATTCGCCCTCGCAACCTCCAAGATTTAATCGATATCGAAACGACTGGCTCATGATCATGAAAGTGAGGGACAGTAACCGAGCCTGTCTGAGCCGGTGTACTGTCGAGTACAATCGGCAGGGACCGGCCCAGAGCGGTTGGTTACGAACGGCAGTTGTCGAGCAGCCCACTCACTAGGACGGCATTTCATGCGTATTCCGTATATTCCGCATATCATCGGCGAAGAAGCAATGAACCAGGTCCATGGTCGCCGCGGCTGGTTCAGCGCGGGTATCACGTGCTCTATCGCATGGCCCGAACAAGACGTCTGGCTCCAATACGATGGTTCCGAATACATCCTGCGAGGAGCGAAGCGCCCGGGTGATGACAAGCACCCGCTGGTGCCGTGCATTCACACGCCTGCCTCGACGCACAGCGATGAGGAACTGGTTAGGCTCTACCGGTTCGTTTCCATCCTGGGCTACTTTATGGGTGGCTACGTAGACATCACGGGCACGACTTGGGGGGGCCATCCTATCGGTTACGTTGACTGGCCCGGTCGGGAAATGATGTTGACCATCCAGGAGGGCAAGTTCAACTTTAACTGCAATCACATGCCCATAATCGAGGAGGACAAAACGCGCAAGGCCTTGGCCTTCTTGCGTGAAGGGCGTCGGCTTCGGCACGTCCACGAGCCCTATTCGTTTTTGAGCTTCTTTAAGGTGATCGAAAGCCAGTTTGAATCTCGAGACCGCGTGAACTGGGTGACGGACGCGTTGGACAAGCTTACCGAGGTAGATGCGGTCAAACGTATCAATGAACTACGCGCGCAGGGTATTGACGTGAATAAGCATCTCTTCGATTCTGGGCGCTCCGCAGTGGCGCATGCAAGCATCGGCCGTGACATTGTGGACCCGGACGTTCCTGCAGACCGGCGCCGTATCGTCTTAGATCTGCCCATCATCGAAGCACTCGCAAGGCGCTACATTCAAGTCGACGCTGGGATTCCTGACTCCATGGAACTTTACTCGACTCGCGATCGTACGCAGCCTTGGCACGCCTTGATGACGCCGCAGGCCGTTTCGAAATTGAAGTCAAGTGGAGTAATCGAAGACGTCGCCAGGCTGGGCCAGTTCGCAGAGTCTCGGGTCACGGTGCGGCTCTGGCCAGAACCTTCAGTGGAGCAGTTCACGAACATACCGTTCCTTGTCGAGGGCTGCGGCGAGGGCGTGCTGTTCTACATGGCCATCAACGAGCGCCAGACTATCGTCCTGCGGTTCGCCATCGACGTAGCGAGCGGCCATGTACACGCGCTGCTCGCCAATAGCGGTATGGTGAACCTTGGGCAAGCCACTGAGAAAGATGTGGAGGACTTTACACGCTACTTCCACAGCGTCATCGCTAACCGGACGGTAGAGTTGGCTGTTGACGGCGCTGCGCCTGTGGATTGTGACGTGGTGATACCAGTCAATATCATTCCGCAGGTGCCCGAAGAAGCGGTAGCGCGAGCGCTTGAGACGTTCCGACGTAGCAAGGAACAAGCAGCCCAGCCAAAGGACTGATGACTCCGCCTTGCGGCGTGCCCCGATCCCTTGGCAGGCAAGTTCCATCCTCCAGTTGCACCGGCGCCTTGAGCCATCTTTCGATGTACAGCAGCATCCACTGGCACTGCGTGTGTTTCCGGACTGCCCGCATGAGCAATTCATGATCCATACTGTCGAAGAACGCACGGATACCCGCGCCTATTTCTGCTCGCTCGGGGTTCGCCCCAAAGCCTTGTTGACCGACAACGGTTCAGCATTTCACTCCAGGTCATTCAAGGCTACTTGCAGTCAGATAGCAGTGAAGCACCGCTTTACACGGCCATATCGGCCGCAGACCAATGGCAAGGCCGAACGCTTCATCCAGTCAGCCTTGCGGGAATGGGCTTACGGCTTCGTTTATAAGAACTCGCTGGAACATGCCCACATGCTCAAGGAATAGAACCATCACTACAACTGGCACCGGCCGCGTCAAGGTATTGCTGGCAAGGCCCCGATGTCGCGGATCAAATCTAGTCCGAATAACCTCTTGCAACTTCACAGTTAGAGCGCCTTCCTGTTCGAGCTTACCCCAGTTGATCAACTGGCTTGCACCGACGCCGTGCTTGCGTGCGACCAACGATACGTTCATTCCTGGCTCGTAAGTCTCGCGTACCAAGGGCTTTTTCCTCGGCAGACCAGCGCCTGCGGCGCTCCTGGTTCACCGTCACCACCTCGATTGTTTGCTTGTTCCTAGTCATATGCACAGTCCTATTCCTATCCGTAAGAATGACGCATCGGCTGTGCCTGGTGAATCAAGGGGACTATCTCAGTCCTCATGTATTGCCTACTAATTTGATAGCTACTAATTGCCTACTATTCGGCAAATCTGAATTACCTACTAATTCGATAGCTACTAATTTTTTACCATTCTCCAGATATGAATTGCCTACCAATTCGATAGTTACTAATTGCCTACTATTCAGTAGCTACGAATTGCCTACTAATTCGATAGCTATGACGCTTCCAAGCGTTATGTTATGCACGTACCTATAGCGCTGATCTTTCACGATAGCGAAATTACCAGAAGTTTGCAGCCCGTGGCGAGGCAACTCTTCGAATTATCTAAAATTAAAAAATAACTTGATGTGAATAAAATATTAATTAATAATAAATCATGCGTTCGAACAAACAAGCACGTATCCACCTCGGGCTTTGAGGCAACTTCGGAGAGCCTTGTATTCGACAGTTTAAGACGTTGCAGGCAGTGATTTTTAACAATGGAAGTGGGCAAGGCATTCAATAGCGACCGAGCCTATACATGCACATTTCAATTTTCGATCAACAAAATAAGGAGACATTATGACTATTTCGATGTACAAAGCGTCGGTTCCGGTTATGCTTCGTATGCTAGAGAATTTGAGTAGCCTGCTGCATAAAGCCGAAGAATATGCGAAAACCAAGCACTTCGATGTCGCCATCCTTATCAACAGCCGTTTGGCACCAGACATGTATCCTTTTTGCAGGCGCGTACAAGTCGCCACGGATATGGCCAAGGGTGCTGCGGCGCGCCTATCTGGTATCGAGCCTCCTGTGTACGAGGATAACGAGGCAAGCATTCCCGAACTGCTCGCAAGAATCGATAATACGGTCACCTATCTGAAAACGTTCAAGCCCGAGCAGATCGATGGCAGTGAGAACCGGCCGGTCGTTTCGAAAACCCGTCATGGCACGATGCACTTCGACGGCGGTCAGCAATATCTACTGACCTACGCACTGCCAAACTTTTATTTCCAAATCTCGACCGCCTATCTGATTTTGCGCCATAACGGCGTCAATATCGGGCTCGATGATTATCTGGGACCTCTGCCGACCTGATGTGCATGTAGCCGGCCCTGCCCGCTCTGTATTGACCATTTAAATTCATTCTCAATTTAGTCCACAACGCGCCATTTGGTGACGATGCACTTCCGGTACGTCGTGTGGATGCCTTCACTGATCGCGATATAGTCATAGTAAATGATAATTTTATTGATCAGCACAGCGATTCGATATAAAGGACGGAGCAAATGACAGTGCTCGTAACTGGTGCGACCGCAGGCTTGGGCGAAGCCATAACTAGACGTTTTATCCGCGATGGTGTACGGGTCATTGCCTGCGGCCGCCGTGCTGACAGGTTACAAGCGCTCGCAAGCGAACTGGGGAGTCAATTGATACCCATGGTTTTGGACGTCCGCGATAAGGTCAGAGTGGCTGAGGCGATTGCGGCTTTGGACACTGAGTCATCTCGGATTGATGTACTGGTTAATAATGCGGGGCTAGCGCGAGGAATCGACCCGGCACAACATGCAATGCTCGAGAATTGGGAGGAGATGGTTGACACCAATATCAAAGGCCTGCTTTATGTTACCCACTCCATTCTGCCCGGTATGATGGCACGTAAACGCGGACATATCATCAATATCGGTTCGATCGCTGGCGAATGGCCCTATAACGGCAGCAATGTTTATGGGGCGTCCAAGGCTTTCGTACGCCAACTTTCCCTGAACTTGCGTGCCGATCTGCTGGGCACACCTATCCGCGTTACCAACATCGAACCAGGATTGTGCAGCGGGACCGAGTTCTGGCAAGTCCGCCTCCAGGGAGATGCTGAAAAGGCGGGCGATGTGTATGCAGGGATCGAACCGTTAGCAGCCGAGGACATCGCCGACACTGTTCACTGGGTTGCTTCCCGTCCTGCGCACGTCAATATCAATAGCATTTCGCTGATGCCGGTATGCCAGGGGTTTTCCTCACTGATGGTTGTCCGGCAAGACGATCCGAACGAAATCGCGAAGGTAACTTCTTTGCTAGACGAAAGAACACATCGCATCCATGACACATCTGAAGCTTAATCTGCCCACATTTGAAAATTAGGGAGAAGTCAATGAATTCCGGTTGGAACCCCGTAGTATACGATGTGACTGACAAAAATATTGCCGATCTACAACCTTTACAAAAGCTCATTACCGGGGACTATCCGGTAGTGGTACTACGTGGACTGCTGGAAAAAGAAAAATTGAACGAAGGGCTCGCACGGATTCAAGAGCTTTATGAGAACGCAAGAGTGACTCCTTATGTCAATGGCTCTTTGACGTTGATCGGGACTTTCCTCGTCAAGTATCTTCCCGACATCGACAAATATTTTTCCGCAGCAAAAGAAGCGGACGATCGGGCGACTTCCGCCGGCCTGAACATGGCCTCTTATGTCCGGAACAAGTTGCGTACCGTTCTCGGACTGAATAGTTTCGAAGTGGCCTCGGAGCCGGATGGAAGACAATACGCAAGCTCGAATATCCGGATCTGCAAGAATTCGATCGACACCCCCCTGCACAACGACAACATCATGCGTGATGGCGCCGCGCACAACATCGTCCTGGCCAGTCTCAAGTACCAGTTGAGCTGTGTCGTTTGTCTGCAAGGTCCCAACGAAGGCGGTGAATTGAGCATTTACCGAAAGCCTTGGGAGCCGGAAGATGAGGTCTACAAAATTTCCGCCGGGCTGGGATACGAACTTGGCGTCGTAGAGGGCAAGGACCATTGCCGATTCAGGCCGCAAAGTGGCGACGTGTACTTACTCAATCCCACCAACCACCATGCGGTGGAAAGAGTTTATGGCCATGACCGAATCACCTTGGGCTTTTTCTTCGGTTTCTTCAATGATGAACTCGAGGATGGCGTGACTTGGGTTTGACAACCCCCGATCCCACGATTTGGATCGACAGCTTGCTTTCCGAATCTGCTTTCCCATATCGCGGTTGTGAAAATTGTCGAAAAAGGAAATAACGATGTATTACTCATCTGTAGATGGCTATCTAAATCAACGAAAAGTGCGCTTCGGCGATGTTACCTATGACTATTACATTAGCCTTGGTAGCAGCGCCTTGCAGAGCTTTCATCAGCGCCTTAAAGATTTGGAGGCGGACCGCTTTATAATCATCGCGGACCAGGGCCTGGCCCCGAATGTGATCGGAGAAATCGAATCTCATTTCAATGTATTTGCCACAACCATCGTACTCGCAGCGCAAGCCTGTGAGAAGGGTAAATCCCTGTCTACAATCGATGAATTGGCCGAAAGGGCGATAGAGTGCGGCGCCAGCAGGCGTTCCGTCATCGTCGCCCTCGGCGGCGGTATCGTGGGCAATGTCGCCGGTTTGCTTGCTGGACTGCTTTTCCGCGGTATTCGTCTGATCCATGTTCCGACCACCTTGTTGAGCATGTCGGATTCGGTCCTCTCTCTCAAGCAGGCAGTCAATTCCCGACTCGGAAAAAACCACCTCGGCGTCTTTCATCCGCCGATCCTGGTGTGGACCCGGGTCGAGTTCCTAGAAACGCTGCCTATCGAGGAAATTCAGTCGGCGCTGTGCGAGATGATCAAGAACGTACTGGCGATTTGTCCCGAAAGATACGACGAAATTGCCGCCAAGCTCAGGCCTGACGGGCTTTATCCGGCCCGGATTTTAGCCGATTTTATCGATTTATGCATAGACGCCAAGGTCAAGGTGATGTGCGACGATCATCTCGAAAAGCAGGATGGTTTGGTGCTCGAATACGGACATACCATCGGGCACGCTGCGGAACTGCTGAGCCAGGGAAAACTGCGTCACGGATTTGCGATCGGGGTCGGAATGCTGGCGGCAGCACGCATTTCCAGGCTACTGGGCTATCTCAGCGAGAGCGACGAAGCGGCACATGCCTTGCTGTTGGGACGAAACGGCTCCCCCACCTCCCTGCCTGCCTACCTAGACATAGAGTCGATCATGCACAAAGTCCAGTTCGACAATAAACGTGGGTACGTACGCAGCCGCACGGGATATTGCGACTTCGTCCTGCTCGATGGTCTGGGACGTCCCCACCGCGACGATAAAAAGCTGATTACGTCAGTTGACGAGAAAGTCGTCCGGGCTGGTATTTCACATGTCATGAGCCAACTGTAAAGGAGCAATCTGATGGGTACTGTTGTGAATGGAGAACGTCGTCGGTTCGGACCGATCTCGAATGATACATCCGGGCTGGCCACCACATTAGGTCAGATCGGCGGCGAAGGCGTTTGTCGTTGGAAGATGCTAATGAATGGCATGCATCTTGAAGGACATTGGAACTGCGTCGAGTATGTGGTCATCGAGCCGGGTGGATCGGTTGGCGAGCATGTGCATGTTCGCACCGAGGAGATCTACTACATCATTTCTGGTCAAGCACAGATGAAGATTAATGGTGAAGTCATTCCTTGCTCAGCTGGAGATCTAATCACGGCACCGATCGGCACCGCGCACGGGATCGAGAACCGATCTGCGGAGGAGGTACGCTTTTTTGTGGTCGAAGTATTCCCTGGCGAGGGAGCCGCTCCAAAACCCGCACTCGTTCATTTGCCGACCCTAACCGCTATCAACGGCTCGACCGATGTCAACCTCAAGCCATACTTCACCGGAGACTGGTGCCGTTTTCGATTGCTGGAAATAGCGGCGCAGTCGCATGAAGACGCTGTCACGACGAACTCGGAAGTGGTTCACGTATTAAACGGCAGTGCATCGATCTGCGTCTCGGATCAATGGCATTATCAAGGAAAGGATGGCTTATCAGTTGCTCTTCCGCCAGGCACTCTGCGACGCATTAGCAATGCCGCCAGCAATGAACCATTACGATTAATCATTACCGAAGTGGCGGTTGCATGATCCTGAATCTAGACGATAAAGTCGTCCTGATCACGGGTGCCGCAAGCGGCATCGGACTGGCGACAGCCCGCAGTTTCGCTGCCGAAGGCGCAAGGCTGGCTCTGGTCGACCGTGACGCCGAGGGACTGGGCATATTGAAAGATGAACTCTCCCCCAAAACCGAGGTCATGGTGACGGTCGCTGATCTCGCAGGTGCGGAAGGCGTCCGACTTGCGGTGGAATCAACGCTGGAAACGTTCGGTGGCGTCATCGATATTTTAGTCAATAACGTCGGTCAATGCTTTGCCCGCCGGTTCGACGATCTGCAAGATGCCGACTGGCTAGCAACGTTCGAGATCAATTTCATGAGCGCCGTTCGAGCGATCCGCGCAACGCTACCGGCAATGCGCCGCAACGGACGTGGCGTCATAATCACCAACGCATCCGACCTCGCGCGCCAGCCGGAAGCAGCACAGCCTGATTATCAGGTATCGAAGGCGGCTTTGCTTAGTTTAACCAAGAGCCTGGCGATTTGCGAGGGACCGGCTGTACGCGTCAACGCCGTTGCTCCGGGACCAATATGGACGCCGCTGTGGACGAGGCCTGGTGGTTTTGCCGAAACGCTGGGGACCGTCCATGGCCAGGACGCCAAGGCCGCGGTCGAATATGAGCTAAGCAAACGTCACATGCCATTGGGACGGCTTGGAACACCAGAAGAAGTTGCTTCGGTAATCACGTTCCTGGCGTCTGACGCTGCATCCTTCGTGACCGGAAGTATCTGGGGCGTGGATGGCGGAAGCATTCGAGGGGCGCTTTGATGTCGCAACCGTTCGGTATCCCTGATAATACGAAGGCCGACTGTCCGGCAGAGTTACCAGGCCATATTGTAGAGAAGATGGCTGCGAATGATATCCACCTGATCCGTTTCCTATGGGTTGATCACAATGGAATCACTAGAGGTAAGGCTGTCAGCCGGCAGTACTTAACCGAACGCATCGCTTCGGGTATTGGCCTGGCGAAGTGCCGACAGGCCGCCAACGCGTTTGACCGTATTGTGCCGATAGAAGGATTCGGCGCGGTTGGTGAGGTCAGACTGGTACCCGCCCCCGATACGTTCATTACGCTGCCCCACGCTCCCGGGTCGGCGGCCATGCTGTGTGATTTGATCGATCTCGAAGGCCATGCTTGGGAGGCCTGCCCTCGCCAATTCCTCAAGGAGGCCATCAGTAGCGCCACAGAGCTGGGTCTCGAACCGGTCGCGGCGTTCGAGCCGGAGTTCACAATGTTCCGCAGCCAGCCGACAGCGAACGGATTCGAATTGTTCGACGATACTCTTTGCTTTGACAATGTTGGATTTGACCTCGCCAACGATTTTTCGATCGGATTGACCAAGGCGCTTATACAACAGGGGATCGACGTCGAGATTTATCACCCGGAATTTGGCGCCGGTCAACACGAACTCACCTGCCGGCATGCTAATGCATTGAAAGCAGCTGACACCTACGTCTGGCAGCGCGCGATTACTCGCGGCATGGCAATGCGTAATGGCCACTGGGCGTCTTTTGCGCCGATCCCCCAAAAGGGTTTTCGCGGCAATGGCAATCATGTCCATCTGTCGCTGTGGCGAGATGGCGTAAATGCCTTCCATAATCCCCACGACAAGTTCGGTTTATCGAAGATCGGCTATCACTTCATCGGCGGGCTACTTGCCCATGCACCAGCCCTGATGGCATTAACTTGCCCCAGTGTCAACAGCTACCGGCGGCTGCAGCCGCGAATGTGGTCCGGCGCGTTTGCTTGCTACGGTCCAGACAATCGGGAGGCGGCCGTCCGTATTCCTTCGCCCTTACGCGGCAGGGCCGCTGCTTCAACAAATATCGAGTTCAAGTCCTGCGACAGTACGGCAAATCCTTACATCGCGTTAGGCGCCCTGTTGTTTGCCGGTCTGGATGGAATCCGCAATGCCATGGACCCAGGCGAAGCCTTGATGTTGGATCCAAACACGCTAACGAGCGCAGAGTTGCGCATGCGCGGAGTATGCACGTTGCCAGCCAAGTTTGAGGAAGCATTAGAAATGCTGGACCGAAGCGCATTTTTTCGCTCTGTCCTTGGCCCGCTTCGTCATCTGTTATATCTGAATATCAAGAAATCTGACGTCCGGGAATTCCAGGGCCTAGATGAAAGTGAGGAGTATTTGCATTACTCGACTCGATATTGACAAGGCCACGTCAGTCTAAAATCAAATTCTAAAGGGAAATCGTGAAATACCACAATCCAATTATTGCTGCTGGGGTCGCGACCAGGTCGTCGAAAAATACTGATTCCATACAGGAATTGCGGAACGAAATCCGCGAATATATTTGCGCCAGCTTCATGCAATTGCGCCGATCCGACGATATCGCGGATACAGATGATTTGATGGAAACCGGCATACTCGACTCGCTCGCGTTCACCGAAATCATCTCAGAGATAGAACACCGTTACGGCATTGCCATGCGGGCGATCGATGTGACACAAGAGAATTTCGGTTCAATCTCCGCGATCGCAGACTATGTACAACGTGCACGAACGATCTGATCTGGGTTCGCTCACCTGTGCCCTGCACCGCAATGCGGCAGAAACTCCTGACCATCTTGCAATATGGACAAGCACACGATCGCTCAGCTATCGGGAATTCAAAAATCTTGCTCAAAGGTTTGCCTGCGGCCTGCTGGCATCGGGAATAAAACATGGGGATCGGATCGCGATAGCCTTGCCGAACGGCGTCGAAGCCACCATCGCCATTTACGGTATCCTACTCGCTGGCGGCGCTTTTGTTCCATTGAATCCCAGTATCAAGACGGACAAGCTTGCAGTAATTCTGGCAAACTGTTCCGCCTCGGCGCTCATCAGCACGGCATCGTTTGCAGACATGCTTGCGCCAGTCATGGCTGCGCAGCCAAACCTTCGTGTAATCTTGACTGGTAACGATGTGCCCGGCGATATGCTGAGCTTCGAGCGATTGCTCGAGAAGGACGGCGTTACCGGGAAGCCGCCGCTGGAAGTGGATCTAGCCGCCATAATCTATACGTCCGGCTCTACCGGCATGCCCAAGGGTGTCACGATGACCCACCATAATATGGTCTTCGCATCGGCATCCATTTCCGCGTATCTGCAGATGACGGCAGACGACCGTATATTATCGGTGCTGCCATTGTCATTCGATTATGGTTTGTATCAGTTACTACTTTGCGTACACGTAGGAGCAAGCTTGTTCTTGGAACCAGGAATCCGCTTCCCGGGTACGCTCGTGAGCCGTATTACGACGCATCGAATTACCGGACTGCCAGGTGTTCCGACACTGTTTCAAGTTCTGTTGTCGCTCCCCTCCCTAGGGGAACACGACTGGAGCGCGCTGAGATTCATCACCAACACAGGTGCCGCGCTGCACCGCAGCACAATCCAAGGTCTGCGCACCTTGTTGCCTAACGCTAACCTGTATGCGATGTATGGCCAGACTGAATGCAAGCGCGTCTGCTACCTACCACCTGCCGAAATCGATCGAAAACCCGGTTCCGTCGGTATCGCCATTCCTGGAACCGAAGTCTGGATCGAGGATGACACGGGACACAAGGTTGCGCCGGGCGAGGTAGGGCAACTGATGGTACGGGGTCCGCATGTCATGCAAGGGTACTGGAACGATCCCGAACGCAGCGCCAAACGCCTGCGTGTTGGACATTGGCCTTGGGAGCGAACGCTGGCGACAGGCGACCTATTCCGACAAGACGCCGAAGGATTTCTCTATTTTATGGGCAGAAGTGACGAGATCATCAAATCGCGCGGGGAAAAGGTCTCACCGCGCGAAGTCGAGCATGTCTTGCTGGAGGCACCCGGGGTACTTGACGCTGCGGTAGTAGGAGTACCGCACGACGTACTCGGTGATGCCGTATGGGCGCATGTGTCTCCCCACCCAGGCATATTACTCAATCCGCGCGACTTGCAACTATTTTGTCAGGCGCGGCTCGAAAGCCATCTTGTTCCCTTCAAAATTGTTATTCATGAGCAGCTGCCCAAGACCCCGAATGGGAAAATTGATAAGCGAGCACTGGCCGTTACCTAGCGCGAGAAAGCGACAATCATGGAAGAAACGATGACTACCCAAGGCAATCTCCCCGATTTTGATGCACAGATGGACGATCTACTCTCTGCTAGCCGTGAACAGCTGGGCTGTTCTGCGGCAGATATTGCCCGTGGTGCGACCATTGCCGACTGGACCAATATCTCCAGGCACCTCGTCGCTACCGGCGACGATAATCCACTTTATACGAATTTTCAACATGCAGCCGAATCGTGGTGGTGTGGTCCGATTGCGCCGCCGGGATTCGTTCTCAGCATTTTAGTGCCGGAATCGGTCGGTGCGCTCTACCAGAAGCCGTATGACGCCGTAGAGATGCTCAAACGCGTCGACCTGTGGTGGAACGATCATGTGAAGCTCGGCGATCGCGTCGATGCCCAAGCCGCGCTCGCCGCCGCAGAGCCCGGACCGGTCATCCGTGATCGTGCGACCGTCGACCTCACGACCCGGGTCGCTTATCGCAGCGGCGGCCGCACTGTCGCAACAGCGACGGGCATCGTTCGGGTACATCCGCTACAACTCGGCAAGGAACTGATCGCCGACCGCACGATACATCGCTATAGCGACGCAGAGATTGCCCACATGGAGGCCGGGCTCGCTGCCGAGCAGACGGTCCGCGGCCCGGTACCACACTGGCATTCCGCGGTGTCGATTGGCGATCAGCTACCACCCATGGTACGAGGTCCGGTGACTTGGTCGGAACTGCTAACTTGGATGATCGCGGAAGGCCGTCCCGCGCCCGCCGGAAACTTGCGTTATCGGCAACTATTGGAGCAGCCAGGCAACATACGTGCGCACGCTGGCACGGATTGGAAATTTTCCGAGCGCAACAAGGCGCGAGAAGACGCCTTGAGCTGTGTCGATGTCGGCTTCCCTGCGCCCAGCACGCGTGGGGCGATGATGGTGGCACTCGCAACGCAGATGCTCACTCGCTGGATGGGCGACGATGCCTTCCTGCGACACCTTTCGGTCTCCCTGGACATGACCGTTTTTTACGGCGACACGCTGTTCATGGGTGGTCGAGTGGTTCGCAAATTCATCCAAGAAATTGATAATAAAAAATTCTTTGCTGTCTCGATCGAAATTTGGGGACGCAATCAACTGGAACAATTGGCCTTCACGGGTAGATCGATCGTGTTCCTGCCCGAAAAAGGTCATCCGATTCAGTTACCTGTACAGAAGGATTTTTTTTCATGACGAATAGTAATCAGTTTGAATCCGCCATCGACGAATTCCTTGATCGCACCCAGGCGATGATCGGCAGGGGAAGCATAGAAGACCTTGCCCCAAATGCTCCGGTGGATGGAAGCGGTGCAGCGATCACGCGGTCTTTACTGCGGCTCGACGAAGAGACCATCCGGCGCTATGCCGGCACGATCGGCGACGACAATCCCCTGTTCACCGATTCAGCCTACGGAAACCGGTCGCTGTACGGTAGTCAGATCGCACCTGGGCCGATCCTGGTACACGCACGTTATCCCGCCGAACATGGCGCGAGCAGGCCGTACGGCTATCCGCTGGCGAATTTCATCGGTGGGGTTGTGTGGGAATTCTTTGACGTCATCCGTCCTGGCATGCAGATTTCTACCTCGAAAACCCTACGCGAGGTGCTCGAGCCGCATAGCGTGCGCGGCACACGCATATTTCTGCTGGCATGCGAAGTCACGTACTACGATGCCAGCAAGAAGCCGCTGGCCAAGGCGTACGGGACACTAGTACAGGTACCCATGAAGACAATGGGTACCACGCGGGCCATGCCGATCGAGGCGCTTGGCGAAACATTCCTGTACGACCGTCAACCGTACCGCTACAGTCCGGAAGAGATGACAGACATTATTGCCAGCATCGAAGGAGAACAGCGCAGAGGCGCAACGCCCCTGTATTGGGAAGATGTTAGTATCGGCGACGTGCTGCCTGCAATCCATCAGCCGCCGTATGCGCTGCCGGATGCGTTGAGCTATCAATCGCTGCACCAGGGCCTGGTCGGAGGTTACGACGGTGGGCTCCTGGCCCGTTCGTTTACCCCTGCCTACAGAGATCACAAGGCCGGCGTAGGCTATCCGGATTATTCACGCATGCACCCCGTGACACGCTGGCCGTATACTCCGGGCGATGAGCACGAGGATACCTATCTGTGCGGCTATCGTGGACAACCCTTGCCTTTCGACTTCGGTATCCAGCGCGGCCAGATACCTCAGCGCTTGCTCGGCAACTGGGCAGGCGACCACGGGTTTTGCAGGAAGATGTCGATGACGATGGGACGCCCCTTATTCCATGGCGATGCACTGGTTGTGCAAGGCCGTGTCATCGACAAAAAGCAGGTCACGGAAGCCGACTCGAACACCCCGTATAGCGCAGTAGTCGTGGCGATGGAAGGTTTTAATCAGCGCGGCGAATCCGTCTCACGCGGATTCGCAACGATATATCTGCCCACACGCGCCAGCGGCAACCCTGTGCTTCCCGTTGCGCTGACAGTTCCCCCGCCGTACGTGCCTTATAACGTGCATCGTTCCCATACCTGGTTTTAAAGAAAGAGATCTGTATGACCTACCAAGTCTTCAAATCGCCGTCCGATCTTAATTCGAACGCATGGGATCAGCTTGCCCACCCCTCCCTTTACTTGAGCAGCGGTTGGCTACGTGCCAGGAGCCGTATTGTCAAGTCCCCCGAGCGTTTTATTCTAACCTCCGGCACCGATGGCCGTCCGCTGGCTTCCGCCCCTTGCTATCTTGCATCCGACAACGCCCATCCAGGCTATGTGCCGGCGCGTCTGCTCAGCCTTGAATGCCTGCCCGATGCCGATTACCTGAGTTCCTCCCGAGATCTGGACGCGATCGCCCAGCATCGCGCGATGCTGAAGGAACACGGTGCTGCGTGGAATCCCGGTTTCGTTGTCGGGGCGCCTGGGCGGTATGGGGGTATCAGCACTCGGCCCAATCTCGACGGGAAACAGGCGATAGACGCGCGCAGCGGCTTGATCGATGCTGTCGAGCACCAAGCTCGTGAAGACGGCGCACGCTCCATCAGTTGGCTCTATTTTGTCGACGGCGAGGACACACTGCTGGAGCAGATGCTTGCCGATCGCGGCTATGCGCGGATCATTCTCGATGCCGAATGCTACATGCCGATCCGATGGAACAATTTTGACGAGTATCTCTCAGGTTTCCGCGGCGAATATCGTGGAACCGTGAAACACGAGATGGCGGCTATGGACGCAGCCGGCGTTAAGGTCGAAATGCACGGCGCCGAGGTACTGGGACCGGAATTAGCCGCGCTGGAGCGCCAGTGGCGACTCAAGTACGGCCGCACACCGCCACTGGAGGAAATCATTGCCGACTACGAGGAACTACGCTCCTTCATGGCGGACAGCCTGCGGGTGTTTGTTGCGACTCTTGACGGCCGGGCGATCGGTTTCGCAGTATTCCTCGAAGAGAACAACATCTGGTACTCGCGTTTCGGCGGGTTTGACTACACGGCCGGCAACCTGTTCCTGTATTTCAATTTATTGTTTTACCGCCCTATCCAGACCATGATCGAACGCGGTGCCGTATCCGCACGTTTTTCTCTCAAGTCATACATCGCGAAACGCAGCCGCGGCTGCCTGCTGCGGCATGTACTTGCTTTCGTCAAGGCTCCGGAAGACTGGCCCAGCATGGCGCCCGCAATACAAGCCATCAATTCAGCCCAATCGGTGCGTTTCAACCAAATCTCGAGTAAGCGAATCACGAAGGAAACGGTATGAGCCAGCCCCTAGCGATCCATGGTGGGCGTCCCGTGCGCGAGGGAGGCTGGCCCGTTTGGCCGATTCCGGCACCCGGCGCTCTGAATGCGTTGAACGAAGTATTACACTCAGGCCGCTGGTCGATCAGCGGCCCTTATCGAGGCCACGCCAGCTTCGATCGGCGCTTCGCCGAATCGTTCGCGCGGTATCACGACGTAATTCACTGCGTACCGGCCGCAAGCGGCACTGCCAGCCTCATGATGGCGCTCGAAGCATGCGGTGTCGGCGCTGGAGATGAAGTCATCACACCGGCCTTGTCGTGGGTCGCCTCCGCATCCACGATTCTTGGCGTCAATGCGATTCCCGTCTTTGCCGATGTTGATCCCAAGACTCTATGCATTGATCCCGATTCGGTGGAGCGCCTGATAACGCCGGCCACGAAAGCGATCATGGTCGTGCATCTGTATTCAGGCGTAGCAGACATGGATCGTTTGAGCAAGATCGCCAAGCGCGCGTCGGTAAAACTGATCGAAGACTGTGCCCAATCCCATGGCGCGGAATACCGATCCAGAAAAGTTGGCACCTTCGGACACGTCGGCGCTTTCAGCATGCATCATACGAAGGTGCTAACGTGCGGCGAGGGGGGGGCGACGATTACCAGCGATGCCGAGATTGCGCATCGCCTTCAGTGCCTGCGCGCGGATGGTCGCTGCTACACAGCGGCTCCGCCACGCAGCGGATATAGCGAACTGCACGAGGCTGGCGAGCCGATGGGCAGCAACCGTGCCTTATCTGAGTTTCAATCCGCCTTGCTGATCGAGCAGCTTGCCATGCTGGATGGGCAAAACGAAACTAGAAGGCGCAACGCCGCGATACTGGACCGCTATATGACCGAAATTGGCGCACAAACCCAGCAAAGTGCTCCCGGTACCACCTTACGCACCTATTCCGGCTATACCGCGACCTTTCCCGAAGACCTATTGAAAGATGTCGATATTGCGACTGTAGGGGAGGCGTTAAGCGCGGAGCTGGGCATGCTGGTGCGGCCCATCTATCCGCCAATCTATGCCAATCGCCTCTATCAGCCACACTCGAGGCCTCGGTTTGCGCTGGGAGGAGATTATCTGGCCCGCATCGATGCAGAACAGTTTGCTCTTCCTGTGGCAAACGATATTGCCCGCCGATCAGTGGCCTTCCACCACGCTGCACTGCTGGGTCCCGAAACCGATATGGCAGACATTGCCACGGCATTCGAGCGCGTACTCAAGCAACTCGCCGATGCACGGCCAAGCCAATCATAGCCATTTCCGTTCGAGGATCGATTAATCTATGTGTCGTATGATACTTGTTATTGGTAAATTTAATACTGTCGATATCGTTAAAGCAATGGTAGCCGTCGCGTGCGGAGAAACAGCAGATCACGAAGGCTCGTTTTCCGAACATCCACACGGTTGGGGCGCCGTGTGGCGCGACATGGCGGCGCCGTCCGGACTCTCGGTCATGCGCGAAACCAAGGCGGCCAAGGTCAGCCTCCTTGCTTCCGGTCTCACGTCGGTGAAAACCGACTTCCTCGCCATCCACATACGCCGCTCTATGTCAACCGATACCTTCGGCACAAAATTCACGCACCCCCTGCAGCGCCCGATGGAAGATTGGTACTTCATGCACAATGGCAGTCAGCCGACGGTGCATCAGCTTCTCGGATTGCCATCCTCGACCTTCGATTCAGCAGAGTACTTCGACTACCTTGTGCCAGGAGGGACGTCATCAATCGACCGGGCAGAAGCATTGGAGCGGCTACGGAAAATCCCCGAACCAGGAAGCAACTCGGGAAACGCGTTCGCGATCAGGCCCGATTGCGCCTATGTAATCCACTGGCGCTCCCCTTCCGATACTTGGCCACGCTATTTCACGATGCATGAGACCGTTTCAACTGACTGCAGAATCATTTCTTCGGAAATCATACCGGCGCTAGCGCCGGTCGAAAAGTGGACTCCTCTGCCACCTCAAAGCATTCTGGAAATTCCGATCTAGCAAAACCAAAGCCTCACTGATACCGAGCACCAAGGACATTGCAGCCACCGCCGGACATTCGCCAACACGTTGGAGTCACAATGACCTATAAACGCACGCTCAGCCTGTATCGTTCCCCCAAGGCCGCGCTAATCCTGAGCAGTACCCTGCTGCTCAGGGGGGCGTCTTACCTGTGCCTTCCTTTCATGACTGTACTATTGTTCAAGGAAACGACACTTCCAGCCTATGCCATCGGAATAATCGTAGGCTTATACCAACTCGGCTCGGTCGGTGCCGGCCTCGTTAGCGGGATACTTTCGGACAAGTTGGGCAGACGCGTGATATTGTTGATTGGTCTATATGGTTCTACAACCGTCTATCTGCTCTTCTTCATACTGATCAACTACCATGTGGGTGGCAGCTCTTTCTCCATCCTGTTCAGCACTCTCAACTTGGGCCTCGGGATTTCCTCAGCCTTCTATCACCCTGTTACCCAAGCGATTTTGGCCGATAGCGTGCCCAAGGAGGATCGCGGACTTGCGTTCCAACATCGCTATGTCTTGATCTCAATTGGCGCCACCATCGGACCTCCGCTGGGAGTTTATTTTGGCAGCATTTCGCAAGGTATGGCCTTTCTGGTGGTCGGCATGCTTCATCTCGCGTTCTCGATATTCTTCAGCTGGCTCAACCTGACCTTCACTGCTTCACCAGAGAAAGTCAGCTTTCGTGGCGCCATCGGTGTGCTTGCCAGCGACCGCGTATTCCGCTTCATATTGCTTTCGGGCTTCTTCTTCGTACTCGCCACATCTCAGCTGGATTCGAATCTGTCGGAAATTATTGTCAATAGATTCAAAGATGGGGTAGCCTTATTTTCGCTCATCCTGAGCATCAACGCGGCTGCCGTCTTCACTCTTCAACCGATCATCGGTATGCTCACCCAGAATTGGCCGCTGAACCGAGCGATCCTGATTGGTATGTTCGTGCTCATATTTGCCAATCTATTGTTCTATCTGTTCGGCTCGACCAAGATCGCCTTCATCATGTTTAACGTTGCGATCATGATCGCATCCATGTTGGTAATTCCGGTGATGAGCGTCGCCATCGATGAAATTGCCCCCGAGCACTTGCGCGGCACCTACTTTGGCGCAGCTACCTTGCGAAATCTCGGTCAAGCACTCGGCCCCGCGACCGGTGGTGTCGCAGCCAGCCTGTTCGGTTCCGGCGCGTTGTTCATCTTTATGGGCTTGTGCGGCCTCGCGGCATCTTTCGCACTCCTGAAGGCTGACAAGGAAAAAAAGAGCATACTGCATGCAGCTCACCAGCACATAGCTTAAGTTGACGGATCGGTGCGCGTCAACGGGAGCGCGAACTACTCAATGCAGTGATAGGTATAGCGGTGGAGAGGTAGCGCAGCATCAAACGGTAGTAGCAGTTACCAGATATCTCTACCTTCATTGTTCTGGTTTTCCTCATCCTTGTCATTCCAACTACGCAGCGACAGGTATTCAAGCCAAGCTTGAGCGGCTCATGGCGAGCTAATACAAGTAGCACCCAGCTTCGATAACCTCATCCCATTTTCTCTCGTTTTTTTGAGAAACTTCCGAACAATCTAGATTGTTACCTTGGAGCACTTGCACGAAACGAGATGGTTGGCGCCCACCAGGTCTAGACCGATAACATTTTCCAAACATTGACCAGCTCGTCAGCCACAACTATTCCTGGCCGGCATCGATGGAACTTCGGCTGGCCCCGTCAAACACAGGTTTATCTGCCGCTAGTGCCGATTTGAGGAACCGCCAGTTGCAGTTGTTCATGGCTGAGTTATCTTGAATGCTAGTCTGGCCCGTCTCAACTGTAGGTCGTTATAATTAATGATCCGCAGAAAACCCAAAAAGATGCGAATAGTTTCAAGGTTGATGAAATGTCAGAAAATGGCGTTTTTTTGCTAAAATAGATTCTTTAAATTACATTTTTATCTTTCAATGTAATTTAATTGGAGAACCTTCTCCTCTTAATTTGAAGAATTAAGGAATATAACAAGCTTATTTTTTCGCCATTCCGGCCTGTATCCGGTGATGGCCAGCGCGGCCACGCAAGGCAGCACCGAGCGCTATATCGGCAGCTGGCTCAGGCAAAGCGGCAAGCGCGATCAGGTGGTATTGGCCAGCAAGATCGCCGGGCCGAACTCGCGCATGCACTGGATACGCGATGGCAAGAGCAACCATGACGCGCTCAATATCCGCACTGCCGTCGAAGACAGCCTGCGCCGTTTGCAGACAGACCATATCGACCTGTACCAGTTGCATTGGCCCAGCCGCAACCTGCCCATCTTCGGCAACAATAGCTACGATCCGCAGCAGGAACGCGAGGCCGTCGCCATCGAAGACACGCTGGCAGTGCTGGGCAAGCTGATCGACGAAGGCAAGATCGGCCATATCGGCGTGTCGAACGAATCGTCGTGGGGCGTGTCGGAATATATCAAGCAGGCCGAGATGAAAGGCTTGCCGCGCATCGTGTCGATCCAGAACCTGTACAACCTGACGGCGCGCCATTTCGAAACCAGCCTGCTCGACGAAACCTGCCACCGCGACAAGGTGGGCTTGCTGGCCTACAGCCCGCTGGCGTTCGGCCAATTGACGGCGAAATATATCGACGACCCGCAAGCGCGGGGCCGACTGACGATTTTCCCGCCCGGCTGGAGCCCCCGCTACATCCGCCCGGCAACCATCGAAGCGGCGCGGCAGTACGCCGAACTGGCCCGCGCTCACGGCTTGACGCCCACGCAAATGGCGCTGGCCTGGTGCTATACACGCTGGTTCGTGGCCTCGACCATTATCGGCGCCACCAGCCTGGAGCAACTGCAGCACAATATCGACGCCTATGACATCACACTGTCGCCGGAACTGGTGGCGGCCGTCGATGCCATCCACGCCAGCATTACCAATCCGGGTCAATAAATACTGGGGTCAGAACCGGCGGGTCTGACCCCACCCTCCGCAGCCAGCTACCAAGTCTTACCTCCACAGTCGTATTTATACAACAGCAAGCAATTTACCGCATCGCAGCATTGCAGCTTTGCCATGCGCAGTCGTATGCTTGAAACAAGGCCATATGCGGTACACGCGCACTTCGCCTACGCATTATCCGTTTATCGCATAACGATAGATGGAACCATTCGTAAGCATGCTACGCCCTCAACTGATAACCTAATGTTATCAACGGACCGCCATGGTTCGCGTAACTTGATTTACTAACCGAAGAGATACAGTCGATGAGTCCACGTCTTGCCAGCACCCGTCCTACCGTCAATCGCACTCCCGTCAAAACCGTTATCGCCGCCAGCCTGATCGCCTGCTTCGCCCTGCCCGCGCATGCGCAGCAGGAAGTGCCAGCCGAAGGCGAACTGCAGTCCGTGGTCGTCACCGGTACCTTCGCGAAAAACCGCCGCACCATCGATTCGGAGTCGCCAATCGACATCCTGACTTCGCGCGACCTGCAAAGCACGGGTTCGGGTGAACTGGCCACCGTGCTGGCACGTTTGCTGCCATCGCTGAACTTTGCCCGCGCGACCGGCGCCGACGCCAGCGACGCCGTGCGTCCGGCCCAGTTGCGCGGCCTGTCGCCCGACCAGACCCTGGTGCTGGTGAACGGCAAACGCCGCTACACCTCAGCCGTCGTCAACGTCAATGGTTCGCTGGGCCGCGGCTCGGCGCCGGTCGACCTGAACGCCATTCCGCTGGCCGCGATTGACCATATCGAAGTGCTGCGCGATGGCGCTGCGGCCCAATATGGTTCCGACGCGATCGCCGGCGTGATCAACATCATCCTGAAAAAAGGCGCAGCAGGCGGCGACGTGGAAGTGGGCTATGGCCAGACCCAGGAACACGATGGCAAGCAAAAATCCGTCAAGGGTTCGGGCGGCTTCAAGCTGGGTGACGACGGCTGGGTGCGCATCTCGGCCGAAGTGGCCGACCGCGATCCGACCAACCGCGCCGGCCCGGACTTCCGCAATCCGCTGGAACCGCGCTATGGCCAGGTCAACCAGCGCTATGGCGACCCGGAGAGCAAACCGGCCACCATCTTCCTGAACAGCGAATATCATATCAACGATAACGTCGACTGGTATGCCTTCGGCAACTATGGCAAGCGCGACACCTCGTCTGCCGCCACCTGGCGCACGGCCTATACCAGCGGCACCACGCTGCGCACGCCACTGTTCCCTGAAGGCTTTTTGCCGCTGCAAAACAGCACCTTGACCGACCAGTCCATCGTCACCGGCTTGCGCGGCGAAACGGCCGGCTGGCGCTGGGATGCCAGCCTGAATTACGGCAGCAACAAGTTCGAGCTGGACCTGGACAATACTGTCAACCAGTCGCTGGGCGCAGCCAGCCCTACGCATTTCTATGCCGGCTCGCTGAAAAACGAACAAACGGTATTCAACCTGGACGCCGCCCGCGAATTCCCCGTGGCCGCATTCTCCGGCCCGTTGACGGTGGCCGTGGGTGCAGAAGCACGCCGTGAAAAATACACAATCGGCGCCGGCGAGGAAGCGTCTTATATCACCGGCACCCAGAGTTCGGCTGGCGGCGCGCAAGGTTTTTCCGGTTTCCGCCCCGCTAACGCAGGCAGCCATTCACGCCATAACGAATCTCTGTATATCAACCTGGAAGCGGAAGTAACCAAAAAGCTGTCAGGCGGAGTAGCCTTGCGCCATGAAAAATACAGCGACTTCGGCAGCACCACGTCGGCCAAGGGTTCGGCGCGCTATGCCTTTACCGATGCCTTCTCACTGCGCGGTACGGTATCGAGCGGCTTCCGCGCCCCATCCCTGGCGCAGCAGTACTACACCATCACTACCACCAACTTCCAGGTCATCAACGGCGTCAACACGCCGATCGAAACGGGGACTTTTGCTGTCAACACGCCGCAGGCGCGCGCCCTCGGTGCGCAAGACCTGAAGCCGGAGAAAGCCCGCAACTACAGCCTGGGCGCGCAGTTCCAGCCTAACCGCAACTTCACGACGTCGGTCGACGCCTACCGCATCGACATCGACAACCGCATCCTGTTCTCGGCCAACCTGGCGCTCAACGCGGCCCTGCAGCAGCAACTGGCGGCGCAAGGCACGCCGGTGGGCGCGGCGCGCTACTTCACCAATGCCGCCAACACGCGTACGGAAGGCGTCGATATCGTCAGTACCTACCGCATCGACCTGCAGGATAAAGACCGCCTGGACTTCACCTTTGGCTATAACCACAACAAGAGCACGATGGAAGGGATCGCCCCTAATCCAGCCATCCTGACGGCCAATAACCTGCTGCTGATCGACCGCCAGTCCATCAACCGCATCACGGTCGCTTCGCCGAAAGACAAGTTCAGCCTGGCCACCGACTACAGCTTCGGCATCTGGAATGCACATGGCGTGGTGACGCGCTACGGCAGCTTCACGGTGCCGCAAAATAATGTAGCGCTGGACCAGACCTATGATCCGCAATGGGTGCTGGACCTGTCCGGTTCCGTCAAACTGGGCAAGAACTGGCGCCTGGTCGCCGGTATCGACAACGTGACCAACCGCTACCCTGCGCAAGTGACCAGCGCGGGCAACCTGAACGTCGCCGGCACCCAGCCTTACAGCATCTTCGCGCCGAACGGCTTCAACGGCCGCTACTACTATGCCAAGGCTGGCTATAGCTGGTAAGCGTTGTTAATGTAAAAAAAGCCCGGACCGCAAATCGCGTTTCCGGGCTTTTTTATGTCTTGCGATTAGCCGGCTGCCAGCAGCTTGCGCTGCGCGCCAGGACGCACGGCAGCGGCTGCTTTTGGGGGCGGCCGGTCTTGCCCTGGCCCCTGCTCCAGCTTGAAGACACGCACCGCCTGCGCCAGCAAATCAGCCTGCTCGCGCATGCTTTGGGTAGCCGCTGCCGCCTGTTCGACCAGCGCCGCGTTTTGCTGCGTCACCGCGTCCATGTGCGTGATCGCCTGGTTCACCTGGGCGATGCCGGCGCTTTGCTCGGCGCTGGCGGCGGCGATCTCGCCCATGATGGCAGCCACCTGTCCCACCGCGCCGACGATGCCGTCCATCGTTTGCCCAGCCTCATCGACCAGCTTGCTGCCCGTTTCGACCGTATCGACTGAACTGCCGATCAATTGCTTGATTTCCCGTGCCGCCGTGGCGGAGCGCTGGGCCAGGTTGCGCACTTCGGTCGCTACTACCGCGAAACCACGACCCTGTTCGCCAGCCCGCGCCGCTTCCACCGCCGCGTTCAAGGCCAGGATATTGGTCTGGAAAGCGATCCCGTCAATCACGCCGATGATATCGGCGATCTTGCCCGAGCTTTCGCGTATCGAACTCATGGTATCGACCACCTGGCTGACCACTTGGCCGCCCTTCAGCGCAAAATCGGAAGCCGCCGCCACCAGCTGATTGGCTTGCCGCGCATGCTCGGCGTTCTGTTGCACTGCCGACGTCAATTGCTCCATCGACGAGGCGGTTTCTTCCAGGCTAGCCGCCTGCTGTTCGGTGCGGCTAGACAATTCCAGGTTGCCCGAAGCGACCTCGGCAGAAGCGGTGGCGATGGTCTCGGTACCGGTGCGCACCTGGCCAACGGTAAGGACCAGGCTGTCATTCATTTGCATCAGCGCGCGTAGCAACTGGCCCGTTTCATCGCGCGTATTGCAAACGATCTTGCTGGTCAAATCACCCGCGGCGACCGCCTGCGCCAGCCGGACGGCATTGCGCATCGGCGTGGTGATGCTGAGCGTGATACGCCAGACAAACAAGGCCACCGCCAGGCCGGCGATCACCGTCAGCAGCAAAGTCATCACCAATGTCTGGTGATAAGAGTCGCTCGCGTCCAGATTGGCAAGATCAACGGTGGCGCCCTGGTATTTGACCAGGTCGATCAATGTTTGCCGATATGCAACCTGCTGCTTGTGCACATTGTCGAACAGATAGGCCAGCGCTTCTTCGCGCCGGCCCGGCTCGGCCGATATTTTCAGGAAGCCGCTTTGCACCACCTGATAATTGGCGCGTGCCGCTATCATCGATTGATACAGCGCCTTGCTTTTCACATCGGTATCGTCGGCAATCAGTTTTTCCAGCGTCTGCAAGCGCGCGCTGACAGCCTCCCGCGTTTCTTGAATAAAGGCCAGCTCACGCTTGAGGGTAGCGGCATCGGTGGCCAGCATGGCGTTGCGCATCGCCAGTGCTACCTCATTGACGCCGCCGATGATTTCATACGCCTGTATCACCTTGGGCACCTTGTCGGTCGCCAGATCGTCCGTATCCTCATTGAGCTTGCCGAGGTTGTGAATCGCAAATCCTGAAATCACAATCATGAACACCAGCCCCAGCGCCAATCCGGCCGCAAGCTTGCTACCAATTTTCAAGTCCGCTATCCGCATCTGCCACCCTCCGGTATAAAAGTGTGTATGACTGGATCGCGCCTATACGATCCAGTACGATCAATCGTGCAGCGGCGCCCGCCAACTGGCGCTGCACGATGCAGCGCCTGGCGGGAACCGGGTGACCATCTTTTATTCTAGGGTGGTAGCAAATGGACAGCTTGATCTGTTCGACCTTCTGCCTATTTTCTTTCTTTTTAGAAATCAAACACAGCAAACGTAAAACGTAGAGGCAATCGTTCTCCGCTGTGACATCCTCCCCGGCGCGTTACAACTCATTACATTGCTTACATAGCTGCAAGACTCAAAGAATTTCGCTAGCCCATCTGGTCCAGTACCATGCGTGGCAGAAAGAGTTCAACGCTGTAATCAGAACGGACCCGTTCACGTTTCCAGAGCCAGCATTGCCCGGACAATCACCCTATCAGGATAGCCATATGTTTTCAAAGAGTTATGATGTCGAGCCCAGCCATATCGATTTCCAGGGTGTCGTCGACGGCCTTTATTATCCGTTCTATATGGAATGGACACGGCATGCGTTCATGAAAGAAGCATTGGGCATCGATATGGAAGAGGCGTTCAAGCAGGGCGAAGTCTATATGCTGCTGGACTACTCCCTGCGCTTCCGCAAAAGCCTGAAACAAGGCGACAAACTGGAGGTGACGTGTGCGCTGCAAAAGAATGAAAAACGCAATCGCGTCAATTTCGTGCAAGAGATTAAAGTCGATGGCGTGACTTACGCAGAAGCCACGTTTGTCGCCACCTGCATCGTCAATGGCCGCCCCTCGATGCCAG
>Ga0105854_1000224_pt1 | contig 29123 bp, 27 predicted proteins | sample OrgsoiDNA_201058_FD_89679 | JGI IMG/M metagenome (GOLD analysis project Ga0105854, IMG submission 89679) | Permafrost soil microbial communities from the Arctic, to analyse light accelerated degradation of dissolved organic matter (DOM) -... | ecosystem: Environmental > Terrestrial > Soil >... | reverse complement strand
CGAAGTGCGCAGCCTGACGGTCCATCGGCTGCAAAGCGCGCGCACCGCGATGAAGCCGGCGAGCGGGCCTTATGCACCACCACGGATACGGCGCACCAGTTAACGACGTGATGCGCGTGAACGCCTGCCGCTCTAGCCCCGTGTAGCCGACAGTCGCGGGCGTAGCCCTGCCTGGCATGGTTTTCGCAAGTCGACAAGTATGTATACAAGCATATTCCTGTCGATCCAGCATGCCGCCTGACTTCCCTAATTCCGCAAGTGCTGTGCGGGGCATGGCGGTCGCGCCCCATGCTCTGGCTTCGCAAAGCGCGCTCGCCGTGTTGCGCGAGGGCGGCAACGCCGTCGAGGCGATGATCGCCGCCGCCGCGACCATCACGGTCGTCTATCCGCACATGAACAGCATCGGCGGCGATGGTTTCTGGCTGATCTCGCGTCCGGGAGACGAGCCAGTCGGCATCGAGGCGTGCGGCGCGGCGGCGCTGGCGGCGACTATCGACGAATATCGCTCGCGCGCGCTCACGGCCATTCCGACGCGCGGTCCGCTGGCCGCGAATACCGTTGCGGGAACGGTGTCCGGCTGGCAACTTGCGCAGCGCTGGTCGAGCGAGGCGCTCGGCGGCAAGCTGCCGGCCGCGCGCCTGCTCGAAGACGCCATCCACTACGCGAAGCATGGCGTCCCGGTCACGCGCAGCCAGGCGCAATGTGTCGCGGGCAAGCGCGCGGAACTGCAGTCGATCCCCGGATTCGCGGATACGTTCCTGCCCGATGGACGCACGCCGGCGGCAGGCGAGCGCTTCGCGATGCCGCGCCTGGCCGCCTCGCTGCAACAACTCGCCGATGCCGGTTTTGACGATTTCTATCGTGGTGATCTGGCGCGCAGTATTGCGGGCGATCTTGGGTCGGTGGGATCGCTGCTGACGCTCGCGGACCTCGAACGGCATCGCGCGACCCTGCGCACGCCGCTTGCGCTCGCGCACTCGCTCGGCACTGTCTACAACATGCCGCCGCCGACGCAGGGCCTCGTTTCGCTGCTGATCCTCGGCATCCTCGATCGGGTGCTGGCGAAGAACATGGACCCGCTCGGCCCCGAGTTCGTGCATGCGTGCGTGGAGGCGACCAAGCTCGCATTCGCCATCCGCGATCAACACATCACCGATCCCGATCACATGCTGATCGATCCGCTCACGCTCCTCGAGCCCGCCGCGCTAGACGCAATGGCCGCACGCCTTTCGACGACGCAAGCCGCGCCATGGGGACGCGGTCTCGGACCGGGCGACACCGTCTGGCTCGGCGTGATGGACGCAAACGGCGTGGCGGTGAGTTTCATCCAGAGCATCTATCACGAGTTCGGCAGTGGCGTTGTGCTGGCAAGGTCGGGGATCAACTGGCAGAACCGCGGCTCCAGCTTTTCGCTCGACGAGCAAGCGCTCAATCCGCTGATGCCGGGACGCCGCCCGTTCCACACGCTCAACCCGGCGCTCGCGCGCTTTTCCGACGGACGCACGATGGTCTACGGGAACATGGGCGGCGACGGGCAGCCGCAATCGCAGAGCGCGGTGTTCTCGCGGATCGCTCATTTCGGCTGGAATCCGCAGGCGGCCATCGATGCGCCACGCTGGCTGCTTGGCCGCACCTGGGGACAGACGACTGACACGCTCAAGCTCGAAGCACGGTTCGCGCCCGCTACGGCGGCGGCGCTCGAAGTGCTTGGCCACGAAGTCGAAACGATGCAGGCCTACGACGAGGCGATGGGACATGCCGGCGCAATCGTTCGGTATCCAGACGGATTGCTCGAGGCGGGCTACGACCCGCGTAGCGACGGTGCGGCGGCCGGCTGGTAGAGGCAGTCACTTTCCCGACAACGTGAATAACGCAAACGAGTCCGGCCCTCGCGCCCGGACGGCGCGGCCCGTCCGCGCATCGACTGACGACTGCTTTAGATACGGAGAACTACCATGACCACTCGCTCGCAAGCTATCGATACCCCGGGTATCGAGAACCTGTCGACCGCCACGACACGCAACCGCTGGCTTCAGCTCGGCCTCGGCCTGATCTGCATGATGGCGATCTCGAGTCCGCAATACGTCTGGACGCTGATGACCAAGCCGCTCGCCGCGAAATTAGGCATCGCGTTGCCTGAACTGCAAGTGACGTTCTCGCTGCTGATCATCCTGCAGACGTTCTGTTCGCCGTTCCAGGGCAAGCTGATCGACCGCTTCGGGCCGCGGCTTTTGATCTCGATCGGAACCGTCATGTCGGGGCTGAGCTGGGTGCTGGCATCGCTGGTACAGAGCGCGCCCATGCTCTACCTGACCTACGGCGTGGTCGGTGGATTGGGGACGGGCATTGTCTACGTCGGCGTGGTGGGGTTGATGGTGCGCTGGTTTCCTGATCGGCGAGGCTTCGCCGCGGGCGCGGTCGCAGCCGGTTACGGCATGGGCGCGATCGTCACGACGTTCCCGATCGCTTCGTCGCTGGCGGCGCGAGGAGTGGATGCCACTATGCTGAGCTTCGGCATCGCCTTTGCCGTGGTCGGGCTGCTTGCGTCGCAAGGCTTGCGCGTGCCGCCTTCGCACGATTCGGTCGCGGCGAGCGCCTCGCAAGCCGTGGTTCCGAGCCTGCGTCCGTCCCAGGCGCTGAAGAACCCGATCTTCTGGCTGATGTTCTTGATGATGACCATGATGTCGACCTCGGGCCTGATGGTGACATCGCAGATGGCGACATTCGCTGCCGATTTTGGCGTGACCAAGGTGCTCGTGCTCGGCATGGCGGCGCTCCCGCTGGCCCTGACCATCGACCGGTTCACGAACGGGCTGACGCGGCCATTGTTCGGCTGGGTATCGGACCGGATCGGCCGTGAGAACACCATGTGCTTCGCCTTCGGACTTGAAGGCATCGCGATGGCGTTATGGCTGATCACGCGCGATAACGCAGTCCTGTTCGTCTTGCTATCCGGCGTGGTGTTCTTCGGCTGGGGCGAAATTTTTTCCCTGTTTCCATCCACGCTTACCGATACCTTCGGCACGCGCCACGCCACGGAAAACTACGGCTGGCTTTATGTCTCGCAAGGCATCGGCTCGATTTTCGGTGGACCGCTCGCCGCGCTGATGCACCAGCATGCGGGTAGCTGGGTCCCCGTGTTCGGCACAGCCATTACGCTCGACATAGTCACCGCCGTGCTCGCGATCGCCGTTCTCAAACCGATGCGTGGCCGCTTCCTCGCCGCGCAGCGCGCATGATCTGAATCCACACTCAGGAAAAACGCATGTCGGTACAGCTTGCATTGCGCAATATCCGCAAATCGTTTTCGAACAAGCAGGGCACGGTGGATGTATTGGGAGGCCTCACGTTCGATATCAACGAACGCGATTTCGTGAGCATCATCGGTCCGTCAGGCTGCGGGAAAACGACGGTCTTCAACGTGATCGCCGGTTTGCTGGAAGCTGACAGTGGCGACATTGTGTATCGCGGGCAGACGGTCGAAGGCCTGCGAGGCAAGGTCGGCTACATGATGCAGCGCGACCTGTTGCTGCCGTGGCGCACGGTTTTGCAGAACGTGCTGATTGGCCCGGAACTATCCCGCATGCCGATTGCGCAGGCGCGGGAAACGGCGATGGAATATCTCAACACCTATGGCCTCGCCGGATTCGAGAACGCCTATCCGCGCATGCTCTCAGGCGGCATGCGCCAGCGGGTGGCGTTGATCCGCACGCTCATTAACGATCCGGACATCATTCTGCTCGACGAGCCGTTCTCCGCGCTCGACTACCAGACGCGGCTCTATCTGGAAGGCGTATTGATGGAAGCCGTGGAGACCTTCCACAAGACCGTGGTGCTCGTTACACATGATATAGACGAAGCCGTGGCCTTGTCCAAGCGCGTGGTCGTGCTCGGTGGCCGACCGTCGCAGGTGAAGAAGATCTACGACATCGAGATTGCCGCGCGTTCGCCGATCGGTGCCCGCAGCGATCCGAATTTCTCGGGTTACTTCCACGCCCTGTGCGGCGAACTCGACATCCAGACCGAAGTGGGCTCAGCATGACGCAATCCGTTTCCATCGCGCAGCCGGCGCAAAAGGTACACGCCAAAAAGTGGGCGCTCGACAGCGGCTGGGGCCGCTCTCTGTTGCAACTCGCCGCCGTGGTCGCGTTCTTCGCGATCTGGGAGGGTGCCGCGCGGCTCGGCTGGGTGTCGAATTTCCTGGTCGGCTCACCGGCGAAGATCCTCGATGCGCTCGTGCGCGATCTCCATTCCGGCCAGCTATTCGTCGATACCGGCTACACCCTGTTCGAAGCCATTCTTGGTTTTGTGTTCGGCACGGCGGTGGGCTCAGTATGCGGTCTCGCGCTCTGGTATTCGCCGTTCGTCGCGCGGTTGATCGAGCCGTTCATCGTCGCGATCAACAGCGTGCCGAAAATCGCGTTCGCGCCGATCGTGATCCTGTGGTTCGGCACCGGGCTGATATCGAAAGTCGCGCTGGCGATCTCACTGACTGCCATCGTCGCGCTGATCGCGGCATACGAAGCGGCGAAAGATGCCGATCCCGACCTCCAGGCGCTGCTGGTCACGCTCGGCGCGAACAAGAATGATGTGTTCACGAAAGTGGTCGTGCCGTCCACGCTGCCGTATGTGATCTCGACGTTTCGCATCAACGTCGGCTTCGGTCTGGTTGGAGCGGTGGTCGGCGAGTTCATCTCGTCCGAACATGGACTCGGGCACATGATCTTCACGGCCTCCAGCCTGTACGACCTCAACACGGTATGGGAAGGGCTCTTTGTGCTGATGGCGATCGGTTTCGTCCTGTATTTCCTGATCGACCTCATCGAGCGCCGGCTGCTGCCGTGGCGCCAGGCATCGAATGCGAACACGCTGAAAGTTTGAACGAGTAGTCAATCACTTGATCGGGATATAACGATGGCACCAACCTCAAGATTCACCGCAAGAAAAATGCTGACCACGTTGGCGACGGCGCTCGCGCTTTCCGTAGCGTCGGTCTCGACCACGGCGCTCGCTGCCGACAAGAAAGTCACCATTTCGCAAGCGTTTCAGTCGATGCTGTATTTGCCGCTCTATGTTGCTATGGACGGGGGGTTCTTCACGAAGGAAGGGCTCGACGTGGCCAAGCAAACGGCGGGCAGTCCGAGCGCGGCGTTATCGGCAGTGTTGTCGGGTAGCGCGGAATTTTCGCTGCATGGTCCCGAATGGACGGCGGTGGCGGCCGAGAAGGGCGCCGACGTCGATGTGATCGCGAACGTAGTGAACGGCGCGGCCGTGTGGATCGCGGTGGCTCCCGACGTGAAGTTTGCCGGTATCAAGGACGTCAAGGGCGAGGTGGTCGTGTCGGGGCAGATGCCGACTACCAGCACGTCGCTCTTCTTCAGGGCGCTGAAGGAGAATGGCATGTCGCCGAGCGACGTCAAGCTGATGCAGGTTCCGCTCGGCTCCGAAATTGGGCCGCTGGTGGCGGGGCAATCGAAGATCGCAGTGATGTACGAGCCGGGTCTCGATCAAGCTGTCGCCAAGGGCATGAAAGTCGTGCTGAGCTTTCCCAAGCTTTATGGCGAGTACGCGTTCTCGTCGATTACGGCGAAGCGCAGCATCGATCCTGACGTTGCTGCGCGCTTCGTGAAAGGTCTGCAAAACGCGCTTGTCTACATGCAGACGAATCCGACAGAAACCGCCGCGATCGCCCGCAAGGAATTTCCGACGCTCGAAGCGCCGGTGGTCGATGCTGCCGTCAAGCGTATGCTCGCCGATGGCGTCTACCCCAAGAATGTCGACATCACGCCGAAGGCGCTCACGGTCGCGATGGACACGCAGATCGCGCTCGGTAACCTGAAGCAACAGCCGAAGTACGACACGTTCGTCGCGCGCAGCTACATCCAACCCGCACTTGCCGCCAAGTGAAGCACATGACCCAGACTTACGTTTGCCCGACCATTGCCGAGATCCGGGCCGGTGTTGCATCAGGTAAGACCAGCGTTGAAAATTTCGTCATGCAAAGTTTCGATGCAGCCAAGGCTTCGCAAGCGGAGCTGCATGCATTCCAATATTTGCCCGACGCGCCGCCGGTCAACCGCGCTGAAGCGGCCTTGCCGCTGGCGGGGGTATCGGTAGCGGTGAAGGACATCATTGATACCGCTGACATGCCTACCGAGTTTAATTCGCGGGCTTATACCGGGCGGCGTCCCGAGCATGATGCGTCGGTGGTAGCACGCCTGCGCGCAGTGGGTGCGACGATACTCGGCAAGTCGGTGACGACCGAGTTTGCTTTTCGTCATCCGGGGGCGACCGTCAACCCGTGGAACAGCGCGTACACGCCGGGTGGATCGTCGAGCGGCTCGGCGGCAGCGGTCAGCGCGGGTATTGTTCCGCTCGCGCTCGGCACCCAGACCCAGGGCTCTGTGATTCGTCCTGCGGCGTATTGCGGCGTCGTAGGCTTCAAGCCGACCTACGGCACCATCGCGAGGACCGGGGTTTTGCCGCTCGCATGGTCGCTGGACCATGTCGGCTTGTTCACGACCAACGTTGCGGATGCCGCCTATGTTCTGAGGCTCGTCGCTGGCACTGATGCCGGCGATCCTCATGCGTCGCATGTTCCGGCCACGGTCGCAAAGGCGGCGGGGCGCCGTATCGGCATGCTGGCGAGACAGGTAGGCGGCGCGGTCGACCCTGCACAGCAAGCCGCGCTCGATGCGCTTGCCGAGCGCCTGGCGCGCGATGGCGCCGACATCGTCATAGTCGACCTTCCGGCAGAAGTCTTCGATACACCGCGCCACGCGCTGACGCTCATGGGAGTGGAGGCAGCCATCACGCATGGCGAACTTGTCGACCGCTCGCCGGAGCTTGTCAGCGCGCCAATGCGCGAACTCGTCAAGCAAGGGCGCACGCTGCCCGCCATCGATTATGCAAGGACCAAGGTTCTGCAGGAGCGGATGGCGCATCGGTTCGAGCGGTGGATCAGGGAGACGATGGCGCTCGACGCGTTGCTGGTTGCGCCAGCGAGCGGCGAGCCGCCGCGCGGGCTCGACTCCACAGGCGATGCGTCGTTCTGCGCCCCGTGGACGTTTCTGGGCGTGCCGGCCGTTACGGTGCCGGTCGGTTTCGGGCCGGCGGGGTTGCCGCTGGGCGCGCAGTTGGTCGGAGCCGCGAACGGCGATGCGGAGTTGCTGGAGCTGGCGGAGTGGGTCGAGGAAAGGACGGGATGGAAGGCAGCGGTTGCGGCGCGGCCGCGCTGACCTGGGCGTTCAGCCGCGGGACAAGCCAGGCGTGCGTTCGCCGATACGAGAGCATCGCCATTGTGGGGGCACCAGTCATCTCATGATGACTGGTGCCCTGCTCCCAGTTCACCCGCGCGTGTGCGAATGCGCTGCTGCAGCGTAAGCGCTTCAAAGTTAAACCTCACTGATTTTCGACGGACGCTTGCGACTCGTATCGCTTCGCCGGGACCCGTCCTCGTGCACAGGAAGTTTTGACGGATGTTCCCTTATGACCGCCCCCGTGTCTGACAGACCCAGCCCGATTTGATCATGACGGGCATGTTGCGCCGACAGCTCGGATAGGTTCGCCAGCCTTTCCAATAAGACAGCTGCGTGCTTTGTCGTGGCAACGGTTGCCCGTGAGGAATTCATCAAGGCATGGATACGATTGCGCCAGTATTCAGGTCGGGTTACCGGGTTAAGTTCCGCGATGATTGTGCCGTTCCGTATCAGTCGTTCGAGTTCTTTAATCATTTTTTCGATATGAGAAAGATCTTGTTGTCGATAGTCATCGACGCTCATAAAACTATCCCTCCCCAAGCTTGTTGTTCGTCGCTGACAGGCATGTGCGGTTGGTGGTCCGTTGCCGGTCGGTCTCGCTCAACGACTCAACGTCGGTGCGTGGGCGCGTTCAACGTCTGCGGCGCATCACATCCCAACACTGGCGATGGTCCATCTGACGGAGGAGCCGCTCGCGCCGATGTTCGCGGCGGTAGTGACCGATGATCAACGTTGCGACAATTGCGAGTACGAATGAACCGACGACAATTCCCATCCAAGTTTCGCTCATGGCGAACTCCTCTTCTCGCGTTCGACTGCTTGTTGGCGCGCTACTGTAGATGCTGCCCGCCGTTAATCGCCATATTGATCCCGCTCACAAACGCCGCCTCACGGGAGCCTGAACAAGACGCGCCGTGCATTTCTCTCATTCCGTTTTCGCGACACGCGACGCTCGCTCGACTGCGTGCTGGGTCGCTTTCGAAGCGGCGCCGACTGGTGCATTGAGGTTGCTTTCGGCGGCTTCAACCGCCTGTCGGGTGGTCCGTCGGACCGTTTCGTATAGCGTATTGGTAGCAGTGACGGTCGACTTTAACGCGGTGACCGCGGCTTCAGACCCAACGGGCGTGTTCCTCCCGAGATTGTCGACTAGCGTTTGTACCCGACGGTTATGCGCTTCGTATTGCGTCTCGATGACTTTCGCAACATCTGTCTGAGTCGCTGCAAAAATCGCGAACACGTGACGGCTATATGACTGAATCTTGTCGACCGTCGGCTGTATTTGGCGAGCATGCAAGGCGACCAGCTCTTGAGGATCTCTGCTCGACAGGGTCTCGCGAAGGTTGTACTGGCTGTCGGCGAGGGACGATTTGACTGCTTGCAGGTTCAGTTCGACGAGCTTTCTGACTCCTTCGAGCGAAGTGCTAAGCAACCCTAGAGAAGTATCCAGACTGGCTTTTTGCGTGGCCGTGATTTCCTCGTTTGACAACACACTCATGACAAGCTCCTGAAGTTGATTCATCGCATGACCGAGAGCTCGGACACAAAGGTAGACGCGACGAACCGAGTTGACCGATGACCGGTAAAGATTCCATCCGGTAAAGTAAAAAAGTTTTAATTCTTAATTAATATGTATTGCTAATTATAAAAATTAAATGAATGCTTCGTGTCATATGGGTGAGGAATCGGTAGGACCGTTTGCGCCGGCGCAAAAGATGCAGAGGAGGCCGGCCCCATGCTATCGGCTCCGCCGAAGAATGTCGGCCAGGTGACAGCCGCCCTGAGTCGCACACGCCAGTTTGTATTGCAGTAGGGCATTGAAATGGGCACAGTTTGTTCGCACCTCGCCGGGCGCGTTGACTAGAAGAATCAGCGTGGCGGGTTCGTGGGGCGTGAGCATCATGGTCATGCGACTGTCTCCGGTGCGAGTGGGACGACTGGGCGGTCACGGTTCAGCCAGCGACGGCCGCCAACGGATCTGACGCGCCCGACGCCGGTTAGAGAGTTGCCTCTGCTCGCTGTTAAGTCAGTATGCCTATTCGCCGGAGCGAGCGTACGTCAGTATTCGATACAGATCTTGTAGGGGAACCTGGACTGCCGGCGGCGGTGGTCCCGGCCGTGAGTCTGAAATGTCAATGCGTTCGCCGCTGAATTGCCACGTGCGGGGGGACTACAGGAGCAAACCGTGTTCGAGCGCATAACGCGTCAACTGCGCGTTGCTCTTCAACTGCATCTTCTGACAAATACGTGCGCGATAGGTAGTGACCGTATTCGGACTCAGGTGCAACGTCTCTGCGATCCGCGCAAGGCTTTCTCCGCGGGCGATAAGTTTCAGCACCTCGAGTTCCCGGTCGGACAACGCCTCATGGGAAGCGGTGCCGGTGCTCCCGAGATGCTGGGCAAGCCGTTCTGCGAGTTCGGGACTCACGTACCTTCCACCCGCATGCGCTTTGCGGACCGCTGCTATCAGTGTTTTGGCCGGAGTGCTTTTAGTGAGGTACCCCGATGCACCCAGCCTGATGGCGCGCAGGGCATACACCTCTTCTGAATATATGCTCAGTATCAGCACCGCCAAGGCCGGATGCTGCGTCCGCAGCGATTTCAGGAGATCAAGGCCGCTGCGGTCGGGCAATGCAATATCGATCAGGGCGACGTCGAAACGCTGTGCGTGGGCAAGGTTCAACGCGTCGCGCGCTGTCTCCGCCTCGGCCGCCACCTCGATGTCAGTAGCCGTACCCAGCATCAGGCGCACGCCATTGCGGACCACCGCGTGGTCGTCGACCAGAAGGACTTCGATGTTTCGCTCAGGACGCAAGGAGCGTCTCCAGGAGCAGGCGCAAGGCCACGGTTGTGCCTGCTCCGGGTGTGCCCGTGACCGTGAGATCGCCGCCGAAGTGGCGTGCTCTCTCGTTCATGCCCGCAATGCCCCAGGACTGTTGTGCGAAAAGCTGCGCCGCGTCCAACCCTTTTCCATTGTCCGATATTTCGAACACGGCGAAGCCGCCCTGTCGCCGCACTCGCACGTGCATGGCCGACGCTTCGGCGTGCCGCACGGCGTTGGTCAGCGCTTCCTGGACGATGCGAAAAAGCGCAGTGCTGCACTCTGGACCGACCTGCATCTCGGCAATGCACGGATCGATTGCTAACGAGCAGTGCAGTCCGCTCTGTCTTTGCATCTGATCCAGATACCACTCGAGCGCCACCCATATGCCCAGCTCGTCGAGCACGCTGGGGCGCAAGTCGGTGATGACGCGCCGCACCGTCTCGAGTGCGACATCCGCAAGCTCCGAGGCGTCGATCAACTGTCGATCGGGCACGCGCCCTTCACGGCGAGCACGATCGACGGCAACGGAAACATAGGCCTTGATGCCTGTCAGCACACTGCCCAGTTCATCGTGAATCTCCCGGGCAATACGCTTGCGTTCCTCTTCCCTGATCCGGTTCTGATGGGCGGCCAGTTCGCTGAGCGCCCGCTCGGCCGCCTTGCGATCCGCGACTTCAGATTGGAGCGCTCTCGCTTTCTGATGCAGCGTGGCAACTGCCAGGTGAAACCGGATAGGATCCGCCGGCGTGGCCTCGAATGCTTCAGAAGGCATCACTTCGAAATGGGCCGCGCAAATCGCATGAAACGCCTGCCTGCCGTCCTCTCCGGCAAATACGCGCATCGGGTACGCACAGAGCCGTGAAAACGCATGATGCCGGGCAAGTTCGTTCCACAGTTGCTCGAGGTGGAGTGCAGCTTCAGGATTGCCGGCGGCACACAGGACGGCCACCATCTCGCCAAACACGCGCGCAGGCACCTTTCCACTATCCGATGCTTCGTCGACCAGCGCACCGAGAACATTCTCACAGCGCGCTGCGTCCGGCCATCCGTTGACAAGCAGGGCGGACAGCGTTTCATCGGCATCCCGCCAGATCAGCCTGGCGCCGCCGGCAGGCTGGGAGTCCTCGAAGCGCGCCTGCTGTTTCAGTTTGCTTTCGATTGCCTCGCGATGCAGCCTTGTAGTGACGACGACCACGCTTTCGCCTGCGCGCAGGCCCTCGCAAACGAAGCGGGCTACCTCGTCGCAGAGAAACCGGTCGGTTTCATAAAACTGAACCGCATGCCGACACATCGAGTCACCCGCCTTTACAGTTCTGTCGCGGTAGGGAACTCCGCACGACTCGATGCAAGATTGATAGGAATGCTTATATTATAAAATCGTAGAGAGCACCCGATGCGACAGAACCGCTTTTTCAGGGTGACCGACAGGCGGCGCCGGCCGGATCGATCGACCTATACCTTCAGATGCGGTCCCAGTAACGACAGGTCAGGGCCTCCAAGACGGTCGTGCGCGGTCTGCACCTGGTGCCAATACGGATAGAGCAGGGGCGGCGCGCTTACCTTGTCGAGTCGCGCGCGCTGTTCGGCGGTCAACGTGAGATTCGCCGCGCCGAGGTTGTCACGCAGTTGCGCCTCATTGCGCCCGCCAATGATCACCGAGGCGACAGCGGGCCGCCCCAGCGTCCACGCAAGCGCAACCTGTGCGGCCGAGACTTTGTGCTCGCCGGCGATCTCGACGAGTACGTCGACGATCGACCACAGTCGTTGCTCGTCGCGGATCGGCGGCTCGGTCCATCCGGCGAGCTGTCGCGTGCCTTCGGGCGTCGCGTCGCGGCGGTGCTTGCCGGAAAGCAGGCCACCTGCCAGCGGGCTCCAGACGAGGATGCCGAGTCCCTGATCGAGTGCGATGGGCGCGAGCTCATACTCGGCTTCGCGTGCTTCGAGCGTGTAGTGGATCTGCTGGCTCACAAAGCGTGGCAGACGGTCGCGTTCGCTCACATGCAACGCTTTCATCAGGTGCCAGCCCGAGTAGTTCGAGCAGCCCACGTACCGGATTTTTCCGTGCCGGACCAGCAGGTCAAGCGCTTCGAGCGTTTCTTCAAGGGGCGTGAGGCCATCCCATTCATGAACCTGGTAGAGGTCAATCACATCGGTCTTGAGGCGGCGCAGGCTCGCCTCGCAAGCCTCGATCAAATGATGCCGCGACAGGCCCCGGTCATTCGGGCCGTCGCCCATCGGAAAGCGTGCCTTGGTGGCGATCAGCACGCCGCCTTTGCGTTTTCCGCCGAGCGCTTCGCCGACGATTTCCTCCGACGCGCCATTCGAATAGACATCCGCTGTATCGATCAGGTTGACGCCCGCGTCGATGCACATGTCGATCTGCCGGCGCGCATCGTCGAGGCCGACTTCGCCGACGCTCGCAAATTTGCCCTTGCCGCCCATCGTCATTGTGCCGAGTGTGATGGTCGACACCTTGAGGCCGGAACGACCGAGTTGACGATATTCCATGATGAAGCAATCTCCTATGAAGGTTGCGCAGGGTTCGCGACCGGCGCGCAGTCATTTTCGTCCACCTGCGCGGGAAAATCGTGTCTGTTCTCTCCGTTGACGCGCCCAACCGTCCGACGATATCGGAGATCCACTTACCATTCCAATGGGAATATCTGCTTAGATTAAGCGGTTTTTGTGATTAACGGAGTTTCAAAGTACGCGGTACGCGGGTCACTCTTGTGATCAGACCGCCGATCTCGAGACACGCCCTTCACGGAGCTCAATGGGTCTCACCGATGGTGGCGCAGTGCGGCTCGTGCGCTCAATGAGCACTACCACGGTTGCGGATATGCACATCAGCGCGGCAACGCCGAGCATGGGGACGCGATAGGAGCCGGTAACATCGTGAAGCCAGCCGGTCGCATAAGGTCCGAGGAAACCGGCGAGCGTGCCAATCGTATTGATGAGCCCGATCCCCGCCGCGGCAGCTGCATTGCTGAGATAGCGCGGAGGCAACTGCCAGAACGAAGCATGCGGTGTATAGACGCCGACCGCGCCGAGCGTAAAGGCGGCCATCACCTCGTACGGCGAGGAAAGGAAGAGCGCCGCAGCGAACGACAAACCACCTATCGCGGTAGGAATGGCGACGTGCCAGGCGCTGACAGCGGTACGCCGTGCATAGTTTCCCCACAACAAAATGGTTACCGCCGACACCGCGAACGGAATCGCAGTGATCAGTCCGATCTGGAAGACCGAATACTTGACAGCGAACGTCCGTGAGAACTCGGCGACAATCTGTGGCATGAAGAACGACAGCGCGACGACGCCGATGTTGATGCCGAAGTAGATCAGCCCAAACGCAAGAACTCGGCGGTCCAGCAACGCACTCCACGCGCTTTTCGGCGACACGCGCTGCGCCTCCTGCTGTTCCACTGCAAGCGCCTCATTCAGTTCAGCGCGCTCGTTCGTGGTCAACCATGTAGCATCGTCCGGCCGATTTTTCATCAGGATGAAGGTTGCGACGCCTAGTGCGATTGCGGGCAGTCCTTCAATGAAGAACATCGAGCGCCAGCCAGACCACCCGAAAATATGCACATGCTCCATAACGAAGGTCGAAATTGGCGCGCCGAGCATGTTCGACAGCGGGATCGCGATAAAAAGCAGCGACATCAGCCACACCCGTTCCTGCCGCGGCAGCCAGAATGTGACGTACAGCACCATTCCGGGGAAGAAACCCGATTCGGCGATGCCGAGTAGAAAGCGCAGCACGTACAGCGTGTGCGCGCTGTCGACGAATGCGGTCAACGAAGCGATGATTCCCCAGGTGACGAGAATACGGGTCATCCAAAGCCGCGCACCGAACCGGGCCAGCAGCAGGTTGCTCGGCACGGCAACGAGAATGTAGCCCGCGTAGAAGAGGCCAGCCGCGAACCCGAACTGCGAGACCGACATGCCGAGTTCGTGATTCATTGTCAGTGCCGCGTAACCGACATTCGCCCGGTCCATCTGGTTCACGACATAGAGCAGGATCAGCAGCGGCGCCAGGTGCCAAATGACTTTCCGGGCGGTCTGCGGCCTGATTCGTGCCGCATTCGAAGTATCGTTCATTCAGAATTCCTTTCTTGTGACAGTGCGAAGCCCCCGAATGCCGTGCAGAGACGGTGTGGCCGCGCTTTGTTGTGGGTCATCCGCTCTTCGCCCGGAGGGCGTCGCCCGGCGCTTTAGATGGCGGGTTCGCTCATCGCGCGTCGCTACTGGGCTGAACAGCACGGACTGTCGGGCTCCACGTTGAAATGTCGTCCAGCGGTACAACCGGCCTCGGTAATTTCTTGAAGTCGAAACGCGCGAGTATTGGCGAGGTCAGGCCCGGCGCATCGACGCTCACGATTTGTTCGTCAGCAAAGAATTCGTCGAATGCGGCCCTGAAATGTCCACGCGACTTCAGCACCACGACGCGCGCGCTGGCGATATCAATGCCGAACATCTCGAAGAACATCGGCTCGTGGCACTGGTGTCGCTTGCTGATGACGATGACCGTCACGCCTCCCACTTGCAACGCGACCGACGGGCCGAGGTCGAAGCTGCACCCGGCCAGTTGACCGCGGCGGCCGATACCTTTACCGGTATGCAGCCGCAACACCCGGGCGGGCACGTCGAACAGTTCCGAATAAATGGTGGTTTCGGCCCGGTTGAACCGCGCTTGGAACGGTTGGCCGGTACCGGCCACATAGGCGTCCGACACCAATTCCGGATCTGTGACGACACCGAGGATCGCACCGCGCACGTCCTGTTCGTGAAGCGCTTTCAGAATAAACGGCGTGTTGCCGCGACCGCCACCGCCAGGGTTGTCGGCTACGTCAGCAAGCAGCACCGGAGCGCGGGACGCATCGTCGCCTGTTGCTTTCGCGAGGTTGACCGCATCGTTGAGTGGCGTCAGCCGCGGCGTGAATGCGGCACGCTCCTGCCATCCGTACGACGCAAGCTCGTGCGCAACACGGGCTGCGAGCAGCGCATCACCGCGTGTAGTGACCAGTACCGTCAGCCCGTTCTTCGGCGTGTCCGCGAACGCGAATCCACCGGCAATCGAGATGTTCACGATGCGCGGATCATCGAGCGCTTCAGCGCGTCGGATCATTCCTGCATACGGCCCTGTGCCTGGTGCTGTCAGCAACTGCGTCGGCGGTGCACAGACGGGCATTCGCACATGGGCGACGCACGTGCGCATACCGTTCAGCAGTTCGATGGCAATCCACGCCGCCTCGGCGCCTCGTTCGGCCATATCGGTGTGCGGATTGCGGCGGTACGACACGAGCGCGTCGACTGCGTCGACCATCCGGTCCGACACGTTCGCATGCAGGTCGACGGTGGCGACGATCGGTACTGCCGGTCCGACGATACGGCGTACGAGCGTGAACACCACACCGTCGGGATCGTCTTCTTCTGTCGTGATGGCGGCGCCGTGCTCACAGATGTAGACGGCGTCAAGCGGCAACGCCGCGCGTAACCGCTTCTCGAATTCGCGCAGCGTGTCGGCGAAGAAAGCGTGCTCGACCGGTCCGCCAGACTCCGCATTCGCGAACAGGATCGGTACGGGCGTCCAGGGTCCGATCGCATCCATCGTACGAACGAACGCCGGGATTTCCGGCGTCATCACAGGTGCCTCGCTTCTCGCGTCAAGCAGAAGCGCGGTGTCTTGCAGATACGCACGCGACAGGAAATCTGCGCGCGTCGAAACTGGTGCAAACCGGTTCGACTCGATCGCGAAGCCAAGAATGGCAATGCGCGGGTTTTTCATCAATCGCTCCTCATCGGCCGGCGTCATCGGCCGGCATTGGGCGCTGACGTTTCCGGCGGGTCATCAAAGGCAATCGCATTTCCATCCACGGCACGATGGCGTGCCGCGGATGAACGCGAACATCGGCACCAGAGTTCGCAAGCGGTGAAAAGAGTATTGGCCGTCAAATAGCCGCGGGGGTTAACATCTTCTTATTGCTTCGTTAACATGCAACTTAACGCGCAGCTTAATGATCTCGACCGAAGACCTGCACTTTTTCATTACGCTGACGGCCGCCGCTTCGCTCGCGGATGCCGCGCGCAAGCTCGATGTCACGCCGCCTGCTGTGACACAGCGCTTGCATCTCTTGGAAAAGCGGCTGGGAATGCGCTTGATCGACCGGTCGGGCCGACGCATGGTGCTGACCGATGAGGGCGAACTGCTGGCGGTGCACGCGCGCAGGATCTGCGATGACATCGGCAATCTGTCGGACACGCTGGCGTCGCGGCGGGGGACGGTGGCGGGGCACCTGCGGGTGATTGCGCCGCTCGGCTTCGGGCAGCGGTACGTCGCGCCCGTGATTGCGCAATTTCGCAGCCTCTATCCGGAAGTGACCGCAAGCCTGATGCTATCCGATCGCCCCACGCACGTTTCGGACGACTCTTGGGACCTGATGGTTCATATTGGCGAGCTACGCGATTCAACGCTGGTCAGCCGACGGCTTGCGCCTAACCGGCGCATCCTGTGCGCGGCGCCGCGCTATCTCGCGTTGCGCGGCGAACCTCTGCATCCGGATGAACTGCGTGCGCACGACTGCATCGCGCTGCGCGAAAACGATGAAGACGTGACAATGTGGCGCTTTATGCCGAAGCACCACGGCACACCGGCGAATGTCAGGATCGAGCCGTGCCTGACGAGCAACGACGGCGGCACCGTGCGCGATTGGGCGCTTGCCGGACTCGGGATCATTGCGCGTTCCGAATGGGACGTCGCCGAACATCTGCACGCGGGCCGGCTGGTCCCGCTGCTCGACGGGTGGCAATTGCCGGATGCTGATGTCGTTGCGTTGATCAGTTCGCGACATGGACGCTCGTTGCGCGCTACGCGCTTTCTCGACCATCTGTACTCGTCGCTATCGCAACTGCTTTGGCTGCCGTCCGTCGCAGGCGAACCGGCAGAGCGCGGCCGCCCGCTACCGCCGGTTGCCCGGTGAAAGGCACCGGAAAAACTGCACAGTCCACCGCATAGCAGCTCTATTCATATGTTTAATTAGTCATGCTTTTCATGTTGAAATTGAGCGTCCCGATTAAAACTGACCGGCTTCCATGAGGGGCAGCATCTGGGTGGCCGTGTTGTTGGCGCATGAGGCAATCTCTTCGTCGCCGGGACTTGTCACGCCGAACAGCGCATCGTCGAAAAGCGTGGCCTTAGCCATTCGATACCAGTTCCTTGAATGTTCAGCACTCGATATCAAAATGCGCACGACCGAATCCGGTCATTCAGGGTAGCGGTGAAAAAATCGCATCTGCTTCGTTTAGGCATGCTTTTCATGTTCCGAACGGCGATTGCACCCTGTGCGAAGCTTGGAGGTGCCTCCGGAATCGCTGCCTTTGTAAAAACGCCTTCAGGAGCGATGCCGCGACTGTTTCCGGGCGTCATTACGGAACAGGACGTTGCAAGCGTGTCTGACTACGTCGCATCCCTCAAATAGGCCTGCGTTTCGGCTGCGCAACGCGAGTGGAATGAGCAATTAAAAGGGGCAACGCTTTTCCCGTGAAACCGACGACTTGCATTCAAAATGGCACCTGCTGACGACATACTCTGAGAACCAGCTGCCGAAGCCAACGATGCACAGGGTCATTCTCTAAACGAGGATGCCACATTTGAGAAATCGCAAAGCCATCAGTCGCCACGGGAAGCTCAAAAGTGTAAACCGCGACCGATGCGGCGTGCTGAGTGTTCATAAAAGATGCAGGCAGGAGCGCTACCAGATCGGACGCGCTAGCCACCGCCAACGCGGCCGGAAAGCTTGGCACGATTGCTACGGTCGTTCGTTCCAACCCTAACAGGCCAATCGCAGCGTCAAGAGGTTCAATTATTTGACGACCGTGCGGAGTTGCTACGTGACCAAATGCTGCGTATTGCGAGGGTGTCACCTCTTGTTTCATTTCGAGGGGATGCCCCTTTCTGACAACACCCAGGTAGCGGTCTCGAAACAATGCCTGGACGCGTATTTCAGGTCCCATTTCCTCCAGGACACCAATCTCAAGATCGGCGGAACCATTTCGTAGATATTCCGCACTCTTTTCTGACTTGGACGAAAAGTGCAAACGCACATGCGGCGCAAGTGCAGTAACTTCAGCAATCAATGGTGCGCCGAAGGCTTCCACGAAAGCTTCATTGGCACGAATCTTAAGGGTTCTCCGCAACGTCAAAAAATCTAGCGCCGCCAACGACGGACGGAGCAGGGAACGCGCCTCGTGAACAATATTGTGTGTTTGCTCGCGAATCTCCTCGGCATACGGAGTCAGCACCATCTGGCGCCCGGCCCGGACCAATAACGGATCGCCGGTCGCAGCACGAAGGCGAGTCAGCGTGCGACTCATTGCTGAGGCACTCAAATGCAACGACCGGGCAGCGCGTGTCACGTTTTTCTCCGTAAGCAACGCATCGAGCGCGAAAAGTAGATTGAGGTCCGGTTCGGGCATTTTCTAATGGTAGCAAGCGGAGGTGAGAGCGGTGAGATGTGGCGTCTGGTGCATATATTAGTTGCATTCAGTGCAGCTTCCGCCATCCCTTGTGCATCGCTATATTGGCTTGGGTGATTTACTTAAGAGGATCGCTCTCGTTACTGTCAGGTTCGAGAGCGGCTTTGTTTACCAAGGATGCCAATGCAAAAAATACCTTCGCAGAAAACTGTTCTCCTGATCGGCGCCTCTCGCGGCCTTGGATTTGCGATGGTTCAGGAGTATTTGAAGCGGGGCTACCGAGTCATCGCCACCGGGCGAGCTGCCTCGACAGAAAAGCTTCAGCATGTCGCAGAAGCCTCCGCTGGCGCGCTCGAAGTAGAAACTGTCGATATCACGATTCCAGTGCAGGTCGCAGCTCTGCGCGCCCGCCTTGGCGATCGACGTTTAGATGTGCTTTTTGTGAACGCGGGTGTCAAAAACGACGATTGGAAAACGATAGCGGACGTCTCCACGGAGGAATTTGTACGAGTGATGGTAACGAACTCGCTGAGTCCGATGAGAGTCATTGAGGCGCTTCAAGACCTTGTCCCGCCGACTGGAACGATCGGTGTGATGTCGTCGGGGCAGGGCAGTATCACAAATGCCACCAACGCGAATTATGAAGTCTACAGGGGGAGCAAGGCCGCACTGAATATGTTTATGCGTACCTTCGCAGCTCGCAGCGCCCAGTATCCGCGTAGCCTCCTGCTTATGGCACCTGGATGGGTCCAGACAGATATGGGTGGTCCTACGGCGCGCTTGACCATCCAAGAAAGCATTCCGAACCTGGTCAATACGATCGAGGCTTATGAAGGGCGCTCCGGCTTGCATTACCTTGACTATCTCGGCAGGGTCGTTCCTTGGTGATGACCTCCGCCACGCTCCGACAAATATGAGGGCACGGCTGACGATCCAGCTTGTTCAACCTTGCCTGTCTATGTGAAGCGCTCCCGTGCTGCATGATCGCGGTGGAGCAACGGCGCGTACTCGTGCAATTCCCGTGGCGCGATGTCGAAGGCGCGACGGAATGCACGCGTAAAGCTCGACGCACCATTGAAGCCCAACCCCGAGGCAATGTCCTGTACCTCCATATGCGGAAAGTGCACCAGCTCATCGGCCGATATTCGCAGCCTGCGGCTGCGGATATCGGGTACAGATCGAAATCTCACCGGGTCAAAGCCCCAGACAAACCGCCCCGGCCGCGACGATCACGCACGCGAGCCAGCGCTTTCCACTTACCGCTTCGCGCAGAAACACCCGCCCGATGAGTACCGCGAACACTACGCTGGTCTCGCGCAACGCCGATACCGCGCCCATCGCGCCCGACTGCAACGCCCAGATCACGATGCCATACGCGGCGATCGAGACCAGCCCGCCGACGAGCGATGAGCCGACCGTCATGGGCATTGCCCGGACCGGTGTCCACAGCGCGGCGAGCCCACGCTTCGCGACGAACAGCACCGGCATCAGCCAATAGAACAGGAACATCCACGCGGTGTAGGCGAGCGCCTGGCCGCCGGATAACCGCACGCCGATGCCGTCGATCACGGTATAGAGGGCGATCGTCGCGCCGGTCGTCAGCGCGGCCAGCACACTCGCGCGAGACACGTGACGACCCTGCAGCGCGATCGCGATAATGCCGCCCGATATCATCGCGATGCCGAGAGCGTGCAAGGGGCCTATGGCTTCATGCGCGAAGAACGCCGCGCCGAGCGTGACGAGCAGCGGCGACGAGCCGCGCGCGATTGGATACGCTTGCGCCAGATCGCTGCGGCGATACGACCGCACGAGGGTCACGTTGTAGACGATATGCACGAGCCCCGATGTGACGATGTACGGCCAGGCCGCGCCGGCCGGCCACGGCGCGAACAGGACCACGAGCGTTGCGACCACCGCGATGGCGATGCTCATCCACGTCATGGACAGGAACCGGTCGGGGTTGCCATGCAGCATCGCGTTCCAGCTCGCGTGGAGCAGGGCGGCAAAGAGGACGAGACCGCCAGTAAAACTGAGCATGCGTTTCGGGGCCGGAGAGCGTGCGGGAGATCAGGCTTCGCGCGGACATGCGCCACTAATATCAGCGAGAGGTGCGAGCGAACTGGAAGGGGCCTTTTCCGTGTCCGCTCGCCGATTTATGGCTGCCAACACTAGAATCGGAGCGCTGTAAGCAGGATATCTATCTTATGATTGGCTAACAAACCATATAAATTGGGTAGTCGAGTTAGATAAACTCTTGTGGGCGCCACGCACGAACTCCGGGGTAATGGGGGGCGCGACCCAGATGCGCTGGTCGTTCGTCATGTGATCGATAGCAAGTGGAGAGCACGCGATTTTACCAAGCTGCCGGTGCCAGACCTTTTCGACGCTTCACGTGGCTCGGGACAGCCACGACCGGTTCTGGGCAGACTCGGCTTTTCCAGCCATTTCTACGGGCTGTCGCGCCGCTTCGAGCGCACTCAATCGCTTGGCCGCATTCAATATGAAAGGTTGCTATGTTGCATCTATAGGGGGAGACTCAGAACGGGGCCATTCCTTACAAAGAAGACCAAGAAGCAAGGCTCCATTTCACCGCACCCCCGCCATCGCACCGCCGCGCAAGTGGCGTTTGCACAACCGCTCCCATCCCAGTCCCCAAGCGAGGCCGCACGGCTACGCCATGCAATCAACAATCGAAAACTGTGATCTCGAGCCCATCCATGCGCTCGGCCTGATCCAGGCGCATGGTGCATTGGTGGCATTCGATCGAGCGGGACTTACTGTTGCCCGCTCCGCTAACGCAGCGTCTTTACTCGGACACGTGCCTGGCCTGGGCATGAAGATGACCGATGCACATTTTGATCAAACCGCGAGAGATGCCATCGCCCGGGGACTGGAAAAACCCGAGCTTGTCGAAGAGGGCGTGCAATGCTTCGGAGCGGGTAACCGTCGTTTCGACCTTGTCATGCATTGGTCCGATGGTTTGCTCCTGGCCGAGTGGGAAGAGAAACCGTTGAACGCTCCGCCGACCACGCACTACGCCAACCTGGTCCAGCAAAGTATCCAGCAACTGCAGCGTAGTGCAGCCTCGTCTTTGGGGCAACTGCTGCAAGTTGCGACCGACGCCATACGGACGCTTACCGGGTTTGATCGCGTCATGGCGTATCAATTTCTGCAGGATGGCAGCGGCAGTGTGAGCGCCGAGTCCAAGCGTGCCCAACTAGCCCCTTACCTTCATCTGCGTTATCCGGCGGGAGATATTCCTGCACAGGCGCGACGCCTCTACGTCGTCAATGCCATTCGGCACATTGCAAATGTCAGAGAGGCGCCGGTTCCGATCGAACCCGCTATCGTGCCGGCAAACGGCAAGCCGCTTGACCTTACCCATTCGATTTTGCGCAGCGTCTCGCCCATTCACATCGAATACTTGAAGAACATGGGCGTCGCGGCCTCGATGAGTGTTTCCATCGTAGTCGATGGCAAACTGTGGGGCCTGATCGCGTGTCATCACATGGAACCGTTGTCGGTTCCTCATGCGGTTCGCGTGTCATGTACCGTCCTGGCTCAAGTGCTGTCGATCACCGTCGAGCGGAACGAGCTTTCGCAACGAGCAATGGCCGAGCGTCGTATTGAAGATTTGCGTGGCCAGGTTGCCAACGCGCTGGCCTCATCGGAAGACGCGACGGCGGGACTGCTTGCCGCGAACGACGCAATGCGTGGGCTGATCGAGTGCGACGCGCTGTCGGTGCTCATGGGCCAGCGGGTGGGGTCGTTTCCGGCCAACCTCGATCGCGCGGCCGCCATCAAGGTGGCCGACTACATGAGCGATCACCACCAGGACTTGCTGGTGACCGACTCCATTTCACGAGACGTACCCGAACTCGACGGATTACTCACGGAGATCAACCATGCCTCAGGCATTCTCGCGATCCAATTAAGCGGTACGCCCGCGATCACGATCATCTGGTGGCGCGCCGAACTCGATGAAACAGTCCATTGGGCGGGACAACCGGACAAGATCACGGCGACCGGCGCGAATGGCGAGCACCGGAGGCCACGAAAATCGTTTGAGGTCTGGAAAGAGACCGTGCGCGGCAGCAGTCGAGTTTGGGACGCGACCGACCGGTTTGCAGCCCGGGAACTGAAAGCGATCTTGCAGGAGGTGGCGCTGGATCACATCCGGGTAGCTGAGCACGAACGCGCTGCTTTACTGGCAATCATGGGGCACGACTTGCGCGATCCCCTTCAGGCCATCGATATGGTCGTCACGCTAATGGGACGGGGGCTTGTCTCAAATGCTGATGGTGTCAAACGCATCGAATACTCCTCTCAGCGCATGCAGTCCTTGATCGCCTACATCCTGGACGTAAGCCGCTTGCGTACGGGTGTAGGCCTGGCTATGGAAGTTCGCAATACAACGCTCGCGCCGCTCTTGTATGCGGCATTCGAACGGGCCCAACAAGCGCACCCTGGGGTCGAGATGACCGTGGAGATCGGCGATCTCGGCGACTGTCCGGTGGACGGAGACCGTCTTGTACAGGCGATCTCGAACCTGCTGAGCAATGCCCGGCATCACGGCGATATGCGCTTTCCGATCCAGGTGAGCGCGAGCCGCCCCGATGCTCAATGGCGCATCGCGATAACAAACCGCATCCCGGCTGGCGCTTCGTTCACGCCCGGGCCTATGACAAGTCCCTTCAATGTGTCGTCGTCGAGGAACCCGCGGAACAAAACCGGGCTTGGCCTCGGGCTTTATATTGCAAACGCGATCGCCGTCGGCCTCGGCGGCACCCTGGAAGTTGATCGCATCAGTGACGATGCCCGCTTCACGATTGTGCTCAACGACAACCCGTCATCAACGGGAACTGCTCGCTAACGCAATCAGCGTGTTGGCCGCGAAGCGACCGGGATCCGTTGGTCGGATCACCATGCGAATTCACCGGCTGCGAGCCCGTGCGTCAGCGGTACGCGTGGCCAGCCGGCGACAGACATTTTCCCTACGCTTCAGACAGCACGACTCCTCTACCCGTCGACGGCTGCCAGTAACCACTCTCTCAGCGCCCGAATCTTAGGCAATTGAGCTCGGGGTGTGGGGTAGATCAAGTAATAGGCCAGGCCCTGTTCGAGCACATGCTCAAAAGGCGCAACGAGTACGCCATCGCGCAAGCTTTCACGCACCAGGTTAAGGTCCCCCAATGCGACCCCTTGACCGCGAGTCGCCGCCGACAGTGCAAGATCGAGCGTATCGAAGGTCTGCCCCCGCTGGGGCGTAGTTCCGCTAATGCCGACTGCTGCCAGCCATCGCCCCCAGCCTTGAATCGGAAAACAGTGCAGTAACGGCAAGCTCCGGACGTCCTCAGGCACCGTCAGACGCTTCGCCAATTCCGGCGAGCACACCGGTGTCAATCGCTCCGGCATTAGCTCGATCGCTTCTACATCCTTCCAGTCTCCGCGCCCCTGAATGATTGCCGCGTCGATATCGTTGTCCTCAAAACGCGGCTCCCAAGCGTCATAGGTCGTCACGCGCACATCCACGTCCGGCATGACTACGCGTAGAGACGGCAGAAGCGGCAAGAACCATCGCGTAGCAAATGTCGGGGGCATTCTCAGCGTCAAGACCTGGCCCGCATTGCGAAGGCTTTCACAGATATTGGCGAGACGCGCCAAGGCATCCTCAACCGCGGGCAGCAGCGCTTCGCCGTCTGGCGTCAAGCGTAGGCCGCGCTTATGGCGAATGAACAGCACGACACCAAGATGTTCTTCAAGCTGCTGAACTTGCCGGCTTATCGCACTTTGCGTGACGAATAGTTCGGTGGCCGTGCGACTGAACGTACCGCAACGCGCAGCACTCGCGAACACTTCAAGCGAATGGAGAGGCGGCAGATGCCGGTAGAAATTCGTGCCGGCAAATGCATGATCTGTACGCATGGATGCCATGAGAAAATACCTCTGTTGTGTTTATTTTCAGGCAGTTACATTGAGTCGGCCGTGTGATTGCCCGCGTCGAATGCATGCATTCAATGCACTTCGCATTTGCGCAAGCGTAATCCGAATTAAAAGGAGGCGGTAGCAATGAAGATTAAAAGCGTCAAGGCGACACCGATCAATTTGCCGCTGGACGCGCCTTACGTCTGGGTGTTCGGGGAGCTTCCCGGTTTTTCCACGACCATCGTCGAAGTGGAAACGGAGGATGGCCTCGTAGGGATCGGTGAGGCTCCGTCGCCTTACGCCGCGACGCTCATTCGCGAGCAGCTCGCGCCGAAACTGATTGGCCACGATGCCCTTGATATAGCAGGAGCAGAATTCCTCTGCGTACCATTCTGGGCCGGCGTGCAAAGCATCAACGACAGCGCGCGCATCACCGCGTTCGGCGCGCTCGAGATGGCTCTCTGGGACCTGCGCGGCAAGGCATGGAATCAGCCGCTTTATCAACTGCTCGGTGGCGCTGTTCGCAAGGACATTCCGTTCACCGATTATTTTTCCCTGCGCGCCGACGGTCCGGCAAAGCGCGACGGTTCGCGTGTCCGCGGCGAGCAGACCCCGGAAGCAGTGGCGGACTACTGCGTCGAGTTACACGAGAAGTACGGCACCACGTATTTCGAAGGCAAGTTTTCGACGCACGATCCCAAGGTGTCACTGCGGATGCTCGAATTGATCCGCGCACAACTTGGCGACGACATCATGTTGCGTATCGATTCGAACCAGGCGTATTCGCTCGCAACGGCGCGCCGGCTCGCACGCCCCCTTGAGGAGCTTGGCGTGCGCAATTGGGAAGATCCGGTGCGAACAGTCGAGGAAATGGCTGAATTGCGGCGCCATTGCTCGATTCCGTTTTCCACGCATAACACCGATATCGCGCGGGCGATGACACTCCGAGTGCCCGACGCGATCGTCGGCAACCCGGCCGTCCTGGGTGGCATTGGCCGCATGGTTCGTTTCATCGGCGCGTGCGAACACTCAGCGATCGATTTTTGGTGCTACAGCGGGGACTCTGGCGTCGGCAGTGCGGCTTATCTGCATCTTTGCGCCGCGCTGGGCTGGATCCGCGAGCCGAATCAGTCGCTGTTCCGCATGCAAGTGACAGATGTGATCGAGGAAGGGCCGTTCGCGCCGAGGAACAACACCGTTCGCGTGCCGGAAGGCGCCGGGCTGGGAGTGACCTTGTCGCAGGAGAGGCTTGCTTATTGTCATCGGCATTATGTTGAAAACGGGCCGATGAACAAATACCACGATCCCGAGCGGCCTGGGACCTATCGTCGCCTTCCGCTTGTTTAAGTGATTTGCATGATTAGGAATACTGAAATGAGAGACAGCATAATCGATCGTACCTGGTCCATGCTGCGCAAGCGCAAACCCGACTGGAGTCTCGACCAGCCGTTTTACGTCGACCAGGATGTTTTCGATCTGGAAATGCAGTTGTTCTTCAGCAAGCATTGGCTTTTTGCAGCCATGACTTGCGAGATTTCCAAGCCGGGCGACTGGGTCCGTGTGGACATTGGTCGCGAGTCGGTGGTTATTGTGCGCAAGAAGGACGGACAAGTTGCTGCGTATCACAACACCTGTCGGCATCGCGGCTCGCGAATCTGCCAGGAGGAGCGGGGCCACGCGGGTCGGCTCGTGTGTCCCTATCACCAATGGACTTACGACCTCAATGGGCAACTCATTGCTACGCGACTCATGGGCGAAGATTTTTCGAAGGACGAGTTCAGCCTGATCCCGGTTGCAGTCGGTGTGGCGGGAGGTTATGTTTTCATTAACTTCTCCAACAATCCAGCAGATTTCGAACCGCTTAAACGCGACGTTGAACCGTATCTGTTGCCGCACGGGCTCGACGATGCAAAGGTCGCGTACACGCAGACTCTCGTCGAGGATGCGAACTGGAAGTTGGTTATCGAAAACAATCGCGAGTGTTATCACTGCGTTGGCGCGCATCCGGAACTGATGCACATCATTACCGAATTCGATGACCCCAACGATCCACGCATCAAGCCTGAATACAAGGAACTGGTCGAACGCAAAGGGGCGGACTGGGACCGCCTCGGGATTCCACACGCTCATACGCATGGCAGCGAGGTTTACCGCGCGGTGCGTTTGCCTTTCACCGCGGGACGGGTGTCGATGACGGCAGATGGCCGCCCGGCGTGCACGAAGCTGCTTGGGAATCTGACCGACCCGGATTTGGGATCGGTGCGTTTGCTCAGCTTACCCAATAGCTGGAATCATATTCAGGCCGACCACGCCGTTACCTTTCGCGTGCTGCCAATCAGCCCGGAGAAAACGCTTGTTACAACGAAGTGGCTGGTCCACAAAGACGCGCAAGAAGGCGTCGATTACGACATCGACCGGTTGACCGAAATCTGGACAGCCACCAATGCGCAGGACCGGAAACTTGCTGAGAATAACCAACTCGGTATTCGTGGCAGCGCGTATCGGCCGGGGCCTTATTCGGGGTTGATCGAAGGGGGGACACGGGACTTTGTGCGCTGGTATGCCGACGAGATGCAAGCCGCGCTCGCGCCGCTCGTGCAGATCGATGCTGCGCAGGGAGCGGCAGCATGAGCGCCACGATCACGGTCACGGTCAGTCTGGCCGACATCGAGACGCTTGCTGCAAGAGCGTTGCGCGCGTCCAATGTCAGCGCCGCCAATGCAAAAGCGGTCGCCCGCTCGATCGCCCACGCGGAGCGCGACGGGCAACAGATAGTCGGGCTGTCCTATCTGCCCACGTACTGCGCTCACGCTGCGTGCGGCAAGGTTGATGGTTTCGCGGAACCCGCGCTTGACGTGCTGTCGCCAGCGGTGATTCGCGTCGATGCACGGACCGGCTTCGCTCATCCAGCGCTGGCGCTTGGCTTGCCGGCGCTGGATGAAGCGGCTCGCGTCTTCGGCGTCGCCACGCTTGCCATCGGCAACTCCTATGCATGTGGGTCACTGGGCTATTTCGTGGAGGAACTGGCCGAGCGCGGGCTGGTCGCGCTGATGTTTGCGAATGCGTCGCCATCGATCGCACCTCATGGCGGCAAGGTCCCGTTCTTCGGCACCAATCCGTTCGCGTTCGCCACGCCACGAAGCGGCGAGGCGCCACTTGTGATCGATCAGTCGTCTAGCGTCGTAGCGAAAGTCGCTGTCATCGATGCGCATGAGCGCGGTGCGACTCTGCCTCCCGGCTGGGCGCTGGATGCCGACGGTCAGCCCACCACGGACGCCGCTGCGGCGATGGCCGGTAGCTTGAGCCCGATAGGCGGCTACAAGGGAGCGAGCCTCGCCTTGATGATCGATTTCTTCGCGGGCGGACTGACTTGCTCGAACTTCTCGTTCGAGGCATCGTCATTCGGCGATTGCGACGGCGGTCCCCCGCGAACAGGGCAGTTCGTGATCGCATTCGATCCGTTGATGTTCGGTGGTCTTAAGTTCGTCGACCGCACGGAGACTTTGCTGACGGCAATGCAATCCGAGCCTGACGTTCGCGTGCCTGGTACGCGCAGGACCGACGCGCGCAGGCGGAACCAGGCGGGTATCGCGGTGCCAACTGCATTGTGGGAATCGATTCAACGTCTTGCCGGGGACAGGGCGGTGATGCCAGGCGAAGGCACGGAGGCATGCATATGAATCCCATCATTCTAGACGGACCGCTTGGCTGGTCACAGGTTGCGGCTATCGCCGTCAACAAGGCCCCGCTGAAGTTATCGGCTGCGGCGATGAGCCGGATCAGCGCAGCTAACGCCATTGTGCGCTCGCTAGTGGAACGACATATTCGTGCGTACGGGGTGAACACGGGGGTCGGCGCGCTTTCGGACACGATCGTGCCGCCGCAGCAGCAAGCGGCGCTGTCGCGAAATATCCTGATGAGTCATTCAGTGGGAGTCGGCGCGCCATTGGGGGTGAGCGAGACCCGCGCGATCATGGTCGCCGCCGTCAACAACTATGCACACGGTTATTCGGGCTTGCGTCTTGTTGTAGTCGAACATGTCGTAGCGTTGCTCAATGCCGGATGTACTCCTGTGATTCCGCGTCAGGGTTCTGTGGGTTATATCAGCCACATGGCGCGCGTCGGTCTCATGTTGATAGGCCAGGGCCGCGCGATGCTCAATGGCGAGCGCCTGTCCGCCAAGGAAGCGCTCGGGCGGATTGGCCTGGACCCTCTCGTATTGGAAGCAAAGGAGGGCCTGTGCCTGGTGAATGGCACACCGTGTGCGACCGGGCTTGCGTGCCTTGTACTCGAGCGTGCGCGGCGCATGATGGATTGGGCCGATGCAATTTCGGCCATGACGTTGGAGACTCAGCGCGCTCAGATAGGCGCGCTCAATTTGGCGTCGATGGCATTGCGCGCGTCACCCGGTTTGACGCATGTCGCGCAAAAGCTGACCGGCATGCTGTCGGGGTCCTCCATCCTGGCGGCGGCTGCTGGACGTAAAACGCAGGATGCACTGAGTCTCAGAAGCATTCCACACGTTCACGGTGCGGTGCGTGATGCATGGACCGATGTGGCGACGGTGGTGAACCGCGAACTTGCGAGCGTGACCGATAACCCTATTGTTTCGGGTACGCCCGCTGCGCCGGAAGTCCATTCGCAGG
>Ga0105854_1000221_pt1 | contig 29455 bp, 29 predicted proteins | sample OrgsoiDNA_201058_FD_89679 | JGI IMG/M metagenome (GOLD analysis project Ga0105854, IMG submission 89679) | Permafrost soil microbial communities from the Arctic, to analyse light accelerated degradation of dissolved organic matter (DOM) -... | ecosystem: Environmental > Terrestrial > Soil >... | reverse complement strand
AGCAACGCCTATCCGGTGCCCGAAACAGTCACCGATGAACTCGCCAGCATGGTTGAACCCTTCACCATTGCCGCCAACGTCACGGCGTTTCTCACACCGCAACCTCAGGATACCGCGCTGATTTACGGCGCGGGGCCGATGGGCCTGACGGTGATTCAGGTCCTGAAAGGCGTGTATGGCGTGCAGAAAGTGATCGTGGCGGATCGCATTGATGAACGCTTAGCCATGGCGCAAACCAACGGGGCCGACTGGACTATCAATAACCAGAATCAATCGGTGGCTGATGTACTGGCTGCGGAAGGGGTGAAACCGACGCTGATCGTTGATGCCGCCTGTCATCCGTCGATTTTGCAGGAAGCCATTTTGCTGGCCTCACCGGCGGCGCGCATCGGCATGATGGGTTTTTCGGGGGAAACCAGCAGTCTGACCCAACAGAGCATTACCAGTAAAGAGATCTCGATTTTCTCCTCGCGCCTCAACAGTCATCGCTTCCCGCAGGTGATTGAATGGATGGAGCAAGGAAAAATCGCGCCCCAAAAGCTGGTCACCCACTGGCTGCCTGCGGGAGACGTCGAAGCTGCCATGACCTTATTTGAAAAAGATCAGCGTGCCTGCTGCAAAGTTTTACTGAAATTCCCCATGAACCATCACTCACAATAAACGTTGTTATTGAGGAAGGATGGAGTTTCATCCTTCTTATTTTCGTGCACCAACACCAGGCTTGAATCACTACCAACAATACATCGACAAAACGCAACACTATTAAAAAAACGCTAAATACTCAGTGGAGCACCTATGTTTAAAAACCTACGCTGGATCATCGTATTCCTGTTATTTCTGGTTTACATGATTAATTACCTCGACCGCGTCGCGCTGTCGATCACCGTGCCGATGATAGAAAAAGAGCTGACCATTAACCCCGAGCAATTCGGCATGATATTTGGCAGTTTCTTCTTCGGCTACGCCTTATTTAACTTTATCGGCGGCTTAGCCGTGGATAAATTCGGCCCGACGCTCGTGATGGGATTAGCCGTTGGTTTATGGTCCATATTCTGCGGCATGACCGCTATCGCCACCGGCTTTTATTCCATGCTGATCTTGCGGGTATTATTCGGCATGGCCGAAGGCCCGATTTGCGCCTCGGCCAATAAGATGATTAACGGCTGGTTTCCGAAGAAACAGGCGGCGACCGCCATGGGGCTGCTAAGCGCCGGTTCGCCCCTAGGCGGCGCGGTGGCAGGGCCGATTGTCGGCTATCTGGCGCTCTCTTTTGGCTGGCGTCCGGCATTTATGGTCATCGCGTCCGTCGGTATCCTGTGGATGGTGATTTGGTTCTTCGTAGTCGCCGATAATCCGTTGAAAAGTAAACGCATCACGCAAGATGAACGGCGTTTAGTCGATCAGCTAAAAAATGAAAATCTGACCCAGGAAGAAGATTTAGCGCAAGCGGCGCATGGCCTCGGTTATTACCTGCGCCAGCCGATCATTCTGGTTACCGCCTTTGCCTTCTTCAGCTACAACTATATTTTGTTCTTCTTCCTGAGCTGGTTCCCGGCCTATTTAGTTCAGGCACACGGACTGAATATTAAAGAGATGAGCCTGACGACGGTGATCCCGTGGATTGTCGGCTTCGTCGGTCTGGCACTGGGCGGCATTATCTCAGACAAAATTTTCAATATTACCGGCCGCCTGTTGCTGTCACGCAGAATTATATTGGTGGTCAGCCTGTTAGCGGCAGCAGTCTGTGTCGCATTGGCCGGTGTGGTCACCAGCGTGGTGCCTGCGGTGGTGCTGATGTCGATTTCGATCTTCTTCCTCTACACCACCGGTGCGATTTACTGGGCGATCATTCAGGACGTGGTGCATCAATCTCGCGTCGGTGGTGCCAGCGGATTTATCCATCTTATCGGCAGCATCTCGGGGATCATCGGCCCGATCGTCACCGGTTACATCGTGCAGAATACCGGACGCTTTGACAGCGCCTTTATACTGGCCGGTGGTGTCGCCGCGCTGGGGGCCATTCTGGTGTTCTTCGTGATTAAACCGCCGAAACATACTCCGATAAACAGCGTGACGTCGGCCTGAGTAAGCAACATGGGCAGATAAAAACGGTGCGCCTGCTGATCAACAGAAGGCGCACATGTTCATTCGATGGCCTGGCGGTTATTCATGCGCATGACCATGGCGCGAACACCAGACCAGCAATAACGCCAGCGCCACGATAATCGCTGCGATCAGCGCAATCGGCGTCGCACCAAGACGGTCAAGCACCACACCGCCAATCCATGCACCTGCCGCAATCGCCGCATTAAAAGCCACCACGAAGAGCGACAGACCCGCCTCTGAATCCCCGGTTTCCTGCGCTGAGCGGAATACCCAGGTTTGCAACAACACCGGTAACGCCGCGTAGCTGAATCCCCATGGGATCAAAATGGCGATGGTAGCCCAGCGATGCGTGCCAAACATCCACAGCAGCAATAGGCTGACGGCCATCAGCACCAGCATATTTAACAGCGCACCGCGCAGTGATTTCGCCATCGCCGAACCAATGGTGAAGTTACCGACCACGCCCGCCACCCCGTACAACAGCAGTAAATAACTGATCCATGACGCTGGAATTCCGGCGACCTGTTGCAGGTATAACGTGATATAGGTGTAAGCCAGAAAATGGCCGGTCATCATCAGCGCGGTGGCGTAAAACACCAGACGCATCGGACCATGTTTAAACGCGGTAAGTATTGCCCCCAGATTACCGGTACCTTGCGCCGGCAACGAAGGCAGCAGGATCATTGCCGCCAGCCCGACCAGTAAACTCAGCGCTGACAGCGCGGCAAACGCCGCATGCCAGCCGGCATATTGTCCCAGCAGCGTGCCGAAAGGGACGCCCAATACGGCTGCAACGGCCAGACCACCCAACACCACCGACGTGGCTTTGACCGCCTGATGTGCAGGCACTAAACGCACCGCCATCGCCGTGCCGATTGACCAAAAAACGCCGATCGCCAGCGCCACAATCAATCGCGCAATCAGCAGTACGCTAAAACTGGTGGCGGTCGCTGCCAGCGCATTACCCGCCAGACAGACCAGCATCAACAGCACGGTGACCCATTTGCGGTCGATTCGACCGGTCAGAACCGTCATCGGCCCTGCCGCTAGCGCCACCACGATAGCAAACCCGGTCACCAGCAAACCGGCGGTGCCAGCCGAAACACCAATCGTGGCGGAAATCGGGCCGAGCAGCCCGATAGGCAGCATCTCGGCGCTGACAAAGGTAAAACAGCCGACAGCCAGCGCGACAATCGCCAGCCATATGCGCAACGACGCGCGCTCCGGCAATGCCGATGACGCCCTATTGTCGGAAAAAGTGCTTGGCATAATATTCCTTAAACTCAATGTATTAACTGATTTATCCCGTCAATAGGAAAAGGGACAGGCGCAGAGCAAAGTCAGCCTTCCTTCTCATGACAGGAGCAGAGTGTAGGGGGTCCGCATTCGTTAATCGATATCGTGAATGTCACTTTAAAAGTGACACTTTGTCATGAGTTTCGACACCTTGTTAGCGCTGAATCGGCTTGTTAAAGTGCTCGGTAGATAACATCAATGACGGTGAATTCATGACAGAGTGTCATGCTCAAACCGGCAATCTGGAGGCGCGAATGGCATTCGATGAACGTACGCTTAATGGCATGGGCGTGTTGGCGGCGGTGGTGAAAAGCGGCAGTTTTGCCGCCGCTGCGGACGCGTTAGATATCTCACCCTCGGGGGTAAGCCGTTCGATTGTCCGCCTTGAGGGGCGATTGGGGATCCGGCTATTTAATCGCACCACGCGTTCGGTGGCGCTGACCGATGAGGGACGGCGTTTTTATCAGCAAATCGCGCCGTTACTGGCCGGGCTGGAAGAGGCGGCGACGCTGGCCGCCGAGGGGAAAGTCGCGGTACGCGGACGGTTGCGGGTCAACGTTCATCCCTTCTTCTCACGGCTGATATTGGGGCCGCATCTGGGCCGCTTTCTACGCCAGTATCCGGAATTACAGCTCGAACTGGCGACCCGCGAAGAGCAAGGGGATCTGGTGGCCGAAGGTTTTGATTTGGCGATCCGTTTCGGTGAGCCTAAGCCCTCAACGCTGGTGGCGCGCAAATTACTCGACACCCGCATTCTGACCGTCGCCACGCCGGGATATATCCAGCAATATGGCCACCCCACCACGCCTGATGACCTGATGTCACCGGCCCATACCTGCATTCAATTTCGCTCACCGGAAAGCGGAAAACTGTTTAACTGGGATTTTCAGCGAGGCAAACAGAAAAAGGAGCTACCCTTAAAGGGTCAACTGATCGTGAACGACGTCAGTACTATGCATAGCGCCTGTCTGGCGGGTTACGGAATTGCGCAGGTGATGGAACTGGGTGCGGAAGCCTTACTGGCCGACGGCAAGCTGATCGACCTGTTTCCGCAATGGCCCGATGACAGATTTCCGCTGTACGCGCTGTATCCATCGCGCAATCATCCACCGGCCAAAACGCGCATCTTTCTGGATTTTGTCTCCTCCCTACTGCCGTCATAACAGGATGTAAAACGATCATCAACCCGGCCTATCGATTCAATCGTTGCCCTCGTGGGAACCAGTCCGCCGTTATCTTCACTTAGTTGACGGCACCTTAACGCGAGGCTGTTTTAAACCCTGCCCGCTTTGATGCCGAGACACTTGGCTGGCTTCCAGCATTGCCTTTTCCGAGGGAACAACATGACCTTACTACGCACATTTAAACAGGCTGCATTGCTTTCATCCGTGTTCGCTTTCGCGGGTGTTGCCCAGGCGGCAACGGTTCAAACGATCCAAATGAATGAAGTCAGCGCCGATGGCAGCTCGAAGCCGGTCGGGACTATTCAGGTCGAAGCCACCCAGTACGGCGTCCTGTTCACGCCGAACCTGAAAGGCCTGCCACCGGGTATTCACGGTTTCCACGTGCATACCAATCCTGACTGCGGTCCGGGGATGCAAGACGGCAAAATGGTCGCCGGGCTGGCAGCGGGCGGGCACCTTGACCCGGCTCACACCGGCAAGCATGAAGGCCCATGGGGCAACGGGCATTTAGGTGACCTGCCTGCGCTGTATGTTGGCATGGATGGCACCGCCACCTATCCGGTGATGGCCCCACGCCTGCGTCTGTCTGACGTCAACGGCCACTCATTGATGATCCACGCCGGTGGCGACAACCACTCTGACCATCCGGCGATGCTCGGCGGCGGCGGTGCGCGCATGGTGTGTGGTGTGACCAAATGGTAATGCTCTCTCGACCTCGTGTCGCTTTTGCTTTATTCAGCCTGCTGTCAGTGGGCGCCTGGGTGGGTACCGTTGATGCGGCCAGCAGCGACGGGAAAGTGGCCTCATGGGAAAAGTTGCAAACGCAAGTGTATGCCCGTGGTGTGCAGATTTATCGCTGCGCCGCCAATGACGACAACCAAACCGGCAAATGGGTCTTTCAAGCCCCAGAAGCCGATCTGTTTCGCGATAAAAACCTGACAGATTTAGTCGGCAAACACTTCGACGGTCCGCAGTGGCAGGCGTTCGACGGCAGTCAGGTCAGCGGCAAAGTGCGTGTCACTAAGGCCGCACCCGATGCCAATGATATTCCCTGGCTGACGCTGGCCGGAACCTCGCATCAACTGCCGGGGATTTTCGCCCACATCAGCACCATTCAGCGCATTGATACCCAGGGTGGCACCACTGGCAAAGCGGTGTGCGGCAAAGAGCAATTTGGCGCCACGCTGAAAGTGCCTTACACCGCCACCTACCGCTTCTTCGCTTCCTAAACGAAACCGAAACAAACGGGCTGAACACGTCAGCCCGTTTTCATTACGAGGGTTAAGACTTGTTCCCCCTCTTTTCGCCGCTTACACTCATCTCAAATCGCTCTTTTCAAGATTATTCCGAAAAGTTCGTCACCATAAAAAAACCATTACCCATGCAAACATCCATAAGACTGATACTCGCCGACGACCACGTATTAATGCGTGAAGGGCTAAAACAGATTTTTAATCTGGATAAACAACTCACCGTAGTGGCGGAAGCCGGCAATGGCGATGAAGTGCTGTCCACACTGGCCGAAACCCCATGCGACATCCTGCTGCTCGATCTCTCGATGCCGGGCATCAGCGGCACGGAAATGGTCAAAAAAATCGCCAAACAGTGGCCGACCTTACCGGTGTTAGTGCTGAGCATGTATAACGAGCCACAGGTGGCGATGACCGTATTAAACAGCGGTGCGCGTGGCTTCATCACCAAAGATCAGGATCCGCAAACCTTACTCAATGCCATTCACCGCGTCAGCCAGCACCAGCGTTACATCGACCCAACGCTGGCGGAGGCGATCATTTTCTCCAATGGCGATACCAGTGAGCAATATCGCTACGCCACTTTGTCACAGCGCGAGAAACAGATTTTGGCGATGTTGACCCGTGGCGACAGCATCAATGCTATCGCCGAGGCGCTCTGTATCAGTAATAAAACGGTGAGTACGCACAAGGCGCGAATGGTCGAAAAAATGCAGTTCAGCAGCAATGCCGAAATGATCCGCTTCGGCATTAAACACAATCTGTCTTAAGTCAGTTAAGCGAATTCACCGAGGGCAGCGCACCCACAATCCGTACGCGACTGCCCTGCTCCGGCTGGCTGGTAATGGTTAACGCCCAGCCAAGCATGGTGCAACGCTCGCGCATGCCCAGCAGGCCAAACGCCGTGGGCGGCACGCGATTCACATCAAAGCCTTTGCCGTTATCGCACACCTCAATCGCCAGACAACTCCCCGACTGCACCACGTGAATATTCACTTGGGTGGCCTGCGCATGGCGAAAAACGTTGGTTAGCGACTCCTGCACTACGCGGAAAATCGCGGTGGTGTGCTCGTCAGACAGGCTGATTTCGGTGTCAGGGACGTCCAGCGTAAAGCAGCAATCACGGTGATAACGGTTAGACTCGTCGCGCAGCCAGCGCAGCGCCGGGATCAGCCCCATATTCAGCACCGGCGGGCGCAAAATGGTGGAGAGGTCGCGCACCACGCGAATGGTGCCATCGACAATGTCGGTCAGCGTTTGCATCTGATCATGGCACTCGGGGAATTCACGCCGCGTCAGCGAAATCACCATGCGCAGTGAACTCAGCCGCTGGCCCAGTTCATCGTGGATCTCACGGGCAATATGTTTGCGCTCATTCTCTACGCTAACCTGGATCTGCTGAGTCATATGACGCAGTTGTTCGTGAGTGCGTTTAAGCAACTGATCGTCTTTAAACTGGCGGGTAATGTTCTGACCGGTGATCAGTACCGAACGCAATATGCGGCTCTCGCTGAATTCTGGAATAAAGCGCAGTTGATGAATCGACTCCTCGTCGCCATCACATTTACGCAGCACGTTCTCAAATAAGGTGCCGGTTTTGACCACCGAATGCACCGATAGCGCGATCTCCTGAAACAGCGCGCTGTTGGCCAGCACGTTTTGCAGCGGCTGGCCGACCAGCGGATGGTCGACATAATCGAGCCAGCGGTGCGCCGCTTCATTGGCATACAGGCAGCGCAGATGAACATCGACGCGCAGCATCACGTCAGGCACGTTTTTTAACATGCCGCGCAAACTGTTTTCACGGTCGTAATAAAAGCGGTGTAAATCGTTGCGATGACGCGTGTCGGCGATCACCACGGTGGCGTATTGACGCCCGTCAGACACAAAGCGGCTGGTGCAGACTTCGGCAGGAATAATGCCCTGGGTCTGCGTCGAGTAGAAAATATTAAACTTGTCGCCATAGCGCGTCGTTTCAATCTGCCACAACAGCGCCAGAATGTTCTGTTCCTGATGCCCGTGTAAATACATCATCAGGTCTTTGCCAAAAAACGTCTCTGCGGTTTCGCCCATCAACGTTATGGCGTGGCGGTTGGCATAGGCAATGCGGTTCTTATCATCGATGATATAAACCGACTCGCGTAAATTCTCAAAAGCGGCGTCCGTTAGGGTCGAGGCCCGCGGAAAATCGTTATCAGACATTCCCGATTCCTCCTGTCACAGCATACGCATCACTCCCACCCTGCTGGGTTAAACAGGGCAAGGTGAATGATGTTCTTATCGATGCTTTTCATATGAATGACAAGGCAAGATCCGAATCCAGTTCGTTGCGCAGAGACTGTCGCAGACGCGACAAGCGGGAACGTACGGTACCGATCGGAATTGCCATTTCTAGCGCTACTTCCTGATAGCTGGTATCACCGTCGACAATCAGCGCTAACATCTGCTGTGACTCTTCGGATAGGTGCGCCACGGCGCTCAGCACTTTGGTTAAGGTTCGGTGCCCGGCCGTCAGGTCATCCGGCTTGTCATGGCAAGGCAGTTGACTGAGCAGTTCATCGCTTAATTCATCGTGCAGGAAACTGGTGGCCCGCGATTTATAATAATTGCGCACCAGATTCAGCGCAATGCCGAACACCCAGGTCTCAGGGCGCGACGCGCCAGAAAACTTGTGTTTATTCTTCAGCACTTCCAGCCAGGTGGATTGCACTAAATCTTCCACATCGGCGAAATTCGCCACCCGCTTACGGATGAAATTCACCAGCCGTTTTTCCTGCTGACGCATCACGCTTTCCCACTGCACCACCGGCATGACCGCAACGACCGACATGGCGGGGATCTCTGGCGGGAACGGCTGACTGACGTAATGCATTTCGTAATCTAATAACGCTGACATGGGCATACTCCTGATGGACAGTGATACCAGTCCTTTAGCAAGAGCCATGCCAGCACAAAAAACCAATCTAACCCATTGATTTACATAAAACACAAAAGCCAATACAGACTATTCCGAGTCTAAACAGACACAGCTTTTTTTACCACTTGTGCAACTTTTGGCACAGCGTGATTAAATTTTTTTTCCACGGAACCACCCCGCCTTCCTCACCACTTAATGGCATCGACCTGCAGAGGTGTTTTATGCGAATTCATCCCCCCCTTCCCAAAGTGCATCACCAGATTCAGCCCACTGCCGATGAGCTGAATGACATTGATGGCGGTGACAGTGACAGCGGCAAAAGCGTCACCAATACCACCAAGGTGAAATCACCGGCGGTGGAATTTGCGGAGGCGATGGAAAAAGGCGGCACGCAACTGGCCGAGTCGATTGAAAGCCGCTCGAAGATTGATGAACAGCGGGCGACCAACAACCATCCGGCGGGTCGGTTGCGGGTGGCGATCGATAAAATTGAACGCCTGACCGAGCTGTATCAGTTGCTGGACAATCAGCCGTCCTCGACGCAAAGCAAACAGCAAACGGCGGTCGATGCGCTGACCTCCCGCGAAACGCCCGCCACGCCAGACGAGTACGTGGCGGCGGCCGATGGCGATCCTGCCGTGGCCGACACCTTATTACGCATGGCGCTGGAGAAGGCGCAAAAGCGTCAAGACTCCGCCGCCGTCGACAGCATTTCGCAGGCGCTTGCCGGGCTGAGTGAAAAGTTTGCCGACAAAATCACGGCGGGCGTGAATACCGCAGCAGCCATCGCGCTGTTTACCACCCAGCCCGAGCAAAAACAGGCGATGCGCCAGATTTACTACAGCTCGGTGATCGGCCAGCAATCCTCGGGGTCGATCTTTGACGCCCTGCTCGACAAGTTCGGCAAAGAGGGGTTTATGCCCGCGCTGCGAACCCTGCAACGCGCACTGGCCGATGACATCGCCGCGCTGGCCCCGTCGATGACGCCGGTGGCGCTGCGCAAAGTGCTCAGTGGCCTCAACGACACCCGTGCCATTACCCACACCATGGCGGGCGTGGATCTGTTATTGCAGCGCCTGAATGCCAAATATCCGCACGTCTCGCTCGAAGGGACGCCGTTGACGCGCCGCTTGCTCAACCTGACGCAAAACGGTTTCTACGCCCGCGACCTGACCAACCTCGGTCAGGAAGTGGTCGGTCAGCAGCCACAGCACCAGTCGGTGTTTTTCAACGGCCTGCTGCCGCTGCTGCAACAACTGCCGGTCAGCCTGTGGCGCGATGAGAAAAACCGCGGCAGCGCGCTGACCATGTTGCGCTCCCTGATTGGGGAATACGTCACCTGGGAGCAGAAAATGGCCCGACAAAAGCCTTCGACACCCAACTGATGCCTGTGACGAGGGCTCCGACTAATGCGTATTGAGATGGCTTGAGACTGTGAATGAATACCTTATTTAATCTGCTAAATAAAATTGCCATCAGCGCCATGGAGCGCTCGGAAATCGTCGGGGCGGCTATCGCGCTGGCGATTGTTTTCATGCTGATTATTCCGCTGCCGCTGCCGCTGATTGACGTACTGATCGCCATCAACATCAGCCTGTCGTCGTTGCTGATTGTGCTGGCGATGTACCTGCCAAAACCCCTGGCGTTCTCGACCTTTCCGGCGGTGTTGCTGCTGACCACCATGTTTCGTATGGCGCTGTCGATTTCCACCACCCGCCAGATTTTACTGCAACAAAACGCCGGTCACATCGTACAAGCGTTCGGCGACTTCGTGGTCGGCGGGAATCTGGCGGTCGGTCTGGTGGTGTTTTTAATCCTCACCGTGGTTAACTTTTTGGTGATCACCAAAGGCTCAGAACGCGTGGCGGAAGTGGCGGCGCGTTTCACCCTCGACGCCATGCCCGGCAAACAGATGTCTATCGACAGCGACCTGCGGGCGGGGATGATCAACGTACAGCAGGCCAAACGACGCCGCGAAGACCTAGCCAAAGAGAGCCAACTGTTCGGCGCGATGGACGGGGCGATGAAGTTCGTCAAAGGCGACGCCATCTCCGGGCTGGTGATTTTGTTCATCAACATGATTGGCGGTTTCTGTATCGGCGTTTTGCAGCTCGATATGGCAGCGGGCGATGCGATGCACACCTACTCGATTCTGACCATCGGCGATGGCCTGATCGCCCAGATCCCTGCCCTGCTGATCTCGCTCACCGCAGGGATGATCATCACCCGCGTTTCCGGCAGTGATGAGATTCAGAACAACAACATTGGCCGTGAAATTACCGAACAACTGACCAGCCAGCCGAAAGCCTGGATCATCTCCTCGTTCGGCATGCTGTGCTTCGCGCTGCTGCCCGGTATGCCGACGCTGATCTTCATTATTCTGGCAGTCATCACCTGCTCCACCGGCTCCTTCCAGCTCTGGAGCGCGCGCAAAAAAGCCTCGCAAGTCGTGCAAGCCGGTGGCGATATCGTCGCGCCGGACATGAACGGCAGCGAAGATTTGCGCTCTTTCAACCCGTCGCGCTTCTTCCTGCTGAGTTTTCCGGCCGCCCGCAATGGCGACCCGCTGGTGGATCACCTGATTGAAGAGATCCGCCGGATGCGAAACCGCATCGTCTACCGGTTCGGCTTCACCCTGCCGCCGTTTAACATCGAATTCAGCAGCGCCCTGCCCGAAGACGAATTCCGCTTCAGCGTGTATGAAATCCCGCAAGTGATCGCCAGTCTCAGCAGCCACGCGCACGCCGTGGATTCGCGCTGGCTCACCGAGGCGCAGCGCAATGATCTGGGTGCGCGCACGCTTGGCAATGAGCGCCGCAACGAAGGTCAATGGGTGTGGCTGCCGGACAACGACAGCCTGCGCCAGCAGAAAGAAATTCCGGTGTGGACTGCCAATCAATTGCTGCTGACCCGCATGGAACAGGCGCTGTTTGCCACCAGCCCGCGCTTTCTCGGCTTGCAGGAGACCCGCGCCATTTTGGGCTGGCTGGAGAGCGAGCAGTCGGAACTGGCGCAAGAATTCCAGCGCATTTTCCCGCTGCCGCGTCTGACCGCCGTGCTGCAACGCTTAGTGGCCGAGCGCATTCCGCTGCGCGCGGTACGCAACATTACCGAATCCTTGATCGAACACGGCCAGCACGAGCGTGACGTCAACCTGCTGGTGGATCAGGTACGTATCGACATGAAAGAGCACATTTGCCACCAGTACGCCGGGGACGATGGCATGCCGGTGTGGCTGCTGACGCCGGAAACCGAAGAGGTGTTGCGCGACAGCCTGCGCCAGACGCAGAACGACACCTTCTTTGCCCTCGACCAACAGCAACACACCCACTTGCTGGAACGCTTAAGAGAGATCTTCTCGCCGTTCGACGCGCTGTCTGGCGTTTTGCTGACGGCACAAGACTTACGCAGCCCGCTGCGCATGCTGATTCAGGATGAATTCAACCACGTGCCGGTGCTGTCGTTTGCCGAATTGCAGTTCAATCTGCCGGTCAACGTGCTGGGCCGCATCGAGCTGAACACGCCACTCGAATCCTTCAACGCATAAGGACGTCATCATGTTTGAGCTCAGAGTCTTAAATGGTCTTCATGAAGGTGCCGCACTGCCCCTTTGCGGCAACCTGTGGTGGATAGGCAATGCGGTCGACAGTGATCTGCAACTGTGCGACAGCGGGATTAAATCTCGCCACTGTTTGCTGATGCATCAGGATGACGAGTGGCAACTGCAGGCCGAAGAGGGCGTGGTGTGTAACCGTGAAGGCGAGCGACAGACCATGCCCTTTACCCTCGTCGCCGGTGACATTTTTACGCTTAACGGCGTGTGGATCAGTCTGGAATCCGCCGAGGCACAGTGGGCCAGCGGGCCGGTGGTCCACCCCCTATCACAGCCGGTCATGCCCGCCCTCCAAGCCGCCAGCAATGACACGCGAAGGGCCGCCGTGCCGGTCAAAAAGTCGTTGATTAAACGCCTGCTGCCGCCATGGGCGCAGATCACTGCCGTCTCCTTAATGCTGCTGTTTGCCATTACGGTCACCAGTTGGATCCTCCAGCCGGGCATGGCGGATCAAAGCTCTGACACCCCGGCGCAAATCAGCAAGCCGCGTCTGGACGACAAAGCCTCGATGCAGGCGGTGGTCGATCACATGCTGCGCGAGCGCCAGCTCAATAACGTGGTGAAAATTGATGCCTCGCAACAAGGCATCATCCTCAACGGCGCGCTGACCAAAGAGCAGTTGCCCATCGTGCAGCGCATGGTCGACAGCGTGGAAAACACCTATCAGCTTGGCGTGCCCTTGATTAACGACACCGCCGCCCGCGCCACTACCCTGCCGTTTCGGATCACCCAAATCACCGACGGCAGCCGCGCCAATATCGTCACCGACGACGGCCAGCGGCTGTTTGTCGGCGATGAGCACGACGGCTTCCGTTTAGTGCGCATCAGCGCCAACGAAGTGCAGTTTAGCGGTCAAGACAACAGCGACATTACGGTGAACTGGTGATGAACCCGACCGAAGCGCTCGACGGCTGGTATCAACAACGTTTGCACGCGCTGAACGCCGTCTCGGCGGTGACCGCCAGTGGCAAAATTACCGGCATCAACGGCATTCTGCTGGAAAGCAGTTTGCCGCAGGCGCGCATCGGGGATCTGTGTCGCGTCAGCCGCAGCGGTGGCGAAGAGATGATGGCCGAAGTGGTGGGCTTCAACCCGCAGCACACCTTGCTTTCGGCGCTGGGCCCGCTAGACGGCGTGGCGCAGGGCGCGCACGTGGTGCCGCTGTTTCAGCCGCACAGCATCGCGGTGTCCGACGCGCTGCTCGGCAGCGTGCTCGACGGTTTTGGTCGCGCATTGGATGAAGAGAGCCTGTCGGCGTTTGCGCTGGCCAGTGAAAACCCTCATACCACGCCGGTGCTGGGCGATGCGCCCTCGCCGACCGACCGCCCGCGGATCGACACCGCGCTCACCACCGGCATTCGCGCCATCGACGGCTTGCTGACTATTGGCGTCGGCCAGCGCGTAGGCGTATTCGCCGGGGCCGGTTGCGGTAAAACCACCTTGCTGGCCGAGCTGGCGCGCAATACGCCGTGCGACGCCATTGTCTTCGGGCTGATTGGCGAACGTGGCCGCGAGCTGCGCGAATTCCTCGACCACGAACTGGACGCCGAACTGCGCAGCCGCACGGTGCTGGTCTGTTCCACCTCTGATCGCAGCAGCATGGAGCGCGCCCGCGCCGCTTTTACCGCCACCTCGATTGCCGAAGCCTTTCGTGACAGCGGCAAAAGCGTATTGCTGATCATCGACTCGCTGACCCGTTTTGCCCGCGCCCAGCGTGAAATCGGTCTGGCCCTCGGCGAACCGCCCGGTCGCGGTGGCCTGCCGCCGTCGGTCTACACCCTGCTACCCGGCCTGCTCGAACGGGCGGGAAAAACCTCGAAAGGCTCCATCACCGCGCTCTATTCGGTGCTGATCGAACAAGATTCGATGAATGACCCGGTGGCCGACGAAGTGCGCTCGCTGATTGACGGCCACATCGTGCTGGCGCGCCGCCTCGCCGAGCGCGGCCATTACCCGGCCATCGACGTATTAGCCAGCCTGAGCCGCACCATGTCGAGCGTGGTCGATAAATCGCAAATGCAGGACGCCTCACGGGTGCGCCAATTGATGTCGGCCTATCAGCAGGTGGAAATGTTGATCCGCCTGGGGGAATACCAGCCCGGCAACGACGCGATGGTCGACGCCGCCGTTCAGGCGCAGGACGCCATTAATGCCTATTTACGTCAGGGCGGGCGTGAACCGACTGACTTCGACGATGTTCGTTATGCCCTTGCTGAGGTAAGCCGCTATGCGCCGACACATTGATGCCGAAACACCGCCTGAACCCGATCTGCAAGCCGAAGAGTTGCACCGCATTCTTAAAATCTTACTGCCGATCCGCAAACAGCGGCTAAGCCGCAGCGAACGCATGCAGCGCGCCGAAGCGGCCAAACTGGTGGCGAGCCAGCAAGCGCTCAACGCGGGCGAGCAGCAACTCCTTGAGCAGCAACAGCACTACAGCACCGCCAGCGAATTAGTCAACGCCCAGCATGTCGGCCAGACCGAGGCGCTGAGCACGCTGCGTAAAGCGTTAAATGACGAGCAGTCGCGCCGTGGCGCGGTGCAGCAACAGCACCACCAAGTGCGGCAGTTAGGCGCTGACCATCAGACCCAGCAGCAGCACAATGATCGCGCCCAGCGTGACGTGTTATTACGCCAGCGGGAAGTGGAAAAAGTGGAGTATCTGCTCCAGCAACATCAGAGGGATCCATCATGATGCACCGCCCTGTGCTTCACCCCTTAGCGGCCCCGGCTCGCCCGCCACAGCACCCGCAAGCCGAACATGACGCGCAGCCAGACCCGACGCCCGCAGGCCATAAGCCGCAAGGCCCGATGCTGCCGAAAAACCTGCCGTTTATGCCAGCGTCTGCTCAGCCAAATAGCCGCGCGTCGTCACCGTTGCGCAGCGGCGATAAACAACGGCTGTCGCGTGACAAAGACGACTTTTCCAGCCTGTTGTTGGGTGACGACGAACCTCTGGCCCCGATGCTGCCGTTGATTCTCAATGATTCCGCCAGCGGTGAAAATGTTCAGCCGATGCTGTCTGAAACCACAGAAACCGCACCGACCGCGCCGCCGCCGACCTGCTGGAAAATCATCGAACCGGCACTGACCGACGGCATCGAAAAACAACCGGCTTTCCCCGCTACCTTTAGCCTGCTGCTACCGCAACTGGGCGAAGTGACGGCGCAGGTCAATCAAACCAATAACGGTGAACTGGACATCGCGCTGGCCTTTTCGCCCGGCAGTTTTCAGGCGGTGCGCGGCGCACAGGACAATTGCGGTCAGTCGCTGTCGCAACGCCTCGGGCAGCGGGTGCGGCTGCGCTTTAACCTGCGCGATAGCCGTGCGCGCGATAACGCCGAGGATAAATGGGCATGAGCGCGCTGACCTTCAGGCAGCAAAGCCGTGGCGAAGCCGACGCCCGCCGCTGGGTCGGCAGCGGTCAGACGTACGCGTTTCAGCATCAGGGCATGGCGGGCGAACTGCATCTGACCCTGTGTGAAAACGCCCGCCAACAGGCTCACTGGCACGCTTTTTCCTCCACGGCGGGTACGCTGGCGTTCAGTGATTTTTCGCCGCTGTTCGCCTTACTGAGCGAGTGTCCGGCAATGACCGGCGACGCCGATGACGACGGCGAATGGTACTGGTCGCTGTTCAATCAAAGTCTGTTTGCCGGGATTGCCGAACTGCTCGGCGACCTGCGCCCGACATCCACGCCGGTCAGTATCGAAAATTCGCTGGGTTTACAGCTTGACGTGGCGTTCGCCGGACAGCACTCGCGCAGCCAGTTGCGCCTGTCGGCCCAGACGCTGCACCACCTCGCCCGCAAGCCCGGCTGGGTACCACGCCAGCCGATGCAACATCTTGCCCTGCCGCTGGTGCTGCCGATGGTGGTCGCCACCTTTGCCTTGCCGCTCGAAGAGATTGCGCAGCTTCAGGCAGGCGATGTGCTGCGCGCGCCTTCGCCCCAGTTTGGCATCGCAGGCGATGGCGTGATTTCCATCGGTCAACTCGCGCTGCACGGCGCGCTGCATCCCCACCCCGACGCGGGTCACTGCGCCGTTTTTTCCGTTTACGATATCAAGGAGTTACCCATGAGCTACCCGAATGACCCGCTATTGCCCGATGACGAAGATAATCCCTATCCGCATGTCGATGAGCATGACCCGAGTCATGGGCCACAGGGCGATGTCGCCTATGCCCATGAGCAGAGCGAAAGCAGCCTGAACGCGTCACTCAATGCCCTGCCGCTGGAGCTGAGTATTCGCTGCGGCCAGCTCCGACTGACGCTAGGGGAATTGCAGCAACTGGACGTCGGTTCGACGCTGGTGGTCGATAACGTCACGCCGGGTGCCGCCATGCTGTGTCACGGCAGTTTTCCGATTGCCAAAGGTGAACTGGTGAACGTCGAGGGGCGGCTCGGATTACAACTGACCAGCATCATCAACAACCAGCCGCTTAGCCTTGAGAAAGGTGTGTAATGAGCACCGACCTGAATGCCTTTAACCCGCTGGCGCTGGCGCTGCTGCTCGGCGCGCTGTCATTGATGCCGCTGGCGCTGATGATCACCACCAGCTTCTTAAAGATTTCCATCGTGCTGATGCTGACCCGCAATGCGCTCGGCGTACAACAGGTGCCGCCGAACATGGCGCTGTACAGCATCGCGCTGGCCGCCACCTTGTTCGTCATGGCACCGGTATTTAACGGCATGCATCAGCGCTTTACCGACCGGCCGATCGACACCACCTCGTCGGAGAAACTGGAAAGTACGCTGGAAAATGGTATTCAGCCGCTGACGGTATTTATGCAACGCAACACCGATGCCAGTATTGAAACGCATTTGCAGGAGAACACCCAGCGCATGTGGCCGAAAGACATGGCCGATGCGGCGGTGAAAGACAAAAATAACCTGATGCTGCTGATCCCCGCGTTCGTGCTGTCCGAACTGCAAAGCGGCTTCAAAATCGGCTTCCTGATTTTCATTCCTTTTGTGGTGGTTGACCTGATTGTGTCCAACGTCCTGCTGGCACTCGGCATGCAAATGGTGTCGCCGATGACCATCTCGCTGCCGTTGAAAATCCTGCTGTTTGTGATGGCTAACGGCTGGACGCGTCTGCTTGATGGGCTGTTCTACAGCTATTTGTGATGTTCTTTATCGTGGGGAAGTATGGATATTATCTATATGTTCAAGCAGGCGATGGTGTTAGTGGTGATGCTCTCCGCACCGCCGCTGGCGGTTGCCGTACTGGTCGGCATCCTGATTTCGCTGCTGCAAGCGGTGATGCAGTTGCAGGATCAGACCCTGCCGTTTGCCATCAAACTGGTGGCGGTGGGCGCGACGCTGGCTCTGACCGGGCGCTGGATTGGGGTGCAATTGCTCGACCTGACGCAATCGGCCTTCGCCATGATGTCCACCGTGAACGCGCTCTAAGATGCTAAGCACCCTGATGCACAGCCTGTTTAGCGCTATTCTGGCGCTGGGTTTTGGCATTGCCCGCATTTTCCCCTGCCTGCTGATCGTCCCAGCCTTTTCGTTTTTCACCTTAAAAGGCATGGTGCGCAGCGCGATCATCGTCTCGCTGGCGCTGTTTCTGGTTCCCGCGCTGCAACCGGCGGTAGCCAGGCTTTCCGAAGACCCCTATGTGCTGCTCGGTATCGCGATGAAAGAGGTGATCATCGGCTTGTTTCTCGGCATCCTGCTGTCGCTGCCGTTTTGGATCTTCGAAGCGGTCGGCGCCCTGTTTGATAACCAGCGCGGCGCGATGTCCGGCGGGCAACTCAACCCGTCGCTCGGCCCCGATGTGACCATCATCGGCCATATGCTGCAACAGTGGTTCATCATGCTGATGATGCTCAGTTTTGGCCTGTCGCTGATGACGCAGGTCATCTGGGACAGTTACCGCTTATGGCCGCTCGACGCCTGGCTGCCGACGTTTTCCCAGCAGGGTTTCAGCTATTTCCTCAGCCTGCTGGCCGACATGTTCACTAACATCGTGCTGTTCGCCGCGCCGCTGGTGTTAGTGCTGATGCTGCTCGACTTCTGCGTTGGCGTGCTGAGTATTTACAGCCCGCAGCTTCAGGCCACGGTGTTAACCGTGCCGCTCAAAAGTATCGTCGGCATCCTGTTCTTTCTGCTCTACCTGCCGACCCTCGAATACCTCGCGAATCATCAGCTCTCGTCGTTCCACGATTTGATTGCCCATCTGGCGCTGGTGTTCCCCACCGGAGGCGCATTGTAATGGCTGAAAAAACGGAGAAAGCGTCCCCGCAGAAACTTCAGGAGGCGCGACGCAAAGGCCAAGTCACACAAAGTCAGGACATTCCCAAGCTGTTGATTATGTTAGGCGTCACCGAAACGGTATACGCCATGCTCGACGACAGCCTCGATAAATTGCAGGCGCTGATTTTACTGCCAATCCAGCGCCTCGATCAGCCGTTTGACGCCGCGCTCAATGACGTCATCGGCAGCGCTTTGCTGCTGGTGGTGGTGTTTTTTATGATGACGATCGGCGTGACGGTGCTGCTGCGCATCGTCGGCGCATGGGCGCAGTTCGGCCCGCTGTTTGCCACCGAAGCGTTGCAGCTCAAACTCGACGCCCTGAACCCGATGGGCAAATTCAAACAGATGTTTTCCGGCCGCCAGTTTGTGCAACTGCTGGTGAGCATTCTCAAAGCAGTGGTGATGGCTTTGGTTTTTTATAAACTGATTTCACCGCGTCTGGGGGAGATCGCCGAGCTGTCCACCAGCTCGCTGGAAGGCTTTATTCATGCCGCCGTGCTGATCCTCGAGAAGCTGTCGCGCACCATTTTTGGCGTACTGCTGGCATTTGGCGTGGCCGATTACGGCATCCAAAAATACTTCTTCCTCAAGCAAAACCGCATGAGCATGGAAGATTTGAAAAACGAGTACAAACAGAACGAAGGCGACCCGCACACCAAAGGCCACCGCCGCCAGCTGGCCCAGGAATTTGCCAACGAAGCGCCGAAGAGAAGGGTCGCGCCGGCGGATGTCGAAAACGCCGACGTGTTGCTGATCAACCCTACCCACTTCGCCGTCGGGTTGTACTATCGCCCGGACGAAACGCCGCTGCCTAAACTGGTGTTTAAAACCGAAGAAGAGGAAGTGCGCGAAGTGATCAAGATGGCCCACGACGCCAAAATCCCGGTGATTCGCTATATCTGGCTCACCCGCACGCTGTACCGCACGACGCGTGAAGGGGCGTTTATCCCGCGTGAAACCCTCAAAGCCGTGGCACAGATTTACCGCCTGCTGCGCGAGCTGGAAGAAAAAGTCGGCGACCAGATCATCGAGTATGAAGAGTAAGGGATTCAGGCATAAAAAAGGCGACCGGATGGGTCGCCAAAGAGGGTATGTCTACGTCAATTTTCTTATTATCAACGATTAAACGACATCCTTGTCGCTTAGGCACAACACGGCGTACTACATCTTAGGTCAACTGATTGAGCGCAGCTTTGTTGATGTTATCGGCGGTCATTGAGGCGTCCATTCCAACAGACGAGCCGCCGATACCGCGCAGTTGCAGGTTCGGGTTACCCATATCGCCTTCCATCACGCTTTTCATCATGCCTTTGGCCTGCTCGAATTTTTTCACCGAGTCATCATTAAGCATGCCGCCGTTGCTCAGGGCATCTTCCCAGCTACTGTCATGCTTACCGCCACCGACCAGACCGGCCAATTTACCGGCTTGCGGCTTACCAAAAATGTCCGGGTATTGGTCCATAAATTTGCCCATCTCTTTGGCTGTCTCTTTCGAACCGCCTTCGATTTTACTCATGCCCGGGAAGCCCGTTTTGGAGGTCATATCGTCCAGAGACTGGATACCGGCTTTGTTAGCCACCGCCCCACCCATCTGGTTACCCAGTTGCTGGTAGTTGCCCGGCCCTTGCATGGAAGAAGGCGAGAAAGACGCTTGCTGAGAGGGCATCGCCAGACCTGGACCGCCGAAACCGCCCGGGCCGCCGGTGGCACCAAAGCCGCCGCCGCCGTTCTGCGACGGGCCGCTCAGGCCACTTTGCATTCCCTGACTAAAAGCATTGGCGTTGCCCTGACCGGCCTGGGCGTTAAACGGCGAGTTTTGCGGCGTGATGCCCATATCCTGCATCACTTCGGCCAGCAGTTGTTGCAGTGAACCACCGCCTTGCTGAGCGCCGCCACCAACCGGAGAACCGCCGCCAAAACCACCACCGCCGTTGCCTGCGCCAAAATTACTCTGTCCCCCCTGGTTACCCTGACTGCCCTGCGCGCCTTGCTGACCGCTGAACAGCGCATTGGTGATCGCCGCCGCCAGTTGCGACATAAAATCGCCACCGCCGGAACCCAGCGGGCTGAAGCTTTGGGTTGGCGCAGAATTCCCTGATAACGGAACAGTAAAGGTCAGATTGGCACCGCCAATAGCATTATTCATTTTGTCGCCTCTCACTATCATGAAATATCGGAAAAAGAGACACCTGCATCAGGCATCTGGACCCGCTAACACTGTGCGGCAGTCTGATGATTGAGTGACAAAATAGGTCTGGAGGTTCCCGCAGAATAATCTGTAAAACTGTTTATTTATGCCAAAAATGGGAATCGAAAAACGGGGGAGATAGAGAGGATCGCAACTGAGGGGCCTTTTAACAACGGCCAAAAAGCCACGCGCAGTGTCCAGCGCGTGGCTTCACGTCTTAACGCCCTACCGGGACTTGTGAATAATCCTGCACACCATTACGGATATCGGCGGGCCACCAGATAGTCAGACTGTGCGGGTTAGACACCGGGCGGCACTCGGTTTTGGTACAGCCGTTGTCGCCGGAGGCGGCGCAGGCGCTGAGCAACAGGCTCGCCAGAGCCAGCAATACAATTCGCATCTTCATCGCAGCTCCTTAGCGCGTAGGGGTCAGCAGTGAATTTCGGGTACGGCGCGCCGTGCCACGGGATTCATAAGCCACATAGATTTCAGCCGACTGGCCCGGTGCCAGCACGGCGCTTGGCCACACCGAGACCGCCAATACGTCCTGACCGCGACAGCTTGCTTCGTCAAAACGCAGCGGCGCTGGGGTGGTGTTACGCACGACGCCGACGGTGATCTGCACGTTTTTATTGCTAAACCACTGGCTGTGCGAGGTGTCGTAGGCCACGCCACGCACCTGATCGCACAGAGTGTTGATGCCCACGCCTTCGCCGCCCGGATTAAAGCCTGCCGGAATATCGCTTTCTGCCAAATCCCGCATGGCCGATTCCACATCATTTTTGATCGAACCGTACTTCTGCCGACGCTGCACTTCTTCCAGTGAACCGTTCAGTTGCGAGCGGAATTCATCACCGATATAGCGTGACGGATCCACCTGATCGCCCACCAGATGCGGCGTGATAATAAACAGACGTTCGCGCTGAGAGGTTTCATGACGGGTCGAGGTAAAAAGTTTACCGATCAGCGGAATGCTGCCGAGGATCGGAATGCGGTGCTCTTCGTCGCCGGTTTCACGCGAGTGGAAACCGCCCATCACCAGCGAGTTTTTCTCCTGCACCTGCGCCTGAGTACTGACCACCGCGCGGCTGTCGCCGGTCGCCTGACCGTCGTCGCCTTTGTCCAGCTTGCCGTCTTCCACATCCACCACCAGCTCCACCGTGGACTTGCCGCCGTTATCGATGGCGCGTGGGATCACCTGCAAACTGGTGCCTGCGGTCACCGGCGTAACGCTGGCAACCCGCTCCCCCACCGTGCTGATAAATGCCGTTTGGCTAAAGTCGATCACCGCAGGCTGGTTTTCCAGCGTTAAGACCGACGGGTTGGCGATAATCGAGGCATTACCGTTGCCTTCCAGCGCCTGTACCTGCGCGAAGAAGCGCTGATAGTCGGTGACAAACAGCGTGCTGCTGCCTTCCAACAGGCTGGAACCGGCGGTGATATTGCCGAAACTGCCGCCCAGATTGGCCGACAGCGCCGACATGGCGTGGCGGTCAACGTCAACAATCAGCGCGTCGATTTCAATCAACTTTTGCGGCACGTCGATTTGCGAGATCAGCGCCTGATACTGCTCGCGCTTTTTCGGATCATCACGCACCAGCAAGGCGTTGTTGCGCACGTCGGCTGACACCAGCGGGTTGAGACCACTTTTGCCATCGTCCAAATCGTCACTCTGGCCGTGCGGGTCGCCGCTTTGGATCAGGCTCGACAGAATGCTGTCAGCCTGCTGTTGCGATAGCTGGCTCAGCCCGTCGGTGCCGCCACCGCTGGCTTTCACGCCCTGCGCACTTTTGTTGTTTTTCTTACCGAGCAACTCGTTGAGGATGGTCGCCACTCCCGGCACGGTCAGGGTTTTGTCGCGATAGTGAATTTCACGATCAGACACCGAGGCGTATTTCAGCGGGAAACTCATCATCTCTTTGCCGGTTTTGTAATCTTTCTCTTGTTCACTGAACTGGCTGATCAGCGCCACGTACTCCGGTGGGCCGGTGACCAAAATCACCCCGTCATCTGGCAGTTCGCCATAGCCGAATTTCGGTTCCAGCAGGCCGATGCCGTCCAGCGCATCTTTCAAATCCGGCGCGGCTTCCGAAGACACGCGAATGCGTTTCGACACCTGTTCAGACTGCGGGCTGATGTACAAGGTGTCGTTGTAGACAAACCATTGGAACTGGTATTCCAGCCCCAAGCGGTCTAGGAAGGTAGTGGCGCTGTCAGCACGCAAACGGCCGTTGACCGTAGCTTCCGGGATATTCCCCAGCTTCAAGGTCACGCCGTGGCTGCTGGCAAAGTCGTTGAGCACGGTGCGCAGTGGCGTATTTTGCGCCGAATAGGCGTAGGCCCCGCTGCTCCAGCCGTCCGGTGCGCGGGCCTCAGCGCTAAACGACAGGCTGCCGAGACTCAAAGCCAGCGTGGCGGCCAGTAAAGTCTGCGCCAATGCGTGAGAAAAGGTCTTCATAGTTCGCTTCCCCACTGTGGGAGAAGGCTTCTGCTCAATAAGGGAATCTGTCCCTTCGAGGAGAGAATAAGCGTCGTGTTGCGCATCGTTGCCCTGATTTCCATCTAGGTTGGTGAGTGGGTGATCAAAAAACGGCGCAGGAGCGGATAACCCTCCGCCCCTCGCCGTTGCGGAGATTAGTTAATCGAGTCGATGATCCCTTTACTCAGATCATGCGTCAGCGAACTTAACTGACCAGACGCCCAGTTAGCGGTGGATTCGCGCAGCATGGCTTGCTTGAATTCAACGATGTCTGAGAAATCTGGCGCACCGCCCATAGAATCACGGGCTAAGTCATAAACATTGGAATTGCTGGTTACCAGCGCGGAATCGAGACGACGCTGCACCTTATCGAAACTGCTCATACTCACCTCCTGTTTTGACTAAAGGTGATCATGAGTAGCGAGGGAAAGGAATTGGTTCCCAAAAAGCGGCGGGATTTCATCAGTTTTTTTGCCCTAAAAAACGGCACTGAGAAAGAGAAGATGATGAATAAAAACGGCTACGTCGAGGCGCGCAGCAGCAAGGTTTTCAGCGCCTGCCAGCCAACGCGTAACTCCCCACTGGCGGTTTCCAGCAAAAGGCTATCCGGGTCCAGCGACTCGTCAAACTGGCGCTCCCACGTCAGGTGCGGGCGGGCGTCCAGCCACTGCGTCAACTCGGTCTGGCGTGACGGATGAGACCATAACGTCGCCTGCTGGCCGCGCGGCTGGGCCTGCACCAACTGGCGCAACAAGGCGTTGAGTTGCTGCGCCTGGCCGGTGTCATCCAGCAGCCGCGTCATCACGTTATGGAGTAATTCCCCGGCGCGGGTCACCAGCAGGGAATCTTGCTCCGCTTGCTGCGCCTGCCAACCGGCAAACAGCTGTTCGGTACGCTGCAAAAAATCCGCTTCGCTGTTCGCCAGTAAATCGGCGACCTGCCGCTCGGCGTCAGAGCGCGCCTGTTCAATGATGTGTTCGGCCTGCATCTCGGCCTGTTGCAGCCGCTGCGCTGCCTGCTGTTCTGCCGCCGCGATCACTGACAGCGCCTGCTGATGTTGCAGCACGAGATGGCGCGGCAACCAGACGGCGTCGGCCTCCGGCGCGTTCAGCAGTTCCACCGTTTTAAGCTGCCACATGGTGAGTCTCCTGCGCGGGGCCAGAGGATGCCAGAATCGGCAATGATGCCTGCCACAATGCCGCTTGCCACAAAGGTTGCAGCTTGTTGAGTGTCAGCGTGTTGGATGATTCAGCTTCGCTCGGCACAACCCACTCGGCGGGAAAGAGGAAACGCACGCGCTGCCAGCATCCGGTTGGCAACGCATGACGCAATAAGATCAACACCGTGACCTGCCACGGCGGGCTGAGGTTTTCCGGTAGCCACAGACCGGGACGCAAAGCGCGAGAAATGCGTTTGCACCACAGCTGCGTCTGTTCTGCCAGCGCGTCGTCAGTGTGCGGTGCGTCAGTGTGCGGTGAAAGCATGCTACAGATTTCGGCCACCAGACGCAGCGCATACCCTTGCTGCGGCGGCGTCAGCGCCAGTAACGCACAGGTTTGTGCATGCGGTGCGGGCGGCAAGCGGGCGTCGAGGCCCAACTGTCGCGCGATGAGCTGCGGGTCAAGGCTTTGCAGACGCTCGGTCAGCGGCGCAGGTTGCTCAAAGAAAGCCAGCCGGTGCCAGCTTTCGTCCGCCCGTTGCCAGTAACCTTCCGTCCACCAGCGCAGCCACTCCTGTGCCTCATTCATCGGCGTTATCCCTACGAAATCCCGTTATCAGTGGTCGCTACGCCGTTTTTCTTCGCCGCCAGACGCTGCTGAATTTTTGGTTTCATCACCAACACCAAGGCCATCAGCACGATGAAGGCGACAAACAGCAGAAACACCATTTTCACCGTGCCATATTGGTTCATGGTCAGTTGGAACGGCCCCAGGTTCACCATCTCAACGTGATCTTTGTAGACTTCAGCCGGCACGAACACGATGGACAGCGCGCTGTTATCTTTGCCCGCCAGCCCCGGAATACTGGTCGACACCAGTCGGCGGATTTGCGGTTCAATGCTGTCAGGGTCTAAGTCAGGCTGGTACTTGATAAACACCGAAGCCGACGCCGGTTGGATAGGCTCACCGGGTGCGACGCGCTCTGGCAGCACTACGTTGACCCGCGCCACAATCACGCCGTCGATTTGCGCCAGCGTCGATTCCACCTCTTGCGACAAGGCAAAAATGTAACGCGCGCGCTCCTCCAGCGGGCTGGAAATAATGCCGTTTTTCTGGAACACCTCACCCAAATTGGTACGGGCTTTATGCGGCAAACCGGCCGCGTTGAGGATCTGCACCGAGCGCTCAATCGTCTCTTGATCCACCATCACCGTGACGCCGGTTTTGTCGATCTGCTTATCAGCCACAATCTTGTATTTCGACAGTTCAGCAATGATGTCGTTGGCATCGTTTTCGGTCAGGCCGGTGTTGAGCACCACCCGTTGTTCGCACCCTGCCAATACCAAGGCTATCAGCAGGGTCGAGAAGATCTTAAGCGCGGTTTTAACCATGAGGGTCACTGCAAGTTGGTCAGTTTATCCAGGCCCTGAACGGACTTAGAAACGATTTTGGCGTTCATCAGGTTTTCCAGATCGTACTTTGACAGGTCACCGCCGACTTTATTGAGCGCCATCGGGTCAGTCGAACCGGCGGCCTTGGTCAGTTCGGTACTGATGTGGCGGCTATCGACATTGATCTGCTTAAACATGCCAGAAACGTGATCCAGCAGACCGCTGCTTTGCGCGTCGTCGGCCTCGCTGCTCTGGCCGATTTCTGCGGCGAAAAAGCGGCTGTCAGCGGGCGTGGTGGCACTGCCCTCACTGCCCGAAAAATCAGGCGACGCCAATGGCTGGATAACCGGGGGTTGATTCACTTTCATGCAGAGACTCCGCGAACGGCAAGGAGGACAAAACAGGGAACCAGCATCGGTTCCCTGTTCACCACTTAGAACGAAATTTTGTTCTGTTGGATAGCACTGATGAAGGTGGTGGCGGAGCCCTGAACACCTGCAATTTGCGCGTTTTGACGATCGCGTTCCATTTTGGTCAGGGTATCTTGTACAGATTGTCCCTGAATCGCATCGGAACCAGCTTGTAATGCCTGGCTTGACGCACTGCTCGCTGCGCTTGACGCGCCAGAAGCTAAACCACCAAGAAGACTTAACGGACCCATAGTGATACTCCTCTCAAGATGAATAGAGTGAATGAGTATTCATTCATCAGTTGAGTGGTACGCGGTGGCATCGGGTTCCATCGGGAGAGGATTATTTTCGTCGTTTGATGGGGCGAGGAAGGGCTTGCCCCCAGCCAATCATGGGGGCGAAAGTTGACGATTAATCCAAACTGTTCAGTGACTTGATGCGCTGATAGAGCGTGCGGCGCGGAATGCCTAACTCATGCGCGGCGTTGACAATTTTGTTGTGATGACGCATCAGGCAATCTTCGATCAAACAGTGCTCGATACGCCGCATGCGATCTTTCAAACGAAAGGATCCGCTCTCCTGACGCAGCACATTACCAAGCGGTGGCAGCCCTAAGACGAAACGTTCCGCGGCCCCTTTCAGTTCACGAATATTGCCCGGCCAGTCATGCATGATCAGGGACTCGCTGAGGTTAGCGGTGATCGACGGCAGTGCGCATCCGAGACGAATAGCCGCTTCCTGGCTAAAGCGAGCGAACATCGGGATGATGTATTTAATCCGGTCACGCAGGGCTGGCAGGTTGATTTTGATGGTGGTCAGACGAAAGTAGAGATCTTGTCGAAACAGTTTCTGCTCGACCAGCATCGACAGCGGCTTTTGCGACGCCACCACAATGCGTAAATCCAGCGGAATTTGCTGGGTACTGCCCAGACGGCTGACGCTGCGGGACTCCAGTACGCGTAATAATTTGGCTTGTAAACTCAGTGACATGCTGTCGATTTCATCGAGGAATAAAATCCCACCGTTGGCGCTTTCGATATACCCCGCTCGGGCATGGGTGGCACCGGTATAGGCGCCGGCCATAATGCCGAACAGTTCGCTTTCAGCCAGTGATTCCGGGATCGCCGCGCAGTTAATCGGCACGAACGCCCCTTTACAGCCGGAACGCTCAAACAAGCGGCGAGCAAAGGTGTCTTTGCCGGTGCCGGTTTCGCCTTCCAGCGCGAGATCAACTTTCAGCGGTGCCAGCGTTTGCAGCATCGAATCAAAGTCGCTGTGAATATCCCACTCTTCGCGATCTGGCTTTCGCATCGTGTCGGGTTCAGAGGATCCCTCACCTTCATCATCAATATCCTGATGAAAAGCTGGGTTTGTGTTGGCCGGCCTTGTCGAGTTCAGAAGATTTTCTTTCATACTCTCCCCGCATCCATTTCTATCTGAGAAAATAATGTCGTGATTATTAAAGGATTAAATTTTTTTTAATGATTTAACGCCCGGTAGGGTTATTTAACGTTAAACATGCAGGAACGATGCAATGTTTCGTTTATCTGTCGGCGTTAACCTGCTCATAAATTAGCATTAGAAATAAGACTGGCAATCAGGAAATCGGAATAGGTGTTGTAGGGAAATCCCTACAAGAGAACAATCATTAATAAACGCTTTACTCAATAAGGTTTCGCCTATTGCAGCAGTGAACACTTTTATCATTTAGCCGAAGAAGGCAGCGTTTGGCTTATTATGACTGCTTGGTCAACATGATGAAAAGGATAGAGAAAAGCGACGGCACTCAAATAAACAACGTCAAAAAACAGTTATGCAATCAATAAGATACTGGGCACGTTCCCGGTTAATGAATTATTCAATTTTTGAACTTATCCATTAAAAACGCTAATGCTAGTCATTTTCACTCCCCACGAAAACACCGTTATTTTTTACGTAAAAGAGTGTCCAATCTCTCATTTCTTAACGAAATCTTAATATAACCGGCGTGAAAATCGGCAGAAAAAACGCCTACTGACACACTTATTACAATTAGATACAGGTTGAGCGATGCGAAAATAAACAAAAATGAGATTATTCCTATCTTAGGACCAAGGCATTGCGCCAATACATAAGCCAAATTAACGACTGTCCGCTCGGTATCTTCAAAATAATAACCATAAAAAAATCCGATAATGAATACACCTCATTATCGGATGACATTAATGATTTCTCGTCTGGATAAAATAACCGCCCATTAAGCCGGTAATTGCCCCTGACCAGACGCAATAATTTTCGCGAAGTTTAATACATTGTCGACATAAGGCGCGGCACCGGTGCCGGTTTTCGAAATATCCGACAGGTTGGATAAATTCACATTATCGGGGCCTGAATTATAAGCCCGTAAACCGGCACCGATATTCCCGCCAAAGCCGCTGGTCTGTTGTTTAAGGTACAGCGCGCCCGCCATAATATTGTTTTGCGCACTGTTCGGGTCCCCCGACAGCAGCCCAGGGTTCTCATTTTTCATTTCGTTATAGGTATCAGGATTCACCTGCATCAGACCGGCGTCGGTCTTACCGTTACCGCCGTTAGTCGACGCGGCAGACAGATTGCCGCGGGATTCCGCCCAGATTTGCCCGGCGATCACGCTGGCAGGCATTCCAGTCGCCTGCGCGGCGTTATTGATGTCCTGACGGAAGGGCTCAAGCTGCGACGGCAGATGTAAATCACCGGAGCCGCTGAGACCCGAAACGCCTGAAGTGGCCCCGCTAGCGCTGGCACCACTGGCACCGTTCGCCGCACCCGGCTGAGCGGCCAGCAGATTATTACCTGCTGAAGGCGTGCCGTCGCCGCCACCATAAGACGCCGCGGGCGCACCACCACTGCCGCCACCCGATGAGGCCGCGGGTGCGCTGTTTTGTTGATCGGAACTGTTTTGTTGATCAGAAGTGCCACCGAGCATTTTCAGCAGTTCCGACAGCAGTTGACGCAGCATATTCATCAACTCCGCCATCTGTCCGCCGCCTGCCCCGCCAGCGGCACCGTCATTTTGTGCCGGATTTGCCAGCAGCGCGTTGTTTGGCATGGCGTTGGACGAAACACCGTTAACGCCCGATACCGACGGCTGGCCGAAATCGACCGGCGTCATGCCTGACGAACTGCTGAAAGTGACCGTCAGAGGCAGTGAAAGCGCACCGGCATTGGCATTATTGTTGTT
>Ga0105854_1000220_pt1 | contig 29704 bp, 22 predicted proteins | sample OrgsoiDNA_201058_FD_89679 | JGI IMG/M metagenome (GOLD analysis project Ga0105854, IMG submission 89679) | Permafrost soil microbial communities from the Arctic, to analyse light accelerated degradation of dissolved organic matter (DOM) -... | ecosystem: Environmental > Terrestrial > Soil >... | reverse complement strand
TTCCTGTTGCTTAGCGTCTAAGCAATCTCCCGCATGAAATTGCATTCTCCCTGTGGGAGGGGGCTTGCTCGCGAAGACGGCGGCACAGTCAATATTGATGTCGCCTGACACACCGCTTTCGCGAGCAAGCCCCCTCCCACAGGGAGAATGCCAACGCCTAAAATCCAACAACCCGAAGAGGTGTCGATATGCGTCTATTGAAATCCGTGGTTCCGGTCACGCTGGCATTGTTGTTCAGCGCCGTCGCGCAAGCCCAACCCACCGTCAGCGTCTACAACTGGACCGATTACATCGGCGAGACCACCCTCGCCGATTTCCAGGGCAAAACCGGGATCAAGGTAATTTACGACGTATTCGACTCCAACGAGACCCTGGAGGGCAAACTGCTCGCCGGCCGCACCGGGTATGACGTGGTGGTGCCGTCCAACCACTTCCTCGCACGCCAGGTGAAGGCCGGCGCGTTCCTCAAACTGGATCGCTCGCAATTGCCTAACTTCAAAAACCTCGACCCGAAACTGCTCGCGTTGCTGGAGAAAAACGATCCGGAAAACGCCCACTCGGTGCCGTACCTGTGGGGCACCAACGGCATCGGCTACAACGTCGACAAGGTCAAGCAAGTGTTGGGCATCGATCACATCGATTCCTGGGCCGTGCTGTTCGAACCGGAGAACATCAAGAAACTCAGCCAGTGCGGCGTGTCGATGATGGACTCGGCGGATGAAGTGTTCCCGGCAATCCTCAACTACATGGGCATGGACCCACGCAGCGAAAACCCTGAAGACTTCAAAAAAGCCGAAGCCAAGCTCTTGAGCATCCGGCCTTACATCACCTATTTCCACTCCTCCAAGTACGTGTCGGACCTGGCCAACGGCGACATCTGCGTGGCGTTCGGTTACTCCGGCGACGTGTTCCAGGCCGCCAACCGCGCCAAAGAAGCGAAGAACGGCGTGAACATCGCTTACGCCATTCCGAAGGAAGGCAGTAACTTGTGGTTTGACCTGTTGGCCGTTCCTGCCGACGCCGCCAACCCCAAAGAAGCCCACGCCTTCATCAATTACCTGCTGGACCCGCAAGTCATCGCCAAGGTCAGCGCCTCGGTGGGCTACGCCAACCCGAACCCGGCCGCCAAGCAGTACATGGACGTGGCGTTGGTGAACAACCCAGAGGTCTACCCTTCCCAGGAAGTGCTCGACAAACTCTACATTTCCACCACCCCGCCCCAGGCGATCATGCGACTGATGACCCGTTCCTGGAGCAAAGTGAAGTCCAATAAATGAATCAGTACCGCAACGAACACGCCCGTTCCTATTACGCCGCCAGTGCAAAAAAACTGGCGCCCTACCCCACGCTGGCTTCGGACCTTGATGCCGATGTCTGCGTGATCGGCGGCGGGTTTACCGGAGTGAACACCGCCATCGAGCTTGCGCAGCGCGGACTCTCGGTGATCCTGCTGGAAGCCCGGCGCATTGGTTGGGGGGCTAGCGGGCGTAATGGCGGGCAGTTGATTCGCGGTATTGGCCATGACGTTAGCGGGTTCGCTCGTTATGTCGGCGCTGAAGGCGTGGATTACATGGAACGCGCCGGGGTCGAATCCGTGGCGCTGGTGGGCAATCGAATCCGCGAACACGGGATCGACTGCGACCTGCGCTGGGGCTTCTGTGAATTGGCCAATACGCCGGCGCAGTTCGCTGTGCTCAAGGCTGAGCAAGAGGAGCTGGTTCAATCCGGATACGCCCATGAAACCCGAATCGTCGGCCCAGAGCAGATCCGCCAGCAAGTGGTGAAGTCCGGGGTGTATGCCGGCGGCTTGATCGACATGGGCTCCGGTCACCTGCACCCGCTCAATCTGGTCCTCGGCGAAGCGCGGCTGGCCGAATCCCTCGGCGTGCGGATTTTCGAGCAAAGCGATGTGCTGGAGATCATCCACGGCAGTACCGTGCAAGTTCGCTGTGCCGGCGGCACGATCCGCGCCGGCAGCGTGGTGCTCGGGTGCAACGCGCATCTGGAAGAGCTCGAGCCCAAGCTCAGCGGCAAGGTCCTTCCGGCGGGCAGTTACATCATCGCCACCGAACCGCTGTCAGCCGAGGTCGCCGCGCAATTGATCCCGCAGAACCTGGCGCTGTGTGACCAGAAAGTCGGCCTGGATTACTACCGGCTCTCGGCGGACCGACGCTTGCTATTCGGCGGTGCCTGCCACTACTCCGGGCGCGATCCGGCGGACATCGCGGCGTATATGCGCCCGCAGATGCTCAAGGTGTTCCCGCAACTGGCGAACGTACGCATCGACTTCCAATGGGGCGGCAAGATCGGCATCTCGGCCAATCGCTTTCCTCAGGTTGGGCGCTTGAGCCAGCACCCGAACGTCTACTACGCCCAGGGTTACTCGGGCCATGGCCTGAACGTGACTCACTGGTGTGCAAAATTGCTCGGAGAGGCAATCCATGCCGGGCACAGCCAAGGTTTCGATGTGTTCAGCGCGGTGCCGCACATGACCTTCCCCGGTGGCCGCGCCCTGCGTTCACCGCTGCTGGCGCTGGGTATGTTCTGGTATCGGCTGCGCGAAATGCTCGGTTAACTCCCCCTCCTCCCTGTAAAACCGAATCCTGTAGGAGCGAGGCTTGCCCGCGAAGGCGTCCTTGAAATCGCCTTCGCGGGCAAGCCTCGCTCCTACGGGTCGACAGTGCAAACGTCGAAGATATCTGTGGTGGTTGTTCTCGCTGCGGGGGCGCCTGAACAACGGCACTGCCGGGCCGATCAGTTAAGGACCTAACACCGCAATCCCTGTGGGAGCGAGCTTGCTCGCGATGAGGGCATAACATTCAACATTTTTGTTGACTGTCACGCCGCCATCGCGAACAAGCTCGCTCCCACAGTTTTGCGCCTTACCTGACGGGCTCCTGCAACATGGCGACTCTGCCAGTCTTCAGCCTTTTAATTTGCTCAATCGCAAGGCACTTCTATATTGATGAGGTGCTCTGACTTTCCAGCCTCCTTGCGAATGCGACCCATGGCCACGACTGACCAGTTGATCATCTGCGAGCACTGCGACTGCGTGTATGAAAAAGTCACGCTCGCCAAACATCAGAAAACCCTGTGCACCCGCTGCGGCGGCGTGCTCCAGCGCTATAACGGCCTGACGGTAGAGCAGCGCCTGGCCTTGACCTTCACTGCATTGGTGCTGTGGGTTTTTGCCAATTTCTATCCGGTCATGAGCATCAACCTAAAAGGCCTGAAAAACAGCGCCACGCTTTGGGACTCGGTGCTGGCCCTGAGTCTGGGGCCGATCACGTTCATCGCCATGGTGGCGGCGATCGCCATGATCATCGCGCCGATCTTCCAGTTATTGCTGCTGATCTGGGTATTGAGCTTCGCCCTTGCACGCCAGCGCGCGCCGGGCTTCAGGTTCTGCATGCGCTGGCTGGAAGCGCTCAGGCCCTGGAGCATGCTGGAAGTCTGCCTGCTGGGTGCGATGGTCGCGGTCATCAAGCTCGCCGGGTTGCTGGATGTACTGCCCGGTATCGGCCTGTTCGCCCTGGCCGTTCTCAGCCTGATGATGATCCGCATCGCCGGGCGCGATATCCGTGAACTGTGGGACATTTTATGACAACGCCTCCGGTCGCCAGCGAACTTGGCCTGTGCCTGTGTCACAGCTGTGGCCTGGCCTGCGACATGACCAACGACCCTCACGAATGTGAGCGCTGCGGTGCGCCGCTGCATCGGCGCAAGACGAATTCCCTTGCCCGGACCTGGGCCTATATGTTCACGGCCCTGGCGTTTTACGTCCCGGCCAATCTGTTGCCGGTGATGAACACCCAAATGGTCGGCAACGGCGCCGACAGCACCATCATCAGCGGCGTGCTGGAGTTTTGGGAATCCGGTGCCTGGGACATTGCCTTGATCATTTTTATCGCCAGTATCGCGGTGCCTGGCATCAAGTTCGTCGCCCTGACGTTGCTGCTGGTGACTGTTCGGCGTGACAGCCAATGGGCGCGCAAGGAGCGGTCGAAGCTGTACCGTTTCGTCGAGGTTATCGGTTATTGGTCAATGCTCGATGTGATCGTGGTGGCGCTGGTGGCCTCCCTGGTCAAGTTTCAAGCCCTGGCCGATATCGAACCGCGGCCGGGCATTCTGTTTTTTGGCCTGGTGGTAGTGTTCACCATGCTCTCGGCGATGAGCTTCGATCCGCGGCTGATCTGGGACAGCGAGCTAGATAAACCAAATAACGAGGAGGTCATGGATGAAGTCGCAAGCCACTGACGGGCCGCAAGCCCCAGGTCAGGCCAGTATCAAGACCCGTCGTTTCAGCGTATCGCTGGTATGGATCGTGCCGATTGTGGCCGTACTGGTGGGGATCTCCCTGGTGGTGCACAGCCTGATGCAGGAAGGCCCGACCATCATCGTGACCTTCAAGACCGGCAGCGGCCTGACCGCCAACAAGACCGAAGTCAAATACCGCAATGTGGTTATCGGCCAGGTCTCGGATGTCGAATTGAGCAACGACCAAAAGAGTGTCGATGCCACGATCAAGCTGTCCAAACAGGCCGAAACCTTCACCCGAGAAGACTCGCAATTCTGGGTCGTGCGCCCGCGTATCGGGGCTGGCGGCGTCTCGGGCATCGATACCCTGCTGTCCGGCGACTACATCGGCGCCGATATCGGGCACGCCGATGGTCGCGCGAAGAACTTCAAAGGCCTGGAAAACCCGCCGCCCATCACCTATGGCGAGCCTGGCAAGCGCTTCAGCCTGCATTCCCAGGACCTCGGTTCGCTGGATATTGGTTCGCCGATTTATTACCGCAAGATCCCGGTCGGCCAAGTGGTGGCTTATGCGCTGGATGCCGACGGCAAAGGCGTCAATCTCGAACTCTTTATCCACGCGCCCAATGACGCCTATGTCACCGAGAACACCCGGTTCTGGAACGCCAGCGGCATCGACCTGAACATCGGCGCCAACGGTTTCGCGGTGAAGACCGAATCGTTGTCTTCATTGCTGGTGGGTGGCATCGCCTTTCGTGCCCCGGACTACAGCCCCAACGATCAGCCAGCCGCAGAGGAGAAAACCTTCGAGCTGTTCGACGACCAGATAACTGCCCTCGCCCCGCCCAACGGCAAACCGCAATACCTGAGCCTGCGTTTCGACCAGGCCCTGCGCGGGCTCAAGGTCGATGCGCCGGTTGAATTCCTCGGCATGGAAATCGGCAAGGTGGTGGCGATCAATCTGGATTTTGACGAAAAGAAACGCAGCTTTCCGGTCAACGTCGGCATCGTGATCTACCCGCAACGCCTCGGCCAGGCGCATACCAAAATGATCAAGGCCTTGATGCATGACCCCAATGACGAGGCCGCAGGCATACGCCTGATGGGCACCTTTATTGAAAACGGCCTGCGCGCCCAGGCCCGCAACGGCAACCTGTTGACCGGTCAACTGTACATCGCGCTGGATTTCTACCCGAAAGCGGAAAAAGTCACGTTCGATCCAAATGCCCGGCCGGTCAGCATCCCGACCATCCCTGGCAGCCTCGAGCAATTGCAGGAAAAACTGGAGGCCATGGTCAACAAGATCAACCAACTGCCGGTGGAACGGATTGCCAGCAACCTCGACAGCAACCTCGTCGAGCTGCGCAAAAGCCTGGCGCAATTCAACACCAAGACTCTGCCCGGCGTGCAGACCACTCTGGCGGACGTCAGCAAGACCCTGAACTCGGCCAGCTCGACCCTCGCCGAAGACTCGCCGCAACGCGAACAACTGACCCAGACCCTGGACGAACTCAAACGCATGTCGCGTTCCCTGCGTGAACTCTCGGATTACCTGGGACGGCACCCGGAATCGCTGATTCGCGGCCGCCCCGACAATGCGGCGCCGTCGGACCTGCAAGGGCCACCGCGTAACTGACCACAGGAGCAACACCCATGGCTTTTTCGCCAAAGTTTACGTTGGTTGCTGCGTTGTTACTCCTCACGGCGTGCCGCAGCGATCCGATTCACTTTCACACCCTGACCCCGGCACAACCTGCACGCGGCAGCGGCGACGAGATCAAGATCGAAGGCATCAGCGTGCCGCCTCAGGTGGATCGTCCGCAGATCGTCATTCGCCAAGGCAACAGTGGCTTGGCGATCCTCGAAACCGACTGGTGGGGTGCAAGCCTTGCGGATGAATTGCGCAGCGCTCTGGTGGACCAACTGTCGAACGCCAACCCGCAGCACAAAGTGTCGCTGCGGGTGGATGTGCAGCGCTTCGACTCGATTCCAGGTCAGTACGGCTTGATCGACGTCAAATGGCGCCTGCGCCCACTCGGCGCCGGCGATAACACGCTGGTCACCTGCCGCAGCACGTTGCAGACGCCGTCAGGGCCGTCCATCGACGATCTGGTGACCGCCCAGCAGAACAACGTCAAACGCCTGGCCGCGGTGATCAGCCAAGCGGCCGCCGCGCAACGGGGTTGCCCGGCGGCCCTGTGATAAACACCATCCTTGTAGGAGCAAGCTTTGCTCCTACAAGTCGTGCGGCATCAGCTCAACGGTGAAACAGCAACCGTTTGGCTCAAGGCTGCTGAGCGCCACCCGCCATTGCTGCTTGGTACAGATGCGCTGAACCAGTGAAAGCCCTAACCCGAGCCCCTCTCCCCGGCTTTCATCACCCCGGACAAATGGCTGGAACATCGCGTGGCGCTTTTCTTCGGGAATACCGATGCCGCTGTCTTCGACACTGAAACCGTGTTCACACAACGTCAGCCGGATGTAGCCACGATCGGTGTAGTGCCAGGCGTTGCGCAGCAAATTGCTCATGACCGATTGCAGGAACGTCAGGTTATGCTGCTGCGCTGAGGTGTGGGTGGCATCGTAGATGAACTCGATACCCTTTTCCCGGATCAATCGCCCCCAAATATCGGCCAGGCTATCGGCGACTTCTTTTAAGGTCGCGCTAGCACCGGTGCCGGAATCCTCTCGAGCGCGAGCCAGCATCAGAAATGTTTCGACCAACTGCTGCATCTCGTGGCTGGCCCGGGCAATACGACTGACCTGCGCCGATGAACGAGGGTCCAGCGAGGGATTGCTCAGCAGCAATTCACAGGAACTGGCCATTACCATCAGCGGTGTGCGCAATTCGTGGCTGACATCGCTGGTAAAGAGCTTTTCCCGGCCCAACGCGGCACGCAGCCGCCCCAGGGTCTGGTCGAACGACAGCGCCAGTTCCCCGACCTCGTCCACCGCATAATCGGGGTGCAGCGGAGGCGCCAAGTCCAACAACTGATCGCGATGGCGCACCTGGCGTGCCAGTCGAATCACCGGGGCCATCACCCGTCGCGCCAGTAGCCAGCCCAGGGTGACCGCCAGCGCAATGCTCAAGACGAAACCGACAATCACCACCGCGAACAACACATGCTCACGTTGTTCGAGACTGAGTTGGTTACGCAGCAACACGTATTTGCGCCCGCCCACCACCTCGGCCATGGCGTAGAAGTCGTCGCCCTGATACTCGATTTCCTGAAAACCCGGGGCCAGCGCTTCCAGTTCAGAGTCCATGGACAAGGCCCCCTGCCCGCCCTGGACAAAAAACAGCTCGTCCTTTTCAGGTCGATGGCTCCAGTCGCTGGTGTCATCCATCAGCAGCAGGCGGTTTAGCCCGCCACCGAGGCTGGTGGTCGTCAGCTTGCGCTCGACCACATGCACCGTGGCGATAATGCCCAGCGCAAAGATCCCGGCGACGAAGGCGCTCATCAGGGCAAATACGATCACAATCCGTTTGGTCAGGCTCTGTTTGAAATCCATACCCATGCGTGGCTCCACTGCCGGTTTCAAACTGGGACACCTGCGGTGTCGGGCTGCGTCCTGCGGCGCCGACGTTCGAACCAAAGATAGACCACGGGCGTGGTGTAAAGCGTCAGAATTTGTGAAACCGCCAAGCCACCGACAATCGCAATACCCAGCGGTTGGCGCAACTCGGAACCGGCACCGTGTCCGAACGCCAGCGGCACAGCCCCGAGCAAGGCTGCCAGCGAGGTCATCAGGATCGGTCTCAAACGCAACAAGCAACCTTCCCGGACGGCCTCACGGGGTGACAAGCCCGTCAACTGAGCTTGCAGGGTGAAATCGACAATCATGATCGCATTTTTCTTGACGATGCCAATCAACAGAATGATGCCGATCATCCCCAGCACCGACAGGTCCTGACCGCAAATGATCAGCGCCAGCAGCGCACCGAAACCGGCAGATGGCAGCGTCGAGATGATCGTCAGCGGGTGAATGGCATTCTCGTATAGCACACCGAGCACGATGTAGACCGTGAGAATGGCCGCCAGAATCAACCAGGGCTGCGATTTCAGTGAATCCTGAAAGGCTTGGGCGGTGCCCTGGAAACTACCGACGACGGTGTCGGGCATCGCCACGGCCAGGGACGCCTGGTTGATTGCGCTGACCGCCTCACTCAACGCGTGGCCGGGTGCCAGGTCGAACGACAGCGTAATGGCCGGGAACACGCCCTGATGGTTGATGATGATCGGCACTTGCTCGGTCTTGACGTTCGCCAGCAGGCTCAGCGGCACCAGGGCGCCAGAGCTTGATCGCACAAACAGATGCGCAAGCGTCGCGGTGGAGGTTTGCCAGCTTGGGTCCAGTTCCAGAATCACATGGTTCTGATCCAACTGAGTGAACATCGTCGCAATCTGCCGTTGGCCGAAGGCGTCGTACAGCACATCGTCGATGGCCTGCACCGTCACCCCGAGGCGTGCCGCCGTCGGCCGGTCGATGACCAGGGTCGATTGGGCAATAGCTTGTTGCTGGTCGGACGTCACGTGTTGCAACTGTGGCAACGTCTTGAGTTTTTCCAGCAATACGCCGCTCCAGTGGTCCAGCTCGACGCTGTCCGGGTCCTGCAAGGTGTACTGATACTGGGTTTTGCTGGCCCGGCCACCGATCTGGATGTCCTGGTTGGCCTGCATGTAGACCTTGATCCCGGACAACTTGTCGAGGGCCGGTTGCAAGCGGCGGATGACCTCGCCGGCGCTGGCGGTGCGCTCGCTGAACGGCTTGAGGTTGATCATCACCTTGCCTTGGCTGACCGTCGGGTTCGGGCCGATCCAGAAATACACCCGAGCCACCGCCGGATCCTGGCCGATCACTTCGGCAACACGGTTGACCTGCGCCCGCATGGCGATAGGTGAGATATCCGGCGCCGCTTCGGCGACGCCCTGGATCAAACCGTTGTCCTGCTGCGGAAAAAAGCCCTTGGGAATCGCGACATACAACACCGCCGTCGCCGCCAGCGTCGCCACGGCCACCGCCAACGTCAGCCGCTGGTGATCAAGCACCCAGTCGAGGCTGCGTCGATAGCCATTGTGCAACCCAGTGAACGCCCGCTCACAAGCCAGGGCAAAACGTCCTTCCTCGGTTTCGGCGTGGGGTTTGAGCAGCCAGGCACAGAGCATCGGGGTGATGGTCAGCGAAACGATGCAAGACATGATGATCGCCACGCTGACGGTCACCGCAAACTCACGCATCAGTCGGCCGACAATCCCGGACATCAACAGAATCGGCAAGAACACCGCGATCAGCGACACCGTCATCGAGACAATAGTGAACGCCACCTCACGCAAACCATCGACCGCCGATTGCAGGCGCGATTTGCCCATTTCAAGGTGTCGGACGATGTTTTCCATAACCACAATGGCGTCGTCCACAACAAACCCGACGGCAATCGCCAGGCCCATGATCGACAGGTTGTCGAGACTGTAGCCCAACAGGTACATCACCCCGAACGTCGCCACCAGGGACAACGGAATGGTCAGGCTGGGGATCAGCGTCGCGGTGGCTTTGCGCAAGAACACAAAAATCACCACGACCACCAGTGCAATCGACAGCAGCAAAGTGAATTGCATGTCATTGACCGAGGCTTCGATAGTCTGGGTGCGGTCGCCCACCACCTGAACCTGCACATCTCGCGGCAATGAGGCGGTCAGTTCGGGAAGTTTTGCCTTGATCGTGGCGATCGTCGACAACAGGTTGAAACCCGGTTGCTTGTGGATGTCGACAATGACGGTTGGCTCGGCGCCCAACTGCGCGGCTTGCTGGGTGTCTTCAGCGCCGGCAATCACCCGGCCCAGATCGCCGAGCTTGATCGGCATGCCGTTTTTATAGGCAATGATCTGGTCGCGGTAATGCTGCGGGTCCAGCAACTGGTCGGTCGCCCCGAGGGTGATCGACCGTTGTTGTCCGTCCAGGCTGCCTTTGGGCTGATCCAGGGTGCTGACGCCAATCACGCTGCGCACGTCTTCCAGGGTCAGACCACGAGCGGCCAGCGCATCGGGATCGATCTGCACCCGCACGGCGGGTTTCTGTTCGCCGTGAAAATCCACCAGGCCCACGCCGGGCATCTGCGACAGACGTTGGGCGATGTAATTGTCGGCGTAGCGATCAAGTTCCGGCAGCGTGCGGGTCGGTGAGGTAACGGCCAGGGACATTACGGTGCCTTCAGCCGGGTTGACCTTGTTGAAGGTCGGCGCGCTGGACATGGTCTTGGGCAGATTGGGTGTCGCCGTGTTGATTGCCGTTTGCACATCCTGGGCGGCGCCATCGATATCCCGCGACAGGTCGAACTGCAGCACAATTTGGGTTTTACCTGCTGCACTCGACGAGGTCATCGACGTGACTTGCGGTACAGCGGCAAACGCCCGCTCCAGTGGCGTGGCCACTGAGGACGCCATGGTCTCGGCGCTCGCCCCGGACAGTTTGGCGGTGACCTGGATGGTCGGGAAGTCCACTGTCGGCAATGGCGCCACCGGCAGTTGAAAATAGGCGAAGGCGCCCAGCAGCATGACCCCGAGGGCCAGCAAGCTCAGACCGACGCGCCGTTGAATCAGACCGGCCAGCCCATTCATTGTGAAGCCTCCACCAGTGCCGCCGAATTGTCAGGCGTGTCCGGCGTGACTTTCAGCCCAGGCGCGACGCGGGATTGCCCCTGCACCACAACGGTTTCGCCGGCCGCGAGGCCTTGGCGAATCCACTGTTTGCCTTCAACCACCGTCGCGGCATCGACCAGGCGCGGCTGCACCCGCTGATCAGCATCGACCACATAGACAAAGTTGCCCTGACGCCCGAATTGCACCGCATCGGCCGGCACCACGGTGACGTCGCGGCGGGTCTGGACCAGCAACCGTGCGCTCACCAATTCCCCCGGCCACAGTTGACCGGCGGCATTGTCGAATTGGGCCTTGAGCTGGATCTGCCCACTGGCAGCGGCCACCTGGCTGTCGATGAAACTCAGTTGGCCATGGGCGATTTCCTGGTGACCGTCGCGCGTCATCGCGACAACCTGTAACGCGCCTTTGGCGTTTTCTTCGAGGATTTCTGCCAGATCATCCTGGGACACCGCGAAAGCCACGGAGATCGGATTCATCTGGGTAATCGTCACCAGCCCCGTAGCCTCAGCACCATGGGCAATGGAACCGACGTCGAGCAGGCGCTGGCCGGTGCGGCCGGTCAACGGCGCCTTGACCTGGGTGAATTCCAATTGCAGGCGCGCGGTATCCAGTGCTGCTTGATCCGCCTGCACGGTGGCTTGCTGGGCCGCCAGATTAGCGCGAAAAGTATCAACGTCCTGGGTCGGGCCGGCCTTGGCAGCGGCCAGTTTGCTGGCTCGGTCCAGGCTGACCCTCAGATTGGCCAACTGCGCCTGATCCTTGGCGACCAAGGCTTGGGCTTGAGCAACCTGGGCCTGATAAACCCTCGGGTCGATCACCGCCAACAGGCTGCCGGCGGTGACGGTTTGTCCCTCATTGAACAGGATTTTTTGCAGCTCGCCGTCCACCCTCACCCGCACATTCACACTGTTGAGGGCCTGCACATTGCCGATGGCACTGATCCAGACCGGCAAGTCCTGACGACTGACTTGGGTCATCTGCACCGGCACCGCCGCTGCTTCAGACTTCGCCGGCGCTGCCTGGGCCCGCTTGATCCATTGAAAACCGCCGAGGGCTGCGCCGAGCGACACAATCACCAGGCCCCAGAGAGCAACGCGACGACGTGGGTGTAGAACATTCATGGGTGAGCCACCTGGGAAGGAGAATTGGAAGCGATGGTGGCGGCGGAAAAATCCCCGCCTAAGGCGCGAAACAAACCGACAGCGGCCTGAAGGTGTTGCAGGCGCACCTGCAACAGCGTGTCTTCGGCCTGGTATTGAGTGCGCTCAACGATCAGCAAGGTCTGGAAATCGGTGGAGCCCAGCCGATAACGGACCTGCGCCAGCCGCGCGGCTTCGCGGGCCGAATCGACGGCCGATTGGTTCAAGGCGTAACTCTTGTCCAGTTCTCGGGCGGCGCTGACCTGGGTTTGGACGTCTTGCAGCGCCTCGATGATCGACTCACGGTAATTGGCGGTCAGCTCCTGCACATGAGCCTCGTCGAAATGCAGCTGGCCCTTGAGCTGGCCACCGGCGAACAGCGGCTGACTTAGGGTGCCGATAGCGCTCCAGATCTGTCCGCCGGCGATCGTATCGATGCCGCCCAGCAGGTCCAGTGAGAGGTTGGGCAAAAACGCGGCACGGGCCACACCGACATCGAAGTTCGCCGACGTCAGCCTCGCCTCGGCTGCTTGAATGTCTGGACGCTGACGCAACAAGCCAATCGGCAGGCCGGTCGAAGGCTGCGGCACTTGCAAGGTGTCGAGCCCGTTACCTTGCAGATGAAAGCCTTGGGGTGGCGCGCCGACCAGTACCGCCAATTGGTACAGCGCCAAATCCCGTTGCTGACGCAACCCTGGCATCGCCGCTTCAAAGGTCTGCATGGCATTGCGTTGCTGAGCGACTTCGAGATTCGACACCGCGCCCTGGCTGGCCTGGACTTCCACCAGGTCGAGCACTTGCCGGGCATCGTCAGCAATCGACTGGGCCAGACGCAGGCGTTCTTCCAGCGACAGCACCTGGAAGTAACTGTCAGCAATGCTCGCGCCCAGAGTCATACGCAATGTATGGGCGTCGAACACACTGGCGTTGGCCAGGGCGTCGGCGGAATCGGCTGCCGCACGCTGTTTGCCCCAGAAATCCACCTCGTAGGTGGCTTCGGCAAAGACGCTGCGTTTTGCCGTGGTGCCGTAGTTGTTCTGACGCTGGAAATTGCCCCCCAGATTCAGCGCCGGGTATTGGCCGGCGCCCACGACTTGTGCTGAAGCACGTGCCTCGTCAATCCGACTGACCGCAGCCTTGAGGGTGTAATTGGAGGCCAGGCCACGGGTGATCAGCGAGTCGAGTTCGGTGCTGTGAAACTCGCGCCACCACTGCCCGCCCGGCGCCGATTGGCTGTCTGGCGTGCCATCCCACTGTGCGGCCACGGGCAACTCGGGTTGCCGATACTCGGGCACCATCGAGCAGCCGCTCAGCGCCAGCACGCCGAGCAACATCAAAGACATCGGTGAATAACGCGCGGAACGTAAGGTGCGCACCGCCAAGGTTGCAACGGACATGGGCTAGCTATCTCCCGCTTGAGCCTCTGTGGACTAGTCCACGAATGAGGCGAAGATAGCGAGGAGTGCCTGCCAGAGCGTTCGTCGGTAGATAAACTTTTATTTAATCTTGCGGCGTGTTGACCTGAAAGCTGTAGCCGACGCCGGGCACAGTCTTGATCAGCGAGTCATCAAAACCTTCATCGAGTTTTCGCCGCAGGCGATGGATGTGTTTGTCGATCACGTTGTCGTTGGGGTCGAAAGCGTAGTCCCAGGCGCTGTCGAGCAGCATGTCGCGGGTCACCACCTGGCCGCTGTGGCGCATGAGTTTTTCCAGCAACAGGGCTTCGCGATGCTGCAAGGCAATAACCCGTCCCTGGCGCACGGCGGTACGCGTGGCGCAGTCGAGTCGCAACTCTCCGACCTCTAGCTGACGTACCGGCCCGTTCGATTGATCGCGGCCGCGCATCAAGGCATCCAGACGCGCCAGCACTTCGGCGAATGCATAAGGTTTGGCCAGGTAATCGTCACAACCGGCTTGCAGGCCTTCGACCTTTTGCGCGGTGGACGCCTGGGCGCTGAGCATCAGGATCGGCACCCGCTGGCCACGACTTCGCAAGGCCTTGATCAACTCGATGCCGTTGAGCCCGGGTAAGCGTCGATCGACAATCAACGCGTCGTGAATCGCTTCCAGGGCCATGTCCAGGCCACTGTTGCCGTCGCTGGCGATATCGACGACATGGCCACTTTCCGTCAACCCGCGCAGCAGGTACGCGGCGGTCTGGGCATCGTCTTCAACCACAAGAATGCGCAAGGAACGGTCTCCATGAAATCCAACCTAAACTTTTATTTAACCGGCGGGAACGTAGCTTCGCCCAAGGCTTTGACACACTATGCCACCTCTGTCCCGACTACGTGACCGGTTCAACTGCCATGACCCATGTTTTGGTCGTCGAAGACGACTTGCCTACTGCCCGCGAAATCGAAGCGGCCCTGTGTGATCACGGCTTCACGGTGAGCTGTGTCGACAATGGCCGCGAAGGCCTGTTGAAAGCCTTGAGTGAACCCTTCGACCTGATCGTCCTGGACCGCATGTTGCCTGGCGGCCTGGATGGTTTAGGTGTGCTCACCGCATTGCGAGCGGCCAGCGTGAGCACTCCGGTGCTGATTCTCAGCGCCTTGAGTGCGCTGGACGAGCGGGTTCGCGGCTTGCGCGCCGGGGGTGACGACTACCTGACCAAACCGTTTGAGTTCATCGAGCTGACAGCACGCCTCGATGCCTTGTGCCGGCGCCGTGCAGAGCCGCCCGCGACGACTCAGGAACCCCGACTGCGAGTCGCCAACCTGGAAATCGATTTGTTGCGGCGAACAGTACGCCGTGGTGAACGGGTCATCGAACTGGTGCCTCGCGAGTACGCCTTGCTCGAGCATCTGATGCGCAATGCCGGGCAAGTCATCACGCGTACCATGTTGTTTGAAGCGGTGTGGAGTTACGCCTACGACGAGCGCACGAATGTGATCGAGGTCCACATCAGCCGCTTGCGACGCAAGGTTGATGGCGAAGGCGATCTGCCGATGATTCACACCATTCGTGGGGCAGGCTATGTACTCCGTTCACCTGAGTGAAATACCGCGCACCATCAGTTTTCGCACCGGCCTGCTGTTTCTTGGGCTATTCGGTTGCTCGTTCCTGGCGCTGTTCGGCTACATCTATTGGCAAACGGCGTTCTACCTGAAAACCGAAGCCGATACGGCGCTCTATCGGCAAGTCGAAAACCGCAGCCTGCAATCACCGGAGTTGCAGTTGGCCGAGATTCGCAAGCATGCCGTGCAGGATGTCGAAGGCCGACTGCCTCATAGCCTGTTCGACGAACAAGGCAAGTTTATCGCCGGAGCGATTCATCGCCTGCCGCCGTTCGCCGAATACGACAAACCGCAGGAGTTTCGCTGGCTCAAGGATAATGGCCACCATCGTCCGGTACGGTTCATGGTGCATCGCCTGCCCGACGGCAAGACGTTGCTGGTCGCCCAGGATATGCACGATATTCGCGAGTTCGATGAACTGCTGATCAATGCTTTGTATTCCGGCGGTGTTCTGTTGCTGGTAGTCGGTCTGTTCGGTGCGGTGCTGCTGGGTTACTCGGCCCACCGGCGCCTGGATAAACTGAGTCGTTCAATCAAAGGCATCATCGAGGGTGACTTGACCGGTCGGCTGCCGATCCTTGGTAACAACGACGATATCGACCGTCTGGCTGGCGTGGTCAACGGCATGCTGGATGAGCTGGAACGGTTGATGAGCGAAGTCAAAGGTGTCTGCGATGACATCGCCCATGACCTGCGCACTCCGCTGACCCGGCTGATCGCAGGCCTTGAGCGCGCCCAGCGGCGTGGTCTGGATGAAGCCCAATATGCCACCAGCATTGACGCGGCACTCACCGAAGCCAAGGGCCTGCTGTTAACGTTCAAAGCCTTGCTGCGCATTTCGGAAATCGAAAACAGCGCGCGCCGCAGTCACTTTGCGCCGCTGGATTTGAATGTAATAGCGGCCGATGCTGCGGAGCTCTATGAACCGCTGGCCGAGGAACGCGGCATCAGCCTGACATTCAATAGCAGCCAGATGCCGGCCGTTATAGCCGGTGATGCGCAACTGTTGTTCGATGCTGTCTGCAACTTGCTGGACAACGCGATCAAGTTTTCACCGGACCATAGCGACATTCACCTGACGGTGATCGCTGACCAGATTGCTGTGGGGATTCGCGTGACGGATAACGGACCGGGTATTGCGCCGGCTGAGCGCGAAGCGGTATTGCGCAGGCTGTACCGCGCCGAATCCAGCCGGCATACGCCGGGTAACGGCCTTGGACTGAGCATGGTCTCAGCGGTGGCGCGCCTGCACGACATGGAGCTGGCCGTCAGTGATGCGGCGCCTGGCTGCCGAGTCGATTTGCTTGGCAGACCCTCCCCGGAAACAACTTGAAATAATCTACACGGCGTATTTGATAGTGATTTTCAAATACTCCGTATCATTACTCGTCAATGGACTACGCTGCTGTCACTGAAACTAAAGGGAGAGGGTTTCTTGAATAACAATGAATTTCCGCAAATTTTTCACATTCGTTTCACCGCGCTCATACGCCCCGCCCCTTAGTGTGTTGCTCATCGTTAGAAGTACGACTAAGCAACTTCAATTTTCGTCGAAACTTTCCCGGCCAAGGCTGCGTTGCGTGCAGTTTTCGGGTTATTCAAAGGGGCAAGACCGTGGTCGAATCAGTGACATCCGCAATGCCGTCCCGTCGAGGATCGCCATCGCGACTCACCAAAATCATCAGTGTGTCAGCCTTATTGACGGTGGCCGTCCTGGTGACGGGCTTCATGTGGTGGCATCGATCCCCGACAGATCTTGGCAGTGCAAGCTCCAAGGTCCAGGCCGAACTGATCAAGCATTGGCAGGCCGGTGACGTGGTGGTGCTGGTTCGCCACGCCGAACGTTGCGACCGTTCCAGTAACCCGTGCCTGGGTCCGGCCGACGGCATTACCCAACTCGGCAGCCAGGCTTCCGCGGCGGTAGGCCAAGGCTTTGTGAGCCTGGGCATGGCACAGACTGATGTCTTCGTCAGCCCGGTGACCCGCACCGAGCAATCGGCACACGCCATGTTTTGTAAAGCAGCGGTAACTCAGGAATGGCTGGCCAGTTGTGGCAGTACCCTGCGTAACGATGTCGTCGCGCATAAGGTTCCCCATCGCAATTCGGTACTGGTCACACACAGCGGCTGCATCGGTGATTTTGAAAAGCAGACCGGTTTCAAGCACGCTGCCGCCAGCGAATACAGCAGCTCCTTGTTTGTCAGCATTGACGCTAACGGACAACTTCAGGTGCTGGGTATACTGAATGACGGTGATTGGCATTCGCTGTTGCGCGAAAAAAACGCTGAAGTAACGAACGCGCAGTGAATCACTTGTTAGATGCCAAACGTAATACAAGGTCAAAATAATCAACGGCAATGAGTAGCAAGCTAATTAGTTTGCTGCTCATTGACAGATCTATGTAAGAAAGTTTGTCTTTTACTTGAATAACTGGACATTGGCGGATTCCAAGCTTGAATTCCTTCAGGAACCGTTCAGCCGGGAAGGTTGATAGTTCTCTGGATTCAGGGAAAACACGCACATTCAGCTGCCGATATGCCTGCATTCACTCAAACCAGCGTTGTGCCTGCGCAGGATTGCGCCGAGCTCCTCGCTGAACCAAGCAACGTCCCTGCGTTAAGGTCGATTCATGACGTCCCATAACAATCTGTTGCAACATCCTGCGGCGCATGCGTCCCGCCGCCCTACGCCAGAACCCACAGCCGCCGAACGCTGGATCGTTCCCGGCTTGCTACTGGCCTTCGTGGTGTTCTATTTAGTGCCACTGGTCACCCACGGTTTGTGGATCCCCGACGAAACCCGCTACGGCCAGATCAGCCAGGAGATGCTCCTGAGCGGCAATTGGGTGTCCCCGCACTTCATGGGCATCCGCTATTTCGAAAAACCCATCGCCGGCTACTGGATGATCGCCATCGGCCAGGCCGTGTTCGGCGATAACCTGTTTGGTGTACGAATCGCCTCGGCGTTGAGCACCGGGCTGAGCGTCTGGCTGACTTACCTGATTGCCCGTCGCCTTTGGAACGACCCGCGTAAAAGTGGCGCCTGTGCGTTGCTCTACATGAGTTTTGGGTTGATCGCCGGGCAAGCCGGTTATGCGAATCTCGATCCGCAGTTCACGCTCTGGGTCAATCTGAGCCTGGTTGCGTTGTGGTTTGCCATCGATAGCTCATCGTCCAAAGAACGAATTGGTGCGTGGGCCGTATTGGGCGCCGCGTGTGGCATGGGCTTCATGACCAAGGGATTCCTCGCCTGGCTGTTGCCGGTGTTGATCGCCCTGCCCTACATGCTGTGGCAGCGACGCTTGGGCGAATTGTTGCGCTACGGGCCGATAGCGGTCGTCGTGGCGGCCGTGGTCTGCTTGCCGTGGGTGCTTGCCATTCACTATCGGGAACCGGACTTCTGGCGGTTTTTCTTCTGGCACGAACACATTCGCCGGTTCGCCGCCGAAGATGCACAACACACCCGTCCGTGGTGGTTCTATCTGCCAATGCTGGTGGTATCGAGCCTGCCGTGGGCCGCGTTGCTGCCATCGACCTTTATCCAGGCCTGGAAGAACAAGCGCCAACCGGCGATTGGCTTTCTGCTGCTGTGGATGCTGTTGCCGCTGGCGTTTTTCAGCCTGAGCAAGGGCAAGTTGCCGACCTACATCATGCCGTGCCTGCTGCCGCTGGCGTTGCTGATGGGGCATACCGTGGTGGGTCTGATTGAACAGGCGAAAGGCCGGGCCCTGCGTATTAACGGTGTACTCAATGTGGTGCTGGCCAGCGCTGCGCTGATCGGCTTGGTTTACGTACAAGCGACCCGGGAAATTTTCGAAAACACGGAGATGTTCAGCCTGTCCCTTGGCTACATCGTGCTGGCCGGCTGGATCATCGCCAACGCAGTGCAAGTCTCGCGGCCATTGACGCTCTGGGCGGCGCCGGCGCTGGGGATCTTTCTGCTGGTGGCGCTGCTGCCGGCCGCGATGCCCGGCAAGATCGTCAACAGCAAGATGCCTGACCAGTTTATCGCCGAACACCTGGATGCCTTGGGTCAGACGAGCTCATTACTCAGTAACGACCTGGGCGCGGCGTCGGCGTTGTCCTGGCGGTTGAAGCGTCCGCAAGTCGATCTGTTCAACACTATCGGTGAGCTGAAATATGGTCTCGACGACCCAGCCATGGCTTCGCGCAAAGTCACCATGGATAACGTCGGCCAATGGATGACCGAAGCGCGCAAGAAAGGCTCGGTCGGGGTGGTGATGCGGGTCAACAGTGTTCAGGAAGTTCAGGAAGTCGCCTTGTTGCCCGTGGACGGCAAACGCTACCAGCGCGGCAACCTGGAAATTCTGATCTTCCCGCAAACCCAGCCCTGAGTTGTAACAACAAAAATTAAACCTGTGGGAGCGGCTGCCTGTGGCGAGGGAGCTTGCTCCCGCTCGAGTGCGCAGCGCTCGCAGGATTTTGGGGCCGCTTCGCAGCCCGGCGCGAGCAAGCTCGCTCGCCACAAATGCGGTGTTCGCCACCTCTACCAATGTATGCAACTACTTAAAGTTCTACAGGGAAACCCTCAATGAAGTTTTGGGCAAGTGACAGGGGCGCGCTGTGGCTCCTGCTGGGCGCGACTGCGCTGATGTTGTTGTTGGGTTTGGGCACTCGGGAGTTGTGGGGCGCGGAAACCCGCTGGGCCAACATCGCCCTGCAGATGCTCCAGAGTGGTGACTACTTCGACCCTTATCTCAAGGGCGGGCCGTATTACGATAAACCGCTGCCGTCCTATTGGCTGATCACCGCCACGGCGTGGCTGACCGGCGGCCTGGGTCACTGGTCGCTGCGTCTGTCGTCGGTGATATCGGCGTGGCTGAGCGTCTGGCTGGTGTACCTGATCGGCGAACAATTGTTTCGCAAAGGCACCGGCCTGATCGCTGGCTGGATGCTGGCGACGACTTTCTACTTCATATTCTGGGCGCGGGTTGCCACGGCCGACATCTTGACCGTGTGCGGCGTACTCGCGGCGGTCTGGTGGTACTGGCGCGGACCGGACGACACGCGCCTGGGTCGCTACCTGGTGTTTTTCCTGCTGTTGTCGCTGACCTCGCTGTTCAAGGGTTTGATCGGCTTCATCTTGCCGGGCCTGGTGCTGTTGCCTCATCTGTTGCAGGAAGGTCGCTGGAAGCGCCACCTCAACCTGCGGCTCTGTCTGGCCCTGGTGATTGCCGGCGTGTTCTACATGACGCCATTCATCCTGTCCCACTTCTACGGCGCGCCGACCTACGGCGAAAGTGGCCTGGGCCTGGTACTGCGGGAAAACGTCGTGCGGTTTTTCCAGCCGTTCGACAACATTGGCCCGATTTACACTTATCTGATTTACCTGCCGGTCTACACCCTGCCCTGGGCGCCGTGCTGGATCATCGGATTGTGGGTCGCCATACGTCACTGGCGCAATGTCGAACCCAATACCCGCTGGCTGATCTGGGGCCTGGGTCTGCTGATGCTGTTCTTCACCGCCAGCGGAAGTCGCCGCAGTTATTACGTGTTGCCACTGGTGCCATTCGCGCAATTGCTTGGCGCCTGGTGGATTACCAAGCGAATGGCGGAACGCAACGCGGCGGGTCGGTTTGGCAGTCGCAGGATGAAGATCGGCGTTGGCGCGGCCACGGTGCTGATGCTTGCGGTGCTGGGTGTGCTCTACCCATGGACCAACGGCGGTGGCGGCGTGGTCCAGTTCGGTGAGACGGTCAAGCTCGAGGCCAGCAAGCGTGCGCCGTTGAACGAGTGGCGCATGGTTATGATCGAAGTCGATAACAAAGTGCCGATGTACCTGCAAACCGGGGGCGCGCCGTTCTATTACGTGCAGGAAAACCAGGACTTCCCCCGCACCGGCGACAGCGCTGCGTTGATGGCTTGGCTTGAGACCACCAGCGGCCAGCATTGGGATCCTCAGCGCACCATCATTGTGGCGCAATACCGCAATGGCGGTGACCTACCCCTGAACTACCTGAGTGCCGACCATCAGGTCATCACCACCACGCCCACCAACGGTGAGCGAATGTTCCATGGTCGTGAAGACCAGAGTGTGGCGTTTATTCCCCAATCCTGACCTGTACCGATAACCCTGTGGGAGCGAGCTTGCTCGCGATGAGGGCATTACATTCAACATCATCGTTGACTGTCATGCCGCCATCGCGAGCAGGCTCGCTCCCACAGTTCGTTTCCAGACACCTTCCCGATTGCGCCATCACACGAATTAACGTTTTTTTTGACATTTTTTTCACATTCTCGGATCTACATTCGCCGCGCCTCAAACATGCAAATGATTCCTATTGATCTAGAGTTAATGAGAATCTCTCTGCAAGCATTGCGCATGTAAAAATCAAAAAAAATCCGGAGCTGGCTCAGCATGACTACCCGTATTCCTTCTTTTCTGAAAAAAGCACTGCTGGCGACTGCATTGGTCAGCGCTGGGCACGTCTACGCCGCCACCGAGGCTGACGGCATCGTGGTCTACAACGCGCAGCACGAAAGCCTGACCAAATCCTGGGTCGATGGTTTCACCAAGGAAACCGGGATCAAAGTCACCGTGCGCAACGGCGACGACACCGAAATGGGTAACCAGATCGTCCAGGAAGGCGCTGCCTCCCCGGCAGACGTATTCCTGACCGAGAACTCCCCGGCGATGGTGCTGGTCGAGAATGCCGGGCTGTTCGCCCCGGTTGCGCCAGCCACCCTGGAACAAATTGGCTCACCTTATCGTCCGGCCCACGGCAAATGGGTTGGCATCGCCGCGCGCTCCACGGTGTTTGTCTACAACCCAGCCAAGCTGACTGAAGCAGATCTGCCAAAATCGCTGATGGACCTCGCCTCGCCGAGCTGGAAAGGCCGCTGGGCCGCGTCGCCAAGTGGCGCCGACTTCCAGGCGATCGTCGCTGCCGTGCTTGAACTCAAGGGTGAAGCCGCAACGCTGGACTGGCTGAAAGCGATGAAAGTCAACTCCACGGCTTACCGTGGCAACAGCGCGGTGCTGAAAGCCGTGAATGCCGGGCAAATCGACAGCGGCGTGATCTACCACTACTACCGCTTCGTCGATCAGGCCAAGACCGGCGAAAACAGCAAAGACACCAGCCTGCACTACTTCAAGCACAAAGACCCGGGTGCGTTTGTCAGCATCTCCGGTGGCGGTGTTCTGGCTTCCAGCAAACACAAGGAACAAGCCCAGGCTTTCCTGAAGTGGATTACCGGCAAGGACGGCCAGGCGATTCTGAAAAACGGCAACTCGTTTGAATACGCTGTGGGCCAGAACGCTGAATCGAACCCGAAACTGACGCCGCTTTCGCAACTTGACGCACCGGCCGTCGATGCCTCCAAGCTCGACAGCAAAAAAGCGGTGGAACTCATGACCCAGGCCGGACTGCTCTAATTGATGCCTGAAACACTGCCGTCGGGTATCGCTTCGGCGATACCCGCGAACTCACTAAGACGCTCCCGTGGCCTGTTTATTGGTCGCGGAGGCGCGTGGGTGACTGGTTTATCGGTACTGGTGTCGCTGTTGTCGCTGCTGCCGATTATTTTCGTGATGGGCGTGTCCTGGCAAACCGGCTGGGCCGCCATCGAAACGCTGGTATTTCGGCCGCGGGTAGCCGAATTGCTGATCAACACCGTGACGCTGGTGGTGATCACCCTGCCCTTGTGTGTCGTATTGGGCGTTGCGCTGGCGTGGCTGACCGAACGAACCAACCTGCCAGGACGGCGTTGGTGGTCGCTACTGGCCACTGCGCCACTGGCCGTGCCGGCGTTCGTTCACAGTTACGCGTGGGTCAGCCTGGTACCGTCGATTCATGGATTACCGGCCGGCGTGCTGGTGTCGGTGATCGCTTACTTCCCGTTTCTTTATCTACCGGTTGCCGCGACCTTACGCCGGCTCGACCCGGCCATCGAAGACGTCGCCGAATCCCTCGGCCTCAAGCCCTGGGCCGTGTTTTTCCGGGTGGTGCTGCCGCAATTGCGCCTGGCCATCTGCGGCGGAGCGTTGCTGGTGGGTCTGCACCTGCTGGCTGAATACGGTCTGTACGCGATGATTCGCTTCGATACCTTTACGACCGCGATTTTCGATCAATTCAAATCCACCTTCAACGGCCCTGCCGCGAACATGCTGGCCGGGGTTCTGGCGCTGTGTTGCCTGGCCATGCTGACCGCCGAATCGGCTGCGCGCGGCAGCGCTCGTTACGCCAGGGTTGGCTCAGGCAGTGCTCGGGATCAGCGCATCGTGCGTCTGGATGCCAACACCACCCTGCTCGCCCTCACGCTGCAAATCGTGACTTGCGCTCTGGCGTTGGGCGTTCCATTGATCACTCTGAGCAAATGGCTGATCGCCGGGGGCAGTGAAGTCTGGCAGGCGGCTGATTTGCTGCCGGCCCTGCAACAGACTCTGCTGCTGGGTGTCGCTGGCGCAGCCCTCACCACCTGTGCGGCGATCCCGATTGCCTGGTTGTCGATCCGCTCGCCGGGCCGTCTGCAACGAGTATTGGAAAGCTGCAACTACATCACCAGTTCGTTGCCCGGCATTGTGGTTGCCCTGGCCTTGGTGACGGTGACGATTCACTTTGCCCGGCCGATCTACCAGACCACCATCACCGTGCTGCTGGCTTATCTGCTGATGTTTCTGCCCCGGGCACTGGTGAGTTTGCGTGCCGGCATCGCTCAGGCACCGGTGGAACTGGAGAACATGGCCCGCAGCCTCGGTCGATCCCCCGGCCGGGCTCTTTGGCTGATCACCTTGCGCCTCGCGGCTCCAGGTGCTGCTGCCGGCGCCGCGCTGGTGTTCCTGGCGATCACCAACGAGTTGACCGCCACCCTGCTGTTGGCACCGAACGGCACACGCACCCTGGCCACCGGATTCTGGGCCATGACCAGTGAAATCGACTACGCGGCGGCAGCGCCCTACGCGTTGATCATGATCTTGCTGTCGTTGCCACTGACCGGCCTTCTTTATCACCAATCCAAACGCACGGCTGGCCGATGAACGCCCTCGAACTGAACTCGATCCACAAATCCTTTGGCACTCAGCGCGCCCTGGAAAACATCAACCTGTCGGTGCCAACTGGTAGTCGAACGGTGATCGTCGGGCCGTCCGGTTCAGGCAAAACCACCTTGCTGCGGATGATTGCCGGCTTCGAATTTCCGGACTCGGGCAGCCTCTCGCTCAACGGCCAGATACTGGTCGACGGCACGCATTCGGTACCGGCGCACCAGCGTTTGATCGGTTATGTGCCCCAGGACGGCGCCTTGTTCCCGCACATGACCGTCGCCGCCAACATCGGTTTCGGCCTGGCGGACAAGGGCCCGACCCGGCAGGATCGTATCGCCGAACTGATGGACAGCGTCGCCCTGGATTCGAACATGGCCAAGCGTTGGCCCCATGAACTGTCTGGCGGTCAGCAACAACGGGTTGCCCTGGCCAGGGCATTGGCCCAGCAGCCACGACTGATGCTGCTGGATGAACCATTCTCGGCGCTCGACACCGGGTTGCGCGCAGCCATGCGCAAAATGGTCGCCCGCCTACTCGCAGATGCCGGCGTGACCACCATTCTGGTGACCCACGATCAAAGCGAAGCGTTGTCGTTTGCTGATCAGTTGGCGGTGATGCGTCAGGGCCGGCTGGTGCAATCAGGCCATCCGATGGATTTGTACCGCTACCCGGACGACGAGCAAACCGCGCTGTTTCTCGGCGATGCGGTGGTCATGCCTGCGCGGATCGAGGCCGGCTGGGCCCATTGCGACCTTGGCCGTATTCCGGTCAATAGCCCGGACCGCAACGGCTCGGCGCAGATCATGCTTCGACCCGAGCAATTACAGATCAACAGCTCGCCAACAGATTCCCTTGGCTGTCCTGGCGTGGTCACCGATCGCGACTTCGGTGGCAACACCTGCACTTTGACGGTGGAGTTGCTGCCCGGTAAATCCGAGCCGGGCCGATCATTACTGGTTCGCAGCTCCGGCATGCACGCCCCGCCGGCTGGCAGTGCCGTTCATGTCACAACGCTCGGTAATGCCCATGTGCTGACTGGCTGACATCGCTCACAGGTCAAAGCGGTCCACCGCCCGGCGGCGCTCATTGTCATCGCGCACGTCATAGTTGGCGGTGGTCTGGATATTGCTGTGGTGGGCCAGTTTCTGGGCTATCGACAGATCGTGCTCTTCGATCACTCGGGTGATGAATGAGCGCCGGAAGTCGTGGGGCATGATCTTCACCCCGACCTGGGCGCCGCGCTGCCTGGCGATGTAATAGATCGCATGTTTGGTGATGCGCTCGCGGGTAATGTGGCTGCCGCGGCGGATGCGGTTGAACAGGAATGGATCGTCCTCCAGGCCTTCCCCTAATTGCGAACGGCGTAACTCCAGCCACGCCTCCAGTTTGGCGAACGCCCAGGCTGGCGCGTACTTGATCAACTGTTTGTTGCCCTTGGCGGTGACCCGCAAGCTGCGCTCGGTGAAATCCACTTGGTTCAGGTCCAGGTTCACCGACTCCGATTTGCGCATCCCCGAACCATACAGCACCGCAATGATCGCCGCGTCCCGCAGCCCTTGTGGCCGCGGATCGGCGGCACAGACCTCCATTAGTTCTTTGATCAGCGAGCGCTTGAGGTTGCGCCCTTGGGCCAGCCGCGTGCCGGCAATGCCTTTGACTGAGCGCATTTTCAGTAAGTGCTCCTGGCTGATCAGGCTCATGCGCCAGGCTTCGTTCATGACCCCGCGCACCGCGTTCACATACAGCGAAGACGTATTAGGCGCGTAACCATCAGTGCGCAAAGCAGCCACTAACGCCACGACGTCCTCAGGCTGGAGTTCGTGCCAGGGAATTTCCTCTATGTTCATGTCTTCAAAACCCAGTCGATCCGCCGCGTCTTGCAAAACATACCGCATGGTTAGTTGACTGGACTGCGCAAGGCGGGTCAGATATAGGGCCAGCGGGTTGGCTTTGGTAGCTATGGAGTCGGTAGCAGATAAGTCAATCAAACGAAAAAACCTTGAATGAAAACGGTTCAACACAACAACTAATGAGTTTTACTACTTGCTGTAAGGGGTTGCGCTCCGAACGCAAGCCACTGATAAGGCGCGATAAACGGTAGAAGTCTGAACTTTGGCTGTCTGAACTTCAGAAAAACGATTCACCGACCGGTTTTTCATGTCCCTTTCACATTTTCGCGCTTAATCTGAACGGATCGGATAGCCATCGATTCTCAATTCCAACCTGACGAGCAAGGAGCCGAAAGTCAACCACGTAATTTGTCACATTTCCGCGGTAACTAATTGATGCAGCTTTCGTTTTAGCGTCTACGCTTTGAGTGGATCCAAACTTTCACAGCTGAAATTCCGTTGACGCTTCAGACCCGAGGTCCCCATGAGTCAGGCTTTTCTCCCCTTCTCTCGCCCCAGTATCGGCGATGAAGAAATTGCGGCCGTCGAGCAAGTATTACGCTCCGGCTGGATCACAACCGGGCCAAAAAACCAGGCACTGGAAGAACACTTCGCCAACTACGTCGGTTGCAAGCATGCCGTGGCATTGTCGTCCGCTACCGGTGGCATGCACATCACCTTGCTGGCCCTGGGCATCGGTCCCGGGGATGAAGTCATTACCCCGTCCCAGACGTGGGTGTCCACCGCCAACATGATCTGCCTGTTGGGGGCAACACCGGTTTTTGTCGATGTCGATCGCGACACCCTGATGACCGACCTGCAAAGCATTGAAGCGGCGATCACGCCCCGTACCAAGGCGATCATTCCGGTGCATTACGCCGGCGCGGCGTTCGACCTCGATCCGCTCTATGCCCTGGCTGACAAGCACGGGATCGCCGTCATCGAAGACGCGGCCCACGCGGCCGGCACTTTCTACAAAGGTCGTCACGTCGGTTCCCAAGGCACGGCGATCTTCTCGTTCCACGCGATCAAGAACATGACCTGCGCCGAAGGCGCGATGTTCGTCACCGACGATGAAGCCCTCGCCACTCGTGTGCGTATGCTCAAGTTCCACGGTCTGGGCGTTGACGCCTACGATCGACTGACCGGCGGGCGCAAGCCGCAGGCCCAGGTTATCGAGCCAGGCTTCAAGTACAACCTGGCCGACATCAATGCCGCCATCGCCCTGGTGCAACTGGAGCGACTGGACGAAATCAACGCCAAACGCACGCAACTGGCCCAGACCTACTTGCAGCGCCTGGAAGGCCTGCCCGTGCAGCCGTTGACCATTCCGACGTATCCGCAACAACACGCCTGGCACCTGTTCATTCTGCGTATCGACGCCGAACGTTGCGGGCTGGATCGTGAAGCGTTCATGAAGGCTTTGCAGGAACAAAATATCGGAACAGGCATTCACTTTATTGCCACGCACCTGCACACCTATTATCGTCAACGTTTCCCGGACATCTATCTGCCCAATACCGAATGGAACTCGGCGCGGCTGTGTTCGATTCCCTTGTTCCCCGACATGACCACCGACGACGTTGATCGCGTTGTTGGTGCCATCGAAAACATTATGGACAGAAGCCTTTGAGACCTTATCCAATCAACTGCGTGTCGATCGTTATTCCGGTCTACAACGAAGAAGAAAGCCTGCCCGAATTGTTGCGTCGCACCGAAGCAGCCTGCGCGCAACTGACCCACGAGTACGAAATCGTGCTGGTGGACGACGGCAGTCGCGACAATTCGGCGCAACTGCTCGAAGATGCTGCCAATCGTCAAGGCAGCCACGTCGTGGCGGTCATTCTCAACCGCAACTACGGTCAGCACGCGGCGATCATGGCCGGTTTCGAACAGTGCAAGGGCGATGTGGTCATCACCCTCGACGCTGACCTGCAGAACCCGCCCGAAGAAATCCCGCGACTGGTGGCCCAGGCCGAACTCGGTTATGACGTGGTCGCCACCGTGCGCAACAACCGTCAGGACTCGGCCTTGCGCCGCTGGCCATCGAAGTTGATCAACCTGGCCGTGCAACGTTCCACCGGCGTGGCCATGAGCGACTACGGCTGCATGCTGCGTGCTTACCGCCGCACCATCGTCGACGCAATGCTCGCCTGCCGCGAACGCAGCACCTTCATTCCAATCCTTGCCAACAGTTTCGCCCGGCACACCACGGAAATCCTGGTGACCCACGCCGAACGTGAACACGGCGAATCCAAGTACAGCCCGATGCGTCTGGTCAACTTGATGTTCGACCTGATCACCTGCATGACCACCACCCCTCTACGTCTGCTCAGCATCGTCGGCTTCTGCATGGCGGGCCTTGGCGTACTGTTTGCCATTGCGCTGATCGTCTTGCGCCTGGCCTTCGGCTCTGGTTGGGCTGGCGGCGGTACCTTCGTGCTGTTCGCCGTGCTGTTCGTCTTCACCGGCGGCCAATTCATCGGCATGGGCCTTCTGGGTGAATACCTGGGCCGCATGTACAGCGATGTTCGGGCGCGTCCACGGTTCTTCATCGAGAAGGTCCTGCGTAACGAACCCGCTTCCCCTGCTCCCGTTGTTACCGTTGACGGTCTCACTTCCACTTCTTCAGATCAGGTTCACTCATGAGCGCAAAAGCTGTTGTCTTCGCCTACCACGATATCGGCTGTGCCGGCATTGAAGCCCTGTTAAACGCAGGTTTTGAAATCGGCGCGGTATTCACCCACGCCGATGATCCGAAGGAAAACGCCTTCTACGGCTCCGTTGCGCAACTGTGCGCTCGCAAAGGCATCCCGGTTCATGCGCCGGAAGATGTCAACCACCCGCTGTGGATCGAGCGCATCGCCAAGCTCAACCCTGAGTACATTTTCTCTTTCTACTACCGCAATCTGCTGAGCGAGCCACTGCTGGCCACCGCCAGCAAAGGCGCGTTCAACCTGCACGGCTCGCTGCTGCCAACCTACCGTGGTCGCGCACCGGCCAACTGGGTGCTGGTCAACGGCGAAACCGAAACCGGCGTGACCCTGCACCGCATGGTCAAACGTGCCTATGCTGGCGCAATCATCGCTCAGCACAAGGTCGCCATCGACCGTGCCGATACCGCCCTGAGCCTGCATGGCAAACTGCGCGAAGCCGCCGCTTCCCTGCTGCGTGACACCCTGCCAGCCCTGCTGCAAGGCAAAGTCACCGAGACCGCCCAGGACGAATCCAAAGCTACCGTGTTTGGTCGCCGCACTCCGGCCGACGGCAAACTGGTCTGGAAGAAACCGGCTGAAGAGCTGTTCAACCTGGTTCGCGCTGTTACTCAGCCATACCCGGGCGCGTTCTGCGCAGTGGGCGAGCACAAACTGATTGTCTGGAGCGCTGAAGTCGCCAAGGGCAACGAAGGTCAAGCACCTGGCCGTGTAATCAGTGTTGATCCGCTGCGCATCGCTTGCGGCGAAGACTCGCTGGTCATCACTTCCGGTCAGCGTAACGATAACGGCCTGTACCTCAGCGGCCCGCAACTGGCTGCTGAACTGGGCCTGGTAGACGGTTCAGTATTGCGCGGTGCCGAATCCGGCCGTGCTCCACGTCGTACTCGCGTACTGATCCTGGGCGTCAACGGCTTCATCGGTAACCACTTGTCCGAGCGCCTGCTGCGTGACGACAAGTACGACGTCTACGGCCTGGACATCGGTTCCGACGCCATCGAGCGCCTGCGCAGCCACCCGAAC
>Ga0105854_1000211_pt1 | contig 30334 bp, 29 predicted proteins | sample OrgsoiDNA_201058_FD_89679 | JGI IMG/M metagenome (GOLD analysis project Ga0105854, IMG submission 89679) | Permafrost soil microbial communities from the Arctic, to analyse light accelerated degradation of dissolved organic matter (DOM) -... | ecosystem: Environmental > Terrestrial > Soil >... | reverse complement strand
TCGCGTCCAGCGGGCGATTCGCATCGGCATCGACACGACAACCAGCGCTCGCGCGTCGTCCTGGCTGGTAATCGCATACCCGTATCTAACCGCGTTACCGACCTCCTCGCCTTGCGAGCCTCACAGATACGTGCGCCGACCGTCTTGTGATGCAAGGTCGGCGGTGCATCGCGTTTCACTCTTCCTGCCGTAACAACAGCCGCTTGCGCCATCGCTTTGCCTTTGCATCTGGGGTTGAGATTTTTGTCCGATACAAGGATTCTATTTTTTCTCGTATATGATAACCAACGTCGATTTCCCCAATATTCAAGGACGCTGATCGTGTCATCACTCGTACTGGACAAGGCCGGTTTGTCGAAGACCCACGTCATTGCCGCGACGACGGTCGGCACGGCGCTCGAGTTCTACGACTTCACCATCTACAGCTTTTTCGCAATCCAGATTGGCCAGCTGTTCTTCCCGGGCGCGTCGCCGGTCAACCAGTTCCTGCTGTCTATCGGCGTGTTCGGCGTCGGTTTTGTCGTGCGTCCGCTGGGCGGGATCGTAATTGGCGCGTATGCGGATCGCGTGGGCCGCAAGAAGGCGATGGTCCTGACCATCATGATGATGGCGCTGAGCTGCGCGATGATCGCCTGCGCCCCGCCCTACGCGGTCGCGGGCATGGCGGCGCCGTTGATCGTGCTCGCCGCGCGGCTGATCCAGGGCTTTGCGGCAGGCGGCGAATTCGGGCCCGGTACGACGTTGCTGGTCGAGTATGCAACCGACCAGACCCGCGCTTTCTTCGCGAGCTGGAACTTCGCGGCAACGGCGCTTGGCCTCGCGCTCGGCGCGTTGGTCGCCACGCTCGTGAACGTCGCATTGCCGAAGCAGGCCGTGCTCGAGTGGGGCTGGCGCCTGCCATTCCTGCTCGGGATTGTCGCGGCGCCGGCCGGCATGCTGATACGCAGGCGCCTGGAAGAAACGCTGGTGAATGACGCAAGCCGTACCGCCGGCGCGCCCCGCCCTCAGGGCGCGTTGAAAGCGGCGCTGACCACGCATTTGAAACTGACGATACTCGGCACCTTCGCCGAACTCGGCGGCTCCGTGTCGGTGTACATCACGGCGTTTTTCCTGCCAAGCCATGCCGTTCGCGCGTTGCATCTTTCGCCGACGGCAGCGGTGACTTCGGGCGTCGTCAGTTCGCTGGTGCTATTCGTGGCCGCGCCCCTGGCCGGCAAGCTCGCCGACCGCTTCACCCGCAAGCGCGTGCTCGTGATCTCGCGTGTCATCATGTTGCTGGCCGTCTATCCGGCGTTTGCGTTCCTCGGCAACCACCCTTCGATGACCGCTCTATGCATTGTGTCGGGCTTGCTCGCGGTATTCGTTGCCGGCCAGATCGTGCCGGTCCTCGTGATGATCCCCGAGCTGTTTCCGAAGCATGTCAGGGCGACAGGTATTGCGTTGACCTACGTGGTAAGTGCATCGTTTTTCGGCGGCTTCTCGCCGTTCATCGCGAGCTGGCTGGTGGCGCGAACCGGCAATCCGCTCGCGCCGGCATGGTATGTCGCCGCGGCCTGCGCGATCTCGCTTGTGCCGGTCATCTGGCTGAAGGACCGCACCGGCCAGTCACTTCCGTGAAGCTGAGCAGGACAAGTTTAAGGAGACTTCATGAGTCACAACACTGAATTGATAAGCCGATCCGCCGTTGAACTGCGCCGCATGATCGGCTCGAAAGAGATATCTCCGGTCGAGTTGCTCGAGGCCTGCATCGAACGGATCGAAGCGATCAACCCGGCAGTGAACGCGGTCACGGCCACGTGTTACCCCGAAGCGCGCATCGCGGCTAAAACCGCCGAGCGCCAGGTCTTGAACGGCGAGAAACTCGGCTTGCTGCATGGGTTGCCGCTCGGCGTGAAGGACCTGGAAGATACAGCAGGCCTGCTCACGACCTACGGGTCGCCGATCTCCCGCGGCAACGTCCCGTCCCGCGATGTCCTGCTCGTCGAACGCCTGCGTGCAGCGGGCGCGATCCTGGTCGCCAAGACCAACGTACCAGAGCTCGGCGCGGGCGCGAATACGCGCAACCCGGTTTGGGGCGCGACCGGCAACCCGTTCAATACCGAGCTGAATGCAGGCGGTTCATCGGGTGGCGCAGCGGCCGCGCTGGCCTGCGACATGCTGCCGGTCTGCACCGGCTCGGATACCGGCGGATCGCTTCGCATACCGGCATCGAAATGCGGCGTGGTCGGCTTCCGGCCATCGCCCGGACTCGTGCCGAATTCACGCAAGCTGCTGGGCTGGACGCCGATATCCGTCGTCGGACCCATGGGCAGGACCGTTGCTGAAGCCTGCCTGCAACTCGCTGCGACCGCGGGCATTTCGGCTACCGATCCACTTGGCTACGAGTCCGATCCCTTAAGTTTCGCCACGCCGCAAGCGCTGGACCTGAGCACGTTGCGCATCGGCTGGACGGAGGATTTCGACAGTTGCGACGTCGATGAAAACATCCGCCAGATCTTTCGCGAGCGCATGGCGGCACTCAAGCCGATGGTCCATACCTGCGAGCCAGTGCGCTTCGATCTCGGCGATGTCCACCGTTGCTTCGACGTGATCCGCGCGGAGAGTTTCGTCGCGGGCTTGGCGGATGCCTACGCACGCGACCCGAACACGCTCGGACCCAACACGCGGGCGAACTACGAAATGGGCGCAAGCATGACGCTTGCCGACAGCGCCTGGGCGCAAGCCGAACAGACGCGCATCTTCAAGCGCTTCCAGTCCGCGTTCGCCGAGTACGACGTGATCCTCTCGCCGACTACGCCGGTCTCGCCGTTCCCGTGGCAAGAGTTGTATGCTGCGCAGATTGGCGGACGCGCGCAGCAGAATTATTATCGATGGTTGGCGCTCACCTACGTGGTCACGCTGACCACGCATCCGGCAATCTCGATACCGTGCGGCGTCGATCACGCCAGCATGCCATTCGGACTGCAGATCGTCGGGCCGTTTCATGACGATCACAAGACGCTCGCCGTTGCTCATGCGCTGGAGCAAGCGTTCGAAGCATCGCCGGTCCTGTGCCGCCCGCGGCCCGATTTATCAAAGCTGACGCAACCGACAATCTCCCTGAAATCGATCGTCACTTCGCCACCCATTTTCAATACCGCCGGTGAAACCACGACTGGCACTACCGGCACATCGACCGTCTGAACCATGTCAAACGAAATCAAACGTCTTCAAACGAACGCGCGGATGAGTCAAGTAGTGATCGCGAACGGTTATGTCCATCTTGCGGGGCAGGTCCCGGACAACGCCCAAGAATCGATCACTGAACAGGCGAGCAATATCCTCGCGCGAATCGATACGTTGCTGGCGTCTGCCGGCGTAGACAAGACCCGGCTGGTCACGGCCAACATCTGGCTGAGCGACCCGAAGCACTTCGCCGAATTCAATGCCGTCTGGGATGCGTGGATTCCCGAGGGCCATGCCCCCACGCGCGCCTGCGTTCAGGCACTGCTGATGAAGCCCGGCTGCGACGTCGAAGTCGCCGTGACCGCGCTCGCCTGAACCGCCAAGGAAACGCATATGAAATTCGATACCGTCGTGCTCGGCGGCGGCATTGTAGGTGTATCAATCGCGGTGCATCTGCAAAAGCGCGGCCGCTCGGTCGCGCTCGTCGACCGCAAGCCCCCGGGCAACGAGACCTCGTTCGGCAACGCGGGACTCATCCAGCGCGAAGGGGTTTATCCGTACGCGTTTCCGCGTGCGCTGAGCGCACTCTTGAAATATTCGCGCAACACCGCGCTCGATGTCCGCTATCACCCCAACGCCATGCTCAAGCTCGCGCCGTTTCTCTGGCGGTACTGGCGCAACTCGCATCCGTCGCGGCACGCTGTGATCGCACGATGGTACGCGACGCTGATCGAGCATTGCGTGACGGAGCATCGGATGCTTGCTGCCGAAGCGGGTGCAAGCACGTTGCTGCGTCCGAGCGGCTGGATCAAGGTGTTCAGGACGAACGCGAAGCAAGATTCGGAAATGGCCGTCGTGCAGCGTTGGCAGCGCGAGTTTGGCGTGAGCTTCGATGCCCTCGATCCAACGCGTTTGCGCCAGACCGAACCTGATCTGGACCCTTCGTTGAAAGGCGCGCTTCGCTACACGGCGGCCGATTCTGTCAGCGACCCGAATGCGCTGGTCACGGCCTATGCACAGTATTTCGACAAACTGGGCGGGCGGTTTTTTATTGGCGATGCGACTACGCTGAAGGACCACTGGACTGTCAATACGCAAGCGGGTTTGCTAAGCGCGCGAACGGCCGTGATCGCGATGGGCCCTTGGTCCGGCGATATCACCAAGCGGCTTGGCTACAACCTGCCACTGGCCGTCAAGCGCGGTTACCACATGCACTACGCGGCAAGATCGGACGCGCACCTGAACCATCCGGTACTCGATGTTGAAAACGGTTACCTGATCGCGCCGATGTCGCGCGGTATCCGCCTGACTACGGGCGCGGAACTCGCGCTTCGCGACGCACCCAAGACACCCGCGCAGCTGGACGCCGTTGAACCGATCGCACGCGGTTTGTTCCCGCTGGAACAGCGCCTCGACGATGAACCCTGGATGGGACGCCGTCCCTGCACACCCGACATGATGCCAATCATTGGCGCCGCGCCGAAGCATGACGACTTGTGGTTCGCATTCGGGCACGCGCATCACGGACTGACGCTCGGTGCGATTACGGGGCGCCTTATTGCGGAATTGGTGACGGGCGAAAAACCTCTCGTCGATTTGCACCCTTTCAGGGCCGACCGATTCTGAACGCGACGCTTCAACGCGCTCACACTTCCTTCAAGAGGCGGCTCCATTGCGGGCCGTCAATGACCGAGCGCGCCCGCATGAATTTCCATGCACCGTATTTGAAGTAATCGAAGTCCAGCGTCGACATCTCGTTCTGGATCATCGACCACGTTGCCCACTTCAGGTCGGCCAACGCCTTGTGCACGACAACCCTCGCGCTGATCTGCGGATCGACGCGGCCAAAGTATGTCTCGATGATCTCCGTTTCGGTTTCACTGGAAAAAAACATCTCGCCGCTCAACGCACCGAGGTCATAACACCGGTCATTGTTCGACGCGTACTCGTAGTCGATCAAGATGATCGACCCTGCTTCGCCGCGCAAGAAATTGCCGGGCATGGGGTCATTGAAGCACGGCACCAGATCTAGCCCGGACGCTTCAATGGCCGCACGCGCGTTGTGATACTCCGCAAGCAACCGGTCGAAATCCGCGGGCAGCTTCCCATTCATCTGACGAACCTGGGCGACGTGTTCGTCGATCAGCCCGAAGATGGTCTTGGTCAACGGCAGCAGCGGCGAAGCATGGAGCGTACGGTACAAACCCATGACCGACGAGCGCACGCTACGCTCGAGAAAGTCGCGGTTGGAGCACGTCGTCCGGCCGTCAACAAAGTCGTTGATCTCGACGTCTTGCGCGGCGGCATAATCGTAGAGACGCGGGCCAATGCCAATCAGCTCGGCTTGCTTGCTCGCGGCAAACGCGGCTTTCCGGTCGATAAACTGCTCCGTGCCGCGCCCCGGAATCTTGACAAAAAAACTCGCGGGTTCGTCATCAACCCAGACCCGCCAGTTCGTGTTGCTGATGCCGCCGGAAACGGGCGCGTAACGCAGCGACCGCCCGGCCCACGGCTGTACCGAACGGAGTACATTTTCAATGTCACGTTCGGTGTCGCTCGCAGCCGCTCCCAGAACCTTCATCTGCATGATCGTCGGGCCTCGTGAATGATGTCCACGCCGCGGCCGTCACACATGGCTCAGCATCTCGTCGAGATCCATGCGGTCGAGCGCCATGCGGCAGCGGAGCAGCCTCCATTGTGCGTATTTCAAAAATTCGATGCTACGGCGAGGCGAACCAGCGTCCATCAACAGGCCCCATAAGCCCCAGCGCAGATCGTCGCCGAACGCGTACAGGCGACAGCGATTGAGGGCATCGTCGGTTACCCGCCCTTGCGCCATTTCCAGCGCCCCGGGCCATTCGCTTTCGAAGCTCAGTATTTCGTTCAGCGTGACGGCGACGTCGAACAGCGGGTCCGTGTTGGCGGCTTCGTCGAAGTCAACCAGTTGCAGCCGACCGTCCTCATGAAGCATCACGTTGGAGGCGGTGCCATCGGCGTGGCAAGGGCAACGGTCCACGCCCGACGCCTGGATCGCGTGTCCCATGCGCGCGGCTATCGCAATCAGCGGCAAGACATCCGATGGCAAAGGCACGCGGCGCTGGTTGGCCTCGTGCGCCAGCCAATCGATCCTGTCGAAGACATTCGTGTCGCGCTCGAACGGCGCCAGCGTGTTGATGGCCCGCTTTGCCTCGAGCAGCTTCGCGAGCACATCGGGACGCGACAAGTCGTCCAGACGAGCGGTTTCCCATCCGGCGTCGAGCAGGTCGAAGACCGCGGCCCCGGCGCTTTCGATCAGAAAGCGTGGCGCGGGCGTCAGCGAACGGGCCGCCGCAGCGTCCGCCGCACGATAGGTCGCGGCCACATCCACGGGTTCGATCAGATCACGATTGATCACCTTCATGAAGAAGGCGGTGTCGTCGTCGAGCGTCACGCGCCAGCAATCGCTTGCCACCGCACGATGAACCGGCGACATCACGGGCATGACCGCACGCTCGTAGCCGATCGTCCGATGCCGCCACGCCTCGATCGAACCGAGGGCGAGTTCGGCCGCGCGCTCCGAATCGGTTGACGCAGATCCTGGTGCTTTCATGAAATCACGCTCCTCGGATGAACCTGGTGAGCCCCATGCCGCCGAATTTTCAAGCTAAGGAAAACGGGCTAAAACGCTTCCTGCATGGCGGCCTGCTTCGGATCGCCCGACGACTGGCATAGACGCCGGGCAACCCGCGTGAGGACCGCCATGCCCCGCTCGATGTCATCTGGATGCGTTTCTTCGCGCTCGTTGTGCGCAATGCCGCCCACGCTCGGAACGAAGATCAGCCCCGTCGGACAAACGTCCAGCAGGCTGAGGGCATCGTGACCGGACACCGTATCGATCTCGCGAGCGATGTGGCCGGTCTCGGCCGTGCAGAGTTTGATCAGGTCAATGAGCGCGGCCGGCAAGGTGCGGATCGGCCGCGCAGTCCGGCTGCTGACATCGACCCGGACGTTGGCTTTCACGGCCGCCTTCTGGATCGCCTGCGTAGCCATTTCCTCGGCGCTTCTCAGGATGCCGTCGTCGACCGCGCGCAACTCGATCGACAGATCGGCACGCGCGGGCACCACATTCGGCGAATTTGGCTGCACGACCAGCCGGCCGACGGAGGTATGAATCTGGTCCGGCCACCGGTCCGCAATATTGCGTACCTCGCAGATGGTTTGCGCAGCGGCAAACAACGCGTCGCGGCGCGATTGCATCTTCGTTGGACCCGTATGCGCCTGCTCCCCGTGGAAGCAGACATCCATCTTGGCCGCGCCCCAGTTGCGCGTGACGATACCGATGGGCACGCCTTCCGTTTCCAGGATCGCGCCCTGCTCCACATGCAACTCGACATAGCAGGCCGGCACCGGCGGCGGTTTGTCCGTGCCGAGATAACCGATCGCATCAAGCGCCTCTGCCAGCGTCAAGCCATCGTCGTCGCGGCTCGCCAGTGCGTCCTCCGCGTTGATACGACCGGAAAACGTACCGCTTCCGAGCAGGCTGGGGCGAAAGCGTGCACCCTCCTCGTTGGTCCAGTTGACCGCACAGAAATCCGCGTTAAAGACAACACCTTCACGTTTCGCCTGCATCAGGCGACGCCCGGTTTCGAGCGCACCGAGCACGCCCAACACCCCGTCGAAGCGACCGCCTTGCGGCTGACTGTCCAGATGTGAGCCCATCATGACTAGCGGGGCATCTTCACTCGCGGCCAGACGAAAAATACCGTACTGGTTGCCGACGCTGTCGGTGCGCACTTGCGCCCCGGCGGCCTCAAGCAGGGCCGCGAATGCATCACGGGCTTCACCGTCGGCAGCGCTCGCACAGAGGCGCGTGACGCCGCCCGTTTCAAGGCCGCCGAATACTGCGAACTGCTCAAGCATGCGAGCGACCTGCCCGACGCCGGCTTTCCCGGAACCGGCTGGCTCAGGGATGAATGAGGTCGATATCATGCTGGTTAAAAATCTCCAAAAATGATGCGGGCGGTATTCGGTCGCAGACCACCGTCAGCTTCTCGTTGATCGGGAAGGTGTTGAGATAGGCCTGACGTCCGAATTTATCGATGTCCGCAAGCACCACGCTTTTACGGGTCTGTGCTTTCAATACGCCGCGCAGATTTGATTCGTGTTCCTCATAATCCATCCAGCCGTGGTGCAGGTCGCAGGCAGCAATGCCCATGAACGCGGCGTCGTAGAAAAACCGCCGGGCGTAACCGAGCGTCTCATACCCCACCAGTGCGTTGTCCTTGCCGCGCAGCATGCCGGGCGTGAGATTCACGCGGTTGATGCTCGTGCCAAGCAGCAAGGCCACGTCAATGGAGTTGGTCGTCACCGTCAGGTTGCGGCCAACCAGACGCCGCGCGAAGGCCGTTGTCGTCGTACTCGAGTCGATAAAAATCGACATGCCGTCTTCGACCAGGACCTCCGCAAGCTCGGCCACCTTCGCCTTGCCGCGCACGTTGACCTTGCCGCGTTCGGTGACAGGCCGCTCCAGGTCGAGCCGTGGCGGCACCGCGCCCCCATAGATGCGGCGCAACATGCCGCTCTGCTCCAGCTCCTTCAAGTCGCGCCGGATGGTCTCTTCGGAGACATCCAGGATCTTCGCAAGCGGCGTGACGGAGACACGTCCGTCGTCGCGAAGGCGGGTAAGAATCTCTTGGTATCGATGCTCTGACATGGCTTCGTGTTAAATCCTCTACGCACCGGGCCGACCGCCGTTGAGGGCGGCCGTATCCGGTCGATTGCTGCGCACTCAAGCCGGCTCAGAGCCGCAACGTGGGCGAACGCCGGTGGCCGGTGGCAGTCTCGTAATCGTAAGCCATCGCCAGCAAAGCGGGTTCGCTCCAGCGCCGGCCGACGAAGATCAGGTTGAACGGCGAGCCCGATTCGTAATAACCGGCAGGCACCGTGACACCCGGCAATCCGGCGATGTTGATCTCGCAGACCGTGGTTTCGTGCAGCGTTTCGGTCCCTTCCCGAGGAGGCAGCGCATCCCTCAGTTGCGGGAACACGAGACCATCGAGTGCATGTTGCTCCATTACGTCTTCGAAGATGGCGAGATAGGTTTCGCGCAGTGCAAAAAACGCTGCGGTGACCGGCGGTGCAGACGGGTCTCTCAAACTCGCTTCGAAGTTGGGCAAGCTCGACATGTAGGTCAGCACGCCCGTCGGCGAAAACGGATCTTCGGCACGCGTGGCCGCCACGAACTGTCCCCAAGTCTTTAGCGCAGCAGCCGGTCCAAGACGTTCGAGATATTTCTGCATGTCGTGCGGCAAGCTTTCCATGCCGCGAGCATCGAAGTGATCGGAACCGGGTGCGGGGCGGCCGAGCGACGCAAAGTCGGTGCCCGCAAACGGGTCCGGCACCACCACGGCGCCACGCGCTTCCAGCTCGGACTGTGCGCGTTGGTACAGCAGTTCGGTCTCCGGCGACAGTGCGCGATTACGCCAGCCCGGACCGTAAAGGCCGAGCCGCCGTCCTTGCAACGCGTCGGTTTTGAGGCCCGCTGCATAACCGCCGCGCGGCTTCATGCCGACACCGGCCACCGTCTTGGGGTCTTCTTCGGAATAACCGGCGAGGACATCGAGGACCAGTGCCGCATCGCGCACGCAGCGTGCGATCGGGCCGACCACATCGCGCGTGCTTCCGGCAAGCGGCATCACGCCCGCGTTCGGTACCAGCGCGAAGGTCGGCTTGATGCCCACTAGCGCCTGGGCCGATGCAGGGTTCTGGATCGACCCGCCGGTCTCTTCCGCCAGGCCGAGGACGGCCAGGCTCGCGGCCACCGCCGTTGCCGTTCCCGCGCTGCTGCCGCCGGGCATGAAAGCCGGATCGACCGCGTTCAGGGTCGGGCCGGCCCAGCTATCGTTGGCATGCGAACCCGTGGCGCTGAGGACAGGCACATTGGTCTTGCCGAGAATCACGCAGCCCGCCGCCCGCATCCTGGCGACGACCGGTGAATCGGTGCCGGGTAAAAGATCGACGCCTCCCGCTTGGCTGTAGAGCAGCGACCAGCCGCCGGTCGTCGGGAAACCCACCATGTCCATGGTGTCCTTGACGACAACCGGAATCCCGCCAAGCGGCCCGAGCATAGCGCCCTCAGCTCGCCGGCGATCGATCGCACGTGCGTCGTCGAGCGCCTCCGGGTTCAGAAAAATGATCGCGTTATAGCGCGGGTTAACCTGTGCAATGCGCTCAAGGTAAGCGCTGGTCAGCGCCTCCGAGGTCATTGTTCCGCTGTCGAACGCGGCCTGGATCTGGGCCACGGTCAGTTCGAGGACGTCGATGTTTGCGCTGGTCGGGTTCATGGCGGTCGAGTCGGACAGAGTGGAAAGGACGGGGCGGTTCTTGATCACGGCAACTTCAAGCGATACCCGCGAATTCATCGAGCATCGCTGGATCGCGAACAACCTCCGGTGGAATCTCGCGCGTCACGGCGCCCTTCTGCAAGATGAGGATCCGGTCGGACAGCGACGCGATGAAATTCAGGTTCTGCTCGACAAGCAGCACAGTCAGGCTGCGCGTTTGCGCGACGGCTTTGAGCGTGTCCGCGATTTCGTCGATGATGGAAGGCTGGATGCCTTCGGTCGGCTCGTCGAGCAGGATGATGCGCGGGCCGCCGCACAGGCAGCGCGCGAGCGCGAGCAACTGTTGTTCGCCGCCGGACAAGGCGCCGCCCGGCCGGTCGAGATACGCTTTCAGGCGCGGGAACAAGTCGAGTATTTCCGCGATGGTCTCAGCCTCGCTGCGGGTCGACAGAAGACAGCCGACGCGCAGGTTTTCCATCACGCTCAGCGCCGGAAAAATCTCCCGGCCTTGCGGCACATAACCAATGCCCGCCTTCGCGCGAGCGGTCGGTGAGAAACCGGTAATGTCCTTGCCGTCGAAACGAACGTGGCCTGACGTAGTGGGCAGATGACCCGTCAGGGTACGCAGCAAGGTCGTCTTGCCCATCCCGTTGTGACCGAGGATGCCCACTCGCTCACCCGCCTTCACGGAAAAACTGACCTGATTGAGGATAGGGATTCGGCCATAACCTGACGACAGGTGGCTGACTTCAAACAACGCCTCGCTCATGCAGCCCTCCTGCCCAGATAGACGTCCTTCACACGCTGGTCGGAGAGAACCTTTTCAACGGACCCTTCCACCAGCACTTCGCCTTGAGAAAAAACCGTCACGGTACGCGCGATCATCCGGATGAATTGCATGTCGTGCTCGACCACCACAATTGCCTGGGTCTTGTTGATTTCGCGGATCAGCTCGGCGGTGCGCAACACCTCTTCGTGGTTCATGCCGGCAGCGGGTTCATCGAGGAGAATCAGTTCGGGTTCCTGTGCAAGCACGGTGGCAATCTCCACCCATTGCCGCTGACCATGTGCGAGTTGACCGACGATCCGGTCGGCGATGGAATCGAGTTGCAGGCGTGTCAGCGTCTCGTCCACAATCCGCTGCGCACGCGCCAGCGACTTGCGCCGCCCTGCGCCAATGAAGATGTTCTCACGCACGCTGAGACCATTGAAGACGTTCGGAACCTGGGTCTTGATGCCCACGCCCAACCGCGCGATCTGGTGCGGATTGCTGCCGGTAATGTCGGTATTTCGAAAATGAATACTGCCTTCGCTTGGCCGCAACTGGCCGGTGAGCATCTTGAAGAAGGTGCTTTTGCCCGCGCCGTTGGGACCGATCAGGCAGCGCAATTCGACCTCGCCCAGGCTGAAGTCGACCGACTGGACGGCGGTAACGCCGCCAAAACGCATGGTGACGCTGCGTGCCTGCAGCAGCGGTGGCGTGCTGTTCATGAGCGTGACTCCTGCTCGCGGGTTTTAGCGCCATTGGCACGGGGTGTCCGGGCAGTCCAGTTCAGGCGCGCGATCCAGGATCGTGCCACCGGCACCACGCCCTGCGGCACCAGCAGCACGAAAGCCACCAGCACGATGCCAAGTCCGAGACTCGGATCGATGGTGTGCTGCATGCCGGCCACGTTGATCAGATATTGAATAGCGACGGCGCCCAGGATCGGGCCGATCAACGTCCCCAGGCCGCCGATCAGGACCGAAATAATCACTTGGGCCGACATGGTCAGCGCGAACACGGTCGGGCTGATGAAACCGCCCCAGGTCGCGAATACGGCTCCTGCTGCCCCCGCAATACCCGCACCGATCACAAACGACAGCAGCTTATAGAGCCGGGGGTCGTACCCGATCAGCATCGCGCGTGTCTCGTTCTCCCGGATGGCAACGACCACCCGGCCGAAGCGCGATGCAAGTATCCACTTGAGGAACACGTAAGCAACAATCAACGCACCCATGGCCACATACCACACGCCGATCTGATCCAGCGGTTCGTCCGGTTTTCCGGGCGGCGCGAACGGCGGGATAGCGGGAATTCCGTTGAAGCCGCCGAGGACCGCGTCGCCGATATGGTACTGGCTGCCCGAGGTCGAGTTCATCAGTTCGAACAGGATCACCGAGACCGTCAGCGTGATGACACCCACGTAAGCGTCGCTGATGCGCCCATAGAACATGAAGTAGCCGAGCATCGCGGCGAACAGCATGGGCACGGTGATGGCCAGCAACCCAGCCGCCTGCGTGTTGCCAAGGTTGATGGCGGCGATTGCGTACGTGTATGCGCCAATGCCAAGAAACGCAGCCTGCCCGAAGGACATGATGCCCGCGTATCCCCACACGAACCCCTGACTCAGGCCGAAGATGGCGACCGCTGCGAACAACGTCGCCTGCATCACGCCGAACTCGCTCAGCACCTTCGGCACGGCGAACATGACGATGATGCTCAGGATAACGACGGTTTTCGCCCCGCCGCTTGATCGAAGCAATTTCATGAGCTGCGCCTCAGGAACCGGCCGGTAATGCCCTGCGGCAGGATACGGATCAGCACAACCGCGGACGCGAGCAGCGCAATGTCCCCGATCACCGGCGTGGACAGGAACGAAACGATCTCATTGATGAAACCGAACAGCCCCGCAGCCAGCCCGGTGCCCGCGATGATCGCCGGACCGCCGCCGAGCACGGTAATAAACGCCTTCGCAATATAAGCGCCGCCCATGCCCGGCGAGACGCCCGAGATAGGCGCGAGCACCCCGCCCGCGAGTCCCGCCAGCGCAGCGCCAAGAGCGAACGTGGCCATGTAGACAGCAGCAGGCCGCACACCCAGGGATGCGGACATGGCGGGGTTTTGCATGGTTGCCCGAAGGATGAGCCCGAAGCGGGTCTTGCGCAGCAGCAACAGCAGCGAGCTCAGCACCACCACGCCCACGCCGATGATGACGAGGCTATAGGCGCTCACATGGTATTGCCCGATGGCGAAGCTGCCGACCGGCATCGGAACCGACTTGACCACGTTGCCGAAGATGGACGTGATCAGCCCGATGAGCCCGAGGCTGATGCCCCAAGTGGCGAGCATGGTGTCCATCATCCGGCCGTACAGGAAACGGATGATGGTGCGCTCGAGCACGAGCCCGACCAGGCCGACAACGAGCGGCGGCAGGATCAGCATCGATACCCAGATGTTGACGCCCGCGGTGCTGGCCGTCACCGCCGTATAAGCACCGAGCATCATGAATTCGCCGTGGGCGAGATTGATGATCCGCATCATGCCGTAGATCACGCCCAGCCCGATGGTGATGAGGGCGAGCGTGGCGATCCCGGTCAGGACATTGAAGGCCAGGAGGCCGGTCAGGTCCATATTGACTCCGCTTAGACTTGAGGCGTGAACTGCTTGTTGGTGCGGGGCGACTTGATGAGATCGCAGGCGCCGCCCGTGTCCGAGGGGAACTGGTTCGGGAAGGTCTGGAGGATCTCCCATACACGGTCCTTCGGGCGCCCCAGATACGCATTGCGGATGGTGTGGTGGGTCGCCGGGTCCATCTTCACGGTGCCCGACGGCCCTTCGATGGTGATGCCAGTCTCGAGCGCCGAAATGACCTTCTGCTGCTCCACCGAGCCGGCCTTCTTCACCGCTTCGGCCCACAACATGATGCCTTCGTAGGTGGCGGTATCGAGTTCGCCCAGGTCGGTCAGGCTAGGTCCGTATTTGGCCTGCATGCCCTTGACGAAGGCGTCTGCGTTGGGGGTGCCGAGATTGTTATAGAAGCCGAAGCACGTGATGATGCCGTCGGTGGTGGCGGCGTCCATGGTGGTCAGTTCGTCGCCCAGGCCGAACACCGTCGCGCCCACGGGAATCTTCGACTTCATGCCCGCCGCGGCCCATTGCCGGTAGAAGCCTACGTGATTCGCCCCCACCAGTGCGGACAGCACCATGTCGGGTTTGGCTTCCTGGATGCGGCTGATGGTCGATGAGAAATTGGTAACGTCGAGCGGGAAGAAATCCGTGCTGACAACCGAGCCGCCACCCGCCTTGACGAACTTCGTCATCCAGCTCGCGGTGATGTGGCCGTAGTTGTAGTCCGCGGCAATGATGTAGACCTTCTTGCCCCAATTCTTGAGCGCGTATTCAACAATATGGTCGACGGTCTGCGCGGGCGTTGTGCCGGTGCAGAAGACATTGCGGTCGCATACGCCGCCTTCATACTGCGTGTTATAGAAAAACAGGGTCTTGCTGCGATCGAAGATGGGCCGGATGGCTTCGCGCGAAGCCGACGTGATGCCGCCCTGAATCACGTCGACCTTCTCCTGGAAGACCAGTTGCTGCGCGTATTGCGTGTAGAGCTGGATGCTGCTCTGAGTGTCGTAGGCAATCAGCTTGACCGGGCGTCCCAGCAAACCGCCGTGATCGTTGATCTGGCCGACCGCGAACTCGGTGGCCTGGATCATGCGCCGGCCCTCGATGCCGAGCGCCCCCGTGCCATCGAGCAAACTGCCGAGCTTGATCGGCTCAGCTGCCGATGCGCTGCGGGTGACGTAGGGACCCACAAGCGCCCCCACCGCCGCTGCTGCCCCGAACTTCAACGCTTTACGACGTGATCCAGATTCCATTGTCATCGATTCGCTCCGCATGCGAGTGTGTGATTTGACCGATTGCAGTGTAAGTTCTCAAAAATAAGCAATGTAAAAGTCAAAAATCCAACACAACGGGCAAAACAGTCATTTGTAATGTGGGAATTCGGGCGATCGATGGCTTTGAAGTGATTTTTTAAATAAACCGGGATAGCGCTCAGGCTGCGCGGCGCGTGCGGATTCCGGCGCCCTGCTCGGCGAGATCCCAGAAAAGGCCCGCCATGATCTGCAATGCCTGGCGTGCGACGCTGCCAAGCAGATGCTCGTCCGGCGCATGTTGCGAGCAAGCGGGGTACGAATGGGGCACCCATAAGGTCGGCAAGCCGAGCGTCTGCGCGAACACATCGTTGGGCAATGAACCGCCAAGATTGGGCAGCAACGCAGGCGGCTCGCCCACCGTTGCTTCGATCGATGCCATGCCCCAGCGCACCCACGGGTCGTCGGGATCAAGCCGGGTCGCGTGCATCCGCGTGCCGTTCTCCGTGACGTCGATATCGCTGTAGCCAAGGGCATCGAGATGCTCGCGCACATGGCGCAGGAAATTGTCGCTGTCGCTGCCGACCACATAACGCAACTGGCAACACGCGAACGCATAACCGGGAATCGCATTCACCGGCGCCTCCGGATTGCCGGTCTTGAACGCCAGCACTTCAAGCGCATTCCAGCCAAACAAACGCTCGACCGGCGTGAGACCCGGCTCGCCCCATTGCGGATCGACTTCAGGATCGTTCGGGCCACCGCCCACTTCAATCGATGTCAGTGCATCACGCACCGCCGGCGGTAAAGAGTCAGGCAACAGACCCTTCACGAGAATCCGTCCGCGCTCGTCGACCATTGAAGCAATCGCATTGGCGAGGCGAATGCCGGGACTACGCAACAGCCCACCCCAGTTGCCCGAATGATGGGCGCCGTCGCGCAACTGGAGCTTCATCGTGAAGTTGAGATTGCCGCGGGAACCGAGGAACAGCGTCGGTCGCGATGCCGAGACACGCGGACCGTCGGACGCAATGAACACATCGGCCTTCAACGCGTCGCGATGTTGCGCGCAGACAGCATCCAGCCCTGGCGACCCGGTTTCCTCGCCCATCTCGAGGATCACCTTGACGTTGAAACCGAGTTGCCCCCCGCGTGCTTCGATCACTTGTGCAAGCGCGGCGAGGTTGATGGTGTGCTGGCCTTTGTTGTCGGCGGTGCCGCGCCCGTACCAGCGATCACCTTCGACCACGATCTTCCACGGCTCGCAGCCGCTGCGCCATTGTTCGTCATAGCCCAGCACGACATCGCCGTGGCCATAGGTCAGCACCGTGAGCGCGGCCGGATCTTCAATGCGCTCGGCGATCAGGAAGGGGCTTTTGCCCGGCAACGGGTTATCGATGACCTGCCAGGTGAAGCCGAGCGCTTCGAGCTCGGGCACGATCGTATCGGTCAGGTACGCGTATAGCGCCGGCAGGCTCGCAGCCGACTGACTCTCGGTGCGTTGCGCCACGCGCTGGGCCAGCACGTGCATGAAATGACCATCGTCGAAATAGGAAGTGGCCAGGTCGATGGCTCGGGTGCGACTCATCGGGTCGTGTCTCCGGTTGGGATCTAGGATCAGTGGTCAAGCGTCATGGGACGCGGAAAATCAGAACGGCGCCAGTTCGGGCAGGCCGAGACCGGGCTCGGGCGTCAGCACGGAGGACAGCAGCATTTGCGTGTACGGATGTTCGGGATTAGAGAAGATCGCCTCGCGGCTCTTCTGCTCGACAATGCTGCCGCGGTACATCACCGCGACGCGATCGGCCAGATGCTCGACCACGCCCAGGTCATGGCTGATGAACAAATAGCTGAGACCGAACTCGGCCTTCAGATCGAGCAGCAGGTTGAGAATCTGGGCTTGCACCGAGACATCGAGCGCCGATGTCGGCTCGTCGCAAACCAGAATCCCCGGGCGCAGGATCAACGCGCGCGCAATCGCCACCCGCTGGCGCTGCCCACCCGACAACTGGTTCGGATACTGCCGGTGGGTCCGCTCGGGCATGCCGACGAGATCGAGCATGCGTTTGACCTCGGCGTTGCGTTCGGCAACGGTCCCGCGCTTATGCAACATAAGTGGCAAGCCCACGATTTGCGCCACGGTCTTGCGCGGATTCAATGATGAATAGGGATCCTGAAAGATTGGCTGGATACGCTGCGCCATCTCGAGCGACGCACGCGGATCAATCTGCTTGCCGTCAATCAGCACGCTGCCCGCACTCGGCGCGAGCAAGCCCAGCAGCATCTTTGCGAGCGTGCTTTTGCCGCAGCCGGACTCTCCCACTAGCCCCAAGGTCTCCCCGCGGTAAAGCCGCAACGAGACGTCATTGACGGCCTGAAACTGGCGGGCGGCCCGAAACAATCCGCCTCCAATCGAAAACGTGCGGCTAAGCGCGCAGAGTTCCAGCGCAATATCCTGGCCCGGCGCGGCAGGTGACGAAGGAGGCATCGCAGCGTTCATCGGACGGGCTCCTCGACCAGTGTTTCGGCCAGTACGCAACGCGCGCTGTGTCCGTCTTCCACGGCAACAAACGGCGGTGTCTGCGCGCAGGCATCATGAGCCAGTTCGCAACGGTTACGGAACGCGCAGCCTGCAATGTCACCTATCAATGACGGCACGACACCGGGAATAGCCGCGAGATGCGTGCCGGGCTGCGTGCGTCCACGCACCGGAATGCTTTTCAGCAAACCGCGCGTATAAGGATGGCTCGGGCGCCGGAACAACACGCCGACCGGCGCCGTTTCCACGACCTGCCCCGCGTACATCACCGCGACCCGATCCGCGATGCGGGCGACCACGCCCAGGTCATGCGTGATGAACAGCACAGCGGTCCCGAACTCCCGCTGCAAATCACGCAGCATGCGCAGGATCTGCGCCTGGATCGTCACGTCGAGCGCAGTGGTGGGTTCGTCGGCAATGATCAGGTCCGGCTCGCACATCAGCGCCATGGCAATCATCACGCGCTGCCGCAAACCGCCCGACAACTGGTGCGGATATTGTCCCAGCCGCTCCGCCGCATTCTCGATCCCCGCACGCTCCAGCAGATACACGGCCCGCTCGCGCGCCTGCGCCGCGGATACTTTGCGATGCTGGCGCAACGCTTCGCACAACTGGTTCCCCAGCGTGTACGACGGGTTCAGCGACGTCATCGGCTCCTGGAAAATCATGGCCATGCGATTGCCCCGCAGCTTCGCCATGCCGCGGTCGTCCAGCGCCTGAAGGTCTACGCCATCGAACTTCAAGCGCGTCGCCTGCCGCTTCGCCCGGCGCGGCAGCAGGCCCATCAGCGCCAGTGATGTCATCGACTTGCCGCAGCCGGATTCGCCTACCAGGCACAGCATCTCGCCGCGCTCGACGTGGAAGTCGATGCCGCGCACGGCGCGCAGCGGACCGTTTTGTGTCGGCAGCTCGACCTGCAGGTTTTCGACTTCGAGTAATGCGCTCATGGTTTCATTCCTGATTCCCTTGTTCCCTAGTTCCGGCCATCGGGCGCATTGAGATCGCGCAGGCCATCGCCGACCAGGTTGATCGCAAGCACCAGCACGGCGAGCGCGACGCCCGGAATCACGATCACCCACGGCTGGAAGAACATGTAAGCCTTGCCTTCGGAAATCATCAGCCCCCAGGACGGCATGGGCGGCGGCACGCCGAGCCCGAGAAATGACAGCGTGGCTTCGAGCAGGATCGCGTGAGCCATCTCGAGCGTCAGCACGACAATCAATGCACTCCCTATGTTGGGCAGCAGTTCACGCAACAGGATGTACGGGGTCGATGCACCCACTGCCTTGGCCGCCGCGATGAACTCCGCGTCGCGCAACTGTTGCGTGACCGAACGCGAGACAACAGCGAAGCGGTCCCACAACAGCAGGCCGAGCAGCAGGATCACGGTCTTGAGCGAGCCGCCGATCAGCGACGACATGGCCAGCGCCACGAGCACGACCGGCATCGCGAGACGGGTAGTGATGACGTAGCTGATAACGGCATCGACCCGGCCGCCGAAATACCCGGCCAGTACGCCAAGGGTCGTGCCGATCAACCCGGAGATTGTCGCTGCCGCCACACCGATCAACAACGACACCCGCGCGCCGTAGAGCAGCCGGCTGAGATAGTCGCGCCCGAGCTTGTCGGTACCAAGCATGAATTGCCAACTGCCACGGGTGTACCAGGCGGGCGGCACGAGACGGCGCGAGAGGTCTTGCCCGTAGGGATCGTGAGGCGCGAGCAACGGCGCGAAGACCGCTGCCAGGAGGATCAGGCCAAGCAAAATCGCGCCAAGCGTCAGGCCATGCTGGCCGAGTACGCGGCGAAGCATGCGCCGCCATGGCGGCACGGTTGCCGCGTCAAGGCGCAGCGCGGGCAGGATGCGGGTATCCGAAGTCATGGTGCTCTCCTAGCGCGTACGCATGCGTGGATCGAGCGCGGCGTTGGCGACATCGGCCACGAAAGTCAGCGCGATATAAAACATGGCGATGATCAGCACGACGGCTTGCACGACCGGAAAATCGTTGCGAGCAATCGCGTCCCACGCGAGCTGGCCGAGCCCCTGCAACGAGAACACGGATTCGATCACCACTGAGCCGCCGAGCATGAAACCCAGTTCAACCGCAGCCAGTGCAACGACCGGGATCAGCGCGTTGCGCAACGCATGCTTGACGACCACGCGTGCCGGACTCAGGCCTTTGGCGCGCGCCGTGCGGATATAGTCGGCGCCGAGTACGTCGAGCATGCCGGCGCGTGTGAGCCGCATCATCGCGGGCGTGGCGTAGTACCCCAGTGCGATGGCCGGCAGCACGAAGTTCTGCCAGCTCGTATTCCCCGCGACGGGCAACCATTTCAGTCCCACCGAGAACACCAGGATCAGCGTGAGGCCGAACCAGAAACTCGGCATGGCTTGCCCGATCACGGCGATCAGCAACGCGAGCCGGTCGACCCATGAATCGCGATACAGCGCGGCCAGCACGCCAAGCGGGATCGCCACGAACACGGCGATAGCCAGCGCAATGCCCCCAAGCTTCAGCGTGATCGGCAGACGCTCGGCGATCAGGTCCATGACCGATGACTGGAAGAAGAACGAACGCCCGAAGTCGAGGTGAGCCGCGTGCCAAAGCCAGTCGATGTATTGCGAGGTGATCGGCCGGTCGAGTCCGTATTGCACCCGCAGTGCTTCGACCTGGGCGGCGGACGCTTCCGGGCCAGCAATCGACGTCGCGAGATCGCCCGAGACATGCAGCAGCGCGAAACTGACGATCGACACGGTCAGTGCGACCGCAATCGCGAGTCCGAGACGGCGAAGAACATAGGCGAGCATGAGCGCTTCCTGGTAGATGAAAGCGGCGTGAAACGCTACCGCCGCTGTAGCCTGCAGGGTTAACGTTGCGGCGTGCTACTTCCAGCTAGCTTCGTAGAAGCGCGGCAGTTCGTCCGGGTACGCCTTGAAATTCAGGTCGCTCGTGAACGCGTAGTTGGTCGAGTACGAAAAGAGCGGCGCCCAGAAAGCCTGTTCGCTGATCCGCTTGAGCGCCTGTGCGTAGTCCGTCTTGCGCACCGCAGGATCGTTCGATGAATCGGCGGCCTCGAGTAACTGGATCACGGCCGGGTCCTTGGCGCTGTCGTCGGGGCCGCCCTTGAACCACACGCTGATGAACGCCGACGCGTCGTTGACCGAGAACGAGCCCCACGCCTGGAAGGTCAGCGGCGTCTTGCCTGAGCGTTGGGCCGTGCGCAACGCGGCATATTGCAGGTAATGCAGGCGCGCGTTGATACCTACCTTGCGCAGGTCACCGATGATCGCTTCCGCATATTCGCGCTCGCGATACGCATAGATGTCGGTATCGAAACCATTCGGATAACCCGCTGCTTTCAGCAGCTCGCGCGCCTTCGCCGGGTTGTAGTCATACTTGATGACGCCCGAGGTATCGCAGCCGAACTGGGTCCGGAAACAAGTTGCATAAACCGGCTGGCTGCCGCCGCGTACCAGGTCTTTTGTAAGTGCGCCGCGATTGATGGCATAGTTCACGGCCTGGCGCACACGCACGTCCTTGAACGGCGAATTCGGCGCCGAGGTGCCAATGCTGTCCATCGACAGGTAGCCCACCCGCATGGTTTCACCGCCGATTACGCTCAGGTTCGGCATCGCCTTGAGCGAGTCGGCCTGGTCGGCGGGAACGCGCCAGATCCAGTCGACCGCACCGGTCATCAGTTGCGCCGAGCGGGTTTCCGGATCGGGGATCACCAGGAACTTGACCGTGCCAATCTTCGGTGTCCCGAGCGGACTGCCCTTGAAATAGCTGGTGTTCTTGACCATGGTCACGCCAACGCCGGGCGTCACAGTGGTGACCTTGTAGGGGCCCGTGCCAATCGGGGCCTTGCTGAAACCTTCGAGCCCGACCTTCTTGAAGTACGCGGCGGGGTAGATCGGCGTCGGGCCGGACAAGTACTCCAGCGCGGCCGGAAACGGCGCTTTTAAGAGGATGCGAACCTGATAGTCGCTGACCTTTTCAGCACCTTTGATCCAGTCGACGTTCTGCCGCGTAACCACTTTCGAGTCGGGAGACACCACGTAGTTGAAGGTGAAGACGACGTCGTCGGCGCTGAACTTGTCGCCGTTCTGGAAGGTGACGTCATGGCGCAAGTCGACTAGCAGCGAGGTCGGCGACTCCCACTTCCAGGCTGTTGCCAACTCCGGTTTGTATTGTCCCGTCGTCGGGTCGCGGTAGATCAGCGTGTCCCACACCATGTGCGCGACGATCACGCCTTCGCGCAGGTTGTTGTGATACGGCGAGATGTTTTCCGGTTCGCTGTCCGAGGCATAGACCAGCGTGTCGTTGGACTTTCCAGCGAAGGCGTAGCTGGAAAGAAACAGCGAAGCGACAAGCAACGCCAACTTGAATCGACCGGCGACATTCATCGTCCTGACTCCTGTGGAGGGGCTTGGCCGAGAGGCTCAGCCCGCATTCGGCGGGTTTTCGGAATCAAGACTAAACGCTGAATTTTGTCGCGACTATCATCGAAACAATAATCGCCCGTTGCCGAATCGGCATCGCAGATGCGCTCGAACGGATCAGAATGAAACATCACCATTTGCAGGAGACCGCGTTACGCTATTTTCTCGAGGTCGTGCGTACCGGTTCAATCAGCGAGGCTTCCACGCGCCTGAACGTCGCCAGTTCAGCGATCAGCCGCCAGATCACGCACCTCGAGGAAGCGCTCGGAACACCGTTGTTCGAACGGCGGCCGCGAGGAATGGTCGCGAGTGCAGCCGGCGAAATGCTCGCGGCGTTTGCGTTCAGGACGGCGCTGGAAGCGGACCGGCTAGTGCAGGACATCGACGCGTTGCATGGACTGCGCCGCGGTCAGGTGCGGGTCGCCACGTCAGAAGGGTTTGCGATTGAATTCCTGCCGAAGGCCATGGCAGACTTCCGCGAAAAGTATCCGGGCATCGCGTTCCAGTTGCTGGTCAGCGCGCCGGCGGAGGTCACGCGGCGAGTGCGCGAAGGCGAGACCGACATAGGCGTGACCTTCAGCAGGACCACGCAAAGCGAAATCAAGGTCGAGTCCAGGAAGCCCGCGCCGATGATGGCCGTGATGCGCTGCGGCCATCCACTCGCGCGCTTCGAGGCCTTGTCGGTGTCGCAAATGAGTGAATATCCACTCGCCCTGCCCGACACCGGCACGACCATCCGGCAGCTCTTCGATATTGTCGTGGCTCAGCAGCGGCTGACGCTCGAACCAGCGGTGGTGAGCAACTATGTTGAGGCGCTACATAATTTCTCGATCATGTCCGACACCATTTCGATCGCTGCCGAAGTCACGGTTCGCTACCGTGCGGCGCGGGGTGAACTGGTGATGATCCCGATCCGCGACCGGGGTATGGACGCGCGCCATATGGAAGTGCAGACGCTGGTCGGGCGCACGTTACCCATGGTTGTGCGGCTATTCCTGGAGTTCTTGTGCGGGCGACTGGAGTAGCGCCCTCGTAAAATTCAGGCAAGCGTCGCGGCCATGGCCGCCAGCGGGAACGCGGTAATCACGTCGTGGACAACTTGCGTCCTGTCCAGCCAGTCGTCGAATTTTTCAGTCGCGTCAGGCACGATGGTGTCTCTCGTTGTTCGTGGCAGTAGGGTCGATACGCTGCATCAGCAATGAGTTCAACTATGAACCTGTCTACCCGTTTCGCGAAGTACTGTCCGAACGAGCCGCTTCTAGTTACCCAAAGGCGCCGGCGGCTTATTCCAGAGTCAATAATTGACGCGGCAATCACGCCACGCGTCTGCCTTCGAGGAACGTGGCGCGAGGCACCGGCAAGCGATCTGCCATGGCGACCCGCACGAAATCAGCCCTCAGACCCAAGGCAATCGCGCCACGATCCGCCAGACCGGCCGCCTTGGCCGGCGCCGACGATATCGTGCGAATAGCCTGAGGCAGCGACCACCCAGCCTTATCGACAAGTTCGAACGTGGCGGTGAGCAAACTCGACGGCACATAGTCCGACGAAAGGATGTCGAGCAGCCCCGCGCGCGCCATTTCGAGCGCTGACACGTTGCCCGAATGCGAGCCGCCCCGCACGACGTTTGGCGCACCCATGATCGTTGCAATGCCGTGATCCCTGGCCGCCTGCGCCGCAGCCAGCGTCGTGGGAAATTCAGCGAGGACAATACCGTCATCCACCGCTTCCAGAACGTGCTCGATGGATGTGTCGTCGTGACTCGCGAGCGGCACACCCAGCGTTTTGCAACGCGCAACGATCTCGCTGCGATGAACCCGCGCGTACCGATGCTGGTCATCAGTCAGTTCAATGAGCATCGTGCTCGCGTGTTCGTCGGTCCATTTGCCATGACGCTCCTGATACCGGCGCCACTGCACCGGGTCGTGCCATTGGCGCTGGCCCGGCGTATGGTCCATCACGGAGACGAGGCGCAACAGCGGATGCGAAACCAGCTCCTCGAATACGTCGAGCACGTCCGCTGCCGCCACTTCGCATCGCAGATGCAGGAAGTGATCGACGCGCAGCAAGCCGCGCCCCGCAAGCCGCTCGATCGAGCGCGCGCAGTTGGTCTGTATTTCCTTGCCGCGGACGCCCACGCCTCCACGCGAGCCGATCGCGAGTGAATCGAAAACCGTCGTGATGCCGGCCGTTGCCACCTGGGCATCGTGCACGAGGATGGCTGCGTCGTGATTCCACAATACGCCTGGACGCGGCGCGATATGCTTTTCGATGTTGTCGGTATGCAGCTCGACAAGTCCAGGCAACAGATAATCCCCGCCCCAGTCCTCGGCTTCAGCAACTGACGTTGTGCCGGGCGCTACTTCGGTGATGCAGCCGTCGGCTACTCGTACTACGCCTGTGAACTCTTCATCGCGAGTGACAATGCGCGCGTTTTTGATCAACATGTCTGCAAGGTTTCCGTAGTCATTGACGTCGTTGCCGCCTGCCCGGCGGGAGCGTTGAGTTGGATCACGCGAGTGGCAACACGTTCACGCGTGTCCTCGTCATGAAAAATACCGACAATTGCCGCGCCCCGCTCGCGTGCTTCCACGATGAGATCCGCCACCACCTGCCGGTTCTCGGCATCGAGCGACGCCGTGGGTTCGTCGAGCAGCAGCAGCGGCTGTTCAGCAATCAGCCCGCGCGCGATATTGATGCGTTGTTGTTCACCGCCTGAGAACGTGGCCGGTGCAAGAGTCCACAGACGCCGCGCCACGTTGAGGCGTTCAAGCAGCGCACCGGCGCGTACCCGTGCTTCCTCTTCGTCCGTGCCTCGCGAGATCAAGGGTTCGCTGACAAGATCAAGCGCCGACACGCGCGGAATAGCGCGCAAGAACTGGCTTACATAACCCATGGTAGTGCGGCGCAAGCGAATCACATCGTGCGGCAGCGCATCCGAAAGCGACAGGTATTGCGATGATCGGCTGTCATCGCGGATAGCAACCGAGCCACGCGTGAGCAGATAGTTACCGTACATGCAACGCAGCAACGTGCTCTTGCCGGCACCCGAAGGCCCCGACAACACGACACACTCGCCCCGTTCTACATCGAGCGACACACCGCCCAGCGCCGCGATGCGCACGCCACCCTGCTGATGCAGCGTAAAGGTCTTCTCGACTCCTCGCGCGCGCAGCATCAGCGCCGCGCGTTCGGCAAACGCAAGCTCATTGGAAAGATCGGCATTGGCATTCATTCTCGTACCTCAAACTGGCAGCACGGACGCAACCAACGTCTGTGTATAGGGATGTTGCGGGTCATCGAGCACCTGGTCGGTCAGTCCGCTCTCCACCACTCGCCCGTCCTTCATCACCATCAGACGATGCGCAAGCAAACGCGCAACACCAATATCATGCGTGACAATCAGGGCAGCGAGATGAAGCTTGGCGGTCAGCGTGCGCAGCAGGTCCAGCAGCCGCGCCTGCACCGAGACATCCAGTCCCGCGGTGGGCTCGTCCATGAACACGAGGCGTGGCTTCGTCACAAGATTGCGGGCAATCTGAAGCCGCTGCTGCATGCCGCCTGAAAACGCGGAAGGCAGCTCGTCGATACGCGTGGCGTCCAGTTCGACCTGATTCATCCAGTCCGAGGCTGTTTCGCGCAGGCGTCCGTAGTGGCGCGCCCCGTTCGCCATTAACGGCTCGCCGATATTCGCCCCTGCGGACACGCCATGACGCAGTCCGTCACGCGCATTCTGGTGCACAAAACCCCAGTCGGTACGCGCGAGCATTCTGCGGCGCGGCATGGGTAGCGCGAACAGATCGAGCAGTTCATGCTCCACAGATCGATAGTGCAATGCGCCATCGTTCACGGGCGTTCGCAGAGCCAGCGCATTCAGCAACGTGGATTTCCCCGAACCGGATTCGCCAACGATGCAAAGCACTTCGCCCGGATAGATATCGATGTCCACATCGACACAGCCGCCGCGGCCGTCATAGCGCTTCGTCAGTCCACGGCCAGTGAGCAGAGGGAGTGCAGGTGTCGAAAAATTCATGCGTCCTCCTGTTCTGAGCGACGTTCCTGGCAGTAGTCGCTGTCCGAACACACGAACATGCGCGCGCCCGCGTCGTCCACGATCATCTCGTCGAGGAAACTCTCACGCGAACCGCACAAAGCACACTCATGATCCCAGTGCTGAATGGTGAACGGATGATCTTCGAAGTCGAGACTCCGTACCTTCGTATAGGGCGGAATCGCGTAGATGCGGCGTTCGCGGCCCGCGCCAAACAGTTGCAGCGCAGGGTTCATGTGCATCTTCGGGTTATCGAACTTGGGGATCGGCGACGGTGAAGTGAGATAACGGTCGTTCACGAGCACGGGGTAATCGTAGGTCGTCGCAATGCTGCCGTGCTGCACGATGTCCTCGTAATACTTCACGTTGATCAGCCCGTACTCCGCCAGCGCATGGAGTTTGCGGGACTCGGTCACCCGCGGTTCGAGCCGGAACAGCGGCTCGGGCATCGGCACCTGGTACACAAGGATCTGCGCTTCGGTCAGCGGCGTTTCGGGAATCCGGTGGCGAGTCTGAATGATGGACGCTTCCACCGTGCGCGTGGTGGTCGCTACGCCGGCCGTGCGCGCAAAGAAGCGGCGAATATTCACCGCGTTGGTGGTTTCATCGGAACCCTGGTCGATCACTTTCAGCGTGTCGCTGCGTCCGATGATCGCGGACGTGACCTGCAGGCCGCCCGTTCCCCAGCCATACGGCAAGGGCATTTCCCGCGATGCAAACGGCACTTGATGACCCGGTACGGCCACGGCTTTCAGCAGCGCGCGACGGATCATGCGTTTGGTTTGTTCATCGAGGTAGGCGAAGTTATAGCCTTCAGCCATGGCACTTTCTTCGATACGCGCATTCATGCGGCGTTCTCCTCGCTGGGCTCGGGTTGCGCTTCATGCGCCTCTTGAGCGCCATGTTCGCGTTGCGCTTCTTTTTCGATGCCCGCACGCAGGCGTCGAAGCAACTCGAGTTCGGACTGGAAGTCAACGTAGTGCGGTAATTTCAGATGCTGCACGAAGCCCGATGCTTCGACGTTGTCGCTGTGATAGAGCACGAATTCCGCGTCTTGCGTCGGCGACGAAACGGTCTCGCCAAGTTCTTGTGCGCGCAGGGCACGGTCTACCAGCGCCATCGCCATGGCCTTACGCTCCGAGTGGCCAAACGCGAGGCCGTACCCTTGCGTGAACGTGGGCGGCACATCGCCGCTGCCCGCGAACTGGTTGATCATCTGGCACTCGGTGATGTCGATATCGCCTATCTCCACCGCGAATCCCAACTCTTCAAGTTCCAGTTCGACGGCGACTTCGCCATAACGAATCTCGCCGGCGAACGGATGCGAATTCGCATAGCCGCGCTGCGTGGCATAACCGACAGCCAGCAGGAAACCTTCATCGGCACGGGCGAGATTCTGCAAACGGACCGGGCGCGCGACCGGGAACATCAGGGGCTCACGCGAGAGATCGCCGGGTTCCGCTGCGTCCGGGTGCTGCTTTTCCTGCTCGATCAAACCTTCCTTGTCGAGCAGCGCGAGCACGCGCGGCATGGCTTCCTGCAGCGGCGCAGAACGGCTCGCGACCCTGGCATCGGCCGTGCGCGGGCCGCCTTCGGCGAGCAAGCTGAAATCGAGCAAACGCTGGGTGTAATCGTACGTGCCGCCGAGCATCTGTCCGCCCGGAATGTCCTTGAACGCAGCCGAAATGCGCCGCTCCGCCAGCATGGCTTCCGTGTCGAGCGGCACCGTATATCCGAAGCGAGGCAGCGTCGTGCGATACGCCCGCAGCAGGAAAATAGCTTCCACTAGATCTCCCGCTGCCTGCTTGATCGCGAGCGCGGCCAGCTCTTCATCGTAGACCGAGCCTTCGGTCATCACCCGTGCGACCGCAAGCCCAAGCTGCTCGCGAATCTGGTCGACGCTGAGTTCCGGGAATGCTTCATCGCCGCGCCGGTTGGCGCTAAGCAAGTCCCATGAACGTTCGATCGCGCGTTCTCCGCCTTTGACTGCAACGTACATCAGGCCACCTCCACGCGCGTGGTGCGCGGCAGGCCGACCACGGACCCGCCGTGCACGAAATAACAGTCGATACCGCAAGGAAACTGGCTCGCCAGCAACGCGCGTTCATGCCAGAACGAATCAGGTACGCCGCTGAGGTGGACGACGTGTGAATCGCGGATACCGGGGCCGCGCCAGGTCATCGGCGTGCCGTCCGTGAGCGAGTCCACGCGAATGAACAGCATGGCCGCGTCCTCCGGCGTCTCGGGGTCACCGAGCGAGAATGCATCGAGCGGCGGCATCGATTCCGCATCGTGCAGATAGGCGAAAACCGCTTGCGCGTGATCGTGCGTCAGCGGTGCGCCGGTATGAAAACGCAGCGCGTCGCTCAAGCCGCGATGCTCATGCTGAAGCAGTACGGGCGTCGAATAGTCGGCCAGTGCAAGCAGCGCAGCGAACGCGGCCATCGGCACGTGGGCCGCAGGCGTGCTGCCGTCCTGCTCCAGACCAGGCAACACGGCATCGATCGAGACGATCTTGCCGGGACGCGAAAGCGCGTCGAGCAGCGCGCGGAACACGCCCTGCGAATCATGGACGGTGTCGTTGAAACCGGGGGTCAGGGTCGCGAGGTCGATACCCGCGGTGCCCGCATCTTGTAGGTTGCTTGAAAGCTTGTCAGGTAACATCAGTCGCCCCTCACCATCGTAAAGAATTCCACCTTGGTACCCGCGGCGCGGGCCTGTTTTTGCGCCCGGTTTTCTGCGATGCGCGCAGCGAGCGGCACCAGCAAGTGTTCATGCATCCGTGCCTCGAAAGCAGGTGTCTGCAGCAGCGCGTCAGCGAGCGCGGCGAGCGTCGCTCGCTCCTTGTCCCGCCCCATGTGAACCGCGATACCCACCGCGGCACGCCCCTCGCGAACCCGCAAACGAAGCGTTGCACGTGTGACCGTCACCTCACCCAGGTTGAATGCATCGCCGCTGCCGCCAACCCGTCCACGCACCATCGCGAGACCGATATCGGGCGCGCGCAGCCAGTCGAACTCAGGCGGCGACGCGCCGTCCAGCGCCGTATCAAGCGCGTCCTTCATGCTGGCCCGCGGCGTGCGCGCCAGGATTGCCAGCCACTCCCGCCGCGTCGCGGGACCGGAAGGCGCGGGTGGCGCGGACGTCTGCGCAGATGTACTCATGGTCTTACCTCGTCAATAAAGGGCGCTTGAGACAAACCGCGTCCGTGATTTCATCGTCCTGTCCAGCCTCAACGCTACTAGAATAGTCATCCGGTCGTCTAGACGTTTGTTCAACCGGATAAAAATTCCTCGCTAGCGCCCTGCTTTCACATTTTCGCCATCGGCGGCGCACTACAATGCCGAAAACGATATTCAAACCGACAGGAATGACAGCGACATGACATCTAACGAAACTGGCACACCGGGCCTGGCCGTGGAACGCGGCGCGGGCATTGCGGTATGGCGTCAGATCGAACAGATTCTTTCGGCGGAGATTACGGCAAAGAGCTTCGGAGAAGACGGCCGCCTGCCTAGCGAGGCCGAACTCGCCCGGCGTTTCGACGTCAACCGGCACACGGTACGCCGCGCGATGCTGCGCTTGGCCGCCACGGGACTGGTGAGCGTCGAACAGGGCCGCGGCACGTTCGTGCAACCGGGCGCAATTGACTATCAGATCGGGCGGCGCACGCGCTTCACTGAAAACCTCCGGCGTAATAACCAGGCGTCCGTGGGACTGATCCTTTCCAGCGCGAAAGTGAAGGCTGATCCGGTCACCGCGAAAGCGCTCTCCATCCGCGCAGGGACGTTCGTGTACGAGATCGAGACACGGCACGACTCCGACGATGTGCCGCTAACCTACGCACGTAGCTGGTTTCCCGCCATGCGCTTCGCCGACTTGCCCGGCGTGCTTGCCGGTGTAGAAGGAGTCAGCGCGGCGCTGGTTGAATTCGGCGTGGTTGATTACACGCGCAAATGGAGCCGTATCGGCTGCGTCCTGCCTAGCTCGGAAGTCGCGCGGCGCTTGCAGATCAATCGGGCGCAACCGGTGATGTGGGTGGAAAGCGTAGACGTCGACGAAGCCGGTGTGCCCATCAAATACGGTATTACCCACTTCGCCGCCGACCGGGTGCAATTGCTGGTCGAGGACGGTATATGAGCTGCGAAGCGAGCAGCAAAGCGAGCGACATC